>Ga0137404_10000811_pt1 | contig 20526 bp, 27 predicted proteins | sample CZOMad2_1_16fung_FD_108285 | JGI IMG/M metagenome (GOLD analysis project Ga0137404, IMG submission 108285) | Vadose zone soil fungal communities from Angelo Coast Range Reserve, California, USA - CZOMad2_1_16fungal (Illumina Assembly) | ecosystem: Environmental > Terrestrial > Soil > Vadose... | reverse complement strand
TGCCTCGTAGGTGGGTGCACGTTCAAGGCCTTTAACGTCAACGTCATTGGCGGCTTTAGGTGCTTCACGCTCGTCCATTGCAGCTTGACGGAACGCCCCCTCCTTCAGCGGCACAGTGCCCTCTCGGCCACCGACTTCTCCGGAGTCGACCTTTTGGAAGATCTCATCCCACGAGAGGTCCTTCCCGGTGATTTCTTTCACCCGGATCCGAAGGTTGTTGAAGAACTCCTCAAGCCTTTGGAAGATTCGAGCAATCCCCGGAGGATATCGGTCTTTATCCACAGCCCTTTTCCATTTCTGATAAGCATCAACAATGGACTCTTCCATCTTACCTTCTTCATGAAGGCCCTTGTAGCGCTCCTCAATCCTATGAAGCCCCTTCCAATCGTTTTGCCGTGAAGCCCGTTCAAGAGTCTCCCATTCGCCAGGACGAAAGAATCCTTGCTGGCGCAAGAAGTGCATACCTTCATGACTAGCCACTCCCATAGCATTGGGGTTGTCCAACGCCACGATGATCCAAGGATCCTGATCCTTGAACTGTCTGAACTCTCCAAAGCGCTCGATGTCAGGGCGGCCAACAGCTTCGATCTTGGAAGGAGTGAATACAACCTTCAGTTTAGGGGCAATCCTGGCCAATTCCTCACGGATGGCTACGTCGAGTTTGATCTTGTGAGGCTCAAGGATAGGGTCGTAATGTAGAGTAGTGCCATGACTCAAATCAAAGGATTGACCACTGATCTCAGCAAAGAGTTCCCGCAAAGTGGGACTGGCGTCCACATGCCCCCAGCCTCCGGGCTCTTGGGAGAGCTTGATAACAGGCATCGCCAACTTGGCTCCCCAAGTCCCGGCCTTCTCCCGTGCTCCAGTTACACGGTGACCAGTGATGGTTTCGGCTTGAGGAAACTCTGCTTTGATCTGCCTTCGTATATCTCGAACAACACTAGGCCCGAGGAAGTTCGGGTCGTACATCTTTGGCGTGCCACCAGCCTGGATCATCTCTACATAGATCTGCTTCCCGTCCTTTTGTTCAGAGAGGTTGAGAGAACCTATCCTCTTCCCAGTCTCATCAAGAAGATCAAAGTCATGAAAGTTCGCCCCAAAGCCATATTGACCTTCATTTGGTACTTCTCCACCTAACCGCTGAAGGGTGACCTTCCGGTCCCCAAGGGAGAACTGTGGCTCAAGCCCTCCAGAGCCGCGGACCAGTTGGAGTGGATCGGCAATGACTTCCTTTGACTGAAGCCCCCGAGTCTCTTCTATCGTAAGCCCCCCATCGCGAAGCCTCAGATGATCATGCAACTCCTTCGCAACATCCGGATCTACCCTAGCGAGATAATCAGCCAGAGGCACACGGATATCACCGCCAATGCCTTCAGCAGCTGCCAGCTTTCCTGCAAGATCAGGAACCCAGCCAAGGATATTATCGCCAACCTCGGGGATCTTATTGCCGTAAAGCGCCCGCACTGCTTCGGCGTCAATCCCAATTTCTCTATCACCCACATGCTGTCTAACGAAGTTGGAGTAATAGTCAGGACTACGGTCTCGGGTGGCGGACTTTGCGGATTCGGAGAGGGCGTCTTTGAGGGCTTTTCCATCGCTCTTGGCCTGTTCTGCTTTGGCGGTGTCGATGAGCGGGTGGACACCTGGAGGGGGTTCCCCCTTGGGAAAATGATCGGCGATTTGCAGGGCATTGTGGAGGCCTTTGAATAGCTTTGTGTTCTGTTCCATCCGGGCCAGAGGACCTGAGGCTCCACCCCCAGCGGACTTGACGCCAATGTCCCCCCGCATCATGGCCATCTCGGCCATCGCCGTCAGGTCCCGAGCAGCGCTTTCTCCGAAGATCGCTGACATACCATCGTAGCCCATGTGGAGCAGGCCCGAGGTTACACGGGACAGGCCCTCCATGCCGATTTCGCCAAGGCCCACCACTTGTGAAGCAGCCCCAGCCGTAGCCGCTTGGAGTCGAGTGGTGTGCAAGGCCCAGTCGATGTCATGTTGGGACACAAAGCCTTGGTAGAACCGTCGGGTGTCGATGGGTTGGTCGCCGAAGCCTTTCATGAAGGATTGAGAGATGGAGTCGTCCTTGAGCCACTTCGCTAGGCCCGTATCGGTTCCATAAGTCTGCATAGCCTGCGAAGCGGCATCAAGCTGACCGAGGTCATCATGACTGATGCTCGCGGCCATTGGATGAGAGGTCAGGTATTCCTTCAAGAATGCATTGTCATTAACAAGCTTTTGGTTAACTGAGAGCTTGTGTTGGGCCTCGAAGTTGTCTAGGTCTCCATGGATCAACGGCGCCGGAACGCCAGTAACATCACCCAATTCAACGGCTCTAGCGGCCTTTTCGGGGTCATCCTCGGCAGCATTTATCAACGATGAGGCAGCCTGCCGGCGCTGGGCGTCCTCTAGAAAGCGGGGATTAAATGCATCCGGGACAATGCTGGTGTCGCTCATTTGGACTTACCATAAAGCGTCTGGGCCAAGCCACGATAATAGAGCCGTTCTGTCTCTGCATCTGTTGGCGGGGACTCTCCTGCATCAATACGAGACTTAATATGATCTTCTTTGAAGGCCTTAAAGCGGGAGGTGGTGAGTTCGTCTTTGAACATAGGATCGGAAGTGTTGGTACCCCATAGCAACCCCGGGACTTGATGCTGACGCATGAGGTCCTTGGCGATTGTCTCCGTCACATCCTTCGATTCCGCGGGTTTGCCATGGGCGTCTTTCCAAGCATTGAGGGCTTCGCTAAGGGCTCCAGTGAAGTGGTCGTAGTCTTCAGGGTTCTTTGCGTCCCGGTGAAATACCCCAAGAGCCTGGAGTTGACCCGCCAATGACCCCCGCAACCAACTCATAGCCCGGTTCACCTGCGGGTCTTGGTTTTGATTCTTCTGTAACTCAGCCTTCCAGCCCTGCACGGTACGGATTTGGGGTTGCGAAAGCTTCCACTTTGGATCAGTAGGATCGGTATCGAGGAATTGCAGAACGTCGTTCTTGCTCAGGCCTTGGAGAGTGGTCAGGGATCGCTGGTTGTCTTGATAATCCCTAGCCTTGATATAGCGATTAATTTGGCCGGGGATCCGCATCTGTTCCGATGGTTCAAGTGACTTCACCGCTGAGGCTACCTTTGGATCCGCCATGAGGTCGTTCATGTTGGAGGCACCATTCTGGAGGGCTACCGCGATCTCCTGCTTTGCATCGAATGTGACCTGGCGCGTTTGTTGCTTTTGCCTTGTGTATAAAGTGTGAAGGGCATCTTCAGCGTGCTTTTGGAATAACGTATCTCCTGGCCGAGCCTCTCCAGCCTGTTTACGCACCATCTCAACCATGGCGTCTTCGCTAAGCTCTGGCTTGGCTCCATCCCCACGGCCTTGGGCCCAGACCTCCCGGGCCATTTGATCCGGAACTACCCGGTAGGTAGCTGCGGTGTTGTATTTGATAGCGGCATCGTAGTTCTCCCCCATCAAGTCCTTTGTGGAATGATACTTCTCAATCATCTCCTTTCCCTTTATAGGGTCCATGTCTGACGCACGGTTGACAGATTCAAGATTGATCGCCACCTCATTGTTTTTAACATACTCACGTGAGGCCTCGGGGCCTAGCCCTTTCTCATCTGCCTCAAGAGTAGACATGGAGCGGAACTTACGTCGCAGTTCGGGATCATCCGGCTCATCCGCGAGGTCATTGCCGACAGCATTTCGGCGAAGGACTAGGCCTTGCCGGTAGGCGCTTTTGACTTCGTTGGCAGAGTGATTGGATGCATTGGAGACATACCGGCCCAGCGTCGATAGGGATGTTGATTCAAACATCTTCTGTGCCGCAGGGTTGGACATGGAGCCTTTGATATTGTTCCGGATCTGTTGGATGTCTTCGATGTGTTTCTTCAGGGCTTCAGGCCCAGCATTCTGACCGAGGCGGGAATTGAACTCGGCATGTTTCAGGGCGGTTTGTTTAATGAACTCAGCATCACCAGTGTCAACTTCAGTACGGTTTTGAAGCTCTTGCAGGTGCATCGCCTGCTGCCAGATCTTGTCGCTGGCACCTTCAATGTTGACACCAAGATGTTGCAGGGCTTGGCCAACGGCTCCGCCAAAAGCATCGACCGGCACCCCGAGGGATATGTCAGGAGTGCCACCCATCGAAGGGGTTTGATCAGGGACTAGTCCAGGGACCTGCGGTGCCATTAGCCAAACGCTCCTGCTGATTTACCCTGCATCCATTTGCCTGCTACGTTCCCGGCTCCGGAGATGAAGGAGCCCCACATTCCCAGTTCACCTGCTTCTTCGCTTTGCGAAGCGGCCATCTTATCAAGACTGGCCTCAGCTACATCCGTGGTGGCTTTCACTTCATAACCGTAAGCAGCCTTTGCTGCATCCCACTGGATGACGTTTTGGTCATATTGGGCCACATCGGTTTGAGTGTCTCGGACAAGCTTATTGGAGCCGGTATTTACGTCAAAACCGGAGGCGGACTGGACGACCTTGGTTGAAGCAATGGCTTCGCGGGACTTCAGCCCTTCGACCTGAGCCTTGGCCCCTCCGGCTTGGGTGGCCCATGCGGCGTTTTGCTCATTGATCTGTTTGTTGAGCAGGGCCACACCGGCTTTGTAGCGGTAGGCCGCTGCGTTGGCTTGGCCTGTTTCCTTGGCACCGATGCCGCCGATGATAGAACCACCAGCGGTAGCGGCCATGCTCCCAACAGCCATGATAGTGATCGGATCAGCCATCAGGCACTCCTGTTGATGACGAAGGTCCGCAGGTCTCCATCCGGTTCGTTGAACTCCGCTCCAAGCCAACGAAGCCAGCGATGGGCGGCGGTGTTGCCGGTTTTGCAATGGCCTATGATGGAAGCGTAGCGACCAAGGAACTTCCTCACCTGGATCTGGGAGTGGCGAACGAAGAGGAATTGATGCGGAACCGACTCCAAAGCCCACATCCAGATGTAGGCTTGGTTGGAAAGGAAGGATGGCGGGATCAGGCCCCAACAGCAGACGAAGTGGCCGTCGACATAGCCGATCCAGACCTCTCCCAGTTTTTGGCAGTGGTCGAGCATTTCAACTTCGCGCTCAGAGAGGACCTTGCCGTATTCGGCTAGGATTATCTCCGAAAGGGGACCTTCTAGTTTTGACACAATGGTTGTCATTTGTTTGAGTCTCCCACTTCGATCTCTGGGATCACTCCTAGGATAGAGGCCGGATAGGGATTGGGTTGTTGGATGAAGTACTGACCGAAGACATCCCATTGCGGATCGACAATGACCCTGGTGTCGCCAGTGACTAGGCCGGTTACGACTTGATTGGTCATTGAGCCAACGTTGTTGATGATCAGGTCTTTCATGGCTACGCCTGTGGCGATTGTCCGTCCGGCGATTAGCCCGATGGTGTTGCGGACCCGGACGGTAAGGGCAGAGACCTTTTTGCGTTTGCCTTGGACTGTAGGTTCGCCGAGGTCTAGGGGGAGGGTTCCAAGCACAGCCAGGAAGCCCAGGCCTACGGTTACGATTGAGGCACTGGCGATACCAGTCAAGCCAGCGGTTCCGCCTGGACCGAAGACGAAGGTCCCTGAAAGGGGCATGGTGAAGTTGATAACAGCCCCATCGGCAAGGCCTGTAACAGCCATTCCGCCGAGGTGTTGGGCCCCTGAGAAGGTCGTAGCGGCTGTACCATTGTATCCGATCCCTGCATCAACCTGCCACGAGGATTTGTAATCGTTTGGGAAGGTTAGCTCTACAAAACGCTCTATGTAGTTCACGGTCTGGCCTTGAACGGTACGTTGAACTACATGATAGACTGCATCGACATTGCCGATTGTAGAAGCCTCGGTTACAGAAGCCACACCGTTGAATAGACCTTGAGTGTCGGAGTGGGTCCATGCAACGATCTCAAGGTCTTTTAAGAAGGTTAGGCACAGAAGCTGGCCGTCATTACGTGTGGCCCAAGCGAGTTTGAAAGGTTCTTCTGCCCATGCCCATTGAGTAAGGGTGAAGCCATAAAAGAGATGGTTAGATAAGATAGAGATGTCAGCGCCGGTATAGACGTTAGTGTAGAAGTTGTAGACAAGATTACGGATGATTGATTGTTTGGCCTGAACGTAAAGGATGTCTGAGGTGGCTACGATTGGTGGAAGAGGCGAGGAGCCGTTATAGGCTTGGGGGTTGGCTACAAGCGAGGTGGCATTAAAGGGCGATCCGGCACTGCCTCCGTTGACTAGCCATGCATGCTTGTCACCGAAGACGATCAGGCCAGCAGGCCTTGGGATCATGGCTTGGATGGTGTTTAGTTGTCCTGAGACTAGAGTTTGTTGAATAGCATCATCCGGTTGGATTGGGGAACTGATATCGAAGTTGAAGTATGCTCCGGGCTTTGAGGCATTGATTTGACCTGGGGAGCCTACCGGTCCGGCGAGGACTAAGCGTTGATTGGCCAAGGCCGGAACGGTTGGGTTGCCTGCTGAAGGGGCACCAAGCATAGTGGTTGCGGTTGCCCCAGCAGGAGTGAAGGTAACCGGTGGAGCTACAAGATATCCGGCTCCGGGTTGGGTTATTTGAACAGTGGAGATATTCCAAGTGAGGTTTATATAAGCAGAAGCACCAAATGGATGGGCTGCCAGGAAACCCGAAGATGGTGTACCACCTGTTAGTGAGCCTGGGTTTACAATAAGAAGGAGGTTTATTTGGCCTCCCGGTAGGATAGCATTAACAACGAAAGAGGATCCTGATGGACCGGGGATTATATTTCCAACCTGCCAGCCATTCCCGCCATTGCCAGGACTTACAGTAGCATTGGATACTTTTAAGTAAGCAGATGCAAAGGCTTGGACTCCGCCCGCTGGCGGTGCGGTGAGGGTTAGTGTTGGAATGACGGTGTAGTTGGCATTGCCGGTCAGGGCGATTGATTGCACACCAGAGCCAAAGAATGGGTTCTGTGGGATTGGTGGGCCTTGAGAGAAGTCCACGGAGATGTTAGAGTCGATCATTGTTAGATTGGTAACATTGCCAATGAAGCCAAAGTCAGAGCCGGGAGGTACCACGGCTCCATAACGTGGCTGTGCTCGGTAGATGTTATAGCTAGCTGCATTTGCGACGGCGGTCCATGTGATTGTATTGGTGCCCGCTACGGAGCGAATGTCGGTGACATTAGCAAGAGTGGCGAATGCTGATGGAGCGGATTCTTGGCCATTGGAGTCGATAGCGGTTATGACATAGGCGTAGTTGACGGTACCGGCCGCAAGGGTTGTGGCAACGGCTTGGCCTGTTGGGGCAGTAACGGTTGAGCCGATAGCTATAGGAGCCAAGGTCCAATTAGCAGCGGAGATGAGGGTGAGAACGTATGGTTGATAGTTAGGATGACAAAGGATAAGTTGGTTCACGTTCTGGATATAGCGAATGCCAAAGACTTCACTCGCAAGGTAGGGAGAAGCGATGGTGTAGACTCGTTGGGCCAGGCCTCCAGAGGTGTAAGCACCAAAGGCGGTGGTATCGACAACGTTGCCAAAGAGATCCGTAAGGGTGAAGGTGTTTGCGGTTGCGCCTGTGACGATGTAAGTGTTGTTGTTGAGTTGGGTCATTCCTACAACGGTGGAGATAGAGACCCAATCACCATTGGAGAAGCCATGGGCGTTGCTAGTGATGACTCCAGGGTTGGCTTGGGTTATGGCGGTGATGGCCTTCCCGACTTCAAGAATCGGCGCGCCGTTGTTGAAGAACCGGACATAGCCATCGCCGAACTCGAGCATGTAGGAGACTGTGAAAGAGGCTTGGAATGGGATGGGCCGGACGATGCCGTTGGATTTGCATGTAGCAACATACTTAGTGCCGGGGCGGGTGGTTGCGCCTCCACGAGTATCGACGAAGAAGTTCCGTAGCAGGGCTGCACCGGAGTGGTATTGCTTCAGGTTGACTTGGGCGTAGAGGGATGGGGACCACTCGCCAGAGTTGAAAGAGGTTTGGATTACATTGTCACTCATTCAGGTAAACCCAGGCCAGATGGCTCCCCAGTTGAAGCCGGTGTTGTAGGGTCCACTATAATCCTCGATAAAGTCGATGCCACGAATCCGAAGCCAGTCGGGGGTGACATCGTTGACCTTTAGGCCTTCGTTGGCGTCAGTGCCACGGGCTTCGATTACCATAGCGTTGGCCTCGGCGATTTTGGAATTAGCGAGGGATTTGTCTCCCGAGAGGGCAATGCAGAGCCGGGCTCCCACAATCAAAGAAAGGGCCTCGACGAAGTCATCATCGAAGACATTTTCATCACTGATGTCTTTGACGTAGTTCCCAATGGCGAACTCTTGATTCGTCAGGATCACTCGTTGATCGGTCGGTGACGTTTGCTGAGTAAGCGTGAATGTCGCACCGGTACCAGAACCAGAGGTGGAGAATTGTGCAATGGGGTTGGCCCGGATCGCGAAGTAGCTCCCACCAATCGGTGGGGATTCTCCCCTAAGGACGTTAACAACGCTAACAGTAGCAACAGCCCCGCTACCACCGACCGTAAGCACCGTGAGAACCACAGGGGCTCCAACAGGAGCGGTTCCTTGGGGAGCTTGAGGAAGAGTGATAGTGTCTCCGATGGCATAGCCTGTGCCTCCTGCGGCGACTACGGCGGAAAGGACGCCGAAGAATTGATCCACAGCGACGACGTATTTGACCGGTGGGCCCTGCCAGAAGGAAGGGGAGCCGCCGGTTACGGCTGTGGTTATGGGGACGCCTGAGGCAAAGCCTGTGGCGGTTTGCGGGGTGAGCCAGCACATCCGCAGGCAGTCGACAGGATATTGGTACTCGTAGGCCCATGGCGGGGCCGGTTGACCCTTGGCCCAGAGTTGCGTGGCAGGGGATGTGTTCTCGGGGGTGCCGGGAATAGAGGTGATGAAGTTCAGGTTCGCGGAGTTGAACGCACAGGCCCATGGCGCCATCCGGAGAAGTCGACGGCGGAAGGGGACGTAGATGATGTTGAACTGGATTGCTTCGTTGGTGCTTTGAGCAGCCAGTTCTGCGGCGGTTACGGTTGTTCGCGATCCCCAGGTTTGGAGGGAACGGTTGGCCATGTCGACCTGTGCGGTCATCTGGGGTTACTCCGGAACCGGAACTTGTTCTTCAGTGATCTCGAACGTGGCTGTCGCTGGGTGGGGTAGATAGAATGATTGTTCACCGGACGGATTCGGTGATCCCTTATAGTTTCCCTCTACGATAACCGGCTCATGGCCATTCTGTTTCACCGTGGCCCGATAGCGTCCGTTGACGTGAACTTTTACTGTGGTAGTCATCAATACCTCCCTTGGGATCCGCAACAGCCGTGGTTGGTGCCACCGATGCCCACGGAGCCGGAGTGGGGACCACCGTTGTCGGGGCCGTTGGTGGTGCCTTGGTTCACTCCGTGGAGGCCCGGGGACTTTGGGTCCATGATGCCTTTCGGTCCCTGGGGGGCTTGGTAATTCCGTACATCTTTGGTGTCACCTGGAAGGACACCACCACATTCCACGCCTGCGGCTTGGGGTTGTCTGGAAGTGGGGCCGAAGCCCCCAAGGATGTCACGGGCCATTAGAGTTTCCTTTCAATGGTTGCAGTTGGGGGATCTTCAGCTGGGGACTCAGCAGCACCCTCACCAGAGTCTACCCATTCCTCAGGTTCAGGCTCAGGCTTCTTCGCCGTCTCCTCAGCCATGTCTTCAAGGGCCTTCATCGCCGCATCTGCGAGGGGCTTCAGCCGAGGATGGCCAGTGGCCTTTTCGTGGATTTGCAAAAGAGCCGCGACTTCATTCAGATCATGACGCATCAATACTCTCCTTGTGAGCCGGTCTTGTGGAGTTTTTGGCCGATTCCGGGTGCCATGTATCCGCGGCCTCCTGACCACGGGGTGGCTTTGAAGGTGAAGTCCCCGGTGTCGGTGGAGTGGTTGCCGACCTTTTCGCCTAGGTAGGACACGGCTCCAGGGTTTACGAACTTTGGGTTGGGCTCGACCTTGTGGTCATGCGAGCCTGAGATAGACGGACGTCCTTGTTTCATGTTCCATTCTCCTTTGGTTTCGTTAGTTGCCTCGTGTGGTCCCATCGATTAGATGGGTCTTCTGCCATGCCCCGACGGACCTTTTCAAACACTCCACCATCGAGATGGGCCTCTTCGAGGAGTTGGCGGTAGCGATCATCACAGCGTTCCAGTTCGGCCATTACGTGACGGGGGACTGGAAGGCCACGTTCTTCATAGAGATGGGCGATGTCGTGTACGTCATGCATGTACATGATGAAACGGCGCATCTTTTCCGAGACTTCGGATTCGGCATCCCGCATGTAAGTGACGACGGTGGTTAGCATCTCACGGACGAGTTTCATGTTAGCGTCAATGCGCTTCAGGTAGACCTCAGCGGAGTGATCTAATTCGGCCATTGGATTCCTTACTGGTTTTCGTAGATGCCTGAGAATTGTAGGCGGTCGTTCACTACCCATGCCGTCGCATCGTCACTCATCAAACAATTTGCTTGTGTTGCTGATGCAGCAATCGAACAATTGAAACCTTTATTAGTGATTGCGCCTTCACGTCCAGTGAGGTTTCCCACAGATTGGGCGGTATTTGGTAAGTTAAAGGTCACATTCGTCAACGCACAAGTACCGATAGCAGTTATGGTAAAATCACCCTGAACGAAAGTTGTTTTGCCTATTGTCTTCGATCGCGCCGAGTTAACTGTAAATGTGGCCGTTCCGCACGACGGAGATGGGGTGAACACGGTCCATGCTGTTTGATCTGTACCACCTCGTGCAACAGCTAGTGTTCCAGTTGTGATATTGGTAGCATTTGTAGTATCTGTAGTGGCTGAAGTAGCAAAGGCAACGTTATTAGTCTTTGTGCAAGTGATAGCACCTGACGTTAAACTGATTGTACAATCCCCATTCATCGCCGGCATGGAGGTAACAGGGTTAGTGGCTCCAGTTGGGCCGCCACCATTAGAGACGAGTAGGCCGGTTAGGTTAAAGGACGGGATGGTAACACTACCATTGGAGTTGCCTGGGAAGATTGTATTTGGGTCAGGGCTGCCAGAGCCAAAAGAGGAGGTTAGATCGGCGATGTAGTGTGGGCCAGTGACGGCGCCGCAGCCGGAGAACGCCGCACTATTCAAGAGGAAGTTGGATTCATTGGTGAGAGCTATGAATGCAGAAGGGAACGCTGGGGTGCCTGTACAGGTAATGGTGTTGCCGGTAGTGAGGATTGAAGTTCCTCTATCAGCGTTCCAATGAAGTGCTGCGCCACCATTGATGCGCTCTACACCTTCTTGCTCAATGAATGAGCCAAAGACACCATTTATGTGAGCATGGGAGGTGGCTATGAATCCCCAAGTGATGTTGGCGTAGTAGACTAGGCTACGGGCGTCGGCACTGATTCCATGGCCAGTGGTTGCGCCACCAATTAAGGTGGAGCCAATTTGCATGTCCTTGATGGTCACCGGAGAGGTTACACCGACGAAGCCAAACGCGGCAGTGCCACTAGAGCCTTGAACTATGACATTGGCTGGGGTGGAGCTATTGCCTTGAACAATGAGTTGGGCTTGGGTTGCACCGCCAGCGCTGGTTGCGCCGACTAGATTCTCCACCATTTGGAATTGGCCGTAGGTGGCTGTGGTGATGTTATTGTCGCAGTATTGGATTGTGATCTGGGCTAAGCGTACGTCGTAATTGCGAGCAGCAGTGTCGAGGGCTTTGTTGGGCGTGAGGAATGGTGCAGCGAGAGTGCCAGAGCCGGTAGAGTCGTTACCTGCACCACCTGAGGCGCCATTGCAGAGGGCAGCGGTGGAGGAAGATGGGTTGACGAAAAGGGTTAGCGGTGCAGAAAGTTGGATCCGACTGGCTGGTGCTGGACCGGCACCGCCACCGGTGGAGACAAAGGCGGTTGAGGCACAGGCGTTGGAGGAGTCACCTGCTGGTCGAGTAGGACAGGTTGGATTTTGGGCCCACACCGGAGTGACGAGGCTCAGAAAGGCTAGGGCTAAAAGGAGGCGTTTCATATGTTTGAATCCATCACCGTTAGGGGATTGGTAGCGCCCACCAGAGCGAGAGCCTGCCATGCTTGTTGGCACTCACCAGTTACTGTGAGGGAACCGCCATTGGCGAAGACGCGGAAGCCACCACCAAGGGCTCCAGTGGTCGGCGTCAAGGTTGACTGCGAACCACCCAAGTTCCCCAACGATGTGGTTGGAGAGACTAGGATGTCATTGGCTCCAGGGTTGTGAAAGGTGATGGAATTGCGTTGGGGGTTAGCTGGAGCCACAGGGGTATTGCTGGCCGTGTTGACGGTATTGTAAGCGTATACCTTCCCCCCAGATGCCGAGGCATTAGCACCTGGAGCGCCCGGGGTTGTGGTGATGCCCATTTCACTTCCCTTTCTTCGGAGCCGGGCGGATGGTACCTTTGCCTGTATCGGCCCGGTTGAACTCCTTCGCCACCTTCGTTGGGATCCCAACCTTTTTGGCAAAGCCAGGATTGTGAGCGGCTGCGGCCATGGTACGGGCTTGCTTAGGGGATTTGCTTGGCATTAGATCCTCCGTGAGGTCATGCGGTTGAGAGTCTTCTGCTGTGCGGCTACTTCCTTCTCCGCCACGACCATTGCGGCCTCGGTCAGTTCTTCGTCGGTGACCTCGACCTCGGGAAGGGGCTCTTCCACGTCGATGACTTGGTCGGGATGGATTGCAGGTTGGACCTTACCGGCCAGGGCCGCAAGGATCTGTTGGTTCTGGGCCATCATGGCCATCATGGTTTCCATGAACTTGTCGAGGCCTGAGTTCGATGGGGCTGTCTCCCGAGCCACCTTCAGTTCGGTCATTTGGTCAATAAGGGTATCGCCAAGTCGGGCGTAGAAGCTCTGACGTTGGGAGTCCTCGTCGATGCCTTGGGTTGGGGTCCATGAGAATTTCCCAGAGATCTCTTTGGCCTCATCATCAAGTGGAAGCATCCCCGGAGTGGGGTTGCCTTCGAAGATGATATCGCGAGGCTGACCCTTACCCCCATAGCAGACGATGATTTCACCATCCATGTTGTTGTTCTCTGGGCGGTAGTTCCAGTCGTCTTCTAGGCGGGGGTCGAGGTGTTTGGGGACCCGGTACATCTTGCGTACGGGCTTCCCGGTGCGGGAGTCGGTGGTGGTGTGTTCCCATCGTTCCGAAGGGACAGAGAGATAGTGAGGTTCGGTCAGTTTCCATCGTGCCATTAGAGTCCTACTCCTGTTAGGGTGCGTTGGATTAGAGTTACGGTGACGATGATTTGGGCTGTGTCATAGGGAACGAAGAATTGGCTTTGGTAGGCAATCGCAACGGGGATGGGAGTGGAAAGGGGTTGCTGCCAAGGCATGCCAATGACTGTGTTGGCAAGAGGTGTGATGTTGTATGTTAGAGATATCGAGCCAGGTTGTACCGCTGATGATGGTGGGGTGGATGCTAATAGTTGTTGCCAAGCAAACGTGAAGGTTGGAAATGGCGCTGGAACCCAAATTGGTTGGGTGTAGATTGCCTGTGCGACTAGTGGTGCAAGGGAGAGTGGTTGGTACCAGCCATAGGGTGATATGGCGGGGGTAGTTTGTGGAGTGTCGAATGGTACAAACGTGGCGCCGATCTGAGTCCGAGGCCCAAGCGGAGTGAATGCTAAGGCTTGGAACCATCCCATGCTAGAGATGGTGTTGATAGTCGGCGCGATGTTGTAGGATAAGATTGTAGAGCCGGGCTGAACCCGAGGTGATAGAACTGGGATGGAGAGTGGCTGTTGCCACTTGTCAATTGTGGCAGTGTTGGTTTGGCGGGTGTTGAAGGGAACAAAGCTTGAACCCAGCTGAGCTTTGGCCGCTGGTATTGGGATGCTAAGAGGTTGGTACCAACCTGCTGGTTTGCTATTGATCTGCGGAGTGTTGAAAGGGACAAAAGCAAAGCCAGAGGCGGCGGCAACAGCCGCGACTTTGACTCGGGTGGATATTGCAACTGAGTGTTGGGGGTCGGCGTTGGGGACCCATTTCGATATCCCACCAGCCGGTGTGTAGGTAAGAACAAGAACACCATTGGCGCCAGCGCCTCCAGCTCCAGCAACTCCGGTACCGGAAGCCGCTCCACCAGATCCGCCACCCCCACCATAGCTGCCGCCATTTGCACCCACACCGCCATTAGATGTTCCGGTCGAGGATCCTCCACCACCACCACCACTGCCAGGACCAGCTGCGCCAACAAGAAAACCAGACCCGGATACTCCACCGGTCCAGACCGAATCTTGACTACTTGCGCCACCTGTACCGCCGACAACCGCTAGACCTTTAGAACCACCACCGCCACCTCCGCCATTAGATCCTGCACCTCCCGCAGCACCGCCTGTCCCCGTTCCAGCCGTCCCTGCCCCACCCGCAGAACGATTGGTTCCTCCAACACCACCATCGGTGAGGTTGGCGTTAGAATTGGCGCCAGCGCCTCCAGTATTGGCACCACCACCGCCACCTCCGCCAAACGAATTGAGTATGGTATCGCCACCAACGGCACCAGCGCCATTTGGACCACCGGCGCCACCGCCCCCAGAACCGCCATTGCCGTTGGCAGTACCACCGGCTCCGCCATTGCTGTTTCCATTAGCTCCAGTGCCGCCCGTACCACCGGCTCCGCCACCACCAGCAGAGGTGCCACCAGAACCTTTAGTGGCGATAACAGAGCTGGTGTTGAAGGTTGTATTGGTGCCATTGCTGCCATCAGTACTGCCACTGCCACCAGCACCGCCAGCTCCGATGACATAATTGAAGGCCGTGGTGCCAGGGGTGGCGACACTGAAATTATTGAGGCGCCGATATTCACCTGCACCCCCGCCGGCGCCACCATTGCCATTGGTGCCACCACCACCAGCGCCAATGGCTTCGACGGAATTGTTGGAGTTATTCCAATCAGACGGGCTGGTAGAGGTCGTGCCGGAGATGATAACGATGACGGTCATGACAATATCTTACCCGTCACACGTTGTACGATGGCGTGGATTTCTTTCAGACCGATTGGACCGGTCTGGGTTTCTATATGAAGGATTTCGTCGAAGGCAATATTGGCGTGAGCGGCCAATTGATGATCTTCATCAGGAATGATGATGCGCCGGATCTGACCGGTTCTTTCATAAACGATGCCGATCTTAGTGCGCATGTTAGTTCGCTGGGGTACGGAAGAATGAGTTGAAGTTGGCGGATATAGCTGTGTCGATGTGGGGGTCGGTTACAAGAGCGGCTTGTGCCGCTACGTTACCGGAGGTTAGTGGGACCGTTCCGGCAACTGTGGCGTCGGCGATACAATTTGTATCATCAGCTACGATATTGGCGAATAGAAGCTTGAACACATCTGGTTGGTTCATGATAGCAACAAGGAAGGTCTCGCGCTCACGGTGGAAGGCTATTGCGGAGCCTTCATTCTTGATGTTTGAACAGGCTAAAAGCAAAGCCTGTCGAACGCGATTTTGAAACGTAGCATCATTGGATAGAAGCTGCTTGTCGTTATAGTTTGGTGAGGGTGTTGCGGGCATTATGTTACCTCTTCAATCCATCTACGAGCATGGTAACTGGCTTCTTCGCGTTCGAGTTTCTTTTCGAATGGATCACAGCCGAGGCCAACACACTGTTCACAAATCACTCGCATACAGATTTTGCAGAGCCCACCGAGATCAGCAGGGTCACCGAATGGTTGAACACGCCGGACATTTGGGCAATGGCCACAGGTGAAGGTCGGCCATTCGGTGATCTCACCCCATGGGCCGATTAGGGTTCCGAGACCGGTTAGAGCTTTGTGCATGGCTCACTCACGCCATTTGCAGCCAACGATGGCGTTGCCAACGTAGGTGGAGGATTTGGTTCGGATGCCGATACCGGCGAGGTTGGTAGCGGGGATGACGATTTCACCTGGGCCGCCGGGTGCGACCACCCAACGGTAAGATGCACGTTGGTTGGCGCCAAGGGAGTCGATGATGCCGGTTTCTGCACCGGTTGGCTCGGCTGTGAAGTTGCCCAAGGCGACGGAGCCTGCAGTGGCATCGGCTTGGTCTATGGCGTTCATAGTGAGGGTCACACCGCCTGTACCGGCGGTGGTTTGTTTGATGACGGACCAAACAAGTTCGCAATCGGTGGCGTTGGGGACTGAGCCTGGGCCTACGGTCCATTCATAGAGAAAGGCTCGGCGGAGAGTGGCGGTGGCTGCTGCGAGTTGCAGCATGGTTTTGGAAGTGGCTGCAACGGCAGTTAAGGCAGGGGTGGTTGCTGCGATATTGGATGTGCCATAGAGGGCCATTGGTATTGCTCCTTGGGTTAGACTAAGATGTAGCTGAGGCTGCCGCCGATTGGGACCCCCGCGGAGAGGTTGATTAAGAGAGAATCGCCGACCATGGTTTGGAACCAGCCCCCGGCATTGAAGCCGTTGACGCAGCCGCCATTGGCGATGCAGTAGGCCGAGCCAGAGATGTCGATGGAGCCAGTGGAGGTTTGGAATTTAACGTTGGTGTTGGCAGAGCAGACGAAGTAGAAGGAGAGGACAACGATCTTGCGGCCGGCTACACCGAACACAAGGGTGCCCGAGGCCGAGACTTCAATCGGGGTGTAGAGGATGCCTCCTGGGACTTCTGTGCGGTAGATATCAGCCAATGCGTTGCCTCAGGGATTGGATGGAGTCTTCGATTTGCTGATGCCGGGCCTCAGCGCCTGCGACTTCGACCTTGAGGGTATCGAGCTTTGACTGCTGCTCAGCGGTTTTGCCTTGCAGGTCCTTTAGCTGTTGGGAACTGTTGAATACGGATTCTTCATAGTCCCGGAGGATTTTGAGATGCGCGGAGGAGAGGCCGGCTTTGGCGTTGGTCAGTTCGCTCCTGGTGTCGGCGAGGGATTGTTCGGCTTCGGCGAGTTCTTTGGCGACTTTGTCATGGGCGTCTTTGAGAGGGCCCAATTCGTCGAGGAGTTCCTCTGCGGCGGTGAGGGAGTTGATGGCGTCTCGGATGATTGTCATGGTGGCTCCTAGAATTGGGAAAACCAAATGGTAGTGGCGATGCCGGCTGCGGAAGGGGTGACACAGAGGGTGGCTCCAGGAGGAACCTGCATTTGAGCTACGCCTACGTTATAGGTGGCCGGGGCTGTAGAGGTAACGTTCTGGGTGGTGATGAGGGTTGTGGGGGATGTACAGGTGGAACCAGTACCGAAGATGAAGGTGAATAGGCCTGTAGTGCCGGTGTTGGAGACTTGATAGCCACAGACGAAGATGGATTGGGTAGCCACGCCTGCAACGATTTGGGTTGCAGAGGTTGGACCTGCAGCGACATTGGCGACCTTGTTGCAGAGGACTTGGGCCGAAGGGCCAACGACGTTCTCGGCCTCGACCCGAGGCGGAAGTAGGGCTATGCAGATCCCAAAGCCAAGGAGGATTAGGCCTAGCTTGATTTGGGGGTTCATCACTGCACCCTGTACCAGATTTTGGTTGCTGCGAAGTACTGCCATCCAGGGAAGGATGCGTTGGCAGTGATGGTTTGGGCCGAGAAGGTGGTGGTTAGAGTGTCGCCGGTTCCAGCAGTGACTGTGACCCTTGTGGTTAGGGTTGTGTCAGAGCAGAGCCGAACCATGGCACCGTTAACAGGTGCTGCAGGGAGGGTTACAGCCCAAGTAGTTGGGGCTGTGCTTACCCAACAGAGGGTGCCTGGGACAGCCGTGGTGGTAGCTGCACCGGAGCCGGATACGGTAGTGATTGGTTCCGAGCCGCGGACTTGGTCGATGTTGATGAAGGCGCCGGGGCCACCAGGTCCTTGGCCAACCTGCCATGCTTCCTGACCGGTGATTTGGTTTTGGATAACAGTCTGAGCCCAGCTGTAGATTGAGGGGCTCGCAATGGCGAGGGCTATGATAGCCCCCACCAGAAGTGTTCGGAGTTTGGTCATTGCCATTTCCTCACGATGCCGAGACGCAGATGTAATCCCACACCGTGTTAGCCGCGGCAGTGGTGAGTACGAGGGTTGTGGTTGTGGTGGCCCAACTGAAGGTTGTAGCTGGGAGAGCACCTTGGGCAGCGACAACGCAGTTAGGTGCGGTGACGAAGGCTGTGCCAAAGGTTAGAGTGCACGAGGCCGGGGTGCCAGCGGTGATGGTCACACGACCACCAAAGTCAGTACCGACGTTGGTGAAAGTACCACAGCCGGAGACGACCGGAGCAGGTCGTCCGGCAGGAGTGAGGATGTGGCCTGGAAAGTAGATACCTTGGTTGGCGTCTACTCCGAATGGGCCTCGGGGGTCTTGAGAGAGTTGGATTGAAGAGGTAATGGATTGGGCCAAGGCCAAGCCGCAGAGTGCGGCGATGCCAAAGACCAAACCAGCGATGAGTGAGCGGAAGAGTTTCATGTCTTTGCCCCTCAATTCGCGACAGCAATGCCGGGCGGGTATCCGCCGAGGACTGCGTTTTGGGTGCTTTGATAGGAGAGGTCGTGGCGATCGAGGACGAGGAAGGCCGAGATGGCACCGGCAGTGGTTGTGGCTGCGCCGATGGTATAGGCCAACTGAAGGTACCGGGGGATGGCGATACCGTCTGGGGGACGAGGCATGTCCATGTCGAAGAGTCGGGCGCCGGCTACCAGCGTAGCCAAAGCGTAGACCGGGGAGGACCACCAAGTAGAGAAAGCAGCGGGGGCACCAGAGCCGTTGTCGATTGCTCCTTGGAGGGCTACGGCCAGGGTTGCTGCGCCTCCGGAGGTGACAGTGGCGGAGATCTGGACCAAGAACTTCATGGCCGGATCGTCACCGATGCCGATGTCTCGGGCGCCACCACCAGCGGCGAACGAGGGGATTTGCGGGTTACCGGCGAGGCCTACACCAAGGTCGATGATGTTAGTGCTGACGATGGTGCTCGCTACGGCAGCGATGGTCTGGGCCGAGGAGAATTGGAGGAATCCGTCGAGGATCATGTCATGTTCCTTTCAAGTTGAGAACAGCAAAGTCACCGCCAAGCCTTTTGGCTTCGGCATCCCTTGCGATTAGGGCCTGTCCAAAACAATTGAACATGCCAAGATAGTTGCTTAGTCCAACTATTACCATCCACTTGTTCCCACGACGATACACACCACGAAGACCTAAATATCTTCGATTGTACTTGTTTTGAGAACTAGTAGCTTCTCTTAAGTTGGACCATTTGTCGTTATTAGGATCGTTATCTTCGTGATCCATTTCCTCATCAGGCAACTTACCTGTCATATACAAACAAGCAAGATGTGATGAATAATAGGCAAAGCCATCAATCCTAATCTTGAGATAGCCATCGCTTCTACGATTTCCAGCTTGAGTACCTGTGTGTCTTTGGTTTGGTGGAGGGCAGAAAATCCACACCCATAATCCTGTATCGGGATCATAGCTCAATAGCTGTTTTAAGCGATCTTGAGTCAACATAACTAAATCCTACGTGACCTGAGCCTCATTGCTGAGGACTGCGTCCACCGTGCGGATGGGGATGCCACGGAATGTGGTGATGGGCTTGCCGTTGAACTCCTCGATGCGGAGGAGGACGTTGGTTTTGTTCATGGCTTGGAGGTCAAGATAGGTCCGGATGATGCGGTTGCAGTAGATGACGGTACGGCCCATATCGGCGCGGACGGCGGGGGTGTCGGAGGTTTGGATCGTGGTTGCAGAGACCGGTGCGGTGGGGAGGCGATACAATGCGCGGACCAAGAGGTTGATGAGGTTCGCTGCAGAGACGCCTGTTAGTTGGGTGACATCCACGTTGGCGATCCGCGCCATGTAGCGCCAGTCCCGCTGGGCGAAACCGATTTCCCACTTGAAGTGTTCCCGGTAGGCTTGGTAGGTGTTACCGAGGCTGTCAGCAACGGGCCATTCGCCCATATCGCGTTGCTGTAGGCCCGCCAGTTTGCCTTTGGGGAAGATCGCGTGGTTGGTGTCGGTACCCCAGGTCATCACCCAGATTGAGGTGTTGGTGGAGGCAGTGCCGCCGCCATCGAGGACGTTGTTGGCGGTGTTGGAGTTCGCGACGGTTTTGGTGGAGTAGCGTGGGGCAAAGCCGGTGAAGCGCTCGGGGTTGGCGAATTGGTTGCCGTAGATCATGGTGGAGGCGACTTGTTGGGACATCCCCTCCAGGAAGGCACGGGATTCAGAGAGTCGGAACTCCGGGGTATTGCCGTTCAGATCGGCGATGTCTTTGTCGATGACAGAGTAGGTTTCGAGGTTGCCACAGGCTTCAACGAGTTGAGCCGTGGTGGACTTGGCGTTGGGGACGCCGGTGTTGAGCAGGCGCCAGGTGGCCTGGGGTAGAGCGGTACGGACTGTGGTCTTGTGTCCGGTTGGGAGGTTGCCTTCGACGACCATCATGTCGTCGAGGAGTTCGTTGGTTTGGGACAAAAGTTCGATGATAGCGGCTACTTTGTAGCCGTCATCCATACGCTTCGCCCAGTCCGCGTAGGTGAGTGCGGTGGTGCCTACGATTGCCATAGGGGAGGATCCTTAGTGAGGGTTAAGATTCATTCTTCATCCTCTGTTCCTCTGGGCGCTGCCGTTCTACCGCTCTGCGGTGGGACGGAGGATT
>Ga0137404_10000802_pt1 | contig 20625 bp, 10 predicted proteins | sample CZOMad2_1_16fung_FD_108285 | JGI IMG/M metagenome (GOLD analysis project Ga0137404, IMG submission 108285) | Vadose zone soil fungal communities from Angelo Coast Range Reserve, California, USA - CZOMad2_1_16fungal (Illumina Assembly) | ecosystem: Environmental > Terrestrial > Soil > Vadose... | reverse complement strand
GATTTGTTCCATCATGGCGTTAGGCTTCTTTTGGCCTTGGGCAGGAGTTGCCGTCGCGCAGGAGTCTACCCCCCCCGCAATCCCGACCCCCGCCAAAGCTTCGCAACAGGAAGCGGTGAAAAGTTCGCAGGTGCTGCGTCTGACGCTGCAGGACGCGTTGGCTTTGGCCCGAAAAAATAGCGTACAGTTTCAAGCTGCGCAGACCGACGCTGCCCTTGCTCGCCAAGACCGTTATCAAGCTGCTACCGCGTTACTTCCGAGCGTGAACTATAACAATCAGGCGCTCTACACGCAGCTCAATAGGAGTGGCAACGTCGTGTTCATCGCAAATAACGCCGCTCACGAATACATCAGCCAGGGCGACGTCCATGAAGCTCTAGATCTTGCCGGGGTTGCCAGTTTTCGACGCGCCTCGTTTGCCGCCGCCGCCGCACGAGCGCGCGCGGAAATCGCTTCGCGCGGTTTGGTTGTAACAGTTGTTCAGAGCTACTACGCCGTAGCTGCGGGTCAGCAGAAGCTCGAGGCTGCGCAAAAGGCAGCCGGTGAAGGCGACCGATTCTTGAAACTCACGCAAGATCTCGAACACGGCGGGGAAGTGGCCCATTCGGATGCCATCAAAGCAGAATTGCAAGCGCAGGAACGCCGCCGTCAATTGCAGGAGGCACAACTCGCGCTGCTCAATGCGAGACTCAATCTGGCCGTGCTGATTTTTCCGGACTTCAACGATAACTACGAAGTAGCGGACGATCTTCATGCCGTTGCGACGCTGCCAACTCTTGGGGAAGTTCAGCAACAGGCCGCGCGCGATAATCCTGATATCCGTGCGGCACTGGCTGTGGTCAGAGAAGCGGGATGGGACGTCACAGGCGCGCGCGCAGGCTACCTACCCTCATTAACTGTCGACTACTGGTACGGCATTGATGCTCCACAATTTGCCACGAATTCGGTTATCAACGGCCAAAAGGTCTCGAATCTAGGTTCCTCGGCTGCGGCGACTTTGAATATTCCCATTTGGAACTGGGGCACCACGCAAAGCCGCGTCAAACAAGCCGAGCTGCGCCGTTCCCAGGCGCGGCGCGAGCTTTCGCTCGCGCAACGCAAACTGCTTGCCGAAATCAAGTCTTTGTACGCAGAAGCGGATACCGCGCTCAACGAACTCGGAGGTCTCAGCCGCTCGGCCGAACTTGCCGCCGAAAGCCTGCGTCTGACGACGCTGCGCTACAAGAATGGCGAAGCCACCGTGCTGGAAGCTGTAGATGCCCAAACAACTGCCGCACTGGCGAATTTTGCATATCAGGACGGAGCGGTGAGGTATCGCGTGGCGCTAGCCAATTTGCAAACTCTGACGGGAGTGCTGACAACTCCATGAATCCGAAGATGAATCATCCCCAACCAATGCGGCGTGCCTCGATTGCCCTGGCCTGCGCTGCGCTCGGCTTATTCTCTCTCTGCGGGTGTGGCAATGCTGAGAAAGAAAAGGAGCCAGTGGTCACGGTGCAGACCACGCCGGCGAAGCGCGGCCCCATCTCGCTGGTCATCTCCTCCGAAGCCGTGGTGTTTCCGCTAGAGCAAGCCACCATCGCGCCGAAAATCACGTCGACCATAAAAAGTTTTCACGTGCAGCGAGGCGCGCGAGTAAAGAAAGGGCAATTGCTCGCTGAACTGGAGAACGGAGACCTCTCAGGTGTCGCACTAGCGAGCAAAGGCGATTACAAACAGGCCGAGGCCACTTACATCACCACGGTGGCTTCCGGCCTCCCGCAACAGATCCAAAAGGCCGAACTTGACGCAGCGAACGCCAAAGTAGCGTTTGAAGCGCAACAGAAGGTCTATGAAAGCCGCAAGGAACTTTTTCAGCAAGGCGCACTACCCAGGCGTGACCTGGACGCGGCCGAGGTCGCTTTCCTGCAGGCGCGCAGCCAGTATGAACAGGCGCAAAAGCAGTTCGATGATCTACAACGCGTGGGCAAAGAGCAGGGTCTTAAAGCTGCCGAAGGTACGAAGGAGTCCGCGCGGGGCCGGATGCTTAACGCGGAGGCGCAGCTCAGCTACTCAAGGATTGTCAGCCCCATAGATGGTGTAGTGACGGATCGTCCACTCTTTCAAGGGGACTTGGCAAACGCCAATCAGCCAATCCTTACCGTAATGAATACCTCCCGACTGATCGCCAAGTCACACATTCCGCAATCGGAAGCTGCGGTGCTGAAAGTTGGCAATCTCGCGGAACTGAAAATTCCCGGCCTCGACGAGCCTGTGGAGGGCCGTGTAAGCCTCGTAAGTCCCGCGCTGGATCCCGGCAGCACGACGATCGAGGTTTGGGTCGAAGCCAAGAAGCCGGACCCGGCGCTAAGACCGGGCATGGCCGTGGAAGTTTCTATGACCGCAAAAACTGTAAATGATGCGCTCATCGTGCCGACGGCGGCAGTTTTCAAAAGCCCAGAAAGCCCGGACTATGTCGTGCTCGCAGGTTCGGACGGGCAAGCGCACCAGAAGACCGTGCAGGTCGGTGTGCGCAACGCAGAATTCGCTCAGATCGTGAGCGGCATCAACGCCGGCGACCCAGTGATCACTTCCGGCGGCTACGCGCTCCCAGACAAAACGAAAATCAAAGTGGAGGCACCGGCTCCAGCGGAGAAAGAAGGCGGAAACAAATCTGGAGAGGCCGCAAAGCCAGACGCAAAGGAAAAGGAGTAGGCCTATATGGACCTCCGGCCTGGCTCTTCGAGTTTCGCGGCGGCCCCCGGGAAGCAAGCCGCTCCCTGGTTTCAGCGACTTTCTCGCCCAATATTGTTTTTGATCATCAGCGTGGCACTCGTCGGCGGGTATCTTGCATTCAGCATTCCGGTCGCGGTTTTTCCCAATACGGATTTTCCACGCATCGTGATCGGGGTCGACAACGGCGTCATGCCTATCGACCAGATGCTCGTGACCATCACGCGCCCAATCGAAGAAGCCGTCAACAGTGTCCCCGGCTTAAAGAAAGTCACTTCCATCACCAGTCGAGGTTCGGCCGAAGTGGATATGTTCTTCGATTGGAATTCCGATATGATTTTGACGCTGCAGCGTGTGGACGCCGTCGCCGCTCGTATGCAAGCCGAGCTTCCAACGACCGCGAAGGTTGAGACTCACCGGCTGACTTTTGCCGTATTTCCGATCATCGGATACAGCTTGACTTCGGACACCGTGCCGCCGAACAAGCTCTGGGAAATTGCCACCTACGACTTGAAGCCACGACTCAACCGGCTGGATGGCGTCGCGACGGTCATCATCCAAGGTGGACGAGTCCCCGAATTTCAGGTCACGCCCAATCCCGCACGGCTGCTTGCTGCTGGGGTTACCGTCTCCGACATTCTCGATTCAATTCGCCGCACAAATTTGATTGATTCGCCGGGTCTCATTGAACACGAACATCAACTCGTGCTTGGATTGGTCAGCGGACAGGTCCGCACTCCGGAGCAAATCGGCCAAATAGTCGTCAAGCATTCGGCCGCGGGCGTACCCATACGGCTGGGGGATATTGCTGCGATAACGCCATCCGTCGCGCCGACGTACACCATCGTCACTGCTAACGGCAAACCCGCGGTTCTCCTCAATGTGGATCGCCAACCAGAAAGCAATACATTGCAGGTTGCCAATGAAGTTCACACTCTGATTCAGGAGCTTGCACCAACGCTGCCCCCCGGCGTGCACCTCGAGCCGTTCTACGACCAATCGACCATCGTCCACGATTCCATTTCCAGTGTGCGCGATGCGGTGTTACTCGGGATTCTACTCTCGTCCATTATCCTCGTTCTCTTCTTGCGAGACTGGGGAACTTCCTTCGTGGCCGGTATGGTGATCCCGGTGACGCTCCTCATTACGTTCATTGTCCTAAAGTTCACCGGACAATCTTTCAACCTGATGACGCTCGGCGGCCTCGCCGCTGCTGTGGGTCTGGTCATTGACGATGCCATCGTCGTCCTCGAAAACATTGTGTTGCACCGTGACGCCGGACAAAGCCGCTTCCAGGCCATCGAGAGTGCCTTGCGGGAACTAACTGTCCCGCTCATTGGTTCGACGATTACACCTATCGTCGTATTCGTTCCGCTTGTTGCCATCACAGGAGTCACGGGAAGTTTCTTCCGGGCACTTGCGGTGACCATGACCGTAGCTTTGTTCACGTCCTTGCTGCTCGCACTTACCTGGACTCCGACGCTCAGCCAATATTTCGTGCGTCGCGCAGTCAAGTCCGCGCCCGAAGGTGGAGCGGATGCGACGGGCACTGAACCGACGTTGTCCGAAGGGCCGGACATGGCTAGGTTGCTTGCCGCGGAAGAGGCGCACCTTTCTGGTTTCTTTGGCAAGATCGTCGAATTCTATGTGCGCATGATGAAGGCCTTGATGAAGCGACCCTGGGTACTCGCCGGCAGCTCGGTCGCGATCGTTGCACTTTCCGTGGTGTGTTACAACTTTCTTGGCAGGGAATTTCTTCCAGCGATGGACGAAGGCGGTTTCATCTTGGACTACTTCACTCCCCCCGGCAGTTCTCTGGCCGAGACCAACCGCATTCTGCTGCATATCGAGGAAATCCTGAAGTCCACGCCGGAAGTGGAAAACACGTCCCGCCGCACCGGGATGCAATTGGGACTTGCTGCCGTCACCGAGGCCAATAATGGGGACTTTACAGTCAAGCTGAAGAAAGATCGTAAACGCGACATCGACGACATCATTGCCGACATCAGGTCGGAAATTGAGGCAACAGAACCCGCCACGAAAGTTGAATTCATTCAGCTTCTACAGGATATGATTGGCGACTTGACCAGCCAGCCCGAGCCAATTGTGATCAAACTGTTTTCGCCGGACGGCAAACTTCTCAATGACACGGCTCCGCGCGTTGCGGACGCAATTGGTAAGGTGCACGGTGTCGTGGATGTGCTCAACGGTATCGAAAATACCATCAGCGGCCCAACGGTAACGTATCAGGTGAATCCTGCGGTTGCTGCGCGCGCGGGCTTCACTCCCGAGGAGGTGGCATTGAACGCGGCGGCCGTCCTGGAGGGTGAGCCGGCGGCCACTCCGGTCATAGTGAACGACCGCGCGTATATCATACGAGTCCGCTTCCCCGAGCAGAGCCGCGCTTCGCTCGATAATATGAGCAATGCGCTTCTTACAAGTGCGACCGGGCGCACCGCTACTCTCGGGTCCTTGGCAACAGTCATCGCCGACCCTGGTAAGACAGAAATTCGTCGTGAGAATTTGCAGCGCCTGGTTCAAGTTACAGGACGTTTCGAAGGCGTGGACCTTGGCACCGGCATTGCCGCCGTTCAGAAGGCGGTGACGGATCTGCACTTGCCCTCGTCGATCCGCGTGAAATATGGCGGTTTGTATGCAGAAGAACAGAAAGCGTCGGGCGATTTGTTGGTGGTTCTCTTCTTGGCGCTCTTACTTCTATTCGCCGTGCTGCTTTTCGAGTTTCGGACCTTCTCCGCACCGACTGCTATTCTTGCATCAGCGTTGCTATCCAGCTTCGGCGGATTTCTGGCGCTGCTTCTTACGAAGACTACGTTTAATGTTGCCTCCCGCATGGGCATGATCATGGTCATCGGCATCGTGGCGAAGAACGGCATCCTTCTGCTCGATGCCGAGCATCGTTTCCGCGTTCTCGGCTATTCCGCTGAGGAGGCCATGATCCAAGCGGGCCGCCGCCGACTACGCCCCATCGCCATGACTGCCCTCGCGACTATCGCTGGAATGCTTCCGCTTGCGTTCGGTATTGGAGCCGGATCAGAAATGTTAAAGCCACTTGCTATCGCTGTGGTCGGCGGGGTACTCAGCTCCATGGTGCTATCTCTGGTTTTCACCCCGACGATTCACTACTACCTGCAGCGAAGAAATTAGGTCTGTTTTCAGGCATTAGCCGTTGTTGGTGACATAATTTCAAAGAAGCGGATATGTCCGTTGTGCCCGACTGCAAGATCAAGCCATAACCAAGTGCCCTTAGGAGGGGGAAAGAATGAGGAATGATCGAAGCAAATGCGGGCCGGAAGAGGATGGCCCCACAACTCTTTCCCGGCGCAAGCTGCTCGAACTCGCGGGCATAGCTGCTGCAACTGCGGCGCTTCCACCCAGGGCGGTGATCGCCAACCCATTCCCCAGTATGGACAAGACCGGGCAAGGGGTGAGCCCAGTCATGGACAAGCTCAGCACATACATGAGCGAAGCCAGCGGCCGCGAGCTGCTCGACGAGGTTACTGAGAAAGCGAAACAACACATTCTGGACACGGTGGCGGCGATGATTTCGGGGGCGCAGTTAGTACCCGGGCGCGCAGCGCTGCAATTTGCCGGCGCCTACGGTGGCAAAGAGGTCTCGACGGTGCTTGCCTCGAAAATTGTATGTGGCCCGATCGAGGCGGCAATGACGAATGGCGTGTTGGCTCATGCCGACGAAACCGACGATTCGCACGCTCCGTCGCAGTCGCATCCAGGTTGCGCGGTAGTGCCTGCCGCCCTTGCGGCGGGGGAACGGTTTGGTATCAGCGGGGCGCACTTCCTGCGCGCAGTGACGCTTGGCTACGACATCGGACCGCGGTTCACAATGACCCTTGGTGGGCAGCAGTTTGAAGCGGAGAGTCACTGGAGCACGCACAGCATCTCTCCACTCTTTGGCGCGGCTGCGGCCGCCGGATGCGCGGCGAGGTTGAACGCTGTGCAAATGCGATTTCTATTGGGCTACACCGCTCATCAATCCTCCGGCCTCGGTGCATGGAATCGCGACACCGAGCACATCCAGAAAGCATTCCACTTTGGCGGCATGACGGCGCGCAGCGGCGTCACTTCTGCCTTGATCGTGCAGTCCGGATGGACCGGTGTCGAAGACATCTTCTCGGGGAAGGATAACTTTTTTGAGGCTTACAACCCTCATGCCGATCCTGCCGGTCTAACCGAGAAGCTCGGCGAGCGCTACGAGATCACGCGAACGAACATCAAGAAATGGCCTGTAGGTTCGCCGATTCAGGCGGCTCTCGATGCCCTCGAGATCCTGATGAAGCAGCATCCCTTTAATGCGAATGAAGTGCAGAAGGTCTCGGTGCAGCTGGCGACGGATGAGGCGGCGATCGTGAACAACCGCGAGATCCCTGACATCTGCTTGCAGCACATGGTCGCAGTGATGGCTATGGACAAGGCGGTTACGTTCAGTTCCGCCCACGACAAAGCGCGCATGAAAGATCCGGCGACGCTCCGGGTGCGCGAAAAGGTGAAACTAATTCCGGATGAGCAGTTGGAGCGCCTGATGCCTTTGCGTGTGGCAATTGTGGAGCTGCAACTCATGGATGGAACGCATCTTGCACAGCGAGTTGACAATGTTCGGGGCACTCCCAAAAACCCCATGACCCGTGACGAAATTGTTGTAAAAGCCCGCGATCTGATGGCGCCGATCCTCGGCGCGTCTCAATGTGCAAACCTCATTGAGAGAGTGCTCGGTCTGGATAGAGTAAGGGATATCCGAGAACTGCGACCGCTACTGCAGCCAGCCTAAGCGAGATAGGTTTTCCGGGGGAATAAGGTAGTGAGAATTGTAGACATCCGCGAAACCGTAGTGCCCATCAAATCGAAGATTCGCAACGCATACATTGATTTCAGTCAAATGACCGTGAGTGTCCTGGCGATAGTCACAGATGTGACGCGTCAGGGCAAGCCAGTGGTCGGTTTCGGATTCAATTCGAATGGACGATACGCGCCTAGCGGACTTCTGCGTGATCGTTTTATTCCTCGGCTTAGAGCCGCGGAGCCCGGAACGCTGGTCGACGAAAGCGGCGAAAACTTAGATCCGGTTCGAATCTGGGACGTTGTCATGCGGAATGAGAAACCCGGAGGACACGGTGAAAGATCAGTGGCGGTAGGTGTACTGGATATGGCGGTGTGGGATGCTGTGGCAAAGATCGCCGGCCTGCCGCTTTTCCGGCTACTCGCAGACCGTTATCGGGGAGGACTCTTCGACGACAGAGTCTTCGTCTATGCTGCGGGTGGTTATTACTATCCGGACAAAGACTTGTCGGTCCTGCAAAATGAGATGCAAGGGTATCTCGATCTCGGGTATTCCACGGTAAAGATGAAAATCGGAGGGGCGCCACTATCGGAAGACCTGCGGCGCATCGAAGCCGTACTCAAGATCTTGGAGAATTCGGATCAATTGGCGGTGGATGCAAATGGCCGCTTTGACTTGGAGACCGCCATCGCCTACGCGCACGCACTGGCTCCCTACGGACTGCGTTGGTATGAGGAACCAGGCGATCCGCTGGACTTTCAGCTGCAGGCCAAGCTCGCGAGTCACTATCCAGGTCCAATGGCGACGGGAGAGAATCTCTTTTCATTGCCAGACGCACGAAATCTTATACGTTACGCGCAACTGCGGCCGGATCGCGACATCTTGCAGTTCGACTGCGCATTGAGCTACGGACTCGTCGAATATCTTCGAATCCTGGGCATGTTGAAGGAACATGGATGGTCTCCAAATCGCTGTATTCCGCACGGAGGGCATCAGATGTCGTTGAACATCGCCGCCGGTCTTGGGTTGGGAGGCAACGAATCCTATCCGGGAATCTTTCAGCCGTTTGGCGGATTTGCCGATGGGATCCCGGTCGAAGACAGCTACGTCAAGCTGCCGGAGATTCCCGGTGTCGGGTTCGAGGCGAAGGACGAGTTGTTCCGTGTTATGAAGCCATTGACGGATGCCTAGGTGCCCTTCATGGGAATAGAACGGACGTATTCTATTGAGCTAAAAGGATATTAATACTGCATTCAGGTATTTGAATCCCTGAATGACATAACTTCAGTTGTGGAGTTGAGTCCATTCCGTCCAGCGCGAAGTGCCCGGAGGATCAAGAACGCACATGTTACACGGCGGTGGCAAAGATAAACACGCAGGGAGTGGCGGAGCAATTCTGACCCGGCGCAACCTGCTTGAATTTGCCGGCTTGGCGTTGGCAACCACGGCCATTCCGCGCGGAGGCATCATAGCTAAAGCGGCGGACAGCCAAGGTGAGACGGCGCAACACGTGAGTCCAGTTATGGATAAGCTCAGCAGGTACATGAGCGAAGCCCGTGAACGCGTGCTGCCAGACGAAGTGGTCGAGAAGGCGAAACATCATATTTTGGACACGCTGGCCGCGATGATTTCTGGTTCCGAGATACGCCCCGGACGCGCAGCCATCGAATTTGTCCGCGCCTATGGGGGTAAGGAAGTTGCGACCGTAGTTTCCTCAAACATTGTGTGTGGACCCATCGAAGCCGCGCTGGCGAACGGGGTGCTGGCTCACGCTGACGAGACTGACGATTCGCACGGCCCGTCCCGGTCGCATCCCGGTGTCTCCGTGGTTCCTGCAGCGTTGGCTGCCGGTGAACAATTTGGAATCAGCGGGCAGCATTTCTTGCGCGCCGTGACACTTGGCTATGATGTCGGGACGCGCGTGACGATGAGCATGGGGGGACCGGGCTACCAGGCGGCCACGCATAGGAGCACACACGGGACCGTAGCGGCCTTCGCAGCTGGTGCGGCCGCCGGCTGTGCCGCGGGCCTTGGGGTGCAGCAGATGCGCTTCCTGCTGGATTACAGCGCTCAACAAACATCGGGAATTGGAGCTTGGAGCCGTGATGCCGAGCACATGGAGAAAGCTTTCCTCTTTGGTGGGAAGCCCGCGGCCGGCGGAGTCACCGCCGCGATGATGATCCGCTCGGGGTGGACAGGTGTTGATGACATTTTTTCTGGCTCCGGCAATTTCTTTGAAGCGCTGGCGCCCAGGGAAAATGGTGTCGTCAAGGCCGATCCAACGCAACTCGTCGACAAACTCGGGGAGCGCTACGAGATAACGCGGACAAACATCAAAAAATGGACAGTAGGCTCGCCCATCCAGGCTCCACTCGACGCACTCGTGGGTTTCTTCAAACAGCGGACGTTTAACGCCGACGATGTACGGAAGGTGGTAGTGCGGATCGCCAGCGATGAAGCCAACACGGTCAGTAATCGCGACATGCCAGACATCTGCCTGCAGCACATGGTTGCAATCATGCTGCTGGACAAGACAGCCACGTTCCGATCAGCGCATGACAAAGCACGTATGAAGGATCCCGCTGTGCTTCTCCAGCGCGCCAAAGTAGAAGTTCTCGCCGATTCGCGCATCGACGCGCGCCGTCCGAGGCGCGAGGCGATTGTCGAATTGACGCTCTCGGACGGCACGCAACTGAGCGAGTGGGTTCGCGACGTGCGCGGAACGGCGGACAATCCCATGACGCGGGAGGAGGTCGTTGCAAAAGCGCGTGACCTTATCGCGCCAGTCATGGGAAGTGCGGCTTGCTTGGCCCTGCTCGATAAGGTGTTGGCTCTGGAGGGCGTGAAAGATATCCGAGAGCTGCGGCCGGTGCTTCAACGGAGCTGACGGGGTGCAGAGCTTAGCCTGAAACCACCTGAAGCCGCTTAGGAAGTGGACGTGAAGATCGAGAAAGCCAACTGAGGAGCGAAAGAATGAAAAAGTACCTGGCGGTTCTCTGGACTTTGTGCGTGGTCTTGATTCCAAGGGCGGAGTGTCAGAATAGCGCCCCGCTGAAGCTGATCCAGAGCATTCCATTGCCGAATGTTGAAGGCTACTTCGACCATATGGCAGTGGACATCAAAGGCCAGCGCCTGTTTGTTCCTGGAGAGCATCAAAGGACGATTGAAGTGATCGATCTGCGCGCGGGCAAGGTGATCCACACGATCACAGGGTTCGGAGGAGATCCTCGCAAAACTATCTATCTCCCCGAGACCAACGAAATTTGGGTGGACGACGGAGATGCGACGTGCAAATCCTTCAGTGGGGATACGTACGAGCTCGTCAAGAACATTCCATTGACCGGTCACGAGCTCGATAAAGATTCAAGGAGGGTGCCAGATAACGGCGTCTATGACCCGATTACCCATCTATTTTATCTAGGTGACAGGGCCGATGGCCTAAAGAAAGAGGGTATCAAAGGCTCGATTGAAATCGTCGACCTAAAAAACGGCAAACTTGTCGGAAGTATTGAAGTTAACGGCCTGAATCCCGCGGGCCTTGTTCTGGATCCGGCGTCGCCAAGAATGTTCGTAGTTATGGGTGACACAAGCCAAGTCGTGGTCATTGACCGTGAAAAGCGGGCGGTGATCGCCACGTGGCCTATCACCGGCGGCCCGGAGCCCCATGCCGTGGCGCTGGATGTAGCCCATCATCGCCTGTTTGTTGGCAGCCGGGTCAAACGCTCACACATTTATAAACCCGGGAAACTGGTGGTGATGGATTCGGACAGCGGAAGAGTAATTGATGCGATCGACACCGAGGGGGGCGTAGACGAGGTCGAATTTGACGCTCCTAGCAAACGCATTTACTACACCGGGACAACTGGCTTCGTGGAAGTCTTCAAACAGGTTGACGCGGACCACTATGAGCGTCTGGGAAAAGTTGCGACCGGGCCGATTGCCAAGACCACGTTGTTGGTGCCGGAACTGAAGCGGTTTTACGCCGCGATCCCGAAGCTAGTCATCCTGGTCCCTCCCATTCCCCAATCTAAAGAAGCAACCATCGAAGACGCCAAGATACTGGTTTACGATGTTGTTCCATAGATGGTCCGCCCTTCGCGGAAGAAACATTTGGCTGTTTGCTGGCAGGGATGCGGAGTAGGAGCGGGCTTTCTAGAACTTACCGGGATTTTCATGTCTGGCACAGCGATCAATCCGCCCGGCGGCGTTTGCGGCTCTGAGGTTGGGAAGGGCTGGAAGCACAGCGACATTCGCGAAGCACGTCCATCGCATCTGGATTTGGTAAGAAAGAAACTGGTTCCTTTCGTAGCCTCGATCGCATTCTTGCTCACCGTGCTGGTGACATTTCCAGTTTTCTCACAGGTGCCCGCGGGAGTCCTTTCGGGCATAGTTACGAGCGAATCCGGCTCTCGCATTCCGAATGCGCATCTTTCCATACGGAATACGAGGAAAGGAAAGACTGTCCTCACCAACGGGAAAGAAGACGGCTCCTACAGCGTGTCAAACCTGGCGCCAGGGGACTATGAGGTTACCGCCACTGCTTCGGGTTTCGTCGCGGCACGCGCGTCCGTGGCGCTTCGAACTGCCACCGACCAAGTAGCTAACTTCGTGCTGCACCCGGGCAATGGGCAAGCGGCCTCGTCTACCGTCAGCGGCGTGGTCAATTCACAGAATGTACAGGAGTTGCCCTTAAATGGACGCTCAGCTTCCGATTTGGCCGCCCTTGAGCCCGGCGTCGCGACCGCCCGTACGCAATCTTCGGGGCAGGGCAGATATGGTTTCGGGACGCAAATGACGATCTCGGGAGGCAGGCCACGGCAAAACGACGCGCGTCTTGATGGCATTAGCGTGAATGATTACGCCAACGGTTCGCCTGGAAGCGCGTTGGGAGTGAATCTTGGAGTCGACGCCGTGGAGCAGTTTACGGTTCTGACGAGCAACTATCCGGCGCAGGTGGGCCGATCTTCGGGTGGAGTGGTCGGTGCGTCAACTCGCGGGGGTACGAATAATTTCCATGGGGATGTCTTCGAGTTTCTGCGAAATAGTTCGCTGGATGCACGGAATTTTTTTGATACTGCGAAGCCGCTCTTCCGCCGCAATCAATTTGGAGCGTCCGCTGGCGGGCCCATCTGGAAAAACCGTGCATACATTTTCGGCGACTATGAAGGGCTGCGGCAATCTCTTGGGGTGACACAAGTGGATACGGTTCCGTCAGCAGCAGCTCGGGCCGGAAATTTGTCTAGCGGGTCCGTTGCGGTTGATCCGGCGGTGCTGCGGTTTGTGGATGCGTTCTTTCCCCTTCCCAACGGGAGTCTTCTGGGATCGGGGGATACCGGTATCTATACGTTTTCTGGACAGCAGATCACACCCGAAAATTATTTCACGACGAGGATCGATCACAGATTCTCGGAAAGGGAAGCACTCTCGGGAACTTACATGTTTGACAGCGGAACCGTCCGGCAGCCCGACGAGCTGAACAACAAGCTGACAGGATACGATTCGCGACGGCAGTTCTTCACTGTGAGCGAAACACATACCTTCAGTCCGCGGATGCTCAATTCTATTCGGCTCGGCATCTACCGCGTAGTTGCTACAACGGGACTCACTTTCGCGGGCATAAATCAGTCGGCTGGCGACCCGTCGTTCGGTACCGTCCCCGGACATAATGCCGCGGAAGTTACAGTGCCGGGTGTCACTGCCTTGACAGGCGGCCTGGGCACGACTACGGAATTCCATTTCCATTGGACCTCAATTCAGGCTTATGACGACATTTCCTGGGTGAGGGGAAACCATGCGCTCAGATTTGGGTTTGGAACCGAACGGATCCGAGACAATAAACTGGGAGTGTCGACGCCAGGAGGCCAATTTCTTTTCAACTCAATTTCAGATTTTCTGACGAACAAACCTTTCTCGCTGGCTTCGGCGCTTCCAAGCGCCGTCAGCCCGCGCGGATTCCGGCAGACTATCGTGGGGGCCTACTTTCAGGATGACTGGCGCTGGCGGCCAAATCTGACGATTAACCTGGGACTTCGTTATGAGATGGCCACCGTGATGACGGAAGTGCACGGCAAACTGACAGTTCTCCGGCACCTCACCGACGCAACCCCTCACCTTGGGGATCCGTTGATTTCGAACCCGACGCTTCACAACTTTGAGCCGCGCATAGGCTTTTCCTGGGACCCGATGCGGAATGGCAAGACCGCGGTGAGCGGAGGTTTCGGGATCTTCGATGTACTGCCGTTACCTTACTTGTTCCAAATGAACGAACTCTTTTCGGCGCCGTTCTTCGAATCCGCGAGCGCAAGAAGCTTGCCTGCGGGGACCTACCCGGTTGCCGCATACGCAGCGCTCACCGCATCGACTAACACGCTTCGCCAGGCTTACTTCGAGCCGAATCCTGCCCGGAACTACGTGATGCAATGGAATCTTACGATTCAGCGTGAAATTCATGCAGGCTTAAGCCTGCGAATTGGGTATGTGGGCTCCCGCGCCGTCCACCAGCCCTTCCGCTCGGAAGATGCCGACATCGTTCTTCCAACCCTGACTCCACAAGGCTATCTGTGGCCTTCGCCGGTGGGCAGCGGAACGCGTCTAAACCCAAATGCTGGCCGGATTACGGCCGGATTCTGGGATGGCCGCTCCTATTACGACGCGCTCCAAATCCAGATCAAGAAGAAGATCGGCAGTGCTTCTCAGTTGGCAGGTTCCTACACCTGGAGCAAAACGATCGACACGGGGTCGGGAAGTATGGTCGGGGATGAATACACGAATTCAATCTCGAGTCCGCTGTTCTTCAATCTGAGACTGAATCGAGGGCCAGCGGACTTCAATGTAGGCCACAACCTGAATGTGAGTTACACCTGGGTGTTGGGCATCCCGAAGTGGAAAACAGAGTTCGGCGTATGGGCCCTGGGAGGATGGCAATTGGGCGGAGTATTTCAAGCCAGTACAGGCGTCCCCTTTACTCCGGGCTTTGCTGGGGATTCACTCGGGGTGGGGAGTACGGAACCCAATATTGATGTGCCGAATGTGCTGAACGGTCCCGGTTGCGATTCGTACGTCAACCCGGGCAATCCCAACCACTACGTTAGAACCCAGTGCTTCGAGGTGCCCAATCCAATTACGTTGCGCGGCAATCTGGGCCGCAACACGCTTACCGGGCCCGGACTGTTGAATTTTGATCTATCAGTGGTGAAAAACAATTACGTGAAGAGGGTCTCGGATGCCTTTAATGTGCAGTTCCGGACGGAGTTTTTCAATGTGTTGAATCGCGCGAATTTTGCGCCGCCCCTTGACAACAGGAACATTTTTGACGCGACGGGGGCCGCCATTGCTAACGCGGGGCTGATCACGTCCACACAGACGCCGTCGAGGCAGATTCAGCTGGCACTGAAAATCATTTGGTAATCGCAGGCGGGGTCGAGCAGAATCTGGGACCGCCAAGTTCAGTGAACGACCAAGGTGTTGATGCGCTTGGGCACTTCTCCTACCGGGATTACAGCCACTATCTTCAAAGTTTTCGTGTCGATGGCGGACACCGAGCGCCCGCCGGAGTTCGAGACATAGACGTGCTTACTGTCTGGCGTGAAGGTGATCCACTCGGGAACGGAACCGGTGGCTGCGTGTCCCAGCGGATGAACGAGCGGCAGCGCGGTGTGCCCAACTAACTCCAGATCCGGCAGCGAGTATTCGAAAACGGCGTTCGCAAAGGTGCTGTTGACCCACAATGATTTACCATCCGGCGCAACGCCTATGCCATGAGCCGGAGTGTTCAAACGCCCTTCGGCAATCCCGAAGCCGCCGGGCTCATCCGGCAGCGTAATCCTGGCTACCTCGCTGCGCTTTGCAAAATCCACGACCGCAAAGCCGTTGAAGTTGGAAAGCTGGACGAAAATACGGCGCGTCGATCCGTCAAGGTCTGCCTCGAATGCCATGGGGCGCACGGGGTGGTCGAAATTGAGTTTCCAGACGATTTGATCGGTCTGAAGATCAACCACTGTGGCCGACTTGCCTTCCAAGGAACCACTGACTGAATATCTGCTGTCAGGCGTGACATAGACATTGTGGACGCTATCGACGTGAATGCTTTTGACTCGGTTCAGTGAAACTGTGTCGATCACATCGATCGCGCCCTGCGGCGTGCGGATCCCTACGAGAACGCGGCGGCCATCTTTGGTGATGGCAATGTTGTTCGGCCGGCCACTCAGAGGGACCTTTCGCAGAATCTCACCGCTCTTCCGATCCACGACGTCGAGCAGGCTCTCTGATTCGTTGCTTACGTAGACTCGCGCTCCATCGGGCGAGAAAGTGATTCCATGCGGCAGCTCGATGCCATGGATCACTTGCACTACTGTGTTAGCCGTGGGATCGATGACGTCAATTGTGTCTCCCGCGCTATTGGTGACATAGATGAAAGCCACAGCTTTGAGCGAAGAATCAGCGCTGGCTTCTGTTCGTGCACCCCGCACCCATTCGGCAATTGTCAGCCAGTCGGGATCATTCTGGGACTGAAACTGGTAACCCCCGGAATGGAACGGATCGCCACCAGCTTCGGGCGCAAGCGGATGGATCAGCAACCTGCTTGAACTGGGATCTCCAGAGACAACGTGCTGGAGAATGTTTTGAAAATTGCATTGAGATTGGTCTTCTGTCCAATTTGCGGTATCTGGCGCCAGCTTCTCGAGGTGAAAACTTCTATTGTATTCGGAATGACATCCGTAGCAACGGGCATGCCCCGGCCGAGATTTCAAAAAGATCGGCTCGACTTTCGCCTTGAAGACATGAAAATCAAGAGCATTCGCTGATGGAGAAGCCGGTTGCGCCGACGTGCCAGAAGAAGAGCGGCGAACCCAGGCAGCGAGGATTTGCCATTCCGGGTCGGCCTGTGACTTCCAGAATTTGCCTCCTGTGTGTGTGGGGTCGCCACCAGCTTCTTGTGCCAGAGCGTGGAGTAGCAGACGACTTTTTAGAGGATCGCCCGGTGCAACCAATTGTGAAGCGAATTCAAAATTTTGCCGCGATTGCTCTTCCGTCCAGGAAGAATCTCCAGGCAGGAAGGGCTGCAGGCGAAAGAGCGTGGTTAGTGTGGAATGACAGTCGTAGCAACGCACTCTTCCTTCACGCTTCTTGAGAAAAATCGGCTCGACGCGAGTGCGGTACTCCTCATAGTCGAGAGAAGATTGCGTTTGTGCTCCTGCGGCCAAATGTTCTGAATTCGATTGCAACTCTTGAACCGGAATTAAACCTAAGAGCGACCGCGATGCAGTCGGACCCGTAACGCCGGCATGCACCCCAGAGATTCCCAAGGCAGCTAGTACAATCAAGCTCCGAACACTTTTGTGTTGCGATGTCACATTCTTGATCCAGAAAAACGAAAGTGGCTGCCAGCTTAGCGACCGTAGACCAACAATCGAAACGTCCCCGAAACAGGAGTTGGTTGCGGTTTGGGCTGCTCCGTAGTAGGCGCGGCTGCAGGAGCAAAATCCGCAGTGTCAATGAAAAGTTTGTGTGTCTTGGAATCGAGCGCCATGTTGCGAGCCCCAAATTCTGTTTTGATGGTCTCAACTAGGCTGAATTTATCAGGCGTGTCTTCATGGAAGATGTGTAAAGTACCTTCGCGCGTTGCAGTGAAGAGCAAAGCCGTCTCAGGCTCGTAAATGTTCGTGTCCACTCCATCACCGATGGGAAACGTTTGGAGAACCTTGCCGGTGTCAGCATCCATAATGGCAAGCACCTTGTTGCGCCCGCCGATGAAGAGGCGGCGATGTTGGACATCCATTTCCATGGCCGTGGCCCCTCCGGACGGGGCAATGGGCCAGTGGGCCTTGACAGTATTCGTGTGGGAATCCAGGGCGACGACCTCATCTTTATCCTCGATATTGTCGTAGATCATCCCCTTGCCATCAGCCACGGCGTACTCGGGGCGGCCGCCCATTGGAATTGTGGCTACAACGGTCTCCGTGACCGGGTCTATCACAGTGGCGTCATTGCTTTTCCCGTTCATCGTGAAGATGTGTTTTGAGGTTGGCTCGTAAAGGATGCAATCCGGATTGCCGCCCGTCTTGATGCGCCCCGTAACTTTCAAGGTTTTTACGTCGAAAACAACTGCCTCGTCCGCGCCACCGTCGCTGATGAATCCGCGGCCAAGATCTGGGACGAGGGCGATCCCATGAACTCTTTTCAAATCTGGAATATCTCCGATGATCGTGCCGCTATCAGCATCCACGACCTTCACTTCCGTGTTGTGCGAGATGTAGAGACGGCGCGTGGAGGCATCGAATGTGATGTAGTCCCAGTATTCCTTGCCACCGGGCGGAGCGCCGAGTTCGTATTTCTTCAGCAAGTGGTAGCCGCCCTGCGGGGGATTTGCGAGGGCAAGACCGCCGAGCAGCAGGACGGCAGCGCACACTCCGAGGGGATGTAATTCAGAAAACTTCATGGGAAAACCTCCGCAGAAATCCTTGCTCGAACCAAGAACCTAATCGTGTGCGGACGGCAGCATTGTGCGAATTTCATCTGGCATTGCACTTGCAGGCCGTTCCCAAGGATATTCCAAACTAAGCGCCGGTTCGGTTCAAGGTTGTATTTCGTAAATCTGCAACGCGAGTTTCGCATCCGGTTTGCCCTTGCCGGAGACTGCGATATACAGCCGGTTCAACTCCGGGACGAGGATAGAAGTCCTGGCGCGGAATCCTGTCGGAACGTCCGCGAGGTGAGTGTAATGATCAGCGTCCTTCTGCTCGAAGACCGAGGTTGTTTCGGTCCCGGTCACATAGATACGCTTGCGGGGGACATCCATCCACATGTCGTCGTTTTGGGCCGCACATGGAAGCGTAGTGACGACCTTGCCCGTGTCGGTATCGAACACAAAAAATGTTGGCGGTTTTCGCGTGGCGATAAAGACTCGATGATTCGGTGCATCGAAAGCCAATGCATTAGCTGTTTGGGCGCCGGGTATCAGCCATCTGGCAATAACTTTGCGCGCCTCGAGGTCCACCACGGCAACCTCATTTGTGCCTGTAAGATTGACGTACATTTTTTTGCCGGTTTTATCGATGGCCATCGCTTCGGAGTGACTTCCGGGAAGCATGATGTCGCCAATGTGCTTGAACGTCTTCGTGTCAATGATATTGAGGGCGTGAGTTTTGGCGCCAGGTTCATCGCTGCCGCTTTCGACATAGTAGTATTGATTTACAGGATTAAATACCGCGCCGTCTACGCCAGGGGGAAGCTTGATGCTGCTGAGAATCTTATAGTTCTTCCCGCTCACCAATTCGACTCTCCCGAAATCGTCATCGCCGTCGGTGACGATCAGCTTGTTGGATTCGGGGAGAAAGAGTGCGGCGTGCGGCTGGCCGAATCCGGTGATGCTGTGGATACGCTTACCTTCGAGGTCGAAGACCTCCACGGTCTTGTGATCCTCGGCGGTGAGAAACAGCCGCTTGCCCTTCAGATCCAGCGCGAAATGGTCGAAATCGCCCGAGAAGCCCGGCAACGGAGTCGTGGCAATTAATTTCAGCGGCGGCTTCTCTTGCGCACTCGTGGCGAGCGCCAGAAAGAGAACCGTCAAGAGGGGAAAGCCAACGGATTGTCTCACTATCCATCTCCTTGCGAACTTGATCGCGAATTAGGCTCCGCGCCTGTGTTGTCGATGTCTTGACAACATGTGATGTAGAGAATAATTGAGCGGCTCAGGAGTCACCTTAACTCAAAATTAATTTCCATTTACCTGGAGTTTTGTCCGGGCCAGTCTCTAGCAAAAGTGTCATTATTCGCATGCTTTAGGCGGCGACCATTTCTCGATTCGTCTAACGAGGAGGTCCGTCGGTTGGGTTTAGCTTCTTCACAGCTCGAAGCGGGACGAATCCGGGAACCTGCCACGGCTCCGACTCGCATGCGGTGGCGTATCGTTACTCTGCTGGCTTTTGTCGCGGGTCTCACATATATCGACCGCTTGAACCTGGGTATTCTCGCGAAGTATATCCAAGAGGAATTCCAGTTGCCGACGCAGACAATGGGCTGGATATTGGGCGCCTTCAGCCTGGGTTACGCGTGGTTCCACCTTCCCGGCGGATGGTTGGCTGACCGTTTCGGGCCACGTAGAATTCTGGCGGCGGCAATTCTATGGTTTTCAGCGTTTACCGCAGCGACGGCGATGGCCCCGACTTTCTTGCTCGTAAAATGGCTTGGCGTGGCTTGGGGACTTGCGATTGTTAGATTTCTGATGGGCATCGGAGAGTCCGCAGCGATACCAGTCGGGAACAAAATGATGGGTTATTGGCTCGGCTCCAAGGAGCGCGCCTTCGGAACCAGCATCTTTTTGGCTGGGGTTGGAGGCGGCGGAGTCATTGCTCCACTCTTAATAACGTGGATGGGCAAAGAATGGGGTTGGAGAACTCCCTTTCTTGCCTTAGGGTTCATTGGCGTGTTTGCGGCGTTGGCCTGCTACCACTACGTTACCGACCGGCCGCAAGGGAACCCTCGGGTCAACGCTGCTGAACTCGCTATTATATCCGGTGACCGCAAACCGGAATCGAGTTCCTTATCAGGTCCGCTACGAACGAGAGTGCCGTGGCTCAGGGTTCTCTCTGCCCCATCCATTTGGGGGCTGATGATCAGCCATTTCTGCCTGGTATACCCGGCCTACATTTTCTTTACATGGTTTTTCATCTACCTGGTGAAGGTCCGTGGCGTCACAGTGTCAAAAGCAGGCTTTTGGGGTTCTGCTCCGTTCGTCGCAAATGTCTGTTTGGTACCCCTCTGGGGCTGGCTTTCTGATCGCGCAGCAGAAAAACTCGGCAAGCGCCGCGGGCGCAGGGCGACAGCGTGGACAGGCATAGCGTGCTCCGCGTTATTGCTGTGGTCCGGTAGCCATACTGTAAGTAATCCTTTGGCTCTCTTACAGCTGACGCTTGCCGCCGGATTCAATTTTGCTGCATCAGCCGTTTTATGGACTACGTGCAACGACATCTCGACCAAATCGTCAGGATCGATCTCCGGCATCATGACCACGTTTGGCAGTCTTGGAGGGTTGGCGTCGCCGGTGGTGACAGCCGCGGTCGCGACAAGAATGGGTTGGACGCGCGCGTTGGATTTCGCAG
>Ga0137404_10000800_pt1 | contig 20688 bp, 24 predicted proteins | sample CZOMad2_1_16fung_FD_108285 | JGI IMG/M metagenome (GOLD analysis project Ga0137404, IMG submission 108285) | Vadose zone soil fungal communities from Angelo Coast Range Reserve, California, USA - CZOMad2_1_16fungal (Illumina Assembly) | ecosystem: Environmental > Terrestrial > Soil > Vadose... | reverse complement strand
GTGCAAGGCGACTCCGACCAGATCGTGTTCGGCGCCGGCACCGGCGGCTCGCGCTCGGCGATGATGGGCGGCGGCGCGCTCGCCGAGGCGTCGAAGCTCGTTATCGAGAAAGGCAAGGAGGCGGCGGCCGAGGCGCTGGAGGCGGCGGCGGCGGACATCGAGTTCAAGGATGGACAGTTCCGCATCGCCGGTACGGATCGCGCGATCGGCGTGATGGAGCTCGCGCGCAACTATCCGGGGCGCCTCGACGTCAAGCACGTCACCGAGGTGATCCCGTCGGCGTTTCCGAACGGCTGCCACGTGTGCGAAGTGGAGATCGATCCCGAAACGGGCAAGACCGAGGTGGTGCGCTACAGCTCGGTGAACGACTTCGGCACGATCCTCAATCCGCTGATGGCCGAGGGCCAGGTGCACGGCGGCGTGGTGCAGGGCATCGGCCAGTGCCTGATGGAGAGCGCGCGCTACGACGAGGAGGGACAGCTCCTCACCGGCTCGTTCATGGACTACGCGCTGCCGCGCGCGGAGGACATCAAGAGCGCGATCGAGTGGGCGAGCCATCCCGTGCCCGCCACGACCAATCCGCTCGGCGCGAAGGGCTGCGGCGAGGCGGGCTGTGCGGGGTCGATGACCTCCGTGATGAGCGCGATCGTCGATGCGCTAAGGCCGCTCGGCATCCACCACTTCGACATGCCGGCGAGCCCCGAGCGGGTGTGGCAGGCAATTCAAGGAAGAAGCGGCAATTCCGGACAACGTCCGTAATTATTTATACAGCTCGGCGGGCTTGGCGACGCGGAACGGCAGCGCGCGCGTCTTGCGCCGGTTGAGCTCGAGCAGCGCGCGGTCCTTCGACACGAGGACGTCGGCGCGCGCGGCGAGCGCCGCTTCGAGGAAGATCTGGTCGCCGGCGTCGCGGCAGCGCGGCAGGCTCGCGCGCTCGGCGTCCGGGACCGCCGCCTCGATGCGCTTGGCGATCCGCCGCGCCCGTCCGAGCGCCGCGGCCTGCGCGGCGGCGGCAATCGAGTGGCGGCCCAGGTCGTAGGCGAGGACGCGCTCGAGCTCGGCGTCGCAGGCCGCGTCCATCCAGATCTCGGCGCGGCCCTTCTCCACCGCGACGCGCAGGTCGCGCACGCCGGGATCGTCGAACACCAGCCAGTCGAGCCAGATTTGCGTGTCGAGGACGAGGCGAACCATTTCGTTCAGCAGCCTTGGCTATTCCCAGTTTGGGAAGTATCATTCCCAATATGGGATTGAAAGCGACGGGCCTCGGAGACGTGCTCTTCGGCAAGACGCGGCGTCGCGTGCTGGAACTGCTCTTCGGCAGCCCCGACCGCAGCTTCTACGTGAGCGAGATTATGCGGGTTGCCGAGTCGGGCATCGGCGCGGTGCACCGCGAGCTCGCAGCGCTCGAAGCCGCGGGGCTGGTTTCCATTACCCGCATCGGCAACCAAAAGCACTACCGGGCGAACCGCGGCTCGCCGATCTTCGAAGAGCTGCGCGGCATTGTCCTCAAGACCTTCGGCGCCGCCGGCGTGCTGCGCGAGACGCTGGCCCCGCTCGCACCGAAGATCTCCGCCGCATTCGTCTACGGCTCGCTCGCCAGGGGGACGGATACGGCGGCGAGCGACATCGACCTCATGGTGGTCGGCGAGGACGTGGCCTATGCGCGGATCCTGGACCTCGCGGAGAAGGCCGAGCGCCGCCTCGGCCGCAAGGTCAATCCGACGGTCTACTCGCGGGCCGAGCTGCAGCGGCGAATAAAAGACGGCAATGCATTCGCGAATCGCGTCATCGCGCAGCCCAAGATATTCGTTATTGGCTCGGAAGATGCCCTCCGATCCGCTCCGCAACCTCGTCGCCGCAAGGAAGCTCAAGGCTGAGCCGCCCGATCGGCAGGAGTTCGACAACCTCATGACGGCAGGCCGCGCACGGCGGATGGACGCTCAGCGGCATGAGCTGGCGTGGGAGAGCCGATTCGACCTGGCGTACAGCGCCGCCCACGCTTTCGCGCTCGCCGCGTTGCGGCGTCTCGGGTACCGCTCAGATAACCGCCTGGGCATCGGTGCAGGCGGCGACTGGCGCGTGCTGGCGCTTGCGCACGAGCGACGCAACCGCATGGAGTATTCGGGGGAATACGAGATCGATGAACGTCTGCTCTCCGAGGTGATTCAAGCCGCCGAGCTCATCGCGGCCAAATTGGCCGAAGTCGGTCCGCCGGAATAATTACGTACTTGGTACCGAATTCGATCACGAAGGACGAGATTAACGCGCTGGCGGTCCGCCGGTACGACGGGCGCGTCGTGCTCGTCACAAACACCGCGGAAGCCGAGCAGGCGGCGGAGGATTTCGCCGGCGAGCGGCTGGTGGGCTTCGATACCGAGACGCGGCCGACGTTCAAGGTGGGGCAGAAGTTTCCCGTCGCGCTGGCGCAGGTGGCGACGGCGCGGGCGGTGTATCTCTTCCAGCTGCCGCGGATGGATTGCGCGCCGGTCCTTCGCGCGTTGCTCGAATCGGCGACCATCAAGGCGGGCGTGGGCATCGGCGACGACATCAAGGCGCTGCGCGAGCTCTTTGCGTTCGAGCCGCAGTCGATCGTCGATCTCGGCGCCCTCGCGCGCAGGAAGGGCTACGAGCGCTCGGGCGTGCGCGCGCTCGCCGCGATGTTGCTCGGCTTTCGCATTCCCAAGGGCACCAAGACCTCCAACTGGGCCGCGCCGCGGCTCTCGCCGCAGCAGATCGCCTATGCGGCGACCGATGCGTGGGCGTGCCGCGAGCTGCATCTCATGTTCGAAACGCGGGGAATTTTTTAGCGCGTCGGAATTAATTGCGGACGTTGTCCGGAATTCGGAATTTGTTGGCAAATCCCGCACCGGAATCTGTCAGCAAACGTGAAGGACTGCGCTGATTCCGCGAGCGAAGGCTGCAACACTCTTCGCCAGGAATCACGCCATGCAACTCTCCACCGCCATAGGAACGCTTGCACTTCTGCTCGCCGCGGCGTTGGTGGCTGGGCACGCTCTCGGTGAGGATGCACCCCCCCCAGCGTCCACGCCGACGACGATGCAAAAGAAGGTCGACGAGCGCGAAGCCCAGCGCCGCGCCGCGGCTGCAGACCAGCAGAAAAAGAAGGAAGAGTTCGTCAAGCGCTGCTCGAAGCCGGTGAAGACGCCGTTCGAGCTGGAGGATTGCAAGGCGGTGTACAGGCAGATGTAGAAATGGAAAGGCCCCGTAGGGGTACGGGGCCCTGGGTTGCCCGGATGTGAGCCGGGCGGCGCCTAGATGGGCGCCTCGCTTCTTAACGGCCATTGCTACGGCCGATCTGAACCTCCTCGGATCCGGTATCCCGACAGGTAGCCGGGAATCCCGTCGCTTCTGCCGTGCTGCATGTCCTCTTTGGCGATCCGCGCAGGCTCGCCTTCAATCTAGCACTCGCAGCCGGCGCGTCAATCGCAAAAACGACGACATTTGATCGAGACTCAGGCGGGGGAAAGAATGTGGATCACGCGGCTCGCGATCAGCTCCCGGGTCTTCGCGCCGTAGGCGGCCATGTGCGGCGCGGCGCCCGCACGGCGGGGACGTTGCCGTGGAAGTGCCCGAGGATTTCGGCGCGCTTGCCCGGCTTCGCGGTGATGACGGCGACGACGTGGACCATGCTTCCTCCTTAAAAGGGGTCAGAGCAATTTTTCAGTTACAAAGCCCCCTTGCTGCGTGCCCGATTTGTTTCAGGAAAATTGCTCTGACCCCTTTTATTCGCCTCGCAGGACGATGAGCTCCGGGGCGCGGCCGACCTCGCAGAAGACGATCGCGTTCTGCTCGAAGAGCTGGCCGAGCGCCTCGGCGTTGGCGCGGTAGATGCCGATCACGAGGAAGCTCGGCTCCGACCAGCCGCCGAAGGGATCGCGCCCCTCGCCCCAGAAGTGCGGATAACCGGCCGCCGAGACGAAGCTCTGCAGCGCGGCGTTGGCGACGCCGTTCTCGGTGTCGGAGCGCTTGTCGCCGCGCGGATTCGCCGCGGTGATGAAGGCCGCCGTGGTCGCGCCTTCGGTGCTGATCAATTCGTCCAGCTCGGCGTTTTTCCTGCCGACGCGCAGCACGACCTGGCGGTCGGAAAAAACCACATAGTCCGCCTTCTGGTAAGCGTCGATCTGCTCGGAGGAAATCGCCACGGGCATCGAGGCTAACACGGGGGCAAGGCATACTATGCCCCATGTCCGAGCCGCTCGAACGGGAAACCACGGTGCTTTTCGCCCACGTGCTGGGCGGCGCCGATCTGGAAGCCGGCCCCCTCACCGCCTGCCTCGACAAGCTGCGCTCGACAGCGAAGGCGTGCGGTGCGCGGGTGATTGACTCCGGCAGCGATCGGCTGATGGTGCTCCTCGCCACGCCCGACGCCGCGGCCGATGCGGCGGCCTCCATGCACACCGCGATGGAAAGCCTGCCGCACTACACCGATGCGAAGCTCGCGCTCGGCATCGGCTTTCACCACGGGCCGGTGATCCAGAAGGACGAGCAGGTCTACGGCGACACGGTCAACCTCGCCGCGCAGCTCGTCGCCAAGGCGGCGAACGGACAGATCATCACCACGCGCGAGACGGCGTCGCACTTCTCGCCGATCTACCGCGCCTGGATGCGCAAGCTCGGCTCGATCGACATCAAGGGCCGCTCGGGCCAGGTCGCGCTGTGCGAGCTCCTCTGGCGCACCGACGACAACGCCACGCTTTTCGCCAAGCGGCGCGTCGACACGCACCCCGCGAGCGTCGTCCTCAAGCTGCGCTACCGCGACAAGGACTACGTGCGCCGCCGCGACAGCGATTCCATCACCCTCGGGCGCGACGAGAACTGCGGCGTGCACGTGCACGACGACGAGGCCTCGCGCCACCACTGCACCATCGAGCGCCGCCAGGACAAATTCGTCCTCACCGACCACAGCAGCAACGGGACCTACGTCAAGAGCGAAGGCGCCGACGACGTGCTCGTGCAGCGCGAGGAATTCGTCCTCATGGGCAAGGGCACCATCACTTGCGGCCAGCCTTCGGTCTCAACCAAAGAGATCGTCGAGTATTCCGTGCTAACCACGTAGACGCCACTCTGTGTCATGGTGGTTCGGTACACGATTGAGAAATCGAACCGCATGCGTTCGTCATAGAGAAAAATTCGCACAGCGACATCTGAACTGCACCCGATACCCTCACAGGAGTTCGTGCAAGCAGGTTGAACTAAATGACTGGGTGAGTCGCGCCAGCGCTGGCGCCCAGGCTGTCGGCGCGCCGCGGCTAGGCGTGCGTGATGCCGTGTGAGATGTTGTGGCGGCGCATCACAGCGTCGAGCTCCGCCGCTTTAAGGAATGGCTCGCCGTAAGTGGTGACCGCGTGGAGTGGGTCTGCCATATACCCGGGAGCCGCGATCATCCACTTCACGGCTGTATCGAAAGCGCCGGTCGCGGTTAGATGGGGCTTTGGCGTGCCGAGTTGCCGAAATGGGTCTTGGCGTGTCGGGCGATAGAAGGCTATTAGCTCGTAGCTGCTTGGCGCGGCACTTGAGATCAGCACGCGGAACATCGCTCGCTGATGATCAAAGTCGATCTGCTGGATAAAGACCGGTGGTGAAGTCATTGCCACTACGCACCGTACTAACGTGGCACTGGCCGTTGCGAGAAGTGCGGCTGTTATACGCATCGGTGATGGCTTAACCATGGTGCCACCAGGCGCCGACACGCCCTGCGCAGTACAGGATCGCGCCTAGAAAGAAAATCACCATACCAATCCCGGCGTTTCCGCTCCCGGCTGCGGCTGCGGAGCTGCCCATTCCAAGGCACATGACGCCGGCACCTGCCAGTTGCATTCCTTTGTGGTGCTTGCTCGTCTGCTCTGTGGTAATCACCGATGCCCTAGTTATTTCTACAGCAGGCGTGCTCGCAATATCCGTCAGTCTGGGCGGAGCCGCCGGCGAAATCATCGGATTACCGCAATTCGGGCACGCGGCCGCGCGATCGGAAATCTGCTTGCCGCACTCGCTGCAGTTGACCAGGGCCATCGCGTCTCCCCAAGACGATGATGACGACTCGCAGCGTAGCGTTTTCAGCTGGCGCGCGGAAGCGAGCACGATTTGGCGGCCGCATCCGTAGCCGTCCTGGCGCCCGGCGGTGCGCAATACACGCGACGCCCGTCACGGCGATACGGAAACGGAATCCCGCATCGGAGATGCGGCCGAGCCAAGCCGCTGTTGCGTCGCATCAGGACGTGGAGATAACGCTACAACTGCCTTCCTGCAGCGCTCTTCGACGCGTGCTAGGCTCGCGGCCCCTTTAAGGGGAGGGGCGGTATGGCGGAGAACCAGCGGGAGGAAGTGCTGAACGTCGTCCTAGCCGAGCAGTTGGCGGCGCGCGGCATTGACGCAGCACCGGAAACGGTACAGAAGCGCGCCAACGGAAAGGGCCGCGGGCTGCCGGACGTGCTCATCGAGTACCGTGGGATGCGTATCGTGATCGAGGGCAAGTTCGAGTCCAGCGCTCAGGCAACGGAAACGGTCGCCGACCAGGCGAAGGAGCGGATCTCGTCCGGCATCGCGCAGATCGCGCTGGCCGTGCAGTATCCAGCGGCCCTACGCTCAACCGCGTTCTCACGTCTCCCTGAGCAGATCGAAGCCTCGACGCTGCGATACAGCGTCTTTTCCGAAGTCGACAACGGCGAGTGGCACGAGGGTGGCGTCTCGGCGGTTCTGGATGAAATCCGCCGAGCCCACGAACGGATGTGCAACGAAGACGTCGTTCAGCAAGCTGCTGAGTCCATCAGAGGCTGCTTAGACGGTGTATCGCGCTTATTCGCGAGCAATGCGAGCATCTGCGAAGAGCTTTCAAAAGTGTTGGGCATCGGAAAGCCCGGTAAGGAAGACAGCGAGACGAAACGACGACGCATCGACACAACGACGAAGATCGCCGCGCTGACCCTCGCGAATGCCTTCATCTTCCAAGAGCAGCTTGCGGCGTCAGGCGTGCGGAACGTGATCTCTCTTCGCGATCTCCTTCGACAGAAAGACGTCATCTCAAAGACGATCGACACATGGGAATGGATCTGCAATCACATTAACTACGTGCCGATCTTTCGCCTAGCGTCCGACATTCTGGCGAGGGTCCCCGCCCGCAGTTCGTCGAATGGCGCAGTTCGCGTGCTGGCTGAGAAAGCGATCGAAGTGTCGGGCAATGAAGCCGCACTGCGCCATGACCTCATGGGGCGGATCTATCACTATCTGCTACATGAGGCGAAGTATCTCGGAACCTATTACACGAGCGTTCCAGCGGCCACGATTCTCGGGAAACTTGCTCTTCAGCCGGAGAAGTGGTCAGACCTCAAGTTCGATAACGAACGAAGCCTCGAGCAGCTGCGCATCGTGGATTTGACCTGCGGTACTGGGACGCTGCTCATGGCGGCCTGCCAAGCGCTCTCGGACAATTTTATTGTCGCGAACGCACGCAACAGGGAAGAGATCACCCAGAAGCGGCTCGCAAAGTTGCACGCCGTGCTCATGGAAAGCGTGATGCATGGCTACGACGTGCTGCCATCGGCGATACACCTCACCGCCTCGACGCTGTCGTTGCTGGCACCCGAAGTCCTATTCCATCAGCTGCATCTCTATTCAATGCCGCTGTCCGTCAAAGATGGTCGGCCATATCTGGGCAGCCTCGAATTTCTAGAACAGGCGAAAGCAACGACGCAGTTCACCCTGTTTGATGCCGAGACGACTGCAACCGAGCCGAGGCGCTACACGAAGCAGGGATTGGCGGGCTCGGTCGCTGAAGTACCTGAAACAGATCTTTTCATAATGAACCCGCCGTTCACGCGCAGCGTGGGCGACAACCTGCTCTTTGGAAACCTCCCTGAAGACCAGCGAGCGGAAATGCAGAAGGAACTTAAGGCGCGCGTCGAGCGCGGCCGGTTGTCTGCGAGCATTACCGCGGGGTTGGGAAGCGTCTTTGTTGCGATGGCGGACAAATACCTCAAGCGTGGCGGACGCCTGGCATTCGTCCTACCCGGCGCGACGGCAACCGGTGTCGCTTGGGAAGATACGCGCCTTCTAATCCAAGAAAAATATCACCTGGAGTACGTAATCGTTAGTCACGAGCCGGGACGCTGGAACTTCAGTGAGAACACGGAGCTCTCGGAGCTCATGTTCATCGCGCGCAAGCTCGAAGAAGGTCAGCCAAACGCGGATCTGGAGACCACATTCGTTAACCTCTGGCGAAATCCTGCGAATCCGGGCGATGCTCTCGCGGTCGCACGGTTGATCCGCACGACCCAGCCTGCCGGGGTGGTCGACCGCAAAGAGAACGGCGTGGCGGGCCTTACCGAGCTGGGCCGCAAGTACGGCGAAGTCGTCAACGTGCCGATGAAGGTGTTGAAGCAGGGTTGGTGGCCGACAGCGTTCGCTCAGACGGAGCTCAGCAGGCTCGCGTTTGGACTGTGGCAAGGGAAGCTCACGCTTCCGGGCGTCAAGAAGACGTGGGACGTGCCCCTTGTTCCGTTGTACCAAGTTGCGGAGCTCGGTCCTGATCGACGCGATATTCACGACGGTTTCACTCCAGTCACGACTAAGACGCCTTACAAGTGCTTCTGGAATCACGACGCGACCAAAACGCTCAGCATGGCCCAGCAACCGAACATGTACCTCTCCCCGAGATCGAAGCCGGCACCTGGCCGCTCAGGTATCCGCGATATAGGCCTGCTGTGGCCGAAGGCGGGCGGGCTGTTGTTCTCGGAGAGTTCGTGGCTCATTACCCAACGGCTGTGCGCCATAGTTCTAGATACACCGGTGCTGAGCAATACGTGGTGGCCCGTGCGACTGCGGAAACCTGACCGTCGAAAGGAGAAGGCGCTCGCGCTCTGGCAGAACAGCACACTTGGCACCACAACGCTCATCATGTCGCGCGTGCCATCGAAGGGCGCATGGATCAAGTTCCGGAAACCTGGGCTTCACCTGCTGCCGGTACTAAACGTCGACGCCCTCACGGAGCGCCAGCTGAACGATTTCGCGGCGAAGTTCGACCACCTCGCCAAGTGGGAAGTACAAGCATTCTCCAAAATGGCTGAAGATGATGTCCGAACCGCGATCGACCTTGCGGTGACTTCTGCCCTAGATCTCCCAGACATTACTGCGCTCCGCGACATGCTCGGCCGCGAGCCAGTAGTGACCGATCGTTCGCTGTTCGTCGAAGACAGGGCGACGAAAGAGGTCGAAGCTCCGCAGATGCAACTGCTCTTTGCTTAAGATCGGCGGGGAGCGGCGTTGGACGATTGCATCGAGGGCAATCACGTAGATAGACTAGTCCCGCACTCAGGATTTTCGATCCCGGAATCCCTGGGCGCACCGACGGCCCCGCTCAGTATTTGCGGGGCCGTCTCCAACCACGGCGAGCGGGCGTACGGATCACCGAGGCCGCCGGCATCAAGCGAGACGTTTAATGCGCTACATCTTTTTTGCACGTTCGGCTTGCCGCCAATCCCACGGTGCAACCGGATCCGCGTCCGACCATAGGCCGCGGCGCTCGAGAGTAGCTTCGGTCTGCAAACGGTAGAGAGGCGAACCTTTCGGCGCGTATCGCACGTACACCCAGGCCATCCCGCGTCGCACCTGTTCAGCATTCGCGTCAAAACTACCGCAGGTAATGCGTGCGAGCGTCCGGCCGTAGCGGTCATGCCCATATTTGGCGACGCGAGCGGTGGCGCCGGCGCACATGCCAGCGAGCGAATCGCGCGACCTTCGACCGAAGGCCTGGCCGAGTTCAGGCGCATCGATCTCCACCAAACGCACACGGACCTAGTGCCGATCAAGCAAGACGGTCAGCGTATCGCCATCGTGGACGTTTACGACCTTCGCATCGAAGTCTGCCCCGGCGGCGCCTTGCGCGAGGAACAGCATCAGCGCGATGAAGAGGACGACCGCGACCGCTACGGTGATGCGAATCGAAAGGCAGGTGCGAGCGATGCCTGGGCTGTCATCGTTTGCCGGAAAAACGTCGCAGTGAGGAACGATCGTCACGGTTTGAAGTGCTCGTGCCGTTCCCAAAGGCGACCACGAGCTCGCAACACTGCCTCCGTGAGTTCCTTGATGAGCGCCGAGTCGCTGACCATGTGGCTAAGTCTGATGGTATCGACGCCGCGCTCGTGTGCCAGGCGGGCCGGATGGTCGGGCGGGAACGCGGAGAGGATCCGGCTCACGTCAGCCTTCTCCTCGTCATCGCGAATGTCGGGCGGCGGACGATCGACTGGCGATCGGAACATCGGAACATCGGAACATCGTGCGCTATGCGACCGCCAACTTCAAGACGCGCTGATAAGACCGCAGATGCGTGCGGGGATACACTGACTAGGCGTCAATGGTAATCCCTACCTGCGGTGCACTCCAAGGCCCCGAGGCTTTCCGGTTTCGGGGCCTTTCACTTGGCGTGAGGTTATATGTTCAACGGATTATGGTCGGCAGCGTTCCAAGCTAGCACGGGCGGTTCAGGGAGCGGAGTTGCTGTTCTGAAAGACGGAAAGGTGCTTGGTGGAGACGCCCAATTCACTTACGTGGGGACCTTCAAAGCATCACAAGACGGTAATGCAGAAGCGGACATTCGGTGCCAGCAACACCACCAGGTGCCGGGGCAACAACCGGTGTTTGGCCCGCTCACTGATTTTCGCCTTGTACTGAAGGGGAAAGCAAGCGGGGGCAACATAACTCTCTCAGGCCACATTGCTGAGCAACCTCAGGCCACCATCAAGATGGAACTGAGGAAGCGCGCCGACCTATAGGGTCATGAGCGGCGCCGAGAAGATTTCTGTGTGGCATGGTCGGACTGCGAGTCACGGGTTCATGATCGACGTGTTCGAGGATGAGGAGCAAGGCATCTTCATCGCGAACATTACCGCCAGTACTCCAGCGCTCGCGCCGGCGCTGCGCCAGCCTGGTAAAGCACCGGCGCGCCTGAGCTTTGAGGAACCGCAGAAACTGCGGGACGTCGATTTAGAAGTGCTCAAAGCACTGACGAAAGCCCGGGTCACGCAGCGCTACGGCAAGATCCTCCTGTTTCAGGATCGTGGATCGTAGCCAATGGACCTTAGGCAAGCACTGCCGATGCTGCTGCCGAGCGCGATCGCATGGGCAGAGGCGCGCGCGAAGAAAGCTCTCGAAGTTGGAGATCCATTAACAGTCGCGGAACAGGAGATCGCGCGCCGCGTCGGCGTAACACGACCCGAACTGGTGCGGGTGGAGATGGTGAGCAGTTTGCCGTTACCCGATGATCCGACGCTCCGGGACGCGGCGGTTAGTGCTGGGTTACTTGGCCCTGGAATGGTCGGCCTTACGCTCGGACATTCCGTCTTCATCTGTCGAGGCCACAAGGATGTCCGACTTTTGTCGCACGAGTTGCGCCACGTTCATCAGTACGAGCAGCACGGTTCCATCGCTAATTTCTTACCGGTTTACCTGAAGCAGGTCGTTGAGGTCGGGTATGGCAACGCGCCCCTTGAGTTAGACGCTCGAGCGCATGAGATACGTAACCTATGAAGTACCTGGGAAATGGAACGAATACGCCCGCCCGGCCCAGCCTTCGACAACGCCTGGCGCGGGGCGAGCGCGGCCTACCGTTAGAACTCGTCGTGCCATACGCTGCGAGGCAAGAACGGCTGCGGCCACCGAGAAAGCACAACGGCAAATCGCGATAGCGTACCGACCCGGCGCTCGCCCAGACGCTTTGGTGCCTTATTCGCGGGGTCGTCGCTGGCCGAGCTTGTCCGGCCGCGGCCAATCGTCACCCAGATCCTCGTCGGTGATGAGGCGCTTGGGTTCGTCCACCGGAATGGTCTTCGCGATGTCGAGCAATCGCGCCTCTTGGATCTTACGCTCCCGCTCGATGCGGACAGCCAGCAGCTCTACCACGCTCTCAAGCGCCTTCGATAAGCGGTGTGCCATCAGGACGACGCGCGATTGGTTTACAGACACCGCATGCACCTTCGCATCGCCCGTATCGCGATCGACGCGCAGCCGCGCCATTGGGACATTCATCTCCCAGTCGTTGACCGAGTGGGCGATGTGAGCGTTACGGAGATCGAGCAAATCGTCGTGCGCCTTGCGTAGATCCTCGGGCAGAGCGTCGATCCATTCCGGGGGGATTCGGAACTCAGTCCGCACGCCGGTGCTGAAGGCGCGCCCGTAACGGATCAATGCCGAGTCCTGAAGCGCCTCGAGCACGACGTCGTTGAGCGGAGATTGATCCACGGTCCGCAGCTTCACGGCAGCTGCGGCGGCAGCCCGCAGATCATCGAGCACGCCGACCATGTCGGCCAAGCGATGAGCCTCTGGTCCTCTGAGCGGCACCGGGTAGTCGGTGGTGGCCATTGAACGGCCCTGGGCTTACGGTGATTAATCGGACAAATGATTACGTGCTTAGGGCACGCTGAACGTGATGTGGGCGCTCATCTCTTAGGCGGGGGCAGCTGCGCCGGCTGATGGCGCTGGACCAGGCCCTTGGGGCGGTGGTGCCGCCGCGGGCGCCGGTTGAGCTCCCGCGCCTAGCGCCGGTGGTTGCTGCGTAACCGCGCCGATCATTGCCGTAGCCGCTGCCGCGATTTGTGCGGTGTGTTCTTGTATCTGCGCCTCGGTTATTTCGACGGGAACGGGCATCTGTCCAACAGCAGCGCGCGGTAAGACCCACAACTGGATGTCTCCACCGACGCCGCCAGGATTGGTGTGCGTGACGTGGGCTATGGTCCATACCGCGGCGAGTCGACCTTCAGCTAGCGTAGGCAGGCGCTTGGGCCACAAGAGGCGCTTGAGAAAGGCTAGAAATGGATCGGCAATTGGCTGCCCCGAGCCCATCGCAACGAACGGCAATTCGTCGGTTGCTTTTTCTGGCTGACCGCCGAAGTCGAACGTGAACAGCGTCGGAATCTTTTGAACGGGGATGGCGACCATCGATTTGCACAAGGAGGCTGAGCCGTCCATGCCCAGCTGTCGTACTAAGGCACCCGTCTGGAGATATTGACCGACAGTTTTCGCTATCTCGCTGCCCAACAGCTTCATAAGCGAACCATCGTCGCTCGCATTTTTCAGCCGGCTCGGATTTTCGTTCCAGAGTGTCGACACTGTGTGCCAGACCAGCTGCGACATTCCGACCGCGCCGGTCGATGCGTAGAGGATCGCGTTGGAAAGGTTGATGACCTTCTTGACGGCCTGTTGGCCTATCGTCGGAGACATGCCAGTGCTGAGGGTCGCAGCACTGTCCGAAGCCATCACAACACCGTCGGAACAAAGGATGCCGACGATAAGCGTCACGAGCTAGGCAGCCCTGAAGACGCTGTTCTCCTTCATCTCCGGATAGCGCTTGTAGATTTCCGTGACAAGCTGATTGAACGACACGGCGCGCACCCAGTTCGCAGCGCGGACGGCGAAGTCCCGCCCGGCCGGAGTGAACTCAGTGAGCGCGGCTTTCCCTTGCTCGAGCCCGGCCGCCGAGAGCGAATACACGCGATAGAAGCTGCTCTTGTCCACCATGGTGAGGCCAAGCGCGGCGAGCATTTCGGCTTCTTCGTACACGGCGGCATCGAATGGGCCGTAGTCGTACGCGCGCCAATTAAAGTACGGGCCGCCTGTGTGACTAGGCACCTCTTTATCCATCAGGAAAAAAAGCTTCTGAAGCTGCGCGGGTGAATACTCTGGCCGGTCCCCGGCCGACATGACGGCAAGCACGTACCGACGTCGTTCCATCATCATCCCTCGCTCCCCCGCGCGGTCTCGCGCCGGGGATTCTGACACACAGCCAAAGCGGTTGCTTTGGGCTCAACACTGAAGCTGAAGCAAACACGGCGCCCGTAGCGCTGATCCATCGCGCCGGATGCTACGTTTGGAGATCGATGCTCATTATGAGAAGGCCTTGCGGGCATTATGACGATAGCCATAGGGTTCGGCCGCATTGTAGGGGTATCAATGGGGTATCGCCCTGGAGCGAACACGGGAATTACAGCCGTTTCCCCTATGAAGACGGTAGCCGCGTTCGACCTCCCTCCACTCTTCCACGTCCGCTAGGCCACGCTGGACGTCTCGCGTGCCGAGGACGGGGGCTCGATCCCAACAGGCTGGTTGGGTGCCGGAAACGGCTTCGAGCAATTGCTCGCCTCGACCACCGATGCATTCGTCCGGCCAGGACTGCCTGCCTTGCAGAGTATCCAGGCGCGGCCCGCGCTGAGCGAAGGACTCGCCAAACTCGGCGGCTGAAGGTGTGCGGATGTGGCGAATGGCCGCGCCTAGTCCTACCGGACTACGCCGGCAGGCGGGCAGCACATAGCTAACTACAAGGGGTTCGTAAGAAGATGCGTCCTCGTGTAGGCAGTCACCTACACGAGGTTGGATGAGTGGCCGTCACGCTGTTACCAGCGCCAGTCCGAGAGACAGACTTGTTGCAGAAGCCCGTCCACGGCAGCGCCAAACAAAGTGTAGTCGCCGTCTGATCGCCAAGAGTGGGCAGTACCGGAGGGCACGTCTAGCGGACGTGCCCTCTTTTTTTGTCCCGCTCGAGAAGCATGGTGCGCCCTTCCGAATGCGCCCGCTATAGCCAGCCACGGCGTCATCTTGTCGCCGCCACCCGATTTGAGAAGGCCGATTGTCGACGTCGCGCCACGACGTCGCGACAGAGAAATTCCCTCATTGAGGACTTTTCCGCGCGGGTCGCCGCTCGTTCCTTATTGCGCGCCACCTGTCATGACGCGGGCATGACGTCCGCGTGACGCGAAAACTAGTTACGGACGCTCGTGGTGCACTTTCACCGTCGAGCGACGCATGCCGGCACGGCGCGGACCGATGCGGATCTCCACGTCCCTGCCCAGGCGAGTGAGGAAGTTGATCAAGCGCTCCACAGAAAAGCGGTCCAGGCGGTAGCGGACGAGATCGGAAACATGCGGTTGCCGGATGCCAAACAGCATTGCGACCTTCTCCTGCGATAGCCGTCGCTCTTGCAGAACGTGATTGACCTCGACAGCGAGCCGGACTTTTAGTTTGAGCTGTTTAGCGTCCGGAAAACCGAGATCCGAAAAGACGTTCCCGCTTCCTCCATCAACCTTATTCCTCTTCGCCACGGCCATACCTCGCAATATACCCAAAGCGGTATGAATGCAGGAAAGAAGAAGGGAGAAAGAAAAGAAAGGAGACTACTTCACCCGGATAGGAAACGAGGTCATTCCGCGCAGGACCATCGAGTCCAGCCATTCGATCTTCGCGGGCGCGGGCTCGATGCGCTGCCAGCGCGCGAGGACGGCGGGCAGCGCGACCCGGCCTTCGAGGCGCGCGAGGGGGAAGCCGAGGCAGATGTGCGGGCCGAAGCCGAAGGTGAGGTGCGCCGGACCGTTGCGCTCGAGGTCGACGCGGTCGGCATCCGCATAGGCGCGCTCGTCGCGGTTCGCGGCGTTCATCATCAGGAACACGCGGTCGCCGGTCTTGAAGTCGCGGCCGTGGAAGGTCTGCGGCTCCTGGACGATGCGCACCTGCGCGCCGATGGGGCCGTCGTAGCGCAGGAGCTCCTCGACCGCGGCCGGCGCGAGCGCCGGGTTGCGGCGGAGCTTTTCCATCTCGGCGGGGAAGCGCATCAGCGCGGCGAGCCCGTTGGCGATGTGGTGGGTGGTGGTCTCGTGCCCGGCGAAGAGGAGGAGCACGCACATCGCGACGAGCTCGTCCTCCGACAGGCGGTCGCCGTCCTCCTCGAGGTGGACGAGCTCGGAGAGGAGGTCACGCTCGGGCTTCGCGCGGCGCGCGGCGATCAGCGTGCGGAAGAGGTCCGCCATCTCGTGGGTGGCCGCTTCGGCGCGCTCGTACTTACCGGCGGTGGCGCGCGCGCTGCCGATGAAGAGCGCCATCTCGTCGGACAGGCGCTTCAGGCGCGGCAGGTCGGCGCGCGGCACGCCCAGCATGTCCATGATGACGAGCGCCGGCAGCGGCATGGCGAACTCGGCGATGAAGTCGAATTCGCCGGCGTCGCCAATGCGGTCGCCGATGCGTTCGAGGAGCCATGCGGTGAGCGCCTCGACGTTCGGCCGCAGCGCATGGATCGAGCGCACGTGAAAGACGCGGCTCGCGAGGCGCCGCAAGCGCGTGTGCACCGGCGGGTCGCGGAACACCATCCACAGCGTGAGGATGCGGATCAGCTCCGCCATGCGCGCCGCTTCCGGCGAAGGCAGCGAGCTGAAGAACGGCCGCAGGCGGTCGGAGGACATCCGCTCGGCATCGAGGCAGACGCGCTTCACATCGTCGTAGCGCGTGAGCACCCAAGCCTTGAGCTGGGGGCTCCAGTGCGCGGGCTCCTCGTCCCGCATCCGCTGGAAGATCGGGAACGGATCGGCCAGGAAAGCCGGGGCGCTCGGACGGTATTCCAGGGGCATGGCTTAGTGTAAGGGAGCCCTAACTATTACCCGGCTGTAGTCGTTTGTGTGACGCGTCAATCACCTAGTGCTGCTACGCACAATGTGCTTGACTTCGTAGGGGATAAGCCTAAAATCGTATTTGCTGCATTGCAACAAATCACCCAATACCACCGACCAGGAGCATCTCATGTACGTGACACCGGAACAAATCCAGTCGGCCCAAAAGGCCGGCGTCGAATCGCTCCTCGCCGTAGCGAATGCCCAGTTCGCCGCGTTCGAGAAGCTGGCGAACATCACCGCGGGCGCCGTGAAGAGCGCCTTCGAAGACTCGATCGCCAACAGCCGCGCCCTCCTCGGCGCGAAAGACGTGCAGGAGTTCGTGACGCTGCAGAACTCCTTCGCCCAGCCCGCGATCGAGAAGGCCATCGCCTACTCGAGGAGCGTGTATGAAGTCGCCAGCGAGGCGAATGCCGAGCTCAGCAAAGTCGCCGAGCGCCGCGTCGCCGACTGGAACGAGAACTTTGTCAGCCTGCTCGACAAGGTCTCGAAGAACGCCCCCGCCGGCTCGGACGTCGCCGTCGCCGCGGTCAAGTCCATGCTTGCCGCCGCCAACTCGGCGTACGACAACATGAACAAGGCCGCGAAGCAGGCGACCGAGATCGCCGAAGCCAACGTTGCCGCCGCCACCGAGACCGTCAAGGGACTCGCGAAAGCAAAAAAGGTCGCCTAAGCGCCAAAAAGGGGCTGAAGTCGAAGTCGAAACCCCGGTCTAGCGCGAAGCGCAAAAAGAAGAAGTAATAGAAAGCCCCGGGCAACCCCCGAGGCTTTTTATTTGTATGGAAACCCGGCCGCGCGCACTTCATGGCGCAGGCGCTCCATCGCGGGCTCGACCTGCGCGGGCTCGCCGCGCACACCGAGCTCGACGTGGATGCGCGAGCCGTCGGCGCCCATCGAAGGCAGGCTGAACACCTTCACGCCCTGGTACTCGCTCTCCACAGTCTTCATGGCGGGAATCAGCTGGCTCTCGCCCGCCTCGTAGACGAGCATCGAAGCTTCCGCCCACTTCTGCGAGTCGAAGCGCTCGCGGTAGCGCGTCTCGAGCACCCACTCGACCATCGGCCACGCCATCTGCGGGAAACCGGGCACGAAGTGATGGTCGGCGACTGAGAAACCGGGAATGCGGTTCACCGGATTCGGGATGATCCGCGCGCCTCCAGGAAACTCGCCCATCGCGAGGCGCTGCGGCGTCACTTCCTGGCCGGGAAACCGTGCACGGATCTCGCGTTCGGCTTCGGCATGCAGCGCCAGCGGCCGGCCTAGGGCGGCAGCCGCGCACTGGCGCGTGTGATCGTCGGGCGTGGCGCCGATGCCGCCGAAGCTGAAGACGACGTCGGACGAGGCAAAGGTGCGCTCGAGCGCCTCGGTGAGGCGCGCCGGATCGTCGCCCAGGTAGTGCGCCCAGCCCAGGCGCAGCCCGCGCTTCGCCAGCGCGCCGATCAGGAAGCCGAGGTGCTTGTCCTCGCGCTTCCCGACCAGCAATTCGTCACCGATGATGAGGGCGCCAAACACCCCCGGATTTTATGCGGCCTTCTTGGCCCAGCGCTCGAGCTCTTCGAGGCCGCCGATGTGCTGGCCGTTGATGAAGACCTGCGGCACGGTGCCGCGGCCCGTGATCGCGCCGACGACGCGCGAGCGGTCGCTGTGGTCGAGCGAGATCTCGCTGTACTGGTGGCCCAGGTCCTTCAGCAGCTTCTTCGCCCGGGCGCAGTAGCCGCAGCCTTCGCGCGTGAGGATCGCGACCTGGTCGGGCTTCTTCGCCTTCGGGTTGATGTGCTTCAGCATCGTGTCGGCGTCGGACACCTCGAAGGGGTCGCCGGGCTTCTGCGGCTCGATGAACATCTTCTGGACGACGCCATCCTTCACGAGCATCGAATAGCGCCAGGAGCGCTTGCCGAAGCCGAGCTCGCTCTTGTCGACCAGCATGCCCATTTGCTGCGTGAACTCGCCATTGCCGTCCGGCAGCAGCATCAGGTTGCCGCACTCCTGCGTGCGCGCCCACTCGTTCATCACGAAGGCGTCGTTGACCGAGACGCAGACGATGCGGTCGACGCCGTTGGCGAAGAAGGCCGGCGCGAGCTCGTTATAGCGCGGCACATGGGTCGAAGAGCAGGTGGGCGTGAAGGCGCCGGGCAGCGAGAACACGGCGACCGTCTTGCCCTTGAAGACGTCGTCGGTAGTGATGGGCTTCCAGTCGCTTTCGTTGCGGGCGCGGAACGTAACTTGCGGGACGCGCTGTCCCTCGCGGTTCTGAAACACGGGCTTTTCACTCCAGGTCAAAAAGGAATGACCCAGTCTAGGGATGCACGTTCCCCGCGACCAATGATTTGTTTGTATCGGCCCGATAGGCTGCCAATGCGCCGAGCAGGTAATGGATGAACGCGAGGCCGAATACCACCGGCGCGAAGAAGCCGAGGATCGGCAAATACGCGATCAGCGCGAGCAGGAATCCCATGAGATACAGCGCGCCGCGGTGCTTGCTGAACATGCGTTTCATTTCCGCCGCGTCGGCGTGCTCGGCGAGCGCGTCATAGCGCAGCAGGCGCTGGTTCACCCACGCGAGGATGACGAGCGGGATCAGCGGCCAGAGCGGCGGAAAGAGCCAGAGCGGAAGGCTCAGCGCACCGAAGATCAGCAGGCCGATGAGCGCGACGCCGCTGTTCCAGACGCTGCCCGCCATGCCGCCGCCGCGGCGGCGCTCGAGGTCCGGGTACGACCGCGCTACGTAGCTCACCATCTGCTGCATGCCGAAGACGCTCAGGATGAAGAGCGCCGTGAGGTAGACGAGCGGCACGAAGCCGAGGAAGAGCAGCACGTTCGCCGCGACGAGTGCCGCGGAGCCGAAATCGACGTGCGACCAGGCGAGCGCATAGTCGAGGCCTTGCTGCAGCCACAGCGAGATGCGCACGGCGAGGCGGGTCCACAGGAAGAACCCGATGAGGCCCCAGAAGCCGAGCGCGGCGAGCATCGGCCAGAGCATCAGCCACAGCATGCGCGGATGCAGCACGTTGGCCGCGCCGAAGAGGAGCGAGCGGGCGACGCTCATCGCCGCACAGTCTGCCAGAGTTTGGCGAGGCGCTTGGGCGAGACCGGCACCGGCGTCTTCAGCTCCTGCGCGAAGAGCGACACGCGCAGCTCTTCCAGCAGCCAGCCGAACTGCTCGAGCTCCGCGCTCACGTCGCCGCTCTTCGCGCGCACGCCGAGCTCGCGGCGATAAGGCTGCTCGAGCGCAGAAAGCTCGCCCGCGAGGCGCGCTTCGCGCTGCGGATCGGCGCGCAGCTTCTCCAGCCGCAGCGCGGCGGCCTTGAGGTAGCGCGGAAAGTGCTGCAGCCGCTCCCATGGCGTGCGCGCCAGCCACCCGGAGGCGAGCAGCCGGGCGAGCTGCGCGCGGATGTCGGCCGCCGCCTGCGGGAAACCTTTCTCCAGGGCCGCGAGGCGCTTTTCCAGCGCCGCGCGTTCGGCCTGGATCACGGCCGCCGAGCGCGCGATCTCCTGCGCGATCAGCGTGAAGCGGCTGCGACCCTCCTCGACCCGCTTGGCGAAATCCGCCGCGGTCATCGGCAGCGGCTCGGCGAGGAACACGCGGTCGAGCGCAGCCCGGATGACGTCGTCCTTGAGCGGCGCGACCGCCATGTCTTTCGCGAGCGTGCGCTCCAGGTCGCGGACGCGGTCGCGGAAGGCGATCGACACGAGGCGCCGCACGCCCGCGGCGTGCACCTCGCGCGCCTTGTCGGGCGACTCGAAGACCTGCAGCGTCACTGCGTCGCCGGCGTCGACCAGCGCCGGATAGCCGACGAGCGTCTGTCCGCCGCGCTCGATCTCCATGATCTCGGGCAGATCGCCCATCGTCCAGCCGGTGTGGCGCGCGCCCTCGTCGACCGGCGCCTCCTGCTGCAGGAGCGTCTTCGTCTCTTCGCCGAGCTCGCGCTTGATGGCGGTGAGATCGCGCTCCATCGCGCACTGGCGGCCGTCCGCATCGACGACGCGAAAGCTCATGCGCAGATGCGCCGGCACCGAGTCGGGACGAAACGCATCCTGCGGCACGTCGAGGTTGAACTCGGCGCGGATATGGCGCGCGATGGCGGTGGCGAGCGGCGTGTCGGAAGGCTGCACCGCGGCAATAAACCCCTCGGCGAATTCGTCCAGCGTGCCGAGCTTGTGACGCAGGCGCTGCGGGATGCCCTTGGCGAGCGTGCGCACCTTCTCCTTCAGCAATCCCGGCACGAGCCACTCGGTGCGGTTCACGGGGACT
>Ga0137404_10000795_pt1 | contig 20792 bp, 26 predicted proteins | sample CZOMad2_1_16fung_FD_108285 | JGI IMG/M metagenome (GOLD analysis project Ga0137404, IMG submission 108285) | Vadose zone soil fungal communities from Angelo Coast Range Reserve, California, USA - CZOMad2_1_16fungal (Illumina Assembly) | ecosystem: Environmental > Terrestrial > Soil > Vadose... | reverse complement strand
GACCCGCCTGCCGCGCGCGCTCGCAAGCGGACCGCGCCTGGGCGCACGACGCCTCCTGCCGGCAGGGATTGACACCCGCGCGCGACTGCCGTATACGGGGTGGCAGCACGACGCTCAAGACGGTTTGTCTCCAAAGGAGGTGGACAATGGACCAACACGTTGGCTGCAGAAGACCCTGGGCACAGGCCCGGCGTGCCGGACGCTGGGGGCTCGCAGTGGTGCTGCTGGTGGTAGGGGCGTTCATCCTGGCCGATCATGCATGCCTGGTTGCGGCTGAGCCGCCCAGCAAGGGCGGGACCATTGTCTGGGCGGTGCACGAGGGCATGCCGGACTTTGACATTCATTACCAGGGCACCTACATCGCCGCGCAACCCATTGGCCCGCTCTACAACGGCTTGCTGACGTTCGACGTCTACGACCATGAGAACATCGTGGGCGATCTGGCCGAGCGCTGGGAGATTGCCCCTGACGGCAAGCGGATCACGTTCGCCCTGCGCCGGGGCGTGCAGTTCCACGACGGCTCGGATTTCACCTGCGCCGACGCCCAATATAGCCTCGAGAAGCTCACCGATCCGCAGCGCGCCACCCCGGTCTTTGTGACCCTCATGGAACGTATCTTCTCCGGCGCCACCTGTACGGACGATATGACCCTGGTGCTGTCCCTCAAGGAGCCCTCGGCGGTGGTGCTGACGCTGCTGGCCGGGGCGCATGCGGTGATGATGAAGGCCGGCATCGCCGAGCGGGTGGACCGCAAGGATCCCAAATTCCTGGTCGGCACCGGGCCGTTCAAATTCAAATCGTATACACCGGGGATCGCGTTTCGCGCCGAGCGCAACCCCAACTACTGGAAGCCGGGTCTGCCCCACATTGACGGGTATCAGGCCGTGGTCATTTCTGATCTGACCAAGATCTTCGCCTCCTTCCGGGCGCGACAACTGACCATGACGGGGATCGGGCGCCATCTCGAGCCACCAGAGGCCGACATCCTGAAAAAGGACTTCCCCGACGCGGTGGTGGCCCTCGGGCCCCGCGGGGGGTGGGATACGTTCGTGATGAACGTCAGCAGGCCGCCGTTCAATGACCCCCGGGTGCGCAAAGCGGTGGCGCTGGCGACCGACCGGGAGAAGATGATCGCCATCGCCGCCGAGGGGTGGGGTGTGCCCGGCGGCTATATTGGTCCCCACACCCCCTACGGGCTGCCGCTGGAAGCCTTGACGCAGTATCCACAGTTCGGAACGGATATGGCCCAGCGCCAGGCGGAGGCCAAACGGCTGTTAGCCGAAGTCGGGTATGGCCGCGGGGTGGACGTCGAGCACTTGGTGCGCCGCGGCCCCATGTACGAGCGTGGGGCGCTGTCCCGGCAAGATGATCTGAAAAAGGTGGGGATCAATACCAAGATCACCCTGCTGGATACGGCAGCCGTTCGCGACCGCACCGAAAAGGGGGATTTTCAAGCCTTCACCACCCTGAACGCGGTCAACATCGACGATCCTGACCCCTATTATGCGCGCTTTACGTGCAATGCCCCGTTCAACCTGAGCCGATACTGCAACCCGGCGTTTGATCTGCTCTTTGCCGAGCAGAGCCGGACGTTCGACGTCCAGAAGCGGGCCGAGATCACCCGCCAGATGGAGCACCTGCTGTTACAGGATGTGCCGGATGACCGCGGGTTTTACTGGAAATCGGCGATGGCGTACTGGAACCGGGTGCAGCGCTGGCCCCCGATCCAGGGGACGACGGTCTATAACTTTGGCAAGTTCGAGCAGGTGTGGTGCCAGGGTGGCAAGTGTATGTGAGCGATAATGGGGTCAACGCTGGCGTCCCTGAGGCGGGTCACCCCGCCGTGATGACATTGGACGGCGCGGGAGAAATTCTCTCCCCTGGCGGCCTGCTGGACGAGCGAGATCGGCGGGCTGAACACGTTCGTCCACACCTGGGTGTACAAGGACATGAACGAGCGCGCCCGCGTCCGTGAGGCATCCCTCAAACCCGGCGGCGCGTGGCCGCCCCAGACCGGCGTGCGGCCGGTCCGGCAGGCCAACACGCGGCTGATCCCGGCGGCCTTCTCACCGGTGCGGTAGCCGTTCCTGGTGACGCTCCCACCGCGCCGCATTCCACGCGATGCCAGCACCCAAAAGCCCCAGCACGTCTGGGATCATCGTGGCACTATTCGCGTGCAGCGGCGTCATAATGAATGATGAGGTGTCTGCGGGCTTGCCTGCCATAGGCTCAACCACGCACGACACGGAGGAGCGTGTTATGGGCGGGTTAGGGGTGCAAGAGCTGCTCATCATCTTGGTCATCGCTCTGCTCTTTTGTGGGGGGAAAAAGCTGCCGGAGCTCGCCAGTGGGCTGGGCAAAGCGGTCCGTGAGTTCAAACGCGCGAGCACAGAACCTGAGCGCACCGACGGACACGCCAAGGAGCTGACCGAGCCGGCGAGCCCGGACGAGATGGCTCCACACCGCGCGCCCAAGTAATCGGTGCTCTGACCCTGGCGTGGGACTCGTGGGAGGCGTGCACTGGCGCCGACCACTCGCCGCCATCGCTGGCAGGCACAAGGGGGGACCATGTTTGGCCTGGGCATGCAAGAGCTGCTCGTCATTTTGGTGATTGCCTTAATTGTGGTGGGGCCGAAAAGGCTCCCGGACATCGCGAAGTCGTTGGGACGTGGGCTGGCCGAATTCAAACGGACGGCCGACGAGTTCCAGAGCACCATGCTGGCGGATATGAGCCCCGAGACGAGTCCACGAATCCTGAGCCAATCCCCGCGCAGCAAAGGCCGAGCACCGGGGATTGAGCGCGCCGAAGAGCAGGTTGAGGACGCGCCTGAGACGCTGGAGCCGGGCACACCAGTGCGCTGATCTCGAGAGGTCAGTCCGACGACGAGCGCCGCCAGGCCAGCCCACCATCGCCACTCCTGCAACAATGATAATGCATGATTTCAAAACAATAGATTGCCTCATACCTCATGTCGGTGCGGCTGCGGATCATCCCCCCACAACGGGTGTTGGCAGCGGGGGCACCACGTGGGCTTGACCGGGATCACCACATCCACCGCCTCCACCGGTACCAAGGCTCGGGCCTGCCCCTCGTGGCCGGGTTGTCCGCCTGGGCGACGCCCACTGGGCTCACGGCGCGACCGTTTCCCGGTGGCCTGTGGCAGATCGCTCGACGGAGGCCGCGAGGAGGTGCGCGAGTCTTGCTGCAACTGCTCGGTCAGGTGCTGGACGGTGGCGTGCAAGCGCTGGACCATGGACTCCAGCACAGCGACTCGCGCATCGAGGGCACGGATATACTCCTGCGCCTCGACGGGCAGACGCTCCCAGACCTCTGGTGGCAACGGGGACTTGGTGTCCATGGGAGCACGATGGTACAGGAGATCGAGTCTGACGAGCAAGCATTTCTTGCTTCACCCACGTGAACGATTACCCAAAAAGATGTGACCGGACATGCGGCAAGAAAACCTCCCTTTTCTTGCCCCCTGCCGCCGGCGATCGTTGGGGGCCGCTCATCACCCGCAACCGGGGCATTATTCCATGACGACGTTGTTGTCGCATCTGACGGAAGCCGAGCGCGCCCAGGCCATGGCCCGCTTTCAGGTGTTGCGTCCGTTCCTCGAAGGCCAGGTCGAGTTGACAGCCATTGCCCGAGAGCACCCGCTGTCGCTGCGCACCCTGCGGCGGTGGGTCCAGCGCTACGACACCGAGGGCTTGGCCGGTCTGGTGCGCCAGCGACGGACGGACCGCGGCCGGCCTCGCCGGCTGTCCCCGGCGTTGCACCAGTGTGTCGAAGGCCTCGCCCTTCAGACCCCACCGCTCAGCGTCGCGGTGATCCACCGACAGATCTGTGGGCTGGCACTGCAGCACCAGCTGCGGCCGCCCAGCTATAGCCTCATCTATGCCATCGTGCGTCAACTCCCAACGGCACTGACGACACTGGCCCATCAGGGCTCCAAAGCCTACCGCCAGCGCTTCGATCTCCTGCATCGTCGGGAAGCCGAGGGACCCAACGCCATCTGGCAAGCCGACCATTGTCTCCTGGATATCCTCGTGCTCCGCGACGGACAAGCCCCGGCGAAACCCTGGCTGACCGTCGTCCTGGACGACTACAGCCGTGCCATAGCGGGCTATTTCCTGACATTCGACGCCCCCCCCGCCCTGAACACGTCGTTGGCGCTGCGCCAGGCCATCTGGCGCAAGGACGATCCGCACTGGCACGTCTGCGGGATTCCCCAGACCCTCTACACCGACTGATTGTGGCAGCGATTTCACCTCACAGCACCTCGAACAGGTCAGCGCGGATCTGAAAATGTGCCTGATCAACTCCACCCCTGGGCAGCCACGAGGACGCGGACGCATTGAGCGCTTCTTTCAGACGGTCCAGGAGATACTCCTGTGCGAGTTGCCTGGGTATGCGCCACCCCAGGGGCCGGTGCGTGGGCACCCGCAGCTCACGTTGCGTGCGCTCGAGGCGTGTTTTCGCGCCTTCGTGTTGGATGTCCACCATGCCCGGCCGCACAGCGAAACCAAGGTCCCACCCCAACAGCGCTGGGAAGCCGGAGGATTCTTGCCGCAGATGCCCGACTCACTGGAGCAGTTGGATGTACTGCTGTTGACCGTGGCGAAGCCTCGCAAGGTGCGTCGCGATGGCCTCTGGTTTCTCGGCAGGCGTTACATGGACCCGACCTTGGTGGCCTATGTGGGCGAGTCCGTCATCCTCCGGTACGACCCCCGCGATATGGCCGAGGTGCGCGTCTTTTACCACGGCCGCTTCCTCTGCCGCGCCATCTGCCAGGAGTTGGCTGGCGCGGTCGTGCGCCTACGCGACATCATACGCGCCCGGAACCGTCACCGCCGAGACTTGCGCCAGACCTTGCGGGACCGGGCGCAGGTCGTGGAGTCCCTCTTGACTATGCACCGAGGCCATCCCTGTGCAGCAGATGCGTCGACAGTCGATGAGACAAAACCTGGCGAGCCGGGCCAGACCTCGCCCGCACCAACCCCACGATTAAAGCGCTATTACAATGAATAGTCTACCGGTTCCGATCGACTTCATCGTCACGAAGGAGCACCGGCGCTTCGCTGAATTCTGCGACGCATGTCGCCGCGATCGCTATATCGGCCTGTGCTACGGCCCACCAGGCGTCGGCAAGACCCTCTCGGCTCGGCACTATGCCAATTGGTACCAGCTGGAGGCCTACCACCCGTATACGGTTGTCTCTGCCACGGAGTTGGCCGGGGTCATCGGCAGCACGACCGTCTTCTATACGCCCCCTGTGGTCAACTCGCCAGGGCGCATAGCCCAAGACATTCAGCTCAAGCGCCACGTACTCCGAACCCTCGCCCTGGAACACTTGGATCGGGAAGAAGAAGCCGAGCAGTTGGCTGTGCAACAGCAGGAGGCCGCTCTCCGGCGGCGGCTCATCCATGACCCTGCGTGGCGGAGCGGGGCCCTACGTGAACTCCCCACCGTCGAGCCGACGGTGGCCGACCTCGCCAAGACCTATGCCCAGAAGCGCGAGGAGACGCGGGACCCCACCGGCCTGTTGATGATCGATGAGACGGACCGCCTCAAGACCGCCAGCCTGGAACAGGTGCGAGACATCTTTGACCAAGGGGAACTCGGTGTCGTGCTCATCGGCATGCCAGGACTGGAGAAACGGCTCTCGCGCTATCCGCAACTCTATTCACGGGTGGGCTTTGTCCACGCTTTCCGCCCGCTGAGCGCTGCAGAGGTGCGTGGTCTCCTGGCGAGCCAATGGCTGCCATCGGGCGTGGCGCTCCCCAAGGAAGCGCTGACCGATGAGGAAACACGCGCAGCCATCATTCGCATCACAGGGGGGAACTTTCGGCTGTTACAGCGGCTGCTGACGCAGATCGCACGTCTGGTGGAGATCAATGCCTTGTCGCAGGTGACGCGGGACGTCGTCGAGGCCGCGCGGGAGACCTTGGTGATCGGGGTGGGCTGATCATCATGAGATGACACATAATCCTGAAGATGGGCGGATAATTCTGAAAGTGACACTATATCTCTTGAGTAGTTTGTAAGAGACTAACACCATGGGTTAATAGTCACTCAACAACGATCCGAACCCATACAGCTTGTCCGTGATCCCGTTCGCGCGGTAGCCGTGCCACAGCGTCGCCATGTTAATAGCAATGACAGGTTTGCCGAGCCAGCCTTCCGCGTCAGCCGCAAGGCGCACCATCGAGAGGTTCGTGCCGCATTGCACGATCGCGTCGATATCTGGTCCGTCCATCTCATGCAACACCGGCCGCAGTTCAGCCGGGGTGATCTGGGCAATCGCTGTGGCGCTGGGACTATGAAGATCTTTGTAACGCACCACCTGGAAACCGCACTCTTCAAAGAACTTCACGATCTGCTCACGCATGATCGGCTGATAGGGCGTAAACACGGTGATGCGTTTTGCCTTCACGGCCTCTAGCGCAGCTCGGCACGCGTCGGCTCCAGTCACAATCTTCAGACCAGTGAGCGAGCGTACTCGCTCGACAAAACGCCGGTTCCCTTCGATGCCGCCCCAGAAGGTCGGTGCTGACATTCCCATCAGCAAATAGTCAGGCTGGCAGGTCATAACATCGCGCAGGGCAGTTTCAATCGATTTGTCTACTTGTTGGAGGAGTTGTTCCATTGCTCTATCTGAATCAAGCGCAGGCTGTCCAATGTAGATACGTCCAGTATGGAACGTAACACCAGGGATACGCATGTCCCAGAAATCTGCTTCTACCACGGTGTTTGTTGAAGGGATAATCACCCCCATTTTCGCACGAAAGCCAACAACGTCGGGCATACAAGCCTCCTCTTAATCAGGAAGTCTTTCCAGATTTTCGTCTACGTTTGTGCTTGTAGTCTGGAGCTGCTTATCTGTAAAGCGCGCTTATCCTCTGTTCGCCTTACCATTTCTCTTGACCACGGGAGACTCCAAGCGGTAACGTCTGGATGTCGAGTATAGGAAATGCAAAGCCCCTTTTCCACCTGCCCGCGCCACCCCGTGCCGTCGGTGGAAAAGGCCGTTTGATTTTCCTATACTCTTTACGACGGGCGCGGTATACGTGAACAGTCTAGGCGATGAAGGCGAAGAACGAGCCAAAGCTGCATACGGTGCCAACTATGATCGCCTGATCGCGCTCAAGAGAAAATACGACAGATTCCCCCGGATTTAGTGGTAAAATTCCAAGCTATTGATATCGCTGAGGTTATTTTATGGTTGGGCTTGCGGTTGCGGGTTGTGTATCAACAGGAAATCAAGGGCTGAGCGGCCTTCACTCTATGAGACCATCTGTCTACCACTAAATCCGATGGAATGTGGAAAAGACCGGTTGAATCTCCTATACTCGGCCGCGGTTTCATAGAGGGGGTGGCGCCGGCAGACACGCCTTGTCCGCGCCGACGTCGTTCAGCCATTCGGCGGCGACCAGGCGCACACGCGTCAGGTCGCCGCCGGTGTCACGGGTGCCGCGCAGGCGCGGCGTCATCATGGGAGCTGTGTGCCTCATGACCGGGAACGCCTACGTGACCGAAGGCCTCGCGCAGTGGATCTGCAGTGCATCCTACGCCCGGCTACCCGCCGCGGTCAGGGACAAGACCGTTGATGTCATCTACGATTCGGTCGGCGCCATGGCAGCGTGTTCCATTCTACCGGAGGTCAAGGCGATCGTCGAACTCATCGAGCTGCAGGGTGGCCGGCCGGAGTGTACCATGATCGGCCATCGCATGACGAGTTCGGTGATCAACGCGGTCATGGCAAACGGCGGCATGGCGCACGGTGACGAAGTCGATCCCGTGCACTCGACCTCGGTCGGCGGACACGTGGCGGCTGGCCCAGTGCCGACCGCGCTGACGGTCGGCGAATGGCTCAATGCGAGCGGTCAGGAGGTGGTGAGGGCCGTCGCACTCGGTTACGAGGTGGGCGGGCGGCTGATGACGATTTTTTACCGCGAACGCGATTACACGAGCCGCCGGTTCTACCATACCGCCGTGGCCGCCAACATCAGTTCGGCGGTTTCGGCGGGGGTGCTGCTAGGACTCAACCGCCAGGCCCTGCAGGTGGCGATGTGCCTCGCCGCCTATCAGGCTGCTGGTCCAGACAACATGACGCGTGACCCGGGGCACATGGGCAAGACGTTCCAGGTCGCCGCGGCCAACCGCAACGGTGTGACGGCCGCCCTGCTCGCACGCCAGGGGTGTTTCGCGCCGCGCGACATTCTTGACGGCACGCATGGGCTCTTCGACGCTTATCTGAATCACCCTGAAGCCAGCGCTGACCTGCTGCACGACTTGGGGCGCTATTACGCGATCACCGACGTCATGCACAAGCGTTATGCGGCGGGAACGCCCAATCAAACCTATTTGCAGGCATTGTTCCGCTTGCTCCAGGCCAACCACATCGGGCCGGACCAGATTGCGCAGATTGAGGTCCACCTGCCGATGCGTGGCGTCACACGGGTGCCAACGACCCGTCATGCGTCGATTGCCGCGGTCAAGGTCTGCGCCATCGCGGCGGCCACCGGCACACTCGACTTCTACCAGCTGCATGGCCCTGCCGGCGCCGTCGATGCCGTGATCGAATCAATGCAGCCGCGCATCACATTTGTCGGCCGCGAGGACTGGACCGGGATGGAACAGGGGCGGCATGCGATCGTCATCATCCGTACGCGCGAGGGCCGCACGTTCGAGGAGGACGTGTGGCATCAACCCATGACCCGCGCCGAGCTGGAGCACAAGTTCCGGGCATTGGTCGAGCCGACATTCGGTGCGGCCAGGACGGCGACGCTGCACAGGCTCTGGAGCGATGTGGAAACCGCGGCCAGCATCCGGCCACTGATGCAGGCACTGCGCGGTTCAGAGCCGGTCCCAAGAGGGCTTCGGCAGTCTTGAGGCGAGCCATCTGATCAGCCAATGGGGAGCGGCTCTTCGCGTGGCGGGCGTTGATAAGGCGTTGTCAACTTCTTCGCGTTGACGCTATCCTCAGATAGAGAAGTGGGAAGGCTGCCTCGTACTCGGCCCTTAGGCAAGCATGACCGTGCCTGTGATTTCCTGCCAGATCTGGAATCGTTTGGCCATCTCTTGGCAAGACTCGAGGGCGGGAAGCCGGTGGCGGCTCGGGCGGACGTATTGGGTGATGGGACCATACGCAAACAGAAAGCGCTGGGCATGACCGGGGAATTTGAATCCCTGCAGGCGCCGCTTGCATTGACGCGTCGGCCGATGGGAGTTCTCACACCGGTTGTTGAGAGAGCGGCTCTGGCGATGTGCCACACCGAGGAGCCTCTCGCGCTTGGCGGCATCGGAGCTGTTGAGCTGATCCGTGATGATGACGCGGGGCACATACGTTAAGTTCTTGAGCAACTTGCGGAAGCACGTCTTCGCCGCCTTTTTGTTACGACGGCGTTGCACCAGGATATCGAGGACGTTGTCGTCCTGATCCACCGCCCGCCACAAGTAAGGGCGTTCGCCGTTGATGGTCAACAACACGTCATCCATCTACCATGTGTCCCCGGAGCGGGGCCGACGGCGACGCAGCCGATGGGCATCATCCTGCCCGAACGTGCGGTACCACGTCCGGATGGCCTCATACGTCACGACCACGCCGCGGGCGAACCGCAGCTCTTCGACATCCCGGTAGCGCAAGCACATTCGATCATAGAGCCACACGCCGTGGCTAAGCCATCGGGCTGGACCTTGATCTCGCTGGACAACAACCATCTCACTCGGCTAGGACGTATCATGATGGTCCGCACCCCCGCCACAGTGCTCGCCGGGTTGGTCCCACCCACGTCCCCTGCGTCCGCCGTATGACCCACCGACCTGTTCATTGTTGCGGACCACAACAGGAATGACCAACAGACTATGGCCCTGACACAAAATCATCGCGCATCACAGGACAAAATCAAGCAGTACGAGAGCCTTGAGGGGAATGACAGCAGCAGCGAAACTATAGCGACCTTACGAGATCGCGACAACGACACCGCGATCTCACGATCTATGAGCCTTCTTCCGTGCGGAGCCACGCGCGGTCCGTCCATCACGCTGGGGCGGTCGAGGCAGCTCAGCTCGCCAGAATGGCGGCCTCGATATCGGCTTCCAGGAACGACAGATAGCCGTCGGTGCTGGTGAGGCTGCGATGGCCAAGGGCTTTGCTAGTCAGGCGGAACGGATCGACGGCTTCGCCAGCCGCCCGGCGCGTACAGAGGTGCTGATACACCTGATTGGCAAACGTCTTGCGCATGGCGTGCGTGCCCAAGGGCCCCGTCAACTCATTGGCGTCGTACACTTCGCGCAGCACGCGCAAGGCCTGCCGCCGGCTGATGGGGCGGTTCGACCCCTTGCGGCTCTGGAACACATAGGTTACCGCCGCGCAGGAGCCCGCTGCCTGCATCTCGGCGAGCCACGCCGCGAGGGCGGCGCGTGCCTCGGGATGCAGGAGCACGGTGCGGCCTTCGAGCTGGCGCTTCATGTGCCGGCGGCGTACGGTTACCCGTTCGACCACCCGCTGCCCCCGCCACACGTCGCCGACCTGCAGCGCCAGCAACTCCGAGATGCGAAAGCCCGACTTCACCCCCAGCACGAACAACGCGTGATCGCGCCGACCGTAGCGGCCACCAAAGCTCTGCCGCACCAGCGCGACTTCCGCCTCCGTGAGCGGCCGACAACCTTTCATGCGTGCCCTCCTTGGGATGCGTCCCCGTGCAGGACCTCCCACCTCGGTGGGGGAGAGTCAGGAGACCACCTGGGCGGAAGTCTTGCCTGCCCCCAGCGTGCACGTCAACCGTCGATGCCCCAACGGAGGGGCCACCGCAGGGGCCGCGGTCCAACGCGCACCCGGTGGGCCCCTCCGCCCTGAATGTCGCCTTTTGCTGAAACGGGACATTCAGTTTCCCGCAGGCTGCGCGATCGCGCCCCCTGCAGGCACGGAAGTACCGCTGCGGATCGGGGGCCGCCTCAACGATGGCCCCCCCGGGAAGCGGTACGTGACCGCCCATCGTGGCTACATCTCGCCGCAGAGCCGATGGCGGCACGTCTGTCCGCCGTGGCGATCAAGGGTGATGGACAGCCGTGGATCACCGGCCGTCTTCCCCAGGGGACTGACGCGTGCACTGGCTTCTGACCCACGAGGTCGAGGCCGCGATCATCCGTGCGCGATCTCGCGAGATCGCTCCCATAGGGGACACCCCTCGACGCTCACGTCAGGGGATCGCTCTTGCGCAAGGCCGCGAGGAGCAGACGAGCCACCCGCCGCTCGAACGTCGCCATGGCCATGCGATAGACATGCGCCGGCCGGTGCAGCCCTGGGGTCTGGTGGGCCTCCGCGAGAATCTCCCCGCGGGCGTGTTTCAACAGTTCAATCGAGGCCCGCAGCAGATGGCTGAGTTGGACCTGCGTGCCCAGCGCCGCCCCCAATTCCAGCAGGAAGGTGTTGAGGTCCCGCTCCTCGCTGGGGGTCAAGAGCACGCGCTTCTCGCGGTTGAGGGGCTCCACCCCTGCACTCTCGTCCGGAACCCCGGTGATGATCCGCGGCTGCGGGCTGGTGACGGCGCGGACCAGGCTGTCGGCCACCGGGTTAAAGGCGGAGCCCTCCGTCTTTGCACGTTTGGCCATGGCGGTCTCCTTAACGCCCCGCAAATTTGTGGAGGCGCAGCTCGACTTCCCGCGCCAGCTGGCGATACTGGTCGGTGACTTTATGGACCGGGGTGGTCTCAAAGAGCGTCTTGCCCTCGCGCTGCGCCTTGGGCACCTCGGTCGAGCGGTCGATGGTAGTGGCGAACTTGAGCGATTCATGGCCGTCGAGCGCGAACTTCTCCTGGACATAGTCGCGTAGCGTCTTGGCCAGATTGGTGCGGCGGTCCATCATGCTGAGGATGACTCCGAGCAGGGTGAGGTGCGGATTGCCATGCATCCGGGCCGCCTCGATATCCGTGAGCGCATCGCTCAGGCCGGCGATGGCGAAGGGGTCGGGAATGGCGGAGAGGAGAAAATAGTCGGCGGCCTTGTAGGCGGCGATCGTCGGCGCCATGGCGTTCGGCGCCGTATCGAGGAAGATGTAGTCGAAGCGGGGTCTCAGGCACTCGATCGGTTTAATCAGCACATCCTGCAGGACGACGAACTTGTTTTGGCTGAGGAGCGCCTGCTCGACCTTCTCCAGCTTGCGGTTGGCGGGCATCAGGGAGACATGTGCTGGCAGGTCGACATCCTCGTCTTCCGTGCTGATGAGGACATCTTCGGGCTGTTCGAGGCCGACCAACACCTCGAACGTGCCGAGATAACTCTCGGGCGGGATGCCGAAGTGCCGCGTCGCCCCGGCATTGGCATCAAGATCGATGATCAGCACGCGTCGCTGCAGCTCGGCCAGGGCGGTGGCGAGGTGCACGCAGTTGGTCGTTTTGGAGACGCCTCCCTTCTGGTTCCCGATGGCACACACATAAGCGGGCATGGCCGGTCCTCCAAGGGTCACCGCGTGATCGCGAGGACGCGGCCGCGTCCTCGCGTGCAGTAAAGAACGGTCGGAGCATATACTATCTATGGGTAAGAGGCAAGGGAAATGACGGAGGGATCCGGAAATCGATGCACTAGATCGCGAGATCGCGGTATCGATGTCGCGATCTAGTAAATTCGCGTGCTCTTGCTTTACCTGATGAGGAAAAACCTGTTGGATGATGGCTCTCGCATACTCCCCGCCTTCCCTCGTCTCGTCAAAAACATCCCGTGGCCGTTTGGTGAGAGGACCTGAGCAGCCCTCCGAGTCGTTCTCAGCACCGGATCGAGTGGTCATCTGTTCTCGTAGGGTCAAAAACCCCCAACCCATCTCTTTTCTAGCGTTTCTTGACCCGCCAACGTCTGCTCCTGGCCTTGATTTCCCTCTAGCGATGCCCCATACTCACTTGCAAAGGAGGCCACAGGAGCAAAGGTGGAAACATATGGATTGGAAACAAGTATTGGCCTATATGACGGGATCGGTGGACCAGCAACTGCTGTTACGCAACGAATACCTGGTGACAGAAAACCGGATTCTGCGCCAGCAGATCACGGACCGCCTGCAGTTACGTGATGGCGAGCGGAAGACACTGGCCGAGATTGGGAAAAAGCTCGGCAGGCAGGCCTTGGCGGAAGTGGCCACTATCGTCAAGCCCGAGACTATCCTCGCCTGGCACCGCATGCTGGTGGCGAGGAAGTTCGACGGCTCTCGGCAACGCAAGACGCCAGGGCGCCCACCCGTCGATGCCGCATTGGAGGCGCTCGTGGTGCGGCTCGCCCAGGAGAATCGCTCCTGGGGATACGATCGCATCGTCGGGGCCTTGCGACACTTGGGCTATACCATCAGCGACCAGACCGTGGGCAACATTCTCAAGCGTCACGGCATATCTCCAGCCCCCGAACGTCAGAAGACCACAACCTGGAACGAGTTCATCCGCACGCATATGGATGTGCTCGTTGCGACCGACTTCTTTACGGCTGAGGTGTGGAGATGGTGTGGCCTGGTACCCTACTACATCCTCTTCTGTCTCCGGTTCGATTGTCTCCGGGTCGATACACGAGAGGTGCATCTCGCCGGTGTCACACTGCACCCGGATCAGCGCTGGATGACGCAGATCGCCCGCAACATGACGATGGCCGACTGGAGCGTCTTGGCTCCAGGACAGCATCTGATCCACGACCGAGACGGCAAGTACTGTCCCGCGTTTCAACAGATGATCGACGCGGTGGGAGTGAAGCAGATCCCTTTACCGCCGCGGAGCCCCAATCTGAACGCGTATGCGGAACGCTGGATACGCTCCGTGAAGGACGAAGCATTGTCGCGGCTGATTCTGTTTGGGGAACGATCCCTGAGGTATGCCCTCCACGAGTACGTCACCCATGATTATACAGAGCGGCCTCACCAGGGGAAGGGCAATGTGGTCCTGAGGCCCTCGCCACCCCACCGTGCAGAGCGGCAAGGTCCCATCCGCTGCCACGAGCGGCTGGGTGGGCTGTTGAAATAGGACTCCCAGGAGGCCGCATGAAGCGTGGTCCCAACAAGGCAAGCCCCATGATTGTCAAAAACCGTATTGCGGGAACACGCGTTACCGTCTGGGACGTCCTGCACTACCTCGAAACCGGGTGGTCCCGGCCCGAGATTGCCGTGACCTTGCACCTAAGCGATGCACAAGTTGACGCCGTCGCCAGGTATATCGAGGAGCACAAAGAGGAACTGATGGCCGTGCATCAGCAGATTGAAGCCCGCAAGGCGCGTGGCAATCCCCCTGAAATTACCGCCAAATTGGCACAGAGCAGCACGAAATTGCAGGAGTGGCTGAAGCAGCATCACGAGACGAAGACGTAGGGTGTGGCTTCGTGTGAACGGAATCCTGGTCGATGCCAACTGTGAAGGCCATCTTGCGCTGCTGTTGTGGTTGTTTCAAGAAGGCTGGCGACACGATGTGTGGGAGATCCTGCACCTGACACCCCGATCATTGTCGGACTTGGGACTGCAACCGGATGCCTCAGATCGTGAGGTGTGGGAGGCATATCAGCGTGAGCAAGTCATCCTGCTCACCGCAAACCGCAATGATGACGGCCCTGAATCGCTCGAGGCCACCATTCAGCAATACAACACGCCTGCACGTCTCCCCGTCTTCACGCTGGCCAATGACCAGCGTGTTCTGCGAGATCGGCTGTATGCCGAAGCGGTCGCCGATCGGTTGCTTGAGTTTTTGTTTGACATTGACAGTTATCGCGGGACGGGACGGCTGTACTTGCCCTCATGAGGTCGGTAACTGTCCAGGGTACAACGCATTCGGAAATTTTGACCACACGGGGTATGTGCGTGATTGGGACGAGAAAAAGCGGCAGTTTGAAGTCATCGTGGGCAAGAGTATCCTCGCCTTCACACGGGAGGACGAAGAAGATGTCCCGTCGAGTCGGTGCTTTGGCTTTGTCCAGACCGTTGACCCGAAGCCCAAGCGCCGCCTGTTCGAGCTCTGGCAATCCCAAGGGCTCCAGATGAATCAACAGCTCACCTTTCCCTCGGATAGCGGAGACACCGTGCGGGATCTCCAATGGTACCTCAGCCCGGAAGCCGAGCATCTGTTGGACTGGTTTCATGTCGCGATGCGGCTGACCGTGCTCCAGCAGACGGCCAAAGGCCTGCCAGAGACGACCAGCGATGGTGAGGACACCTACACCCTGCGCGACGAGGTGGTACGGGAGTTGGAACGCCTCCAATGGTTCCTCTGGCATGGCAACGTCTATCGCTCCTTGCAGGTCGTGCAGTCCGTCGAGATGGACCTCGACGCCGCCGTGGCGAACGATGGCCATGCCACCGCACGCAAACTCCTGAAAGCCGTCGAGGAATTCCACACCTACATCGCGAACAATAAAGGCTTCATTCCCAACTATGGCGAGCGCTACCACGCCGGAGAGCGGATCAGCACGGGTGTTGTCGAATCCACCGTGAACCAGGTGGTGATTAAGCGCTTTTGCAAGCGTCAGCAGATGCAATGGACGAAACGCGCCGCGCATCTCCTCTTGCACGTGCGGGTCAAGGTACTCAATCGTGAGTTGGACAGTGTGTTCCACCGTTGGTACCCCGATGTTCCTGTCGAGGAGGACAATGCCCGGGCGCCGTAGCCCCCAAATCTATATGCTCTCCTGGCGTGCCTATGGCGCCGCGGCACGCCACTCCAAGACCAGGGAAGCAGAGCGCACGAACACGCCTCCGCCGGGCTCGCCCAGCGGGCCATTGACCGCCAGCAGAGCGATGGTATAGGCCTGGCCCGGCTGGGGTGCGGTCGTCACGACCACGCGCTGCGGGACATTAAACCCCTGGATCGCCCCGTGCTCCCGGTCGCAGATCCCGTTGATCCAGATCTCCCCATAATCGTCAATACACGTCTCGAACAGGATCCGGCCGCTGCGGATATCCTGGCCATTGATGGTCGCCGGCAGCGTCACCGTGATGCGGTACCACGCACACGTGAATCCATGGGACGGCGATCGGGTCAGATCGGGACACACCTCCCACGCGGTATCGTCGTAATCAGGCCGGATGACCGGGCTGCCGACGGCCCGGGACTGCAGCCCTTCGTTGGGTTGGCCAGGGATGTAGCCAGGCGCGAAGCGCCACTGGCCCTGGACAGCCTGGAGATGTGCGGGATCTTGCAGATTCAAGAGGGTTCGTGGCATCGATCTTTTCCTTCTCTCGTCGGGTCAACAAATTCATGCCGCCTCGCGCGCAGAGTATTGTAAGAGCCCTCCGAGGCGTTCACGACACCGATGAAGGCCTGCGTGCGCCGTACCTTGGCTGACGGTAGGGAAGAGGAGGACGTTGCCCTGGCCTTGATGATGTCTCTCGTGATGATAATGCGTTACATACCCTGTCAGGGCGTGCTGTAGGGCGTTTTCTCCACAGAGAATCACCCGCGAGAGGCACTCCTCCTTGACGGAGCGCACCCAGCGCTCCGCGTAGGCGTTCAGGTTCGGGGAGCGCGGTGGCGGGGAGACACGCTTCACCCCTGCGGCGTCGGTAAGCTGTTGCAAGGCGGAGCCGTATTGCCCATCGCGGTCATGGATCCGGTACTGCCCGGCAGACACGACCCCCACGACTCCATCGTGACGTTCCGTGTCACCTGCATCGTCCAGGCTTGATGGGGCGGTGGCGTCATCCCCGCGAGATGGACCTTCCGACTGCTCAGATGGATGAAACGGAGCACGTCAGAGGTCACCAGCCCACCCGGCGTCCAGACCTCGGCCGTGAAGCAGTCGGTGGCCACGAGGACCTCCACGTGCGTGGGGATACACTCGTTCCACGTGGTCGTCGTCTTCCGTTCTGGCGCCGATAGGATGCCGTGGCGCTTGAGCAGTTGCCCACCGTCTGGGCACTGATGGTGAACCCGAGGTTGGCCAGCACACCGACCATGCGATCGTCGCCCCAGAAGCGGGTCTCCCAGGCGAGGCGCACCACCAAGGCCTCGAGCTCCGCACTGATCGTGGGACGTCCTGGAGATTGGCGAGGCTCGGAGCCGTCGTCCTTCTTGGCGATCAGCTGGCGGTGCCAGGCGAGGATGGTGTCAGGGGTGACGAGGCTTGCCACCTCCTTCAGCGCTGGCTTGCCCAATCGCGTGCCCGGTTCGGCGAGCATCGTCCGCTCGCCGCCGCTCAGGCGCATGCGACTCGTCATCAGCCGGCGCAGGATACGGTTTTCTGTGACCAGATAGGCATGGTGAAGCCGGAGTTCCCGGTCCACCGCGCCCGTCATGTAGGCCAGTAACAGCTTCCAATCCATGGGTCTCCTTGCCTCCACGCCTGGGGCTCCCTTTGCGAGGGAGTATGGGGCATCGTCAGAGGGAAATCAAGGCCAGGAGCAGGCGGTGGCAGGTCCATCAACGCTGGGGAAGACATGCGTTGGCATTTTTTGACCCGACGGGCTGCACGCGCTGCATTTCTATCCCGACATCCGCACGCGACGCTCTGTGGGAGCCGGAGGCCGTGACCCGCCTCCGGCGACCCGGTCGGGATGATGGTAACATCATGTCGCGAGCCGACCCGTTATACGACCTCAAACAGACCGGCCGCGCCCATGCCGCCGCCAATGCACATGGTGACCACCACGTACTTGACGCCACGGCGCTTGCCCTCGATCAGCGCGTGCCCCACCAGGCGCGCCCCCGTCATCCCGTAGGGATGGCCCACGGCAATGGCCCCCCCGTTCACGTTGAGACGCTCCATGGGAATGCCCAGCTTGTTGCGACAGTAGAGTGTCTGCACCGCGAACGCTTCATTCAGCTCCCACAACCCGATCGCGTCGATCGCCAGGCCTTTGCGCTCCAACAGGCGCGGTACAGCGTAAATCGGCCCAATGCCCATCTCATCCGGCTCACAGCCGGCCACCGCTAGACCGCGGTACATCCCCAGCGGCTGCAGCCCGCGCTTTTCGGCCAGCTTCGCATCCATCACCAGGACCGCCGCCGCCCCGTCCGACAGTTGGCTGGCATTGCCAGCCGTGATGGTCCCACCGTCCCGCACCGGTTTCAGGCTCGCCAAGCCGGCCAGGGTGGTATCGGGACGATTACATTCGTCTCGGGTGGCGGTCACTTCTTGATAGGTGAGCTCCTGGGTGTCCCGGTTCAGCACCGCCATCGTGGTACGCACCGGGATAATCTCCTGGTCAAACTTGCCGGCCGCCTGGGCGGCGGCGGTACGCTGTTGGCTTTCCAGGGCGTATTCGTCCTGGGCCTCACGGCTGATGTGATAGCGCTGCGCCACCACCTCGGCCGTATCGATCATGGCCATGTACGTTTCTGGCTTGATCTCCATGATCCCCGGATCACGACTGCGGAAGGTATTGACGTGTTCGTTCTGCACCAGGCTGATCGACTCGACCCCCCCCGCGACGATGATCGGGACATCATCGACCATGACACTCTTGGCGGCCGTGGCGATCGCCATCATCCCTGACGAACACTGGCGGTCCATGCTCATGCCGGCCGTGGTCACCGGCAGGCCGGCGGCAATCGCGCATTGCCGTGCAATATTATACCCCTGCGTGCCCTGCTGCAGGGCCGCTCCCATGATGACGTCCTCGACTTCGCCGGGCTCGACGCCAGCGCGTGCTAAGACGGCCTGAATGACCGGAGCGACCAGACGTGGCGTTTCGAGGTCATTGAAGGCACCTCGGTACGACTTGGTCAGCCCGGTCCGGGCGGTCGATACGATCACCGCTTCTTTCATCATCATTCTCCTCCTTCCAAAGCCCTACGCCGGTGCATACGGTCGGGCGTTGGCCACGTATGCGTGCCGATGCCACCCGCAGCCAGAGCGGGGGGAGGGGGACATCTCGGTCGGCTCTTCAGGCGGCCATGACCGTGCCCGTGAGCTCCCGCCAGCTTTGGCATCGTTTGAGCCATTTCTTGGCGAGACTCGGGGGCAGGGCGCCGGTGGCGTCTCGGTCTGACAGGTTGGGCCATCGGACCAGACGCGGCGAGGACGCGTGGCGCGTGCGCCGGTGATGTACACCCCGGCATGCGCTGCTCCCGCTGGCGGGTCGGTTGGTGTGAATGCGCCGCACGGTGGTTGAGAGAGCAGTGCTGATGATGTTCCACACCTGGGAGCATGTCCCGCTTCGCCGCACCATAGCTTTTGAGCTGATCCGTGATGATGACCCGCGGGACGTACGTCAACCCTTTCAACAGCTGGCGAAAGAACTTCTTCGCGGCGTGCTTGTCTCGCCGCCGTTGCACCAGGATGTCCAGCACATGCCTCTCTTGATCGACCGCGCGCCAGAGATACTGGCGTACCCCATTGATCGTCAAAAAGACCTCGTCGAGATGCCATGTGTCACCGGGTCGAAGACGTCGGCGTCGCAGTTGATTGGCATATGGTTGCCCGAACTTCACGCACCACTTGCGAACGGCTTCATACGTGACGATGACTCCTCGGGCGAACACCAGCTCTTTGACATCGCGATCGCTCAGGCAGCAGCGAACGTACAGCCAGACCCCGTGGCTGATGATCTCTGTGGGGAACCGATGGCACCTGTAGGGATGGGATGCTGGTGAAGTATTCATGGGCCGAGTATGTCACATGAGGGCAGCACCGGGAAGGGGAAAATTACTTTGACGATACCCCCCGTGAGGCGGCGTGAGTGTTTTGACCTCACGCCGATGGACTCACGACGGGCGTCGTCCAAAAGTCGCGCACGGCTTCCAGCTCGTGCGTGAGCCGGGCCGGGGGCAGCGAGCGCCACAGAAAGCCGCCATAGCCTTTCACCCGCACCCGGCTATCCAGCAGCGCGACGACGCCTCGGTCGGTGCGGTGGCGGATGAGCCGGCCAAAGCCCTGTTGCAGGCGCAGGGCCGCGTCGGGCCGCGCGAGCGCGCTGAACGGATCCCCTCCGGCCTGGCGCACGCCCTCACAGCGCGCTTCCCACAAAGGGTCGTCGGGGCTACGAAACGGGAGCCGGTCGATGATGACCAGACTCAGCGCCTCGCCCACGACATCGACCCCCTCCCAGAAGCTGCGGGTCGCGAAGAGCACCGAATGGACGTCGGCGCGGAACTGGCGCAAGAGCGCCGCAGGCGGTACGGCCCCCTGCACGAGCATCAGCCAGGGCAGGCGGCCGGTGAGGCGGGCCACGACCTCGCCCAGCACGCGGTAGCTGGTCAAGAGCACCAGTGCACGGCCGTCCGAGGCCTCCAGCAGCGCCTCGATGTGTGCGGTGAGCGCGTCCAGATATGCGCCAGAGGGAGTCCTGGGCGGCAGCAGCGCCGCCCGCCCCTGCGGTACATAGAGCAGGGCCTGCGTGGCGAAGGCGAACGGTGAGGGCACGGCCAGCGTCATGACCTCGGGCGGACAGCCCACGCGCGCTTGCCAGTACGCAAATGACCCCCCGGTCATGAGCGTGGCGCTGGTGGCGATGAGGGTACGCGGGCGGAGCGTGGGCTCCGGATCCGCCGGGTTTGGGACCCTGGCCGTCCACAGATGCTGGGCGAGCCAGGGCGCGACCGCCATGAGCCGGGCGTGCACGGCCAGCCCCCGGCCGCCTTCGACGCGCTCGACGTAGCGCGCATGGGTGGGATCACCCCCCGTCACGACCCGCAGCTCCGCCGCCAGCCGCTGCACCGCCTGCTGATACAGCCGCCAGCGCTCCAGGTCCTCCACCTCGACCAGCGGCCTGGCCTGCTTGAGGGCTCTGAGCGCCTGCCCGATCGTGTGCGCCAGCTGCTCGGTGGCGTGGAGCGCGGGGAGATGCTCCTGCGGGCGCAACCGGGCAGCTTTGCCCGTGCCCATCGCCGTCACGAGG
>Ga0137404_10000792_pt1 | contig 20828 bp, 19 predicted proteins | sample CZOMad2_1_16fung_FD_108285 | JGI IMG/M metagenome (GOLD analysis project Ga0137404, IMG submission 108285) | Vadose zone soil fungal communities from Angelo Coast Range Reserve, California, USA - CZOMad2_1_16fungal (Illumina Assembly) | ecosystem: Environmental > Terrestrial > Soil > Vadose... | reverse complement strand
GTAACTTTCCATGCATGCGGGAAGACTTTTCATCCCTCCGGCTCGACTTCCGAGGCGTGGAAAGTGACTTTCCGCGCCTCCGGAAGCGTCCGGAGAGCGTCTGGAAGCTCCCGGAGAGTTTTTGGCAGGTCCCGGAGAGTTTTTGAAACCTCCCGGAGGGATTCTGGAAGCCCCCGGAGGCCGTCCGGAAGGGTCCGGAGAGGTTTCGGGACCTCCCGGAGACCGTCCGGAAGCGGCCGGAGGGAATCCGGAACCTCCCGGAGACGGTCGGGAAGCGCCCGGAGGAGTTTCGGCAGTGGCCGGAGGGATTCGGGATACTCCCGGAGGCGATTCCGTCCGGCCCGACGACGGCTTCGAGGAGTTGCACGACCGCGAAATGCCCCCCTCCTGGCCTCCCCCCTGATCCAACCACCGCGGCTCCCGAGGCACTCCGATCCGCCCAGATGCAGTTCTCCAGACGAGAAAGTCGGCAGCTGGGGAGCAGAAGAGTGTATCCCTGCCTCCGAAGTGTGTATCCCGATTCCTGATCTACTTCATCTCGTCCCTCATCCGCCAGATCCACTCTCGATCTCGCCAGCCCTGCGCCCGTTGTGTGTATAGATTTCTTGAAATGGTGTACGCCAGAAGTGAAATGGTGTATCCCTGCCCTGGATCTGTGTACGAATGTCCTGGAGTTCCTTCATCCAAGCCAGAATCCCCCAGATCCACTCTCGCAGCCCCCTGATCCGGAGCCATTTGGTGTATCCCCGCGAGCGGGAGGTGTATTTCTGCCGGCGAGCTGTGGGCCTCGATCTCGGAAGCGGCCTCGTTCAACGCCGGTTCCAGGTGTCCTTCTTCTCTCCTCCTGCTCCCCGCGTCCCGGGGAGCAGCAGCGGCGCCTCGGCGGCGTCCAGGCGATCGCGGTAGCGCTCCAGCAGCTCGGCGTTCTTCTGCACCTCCAGCGGCAGCCGCGGCTCGGCCCGCCGGGTTTGGCGGCGGAAGTCGGCGATCTGCCCGTCGAAGTCGGCCTTCAGCACCTCGTCCTGGGTCTGGCGCCGCTTGGTTTCGAGCATCGCGATGTACTGCGCGCGGCCGCTCGCCAGGCGCGCCTCCAGGGTCCGCCGGGCGACGGCCATCCGGGCGTCGAGCACGCGGGCTTTCACCCACTCGTACTCCCGGAAGTTGGCTCCCCGCTCCCGCGCGGCGCGCCGTTCGGCAGTCTCGGCGTCGTCCACCCGGCCCAGCGCCCGCAGGGTGGCGAAGAGGTCGACCTTGCCCGCCGGCTTGGTCTCCGTCGTGGCCCCCGGCGGCTGCCGGCTGGCCGCGGTCAGGGCCTGCTGGCGGATCTCCCTCCCCCGCCGCCGGACCTCGATGTACATCTCGACCTGCCTTGCCGTGAGCCGTCCGTCGGCGGGCGGTGCATAGCGAGACCCCTCGGCCTCGTCCATGCCTCGGGCGGTTCCCGCCGCCGGCGGCCCGGCCGTCCCTCCCCCCTTCGCCGCGGCCGTACCGGCTGCCGGCGCGCGCCGGCAGCCGCCGGCGACGAGGAGCCCGGCGGCCAGGAGGAGGAGCGGGACGGGGCGCAGCGCCATGGTCGGCCTGGAAAGGGGAGGCTGGAGATCGGACGCCTTCGCGGCGCGTATGTTACCTCAGGGAACGCCCCGCGGTTTGAGTCGCCGCGATGCCTCGGGCTATGGTAGCGGGATGAAGCTCTCCCTCCTCCACTTCGGCCACGTCGGGACGGTCGTCGACCTCCTGGGCGAGGCCGACGCCCTGGGCTACGCGCGGCTCTGGCTGGGCGAGCATCACAGCAACTCCTGGCAGTGCACCAACCCACTCCTCCTCGGCGCCCTCTTGGCGGCGACGAGCGGCGGCATCCGGATCGGCAGCGGCGGCGTCTGCCTGGACTACCGGAGCCCCCTGCACATCGCCGAGGATGCGCGCCTCATCGAGTACCTCCTGCCGGGGCACTTCGACCTCGGAGTGACGCGCGGCCTGAAGCTGACGCCCGCGATCCACGATGCCCTGCTCGACGGCCGGCCGCCGGAGACGCTGCGGCCCTACGACGAGAAGCTCGCCGAGCTGCACGGATTGCTGACCGGCCGCCTCGATCCGGCGCACCCGCTCGCCGGCCGGACCGAGCTGGAGGCCGCGCCGCCGCTGTGGGTCCTGGGCACCGGCGCCGCCACCGCACGGTGGGCGGCGCGCCATGGCACCGGCTACTGCTGTTCCCTCCATCACGCGCCGGAGAAGGACGGCGCCGCCCTCGTCGGCGAGTACCGCCGGTGCTTCGTCCCCAGCCCCGAGCTCGCGGCGCCGGCGGCGATCGTCGTCGCCGGCCTGGTGTGCGCGCCCACCCGCGGCGAAGCGCTGGCGCTCCAACAGCAATCGAGCGGGCTCGACAAGGCGACGGTCCTCGGTTCGCCCGCAGAGTGCGCCGCCGGGCTCGCAGCGACGGCCGACCGCTGCGGCGTCGACGAGGTCATGATCCTCGATCTGCTGCCGAGCCATGACGACGGGTTGTTGAGCGAGAGATACCGCCAACTGGCCGAGCTCGCCGGTCTGGCGCCCCGCGAAGCGTCGTGAAATAAAAAGGGGGTCCGGGCGGCCCCCGGCATTCACAGGTGGAACCGCGAGAGATCGATCCGCCCGTCGCGGATCTTCTGGTAGAGGGCGCTCCTGGAGATGCCGAGCCGCCGGGCGGCGCTCGCCACCCGGCCCTGCTCCTCGCGCAGCACCTTCTCGATCTGCCGGTGCTCGTGCTCTTCCAGGGTCGAGCTGCCGGCGCCACTCGCCTCGCCTGGCGGTTCCAGCCGCAGGTCCTCCGGGCGCAGCTCGGTGCCCGCGGCGCGGAGCAGGGCGCGCTCGAGGACGTTCCTCAGCTCGCGGAGGTTGCCCGGCCAGGGGTAGTCGACGATCGCCGCCAGGGCCTCACGGGAGAGCGCCGCCTCGGGATGCCCGAGCTCCTGGCAGAGGAGGAGCGCCATCTGGGTGGCGATGAGCGGCAGGTCCTCCTGGCGCTCGCGCAGCGACGGCAGGCGCAGCGGGAAGGTGCTGATGCGGAAGTAGAGGTCGCTCCTAAAGCTCCCGGTGCGCGTCTCCTTCACCAGGTCGTGGTGGGTGGCGGAGATGAGCAGCATGTCGATCCGCCGGCTGGTCACGTCCCCCATGCGGCGGAAGCGTTTCTCCTCCAGCGCCTTCAGGAGCTTCGGCTGCACGGTGAGCCCCAGGTCGCCGATCTCGTCGAGGAAGAGCGTCCCCTGGTCGGCCATTTCGAGCAGGCCCTTCTTCTCCGCCACCGCCCCGGTGTAGGCGCCCCGGGCGTGGCCGAACAGCTCGCTCTCCAGGAACTCCGGGCGCAGGCCGGCGCAGTTTAAGTCGACGAGGGGCTTCTGCCGCCGCGGCCCGTGGCGGTGGAGCCAGCTCGCCAGCACCCCCTTGCCGGTGCCGGTCTCGCCGAAGAGCAGGATCGGCCCCTCGGAGCGCACGGCGATCTCCACCTCGCGGCCGAGCTCGACGACGGCGGGACTCTTGCCCAGGAGGATGTCGAAGGTCCGGCGCTCCTCGCGCGGCGCGCCGTTGCCGCGCCGCGTCAGCTGGCCCTCGAGCGCCCGCAGGAGGACCGTCTCCAGGGCGGGGAGCTCGACCGGCTTGGTGAGCAGGTACTCGGCGCCCGCCTTCATGGCGCGGACCGCCAGGTCGATCGAGCCGTGGCCGGTGAGCAGCACCAGCGGCACCTCGGGATCGATGCTCCGCAGGGCGGAGAGGAGGTCCATGGCGTTGCCGTCCGGCAGCAGGTAGTCGAGCACCGCGACGTCGGGCGCGAAACGGCGGAAGACCTCCTTCGCATGCTCGACGCTGTCCGCCTCCGCGACCTCGAAGCCGAGCGGCTCCATGTGGTTGCGGAGGACGAGACGCAACATCGGCTCGTCGTCGACGAGGAGCACCCGGGGGCCGGTCATGTCCGCCTTGCCGTCCCGGTGGTCAGCCCTGATACTCGGCGAGGTCGATGCGACCGGCGCGAAGCTTCTGGTAGAGGGCGCTGCGCGAAATGCCGAGCCGGCGGGCCGCGATCGCCACCCGGCCCCGCTCTTCGCCCAGCACCTTGGCGATCTGCCGGTGCTCCTGCTCCTCCAGGGTCGAGCCCAGGCCCTCCGGCTCGTCGCCCGCCTCGAAGCGCAGGTCCTCCCGCTGGAGCTCGGGTCCCGGCGCCCGCAGCAGGGCGCGCTCGAGGACGTTGCGGAGCTCGCGGAGGTTGCCCGGCCAGGAGTAGCCGGTGATCGCCGCCAGGGCACAGGAGGTCAGCCCCACCTCGGGACGCCCGAGCTCCTGGCAGAGGAGGTGCGTCATCTGGGTGGCGATGAGCGGCAGGTCCTCGCGGCGCTCGCGCAGCGACGGCAGGCGCAGGGGAAAGGTGCTGATGCGGAAGTAGAGGTCGCTCCGGAAGCTCCCGGCGCGCGACTCCCCCCGCAGGTCGTGATGGGTGGCGGCGATCAAGAGCATGTCGACCTGCCGGTTGACCACCTCTCCCATGCGGCGGAAGCGCTTCTCCTCGAGCGCCTTCAGCAGCTTCGGCTGCACCTCGGGGGAGAGATCGCCCATCTCGTCGAGGAAGAGCGTCCCCTGGTCGGCCAGCTCGAGCAGGCCCTTCTTCTCCGTCACCGCTCCGGTGAAGGCGCCCCGGGCGTGACCGAAGAGCTCGCTCTCCAGGAACTCCGGGGAGAGGCCGGCGCAGTTCAGGTCGATGAAAGACTTCTGCCGCCGCGGCCCGTGGCGGTGGAGCCAGCTCGCCAGCACCCCCTTGCCGGTGCCGGTCTCACCCTCGATCAGGATCGGCCCCTCGGAACGCACGGCGACCGCCAGCTCCCGGCCGAGCTCGACGATGGGGCGGCTCTGGCCGAGGAGGACGTCGAAGCTCCGGCGCTCCTCGCGCGCGGCGTCGGCGGCGGCACCCGCGGCCGCCGGAGACCGTGCCGGACGGCCGGCGAGCGCCCGGCGCAGGACCGACTCCAGCTCCGGCAGCTCCACCGGTTTGGTGAGCAGGTAGAAGGCGCCCGCCTTCATGGCGCGGACCGCCAGGTCGATCGAGCCGTGACCGGTGAGCAACACCAGCGGCGCTCCCGGATCGACCGCCTGGAAGGCGGCCAGGAGGTCCATGGCATTGCCGTCCGGCAGCAGGTAGTCGAGCACCGCCACGTCCGGCAGGACCCGGCGGAAGACCTCCTTCGCCCGCTCGACCGTCGCCGCCTCCTCGACCGCGAAACCGAGCGCTTTCAGGTCGTCGCGGAGAAGGGCGCGCAGCACCGGCTCGTCCTCGACGAGAAGCACTTTGGGGCTGGCCTGCTCCCAGGCATTCCACCCTCTTGGAGACGGCGTCGGCATAGTTAAGCGTACGAGACCCGCGGATGTTTTCGAATAACTGCATCTTATCAGAATTCCCCCCCGGGCACAACCTGCGGCGCCGCGGCGCCGCCTCAGGGCCTCACCCCTGATGGAGGTGGGCGAGATCGATCCGCGCCTCGCGGATCTTCTGGTAGAGGGCGCTGCGCGAGATGCCGAGCCGCCGGGCCGCGCTCGCCACCTTGCCCTTTTCCTCCCGCAGCACCTTCTCGATCTGCCGGTGCTCCTGCTCCTCCAGGGTCGAGCCCACACCGTCCCCGTCGCCCAGGGCCGCGGCTCCCGGCTCGAAGCGCAGGTCCTCCCGGCGCAGCTCGGGGCCGGGGGCGCGGACCAGGGCGCGTTCGAGGACGTTGCGCAGCTCGCGGAGGTTGCCCGGCCAGGGGTACTCGACGATCGCCGCCAGGGCCTCGCGCGTCAGCTTGACCTCGGCGCGCCCGAGGTCCCGGCAGAGGCTCTTCGCCGTCTGCGCGGCGAGGAGCGGGAGATCCTCCCGGCGCTCGCGCAGAGCCGGCAGGCGCAACGGGAAGGTGCTGATCCGGAAGTAGAGGTCGCTCCTAAAGCTCCCGGTCCGCACCTCCTTGGTGAGGTCGTGATGGGTGGCGGCGATCAAGAGCATGTCGACCTGCCGGTTGACCACCTCTCCCATGCGGCGGAACCGCTTCTCCTCGATCGCCTTGAGGAACTTCGGCTGCACCTCGGGCGAGAGATCGCCGATCTCGTCCAGGAAGAGGGTGCCCTGGTCGGCCATCTCGAGCAGCCCCTTCTTGTCGGTCACCGCTCCGGTATAGGCGCCCCGGGCGTGACCGAAGAGCTCGCTCTCCAGGAACTCCGGGGAGAGGCCGGCGCAGTTCAGGTCGACGAAGGGCTTCTGCCGCCGTAGCCCGTGGCGGTAGAGCCAGCCCGCCAGCACCCCCTTGCCGGTACCGGTCTCGCCCTGGATCAGGATCGGTCCCTCGGCACGCATGGCGATCTCCAGCTCGCGGCCGAGCTCCTGAATGGCGCGGCTCTTGCCGAGGAGCGGATCGAAGCACCGGCGCTCGTCGGGAACCGGGCCGGCCATCTTCTGCCGCGCCGGCAGCCCCTCGAGCGCCCGGCGCAGGACCACCTCCAGCGCCGCGAGCTCGACCGGCTTGGTCAGGAAGTGCTCGGCGCCCGCCTTGATCGAACGGACGGCGAGATCGATCGAGCCATGGGCGGTGAGCAGCACCAGAGGCACCGCGGGGTCGATGCCGCGGAGGATGGAGAGGAGATCCAGGGCATTGCCGTCCGGCAGCTGGTAGTCGAGCACCGCGGCGTCGGGCCGGAAGCGGCGGAAGGCTTCCTCCGCCCGCGCCACGGTCTCCGCCTCCTCGACCTCGAAGCCGCGCGACTCCAGGAAGTCGCTGATGCCGAAGCGCACCGACGGCTCATCGTCGACGACCAGCACCTTGAGGCCGGTCATGCCGCCTCCGCCGCCGGCGCCGGCACGAGGATCTCGATCACGCCGCCGTTCGCCCGGTTGTAGGCCCGTACCTGGCCGCCGTGGTCCTCGACCGCCTGGGCGACGACCGCGAGCCCTAAGCCGGTGCCGCCCGGGCGGTGCGAGACGAAGGGTTGGAAGACCCGCGTCAGCTCGCCTTCCGGAAAGCCGGGACCGGAGTCCTCGATCTCCAGCTTGAGCCAGGTCGCCCCGTCGACCTCGACGCGGCCGCTCACCACGTGGACGCCGCCTCCCGCCGGCGAGTGCTGGACGGCGTTGTCGATGACGTTCTTGACCGCGAGGACCATCCGCTCGCGATCGAGGGCGATGGGCAGCCAGGGGACGGCCAGGTCGGCGGTCAGGGCGACCCGGTGGCGCTGCGCCGCGGGGCGGCAGAGGAGCATGGCCTCCTCGACCGCCGAGCGCAGGCAGCCCTGCTCCAGCTTCGGGCGGACCGGACGGCCATGGGTCAGGAGGGCCTGCATGAGCTTCTTGATACGTTCGAGCTCGGCGCGCAGGCGGCCCAGGTGGCGCTGGTACTCGGGGCGGTCGCCGAAGCGGCTCTCGAAGGCGTCGAGGACCGAGCTCATGCCGAAGAGCGGATTCCTCACCTCGTGCGCCAGGCCGGCGACGACGGCGCCCAGGGTCGCCATGACCTCCGAGCGGCGCAGCGACTCCTGAAGGCGGACGGTCTCGGTGACGTCGCCGAGCTGCAGCAGGAGGCGCGCGGTGGTCGGTTCCTCGGCGCCGCGCGGGGTCAGCTCGATGTGCCAGCAGCGACCGCTCTCCCCGTCACGCACCTCGGCCGACTCCGGGCCGGCGGCGCCGGCGTGCCCGGCGACCAGCGCCGCGGCCCCGGCCCAGGGCTCGCCATGGCCGACCGCCAGCAGGGGGCGGCCGAGGAGGTCGGCGTCGGCGGCCGGCACGAACGGCCCCAGGAGGTCGCGGGCCGCCTGGTTGACCCGGACGATCCCGCCGTCGGGCTCGACGACCAGGAGGGGGGAGCGGATGGCGTCGAAGGTCGACTTCCACTCCACGGCCGCGGCGGCGAGCGCCTGCCGCAGGTCGGCCTGGCGCTCCTCGGCCGCCCGCCGCTCGCTGACGTCGCGCGACACGGTCACCGCGAGATCCACCTCCCCCCTCTCGCCGCGGCGCTGGACGTGGATCGTGGGCTCGACCCAGACGTAGGTGCCGTCCTTGCGGCGATAGCGGCAGGTGGTGGTCTCCTGGTCCAGGCCGGCGCGCAGGCGCCGCAGGACCGGCCCCAGGCATGCCAGGTCCTCCTCGTGCACGAAGGAGAGCAGGCTGCGACCGAGGATCTCCTCCGGCGTATAGCCCAAGAGCGTGCGGCAGCTGTCGGAGACGTAGAGGAAACCGGTCTCGCCGTCGTGGGTCGACACCAGGTCGGGGCTGTTGTCGAGGATCATCCGGTGCCACTCCTCGCGGGCCGCGAGCTCCTCCAGGACACGTTGTCGGGCGCCCTCTGCGTCCAGGGCGACAGGGGGTGGAGGCTGGGCGGCTAATCCTTTCTTTAAGTATAGATAGCTCATCGCAAATTCCTCGAACTCGTTGGCCGCATTCGTACCTGGCATCCACTATAGATTAATACGTGCGAAAAAGCCACTGCGGCTTCCCTGCCGCAACAATCCCTGCGGAAATCCGACAGGTCGTCCAGAAATCAGACACCGGAGGCCCTCCCGCCCATCCTCCTCGGGAGCTCGCATGCCACAGATTTGCAAGGATTTAACTCGCTTTTCCTTCCATGGCACCCGGGTTGCTCCCAACCCCGGCAGCGCGATCCCCGCTCCCCGCGGGTATCGCTCTCGAAAGGGGAATGTAATGAGCAATGAAAGTATCTCCATGCGGTCCTCGACAGTCCGACGCGGGGCGGCGGTCGCCCTCGCCCTGTTGCTGTCTGCGGCGGGAGGGCTCGCGGCCCAGACCACCGCCGCGAGCTCGGCCTTCGGCGAGTCGATCCACCTGCAGCTCAAGTCGCCCAACGGTCGTCTGAACGCGGTGGACAGCGGCCCCCAGCCGCTCCTCGCCGGGACGGCGGCCCCCGCCTTCAACCTGTCCGGCCGGCGGCCCTCGCTCAGCGTCACCGCGCCGCAGCTGGGGCGCGTCCTCGACATCGGGGCATTCTCCGTCCAGGCTTCCTCCGGGGTGCCGAGCTCCGATACCGCCGCCGCCCGCGCCACCGTCGAGGATCTGACGTTCGACCTGGCGCGGCATCTCGTCGTCCTCGAGGCGGACGCCCTGCGCTCGACCGCCGGCTTCTCCGGCAGCTGTGCCGGTGGCCTGGTCCCCGCCGGCACGACGACACTCGTCGGGGCACGGTTGCTCGGCTTCCGCCTCGCCGCGTCGCCGGCCCCCAACACGGTCCTCGTCAGCCTTCCCTGGGTACGCCTGGTGCTCAACGAGCAGATCGCGTCGAACGCCGCCGGGGTGAGCGCCCTCACGGTCAACGCCTTTCACCTCTCTCTGGCCGCCCTGCCGCTCCTCGGGCTCGGCACGCTCTCGGGTGACGTGGTGCTCGCGCAGTCGCACGCCGAAATCCACTGCAACCAAGGCGCTGCCGACCTCAACTTGAATCATTACGGCTACCCCAACCCGATCGCGATGGGCGGGGTCCTGACCTACGCCCTCTCCGTCGGCAACGCCGGCCCCGACGCCGCGCCGGGGACGATCGTCACCGAGCCGCTGCCGGCCGGCGTCACCTTCCTCGCCGCCCAGACCTCGCAGGGCAGCTGCTCCGGCACCACGACCGTCACCTGCGACTTAGGCACCCTGGCGCCCGGCGACCCGGTCTACGTCTCGATCGCCGTTTCGACCGATCAGCCGGGAGCGCTGACCAACCTGGCGACCGTGGCGAGCAACCTCCCCGATCCCAACCCGGTCGACAACTCCATGCTGGCCAGCGTCAGCGTCCTGGCCTCGGGTCCGACCGAGCTCGTCGCGCCGGCGCCCGAACGCCGTTCCGGCAGTGTGCCGCCGCCTCTCTGATTCACGGTTCCGCAGCTCCGCCGCCGGACCCGGCGCTTCCTGCCCGGTCCGGCGGTCCTTCCGTGGCTTGGCTTTCGGGAGAGCTACCGCCCGCGTACCCGGGCGCCGTTCAACCGTTCGACCGCCCGCTTGATCCCACCCAGGGTGAGGTCTTCCATGGGGAAGACCTCGCCGATCCGGGCGATCGTCAGGCTGCCATGGACCTCCCGCCAGCTGTCGCGGGAGATGGGATTCAACCAGACCGCGCGCGGGAAGCGCAGGGCGAGGCGCCGGAGCTGGGCGAGGCTCGGTCGGGAGTCGTCCGCGCGCAGGTCGATCGAGCCGTGGGGGGAGAGGAGCTCGTCCGGGGCCATGGTGGCATCGCCCAGGAAGACCAGCCGGACCTCGGGCGGGCGTTTCAGCAGCTCGTCGACGGCGAGCGGGTCGGAGCGCCAGGGGTCCCGGTAGACGGCGCCGTAGACGGTGTTGTGGAAGAAGTAGGTCGACAGGCGCTTCACCCGGTCGCGGAGCTTGCCGAAGAGGAGCCGGGTCAAGGCGACGTAGGGGAGCATGGAGCTGCCGCCGTTGTCGACCAGGAGGACCACCTCGATGCGGTCCAGGAGGTCGCGGCGGAAGGCGAGGTCGATCTCGCCGCCGTTTTTGGCGCTCCGGTCGATGGTCTCCGGTAGGTCCAGCTGGTCGCGTGGCCCGGCCGGCACCAGGTTCCTCAAGCTCGCCAGGGCCTGGCTCAGGTTCCCCCCCTGGAGCGTGGCCTCCGCCGCGTACTCGACGTAGCGCCGCTCGCCGATCACCTTCAGCGCCGAGCGCCTTCCGGACTGCCCGTGGACGCGGACGCCGCCCGCGGCGTTCCCGGAGTGGCCGAAGGGGGAGTTGCCGCCGGTGCCGACGAATCGGCTGCCGCCGTGGTGGGCCTCCATCTGTTTCTGGACCGTCTCCCAGAAGCGCCGCATCAGCTCCTCGGGCGGCAGGGTCCAGAGGGCGTGCGGGGGCAGCTCGCGGTTGCGGATCGCCTCCTTCAGCCACTCCCGAAACTGTCGGGTCTCGAACAGCGCGGGATCGCCCGGCGCCACCCGCGGCAGGTCGACGCCGAAGAAATGGAAGGCGAAGGCGCGCTCGAAAGCGTCCATCTGCTCGACCCGGCGGACGAACGAGAGGCGGGCGAAGAGGAAGAGCGAGTCCAGGTCCGGCGCCAGCCCCTTCTCCAGGCCGCGGTAGAAGTCGAGGGCGTCGGTCAGGCTGACCGCGATGCCGTGCTCGCGTAGGAGGTAGAGGAAGTCGGTGAGGAACATGGCGCCCTAGTGCACCGGCCGCTTCCCCCCGGCGCGGTAGGCGAGGATGTCCTCGGTGCGTTTGAGGAGCGTGCCGACGAAGGGGATGTTCAAGCGCTCCGGGGTCGCCCGCGCGTGCTGCAGGGCGCCCAACCAGTTGAGCAGCTCCGAGGTGGCCGGCGGTTTCTCGTAGCCGCGCTGGCGCAGGTCGTAGAAGATGGCGAGGGCGGCGTCCAGGAGGCCCTTTTCCAGGTCGGGGAAATGGAGCTTGACGATCTCCCGCATCTGCCCCGGGTCGGGGAAGGCGATGGGGTGGCAGTAGCAGCGGCGCAGGAAGGGGTCCGACAGCTCGCGCTTGGCGTTCGAGGTGAGGACGATGAACGGCCGGATCTCAGCCTGGACCACCTGGTTCACCTCGCGGAGGGTGAACTGGCAGTCCTCCAGGACGTCGAGCAGGTTGTCCTGGACGTCCGACTCGGTCTTGTCGATCTCGTCGAGCAGCAGGACAACCCGCTGCTTCGCCCGGAAGGCGCGGCCGATGGGACCCCAGATGACGTAGTCGAAGAAGTTGTTGACCTCCCGCCCCGTCCCCGCCGTACCGAACCGGGCGTCGTTCAGGCGCAGGACGGTGTCCTGGACGTAGCAGGCCTCCTCGCCCTTGATCGTCGACTTGCAGCGCAGCACCTCGATCGGCATGCCGAAGGAGTGGCTGATCTCGAAGGCGAGCTGGGTCTTGCCCGTCCCCGCCTCGCCGGTCAGGAGAAGCGGCTTCTCCATGACGAGAGCCATGTTGACGATGGCCCCCAATTCGGGGTCCAGGTAGTAGTTGTCGCTGCCGGTGAACTCCATGCTCGCCTCCTGATCGGGGAGGCCGAGTGTAGCAAAAGGGGATCGGGACGGGAGCCCTGACGCCGGGAGCCCCATCTGCGGTACTCTTCTCGCCGCAATTTCGATTGGAGGATCTCGATGTCTGCCCGGAAGCCCTGGTGGATCCTGACGGTCGCCCTGTCGTCTTTCCCTCTTGTCGCGCCCGTCCATCCCGCGGCGGCCGCGGCGGCCGCGGAGGAGAAGCTGGCCGCGCCGAACCTCCTCTCCCCCCTGCCGGGGAGCCACCTCGCGTTCGCCAACCCGGCCTTCTTCTGGGCGCCGGTCGAGGGGGCCGCCGCCTACGTCGTCGAGCTCTGCCGGGACGAGCCCTGCGGCACCCTTCTGGACCGTGCCGTCCTCGACGCCTCCCCGCTCGGCAACGAGCCGCAGTGGCGCCCCAAGCCGCTCGCGACCGGCACGCTCTACTGGCGGGTGACCGCCCGCAGCCGCTCCGGGCTCGACGGCCAACCGACCGGGGCCGGCCGGCTGGACCTCCTCGCCGACCAGCTCGATCACGAGCCCCCGGTGGCGAAGCTGGCGCTGACCGGTCCCCAGGCCCAGGTGGGGGGCCGGCTCTTCACCGCCCCGGCGCCCGGCTTCGAGGTCTCGGCGCAGGACTCCGGCTGCGGGCTCTACGTCGCCTCGCCGTCGGTCGACGGCAGCGTCGAGACCCCCGAGGACCACACGGTGCGCGGCTACGCCATCGACCGCTGCGGCAACCGGGTCGACCTCTCCCCCATCCCCTTCACCGTCGACGCCGAGGCGCCCGCCGTGCGCTGGGCTCTCGTCGACGCGCCCAAGGCTGTCCACGGGGATACCGCCGCGCCCCAAGAGACCGGCCTCTACGGGTCGGCGGACGGCCGGAAATGGCAGCCGCTCTGGCGCCCCGGCCAGGCCAAAGCCGCGAGCGCCGCGCCGGAGGCGGGGACGGGCACCGAGATCGCGGGCAACCGGCTCTTCCTCACGGCCCGGGGGGTGAAGCTCACGATCGACGGCCAGACGGTCGCGCCCACCGCGGGGCAGCTCCTCGCGGTGACCGCCGAGGATGCGGGCGCCGGGGTCGGGAAGCTCCGCTTCTCCACCCCCGCGGCGAGCCCGGGCGGGGCGCCGACCCTGGAAATCGAGGCCGTCGACCGGGTGGGCAACCTCCGCAAGGTCGCCTGGCCGCTCGTGCTCCCCTGAAGGAGCGCGGATCGCGCTAGACTCGGGCGAGCCACGCCACCCACGCCACCGATACCAGGGGGTTATCCATGAAACGCTTGCCGATCCTCGCCCTTCTCGTCACGATCGCCGGCCTCGCCCTGCCCCGTCCGGGTGCCGCGGCGACCGCCCCCGCGGCTCCCGCCGCCAGCCCCGAGACCCCCGAGACCCCCGAGGCTACCCGCCTGCACGCCCTCTTCGACCGCGAGTGGGAGTCCCGGGTGAAGGAGGACCCGCTCCTCGCCACCGCGGTCGGGCGGCACGAGTCGGATGCCCTCCTGCCGGAGGCCACGGTGGCGAATTTCGAGCGCCAGGCCCAGGTCGCCCGCGGCTTCCTGGAAGAGCTCCAGGCGATCGACCGCGCCAAGCTCTCGCCGGCCGACCAGGTCAACGCCGACATCTGGAAGCGCCAGCTGGAGGAGGGCCTCGCCGAGCACCGGATCGGCCTCTACCAGATGCCGTTCAACGCCGACTCGGGCTTCCACAGCGAATTCGCCCAGCTGGCCGACAACATGCCGTTCGCCAATGCCAAGGGCTATGAAAACTACATCGCCCGGCTGCGGGCCTGGCCGCGCTACGTCGACCAGCAGATCGTCCTCATGCGGATGGGGGTCGCCCGCGGCTTCACCATCCCCAAGGCGGTCCTCGCCGGCTACGAGGGGACGATCACCGCCCATATCGTGGACGACCCGGAAAAGAGCGTCTTCTGGAAACCGTTCCGGCACTTCCCCGCCGCCATGCCGGAGGCCGAGCGGCAGCGCCTGGCGGCGGAGGGGAGAAAGGCGATCCTCGAAGGCGCCGTCCCCGGCTACCGCAAGTTCCTCGAATTCTTCACCGCCGAGTACCTGCCGCACGCCCGCACGACCCTCGGCGCCTACGACCTGCCAGACGGCCGCGCCTTCTACGCCCAGCAGATCCGCCACTTCACGACCCTCGACCTCTCGCCCGAGGAGATCCACAAGTTGGGCTTGGCCGAGGTCGACCGCATCACCCAGGAGATGCAGGCGGTCATCCGGCAGGTGGGCTTCACCGGCGACTTCGCGGCCTTCCTCCAGTTCCTGCGCACCGACCCGCGCTTCTACGCCAAGACCCCCCAGGAGCTCCTGGAGCACGCCTCCTTCATCGCCAAGCGGATGGACGGCAAGCTCCCCTCGCTGTTCAAGACTCTGCCGCGCCTCCCCTACACCGTGGCGCCGGTGCCCGACGCCATCGCCCCCAAGTACACCGGCGGCCGCTACGTCGAGGCGCCGGTCGGCAGCACCCAGTCCGGCACCTACTGGGTCAACACCTACCAGCTGGCAAGCCGCCCCTTCTACAACCTGGAGGCCCTGACCTTCCACGAGGCGGTGCCCGGCCATCACCTGCAGATCGCGCGCAGCCAGGAGCTGGGCGACCTGCCCAACTTCCGCCGCTACTCCTACATCTCCGCCTTCGGCGAGGGCTGGGGCCTCTACTCCGAGTGGCTGGGCCTGGAGGCCGGCTTCTACACCGATCCCTACAGCAACTTCGGTCGCCTCTCCTATGAGATCTGGCGCGCCTGCCGCCTGGTGGTCGACACCGGCATCCACGCCATGGGCTGGACCCGCCAGCAGGCGCTCGACTATCTGGCGACCCACACCGCCCTCCCCCTCCACGAGGTCGAGACCGAGACCGACCGCTACATCTCCTGGCCCGCCCAGGCCCTCGCCTACAAGCTGGGCGAGCTCAAGATCAAGGAGCTGCGAAAGCGCGCCGAGCAGGCCCTGGGGCAGGGCTTCGACGTCCGCGAGTTCCACGACGTGGTCCTGGGCAGCGGCTCGGTGCCGCTGACCGTGCTGGAGGCGAACGTCGACCGTTGGATCGGGGAGCAGAAGGGGAAGGCGGAGCAAAAGGCGCGGTAGAGGCGTCAGAGCGCGCAGTAGCCCCGCGCTCCTCCCCCGTCGACGCAGCTCGCGACCTGGCCGGCGTCTTTCGCGTTCTTCATGCAGGCGTCGGTGCTCGCCGCGGGCACGCATCCACAGCCGCAGAGCGGCAAGGTCTGCCCGCAGACGTACCCGAAGCCGTCGCAATTGATCTCGGTCGACGCGGGGAGGGAAGCCACCGGAGGAGCCGGGGCGGTGGTGAGCAGGGCACAGACGAGGGTGCTGAGGGTGATCGACAACATGCAGATCTCCCTTGCAAGACGCCGGCCGAATCCGGCGTCCCTGGGGAGACCCGATCCCGGGCCAAGGGGAAGGCGGGGACGGCCCGCGGGTCACCTCTTCTTCGCGCCGGCCGCGCGGATGAAGTCCGCGATCTCCTGCTTCAGCTTCCGGTGGTCGGCCCGGCGGACGTACATCATGTGCCCGGCGTTGTAGGTGGTCGTCCTCATGTGGCCGCGGAGGGCCTCCGGGAGTCCCAGGTGGTGGGCGGTGTAGGCGGCGTCGAAATAGGGGGTCGCCAAGTCGTAGCGGCCGGAGGCGACCAGCACCTGGAGATCGGGATTCTTGACCATCGCCTCGCGGAGAGCCTCGCCCAGGTAGGGGTAGCGCATCTCGAAACCTTCCGAGCTCCACTGCTGGATGTCGGCCTGGCGTTCGTAGACGTGATCGTCCTTGAACCCGAGCTCGCGCCGCAGGTAGTCGTTGAGCGATGCCACGTAGGGGCCGTCGAGCGAGACGTCGGCCGGGTCGTACTCCGGGAACTCCCCGGCCGAGTCGAGGTCGGCCCCCAGGAACCGGCTGTCGAGGCGGCCCACCGTCTGGCCGCGATCGCGCAGCAGCTCTTTCTCGAAGCGGGCGGGGCCGACCCGGAGGTCGGCGCGCAGGACGAAGTCGGTCGAGAGCCCCGAGTAGCGCGCGATCTTCCCGGCGAGCGCCTGCCGCCGCGCCACCGGCAGCTGGTCGCCCTCGAGGAGCGCCGGCGCATACTCATGGAGGGCGAAGTCCTCCACCTCGCGGAGGGTCTTGTCGAGGTCGCCCGCGAGCTCCGGCGGCAGCTTCTTGTGGTACCACGCGGTCGCCGCGTAGGTCGGCAGGAAGAGGTAGTAGGGCATGTCGTTGCCGTTCCCCACCAGGATCGTCTGCCAGTTCAAAACCGAGGAGATGAGGACGACGCCGTTCAGGTCCATGCCGTAGCGGGTCTCCAGGTATTCGGCGAGACCCGCCGAGCGGGTGGTGCCGTAGCTCTCGCCGGCCAGGAACTTGGGCGAGGCCCAGCGCTCGTTGCGGGTGATCCAGAGCCGGATGAATTCGCCGATCGAGGCGATGTCGGGCTTGATGCCATGGTACTGCTTGGCGTCGACCCCCGGCACGGCGCGGCTGTAGCCGGTCGACACCGGGTCGATGAACACCAGGTCGGTCACGTCAAGGAGCGAGGACTCGTTGTCGACCAGGCGCCCGGGAGGCGGTGTCGCCGGCATCCCCTCGTCATTCCTCTCGACGATCTTGGGGCCGAAGGCGCCGAACTGCACCCACACCGCCGCCGCCCCGGGGCCGCCGTTGAAGCTGAAGGTGACCGGCCGGTCGGCGGGATCTTTCACCCCGTCCTTGGTATAGGCGACGTAGAAGATCGACGCCTTGGGGGTGCCGTCCTCCTCCTTCATCAGGTAGTTGGCGGCGGTCGCCGTGTAGGCGATCTTCTGCCCGTCCAGGGTGATCGAGTGCTGGGTCCGTGACGACTTTTCTTCCGGCATTGTCGGCGGCTTCGGGGGCGCCTTCTCCTCTTTCTTCGCCTCGGCGGGGGCGTCCGCCGCCGGCAGAAGCGACGGGGTCAGGAAGGCAAGGGCGATCAGGAGCAAGACCCGAAGACGGGGGACTGCGAGCATGAGAGCCTCCTCTGGAAAAGGGCATGGCGCCGCCGGGCGCGACCCGGTGCCGCTCCAGGAGATACGAATGGAAAGGCGGAAGGTTCCGGCGCCGGGAGTGTATGCTGGGCGGCGGGCGCGCCGGGCGGTAAGGCAAGTTCTTGACAGGATTGGCTCTGGAGCAAAGAATAGCTTGTAGGACTTGAGTGCTCGCCCCGCCTCGGGTACAGAATCCGGAGATGCCAAGATGACACACTACCCCTTGCTGTTCGGCCGTCGCGAGCTTCTCGAAGGGAACGGCTTCATCGCCCGAGTTTCCGTTTCCGGCCGCGCTTTGCTGGCGGACGAAGACGGCGAGTTCTGGGTGGAGGGCGTCAGTCCGGGCGGCCTCGCGGGACACGGCAAGAGCCCGCACGAAGCGCTGGCCGACTTCTCGGCCGCGTTCCGGGCCGTGCTCTTCGACATCGCCGCCGAAGCGAACTCGTTCGAGGTATTCCGGCAGGAGGTCCTTCGTTTCTTCGATGAGACGAGCGGTCCGGCCCTCGCGGAGTGGGAGGAGGCCGTGCGGCAGGTGAAGGCCGGCCAGGTCACAGCCGAGTGGCTGGAGAAGCGACCGGCCGAATCCAAGCTCGGGATCGAGGTCGCAAAGGTGAGCCAACCCGCTGCGGCGAACAACGACCTCGGCCAAGCCACACTCGCGGCCTAGCATGGGCTCGACCGGGCTCGTCACACTCAAAGAAATCCGGAAGATGCTCGATGACTGCGCCCCGGGTGCAGTCATCGAGAGCAAACTGCACCATAACTGGATCCGCTACGCCGGTAAGACCTACCGCGGCCTGCCTCTCGGCAAACACGGGGCTCGTCACAATCCGGAGATTGAAGTCGGCCACGTGAAGCGAATGGCCCGCTTCTTCGAGATTCTGGACTGCGCCAGGAAAAGCCTGCCCGCTCTGCGTTGAAGCCATGCCCACGGTGGAAGGGGTGGGCAGAATCTCTACCCTCCCGGCCGCGTTATCCTCTCTAGCTCCGCCAGATACGCCAGCGCCTCCTCCGTCGTCGTCCCGCACATCTCTTCACTCGGCCGCAGCCTCACACAGACCTCCGGCCGCTCGGGCTGGCCGAAGAGGAGGCAGCGGTTGTCCTCGGTCAGCTGCACGCAGCGCACTCCGGCGGGCTTGCCTTCGGGCATGCCGGGGCTGCCGGGAATCGCAGAGGAGATGGAGAGCGCGATGCAGCAGGCGCCGCAGCCGATCCGGCAGTCCATGCTCACTTCCCCGCCGCCTCCATCTCCGCCATCTTCGCCGTCAGCACCCGCATCGCATCCGCCACCAGCTTCTTCGGCTCGAGCCCGATGCCGAAGGCCTTCTGGAGCAGCTCTTCCGGCGGGGCGTCGAAGCCGTGCTGCAGGAGGGCGGCGTAGCGGGTCGCGAAGCCCTGTGGGTCAGCCTTGTAGAGGGAGTAGTACTCCAGGGCCAGCAGGCTCGCATACACGTAGTTCACATCGTAGAACGGGTCCTCGTACATCAGGGGGATCGCCATCCACTGCGACCGCAGCTCGGGCTCGCGGTCCGGCCAGATCGAGTAGCGCGCGAAGACCTGCCGGGTGAGCGCGTCGAGCTCCGGGGCGCCCTCGATACGGCCGGCCGCGACACCCTCGTAGACCGCCTGCTCCAGCGCCGCCTCCGGGCCGGCCACGAACATCACGGTGCCCTTGCCTTCGAGGAACTGCTCCAGGAAGAACTGCCGGCGCGCGGGCTCGAGCGCCGCCGTGGCGAGAGAATCGGCGAGCAGCAGCTCGCTGAAGGTCGCGAACGACTCGAAGAGATAGGACGGACCCTGGGCATAGAGCGGCGAGACGCCGGCCTGGGTCATCAGCTGGCGGTGGACGGCGTGGGTGCCCTCGTGGGTCAGGACGCGCATGTCGTTGTAGGAGCCGTCGAAACCGGCGGCGAAGAAGACGCTGTCGACCCCCACGAAGCCTTTGGAGAAGCCGCCGGCCGCGCGATGCTCGCCGCCCACGACGTCCAGCCTGCCGTTCTGCGGATCGAGAAGCTGGGCGAGAGCGTCGCCGAACGGCGGACCCAAGGGAGCGAGCGCCTGGCGCACGGCCGCGGTCGCCTGGGCGATGGTGAAACGCGGCGGGATGACCCGGATGACCGTGCCCTGGACGTCCCACAGGTGGACGTCGGGAAGCCCGCGGCTCGCCTGGACCGTGAACCGGTAGGGCCGGAGCGCCGGCAGCTCGTTCGCGAAGCGATCGAAGGTCGCCCCGTCGAGGGCCAGGAGCTCCGCCCGGAGAAAGCTCCGGCGCCGCTCGACCTGGGCGTCCAGCTCCGCCTCATCCTGTGCGCTCTTCGCGTCCCGGGTATCCACCGCGTGGCGCAGATGGAGATAGTCGACGTGGCGCCGGGCCTCGACCTGGCACCTGCTCGTCGAGGCGCAGGGCCTCCTGCAGCGCTCCCGGCGTTTGCGTTACCTGGCCGCGCAGCGCCTCCAGCCGCTTGAGCCGGTCCTCCAATTCTCGCCGCGCCGCGACCTCCTGCTCCGGGCTGGCGAAGAAGTGACGGGCGAAATCGAGGTGATAGCCCGCCACCTGCACGGGCGGGATGGCGACGAAGGGCGGGGCGGCGAGGTCTCCGGCCTCGGCAGCGGCGCCCCCGAGGAGCAGGGCCAGGAAGAGGATCGTCGAGCGCATGCGCTATCCTCTCATGCGGACCGGCGGCGCCGCCGGCCGGAAGGAGATCGGGATGCCCTCAGCCCGCCAGGCTCGCCACACCCGCCAACTCGCCCTCGCCGCCCTGGGGGTGGCCCTCGCCTGGAGCCTCCCCGCCTGGAGCGCCCGCTTCAACACCCGCGAGGAGGACGACGCCCGCTATCACCCGGCGGTAGCGATCCCGGCCTATGACGGGCCGGTGCATCCGGTCGTCCTGGTGGACGAGGCGCACCACGACCTGGGGACCGTTGCCGGCCGGCTGCGGGCCTTCGCCGTGCTGCTGGGGAAGGACGGCTACCGGGTGAAGCCGAATCGATCGGCCTTCGACCGGGCGCACCTGGCGGCGGCCGAGGTCCTGGTGATCGACGACCCCACCCCGGCGGTGGCCGGGAAGAACGGCGGGATCACCGACGCCGAGGCCGATGCCGTGCGCGACTGGGTGCAGGCGGGCGGCTCGCTCCTCTTCGTCGCCGAGCCGCTCTCCGTCCTGGGCCGGGTGGCGGGGCTCGCCCGGCGCCTGGGGGTCGACCTGAGCCAGGGGCATACCTTCGATCCCGCCCAGGCCGGGAGCGCGGGCGCGCCGAGCACCTGGCTCGTCTATTCGCGGGAAAACGGCCTCCTGGGCGAGCATCCCATCACCCGCGGCCGCGAGGAGATCGAGCGGCTGCACACCGTGACCGCCTTCCACGGCCAGTCCATCCTGGGGCCGGAGGGGAGCGTCGCCTTCCTCCGCCTCGCCGACACCGCCCTCGACCAGGACGAGGACGGCGAGAACACCCCGGCCCTCGGCCGCGCCCAGGGGATCGCCTTCGAGCTCGGCAAAGGCCGCGTCGTCGTCTTAGGCGACGGGAGCCTGCTGACCGCTCGCCAAGTGGCCGACGGCGCGCTCCTCCTCGGCATGAACCGGCCGGGCAACGACGACCGCCAGCTCGCCCTGAACGTCGTCCACTGGCTGAGCCGCCTGCTGGGTTAGATGCTGTGAAAAAAATCGGGTCGCACGCGGAGATTCCCGTAGAGACGCCCCAGACGCTATCGAAATCCTTGCCGTTACCGCGCCGTCGGGGCGTCTCCAACGCCGCCGAGATCTCAGGCGTCCGAGGCCTGCGGAGACGCCCCGACGGCGGTGGTTCCGGCGAGGTCCCGGACGGCGGCTGGGGACGTCTCTACGAATGCCCG
>Ga0137404_10000790_pt1 | contig 20848 bp, 7 predicted proteins | sample CZOMad2_1_16fung_FD_108285 | JGI IMG/M metagenome (GOLD analysis project Ga0137404, IMG submission 108285) | Vadose zone soil fungal communities from Angelo Coast Range Reserve, California, USA - CZOMad2_1_16fungal (Illumina Assembly) | ecosystem: Environmental > Terrestrial > Soil > Vadose zone... | reverse complement strand
GACTATACTATTTCTCCGTTTTTTGTTTTTTTAAAAAAAGATTCCGCCTTCATCTTCAAGTTTTTTTAGTTTAGTATTTTTTAGAAAGCTTTGGTTTAGTTTAGTATTTTTTAGAAAGCTTTGGTTTGGTTTAGAAAGCTGTCGTTTAGTTTCGTTTAGTTTAGTTTCGTTTATTTTAGTTTAGTTTATTTTAGTTTCGTTTCGTTTAGTTTAGTTTCGTTTAGTTTCCAAAGAGTTTTGTTTATTTTATTTTATTTTATTTTATTTTATTTTATTTTATTTTATTTTCTTTTCTTTGCTAAGGCTAAGTTTTCTTTCAAGTATAAGTATAACTATAACTATAAGTATAAGTATAAGTATAAGTATAACTATAAGTATAAGTATAAGAATAAGTATAAGTATAAGTATAAGTCTAAGTATTGTTTAAAAGTTTAAAAGTTTTAGGAAGAGAGCTTTTCTATAAGTATATAAGTAGTTTTCAACTATAACTAAAATATTCCATCCATCCAAATCTATCCTTTAGGGAAAGGGTTTTAAAAACTTGAAAAAAAACCTATTAGTATAATATTCCTATAATTATAATATTATTATTAGTCTTAGTCTTAGTATTAGTCTTAGTATTAGTATTAGTATAACTATTAGTATAAATATTAGTAGTTTTTTCCTATAACAAAAGCTTTGTTTTCTAAAATAGTTTTGGAAATGCTTTTTTGTATAACTAAACTATTCCTATAACTATAACTAAAATATTCCTATTCCTATTTCTATAACTATAACTATAACTATAACTATAACTATTGTTTTTTTCAAGAACAAGAACAAGAACAAGAACAAGAACAAGAACAAGAACAAGAACAAGAAAGCGCTTTCTAAAGCAACCTTTCAAAACCCTTATAGAAGTATATAAGTAGTTTTCAACTGTTTTCTAAGTCTAAGTCTAAGTCTAAGTCTAAGTCTAAGTCTAACTCTAACTCTAACTCTAACTCTAATTATAATAAATTTTTTCTTTCTTGAGATTGATAAATTTTTGGAAATGCTTTTTTTTGTTGGAAAAAAACTCTTTTGAAAGCTTGAGTTTTATTATAAAAATAAAATCCCCTATATAATAATTTTTTAATGATTAATAAATTGAATAAAGCTAGCACAATTCTTCTTGGAAATGCTCTTGGAAATGCTAGAGAAACTTTCTTGGAAATGCTCTTGAAATGCGAAGGGTTTTTTCACTGGATCTTTAACTTTAACTGAATTTTTTTTATCTTTATCTTTCTCTCCGAAAACTTTTTCAAAGGCTGACCTTTTATCTTTAGCTTTAGAAAGCTGTGGAAATGAATGATTTATTTTCTTTGAAGTTGAAGATTTTTTTCGCAGCGGGAAAGCTTTTTTTATTGCTACAATAAATTATCTAACTATCAGTAATCTGTTTCAAGTAAAAACTATCTTTTGATATATTTTAATAAAATTTATATTAAAAATAAAACTATTAATTAGATTATTAATTAAAACTATAATAAATAGAATTCTGATAATCTTTATTACTATTATTATTACTCCAAGAAGAGTTAATCAATTGATAATTATAAGTTATTTATTTAAGAACAACTCACAAATACTGTTAACTATTTTAACTAAATTAGTTTCTTTAATTTTAACCTTAATATCTAATTATATTTGATTAAAAAAAGTCTACTATATTTATATAATTTTTTTATATGTACTTATAATTGTTCTGTTAATCTTATATACCTTTTCTATAACTATAATCATCCCAATTGTAAAAAAGATTTTATATTATTTTGATTTTGATTTTTATTTTGATTTTGATTTTGATTTTTATGTTCTCCTTAAAGGACTGTCTTTTTATCAATTAACCACAAAAACTTTTCCAAATTTAGCACAAATTATGAGCTTTTCAATAGATATTTCATTTTATCTTCATTCTAATAAAACTCTATATTTTACTACGCTTGCTTTCTTAATTTTATTCTTATTAATTATTTTTAGAATCTTATTCTTAATTCCTAAATTATTTCCTCTAACTCTAACTAAATATCTCTTATCAGTAATTCCTTTAATGACTATATCCAATAATGATAATGATAATAATGCTAATGAAGAAAATGTAGATTTAGAAAAAACTCCGACTTCGATTCCACCCCTTCAAAGCTTGGAAAAAAACTCCAATCCTTCTCTCGATAACGATCTGGAAAAGGAACCGGATGATGTAGAGAATAGTGATATGAATTTAAATTTAAGTATTAATGAAAATCAAGGATGAATTAATTTTAACATGAATTTTAATGATTTAATTATTAAAGATCAAAGAACATATATTCAAAATAAAATGGAATTGAAAGGTCTATCTACAAATTTATTTTTAATTGATTATTTTATCGGATCTATTCTTAAAAATACTTTAGGTGATAAACTTTCCGTTGATACTTTTTTAAACACTAACTTAAATACTATATTGAATGATCAAAGAAATATTCAGTTAAATGCTCATTCTTTTGTTAGAACTAATCCTTTTCTATTAAATAATTCTAGTCAATCTTATTACTCTAGTTTAATACCTTTTAAATCTGATAATGCTTTTATTTATGAATTACAAGAAGAATTAAATACTATGAAAGAAGTTAAAACTATATCTGAATATGGAGTTTAGAAAACAACACAAAAAAACAAACCAAAACTCGTCCATCCGAAAGCTTTTCAAAAACAAAAAATCTAAAACTGTGGAAATTCTTTTGAAGAGAGCTTTTCTTGGCTAAACCTTGGCGTTTTTTTAAAAAACTTCCCAAGGCTTTGGAGAGAAAATATATACTTTAACCCCTATACGAATACTTTACACACAACCTTTGGGTTTTCTTTGCTAAAACAAAACAAAACAAAACAAAACAAAACAAAACAAAACAAAACTTGGACAGGCTTTCTAAAGGCGCTTTTTTGAAGACTTTTAAAAAAACAACAAAACTAAGAAAGCTTTTTTTATTTTAAGGGTAAAATCAGAGACTTGAACTCTGAACAACGTATCCACAAAACGTTATTTTGCCAATTAAACTAATTCTACCTCTTTTGAAACTGAGTAAAAAAAACCACAAAAACAAAGCTCGATAATCTAACTCAAAAAAACCACACACAAATAAAGATAAAGATAAAGATAAAGATAAAGATAAAGATAAAGATAAAGATAAAGAAAGCAAGCGTAATATTCACAGCTTTCTTGGATTTGAACATTCAGCGGGGGATTTTACTTTTTTCGACCGGAGCTATATGAACAATAATAATTCTAAAATAAATTTAAAAATGTGTGATCATTTGATAAATAACCAATGAACTAAAACTTATTGGTTTAGAGGATTATTACCGTTCTCAATACAGGAGTTTTTTTTTGTTTTTTTAAAACAATTTTCTGTATAAACCTGTATAATAAAACTTCGTTTTTTGATTTTACTAGAGAGATTAGGAGGTATTAATGAGGTTTTGAATAATAAAGATATATTTAATAAAAAAACTTGGGAGTTTTTTTAATAGCTTTACAAAAGAATATTTAAATTTTTAAATGAATTAGTTTTAAGAATTGATAATAAACAATTAGAAGTTATAGGTTTTACTAATATTGTTAAAAATATATTTAATATTGATAATAACCAAGTATTTGATTTATTATTAGCTACTGGGATAAAGCTACTAAATTAAAACAACCTAATAGATTATCAGTAAGTGGATTTAAGAATTTTAGAATTAATAATAATAATAATAATTTTAGATAACTAATTGAGGTATGAGATTAGGTTTTATTGGGGCAAGAGAGTTATATACATGATCAGGTTTTGTTATAAGCTAATAATTTCTGTAGTATAATTCAACCAAATATTAATGATATTAATCATATTAATCATATTAATCATATTAATCATGTTATGGGAAATAAATTAAATAGAGATAATATTAGAACTTTCATGAGTTTTATACAAAAAAACTTCTAATTCTTTAGGAAAGCTGGTGGAAAAAACCGCCAACAAAAATTGGAGGTGAAAATGTGAAGAAGAAGGATTAGTATTACAAGTTGAAAAATGTGGAGCTTTGAAAATAATATGAATATTAATATTAATAATAATGCAAGTTCTTTAACTTTAATTGAATTATATGGTGGCTTTTTTTGTTTTTAAAAAGTTTTGGAATAGTTTCTAATAATAAATTATATGAAAATATTATAAAATCTGATGAAGTTTTTTTAAAAATTTAAGTTTTAAAGATAAAATGACGGTTGCATTTGGAAGGTTTAATCTGGTACAAGTCGACATACCAAAAATAAACTATTAAAGGAGCTTTTTTAAATTATAAATTGTTTAAATTTGAATCACAAGTAACAATTCCTTTATTAAGTGAAGTTTTTTTGTTTTTTTATGAATAATGAAAATAATATTAATATTAATAGTAATAGTGAAAATAGTAATAGTAATAGTAATAATCAAAAAGATAATAGTTTTATTGAAGTTTTTTTGTAAATCAAATCATATTAAAAAAGCTCATTTTTAGTAAGTTTAGAAGATAATAAAGTTTATAAAATTATACCATGTATTAAAGAAAGACAATTAGATGGTGAATTCCATGGTTTTTTAAAACAATAACAACTGGTTTAATTGTAAGTAAAAATACAAATATAAATAATATATGTGAAAAATTAAAATTTGATATAAATAGTTGTATAAAACTCAAAAATATGGAGCTTTTTTGAAAACAAAATATTTATTGTGAAGTTTTTTTGGATTAATGTTTAAAGAATGGCTTTGCTTTATTAAGTGATAATGATTTTTTTGGTTCTTTTGTTAAAGTTGAAGAAGTAATTAATCAAATTATTCAGGATAGTAATAAAGTAAAAACAAGAAAAAAACCGGTCTGGAAACCTTTTTGAAAAGCTTTAAAAAAAACTCTAAAACTTAAGGAAAACGTAAACAAAGAATTAACAGATATAAAGAAAAGAATATCAATTAATTATCAAGGTAAAAAAACTATGTTGATAAAAACTTCTAATAGGAGAATATGGTGGTTTTAAAAAGTTTTAATTGGAAATAAAGAATTATTTAAATTATCAATTAAAGATGTTGATCATTATTTTGATGGTTTTTTAATAAAGTTTATGGTAAAGATGATAAAAATAATAAATTATTAAAATATATTGTAACTGAAAAAAATGTAGATATTGATAATAATATAATAAATGAAAATGGAGATTTTATATCATGAACCGATGTTCAATATTATGTAGATGAAGAAAAAGGATTAAATAATTTTATAAGATCAGATATAGAGGAGCGTTTTTTTACTCATGGAGAAAACTTTTTGTTTTTTTGTTTATACAAAAGGAAAGTTTTATTAGATTATACTGAAACTTATTATAATTTTGCAAAGTTTTTGTTTTTTTGAAAGCTTGGGCTAAACCTTCTAAACGTTTTCTTGGCTCTTCTTGGAAAGAAACCTTAGGTTTTAAAAAACCTCTTGTTTTGCTAAACCTTTATTGGGGTTTCGTCAAAAAAGTATAGAACAAATGTTTGATAATAAAATAGGAGAAAGCCTTTAGATTTAGTACAAAAAAACGGTTATAAATCTAATAAATCTAATGAACTTTTTAAAAAAACAACCTTTCAAAACTTAAGTTTTATATGTTAAGAAATTTAGTGACAAAAAGCTTTCTTAAAATTATTGCTGAACAATTACAAGAAGGTAATCTAAATAATAAAGCGCTCAATAAAACAAAACTTCCCCTGGCTTTGAAAAAAACCCAACAAAAAAACAATAAAATTCTTGGGATAAAACTTCTCCTGTCCTTTAGGTAAGTTTTTCTTGGCTAAACCTTGAAAACGGAGCTTTGGAAAGGCTTTCTCCTGTCCAAAACTATCCTCCAAAAAAGCGCCTTGGGGAGCTTTGGTAATGGTAGAGGGTTTTTTTAATGTTAGAAGAAAACAGTTCGAGAAAAAATAATAATAATAATAATAATAAAACGCGCGGGAAAGCCTGAAGATTTGGAAACCTTCTGAAGATTTAGAAAACTTTTGGGAAACCTTTTGGGTTTTGGGTTTTGGGTTTTGGGAAAGAAAGGCTACAACAAAACTTCTCCTTTAGGTTTGCTTTAGAAAAAAACCAGAAAACGGAGGATAGTATAGGAAAGCTAATGGTGGAGGCTTTTTTTAATGTTTAATGTTTAATGTTTAATGTTTAATGTTTAATGTTTAATGTTTAATGTTTAATGTTTAATGGTGGAAAGAAAAGTGACATAATACGAGTGGAGTTTTCAAGCTTTAGAAAAGCATGTTGGAAAGCGGTCTAATTTCTCCTATCCTCCCTTGGCTTTGGAAACTGAAGCTTTGGTCGCTTTAGCAAAAAAACTGCAGCTTTACAAAACAAAAAAAAAACTAATCCAAAAACTTTGGGATAAAACTTGAAAAAAGAACACGATGGTCCTGCCCCTTGGTCAGGGAGAGAAGAAAGCCATCCCAAAACTTTGGAAGCTTTAGCCTTTGGAAGGCTTTGGAAAGCAAAAAAAACGATGACTTTTACTTAATGGAGAAGCTTTGGTTTTGAAAGATTACTATTACTTAATGGGAGCTTTGGACATTTTAATTTTAAAGATTACAGAAAAGTTAAATATTACGTGTCGAAAGGTTGGGGATATCGAAAGCGAAAGGTTGGGTTTTGGAAAACTATCAGGGATCATGGATCAGGGATCTAAAGAGTATAGCCCCTAATAAACCCAGAGTTTTTGTTCTTCTGATTTTAATGCTTTCTAGCGGAGTTTTATAATAGCTTTGGGAAAGAAATTTAAATTTTTAGATATGGTTTGGACGAGTGCTATATAAAAACGACCCATTAGAAAGCTTTGCTTTTTTCAAAAGTTTTAAAAAAACCAACACAAAAAGAAAACCCTTAAGAAAACCCTAACTTAAAGGTTATAAATAATAGAACAAAAAAGGATTGGTATTGGTATTTTTATCTATTTAGTTTTCTATGATAAGCTGTAGTTTTCTATGATAACCTGTACGGGAGCTTTGAAAACCTTTCGGATGGCGTTTTTTTAATGTACCGCCTATTTCTAGTTTTTTTCTAGTTTTTTTCTAGTTTTTTTCTATATTTTTGATAGGATAGGATAGTTTTAGAAAACTTTTAGAGGATGGTTTTGGAAATGCTTTTTTAAAATGATGGGATGGATTTTGTTTTAATCCTTCTTGATGCTCCATATAGTTTTTCTTTATCGTATAAAACTTCTCTACTTTAGTAGGCTTTCTAAACCTCAGCGTTTTTGTGTTTTCTTCTCAAGCTAAACCTTTTTCAAAGGCTTTCCAAAGCTTTGGGAAAGAGTTTTTTATCTTTTCTAATTCATGATGTATTGGTTTGAAAACCTTTGGTATAAAACTAGATCGTTAACTTTAAAAAACAACCTTTCAAAACTGTTTATTTTATAAAGGGTTTTATCACTGTTGAGTTTTAAAAAGCATTTAAAAAAACCATCACAAGTTTTAGTTTCCTACTATATCTATATTAATGACTACTCCAAAGCCTGATCTTTCCTTTCCAAGGTTTAGCCAAGGTTTAGCCAAGGGATATTTGGGCAGGAGCCCCATGAGTTTTTTACTAATTATCTTAAATTTAGGTTTTAGAAAGCTTTTTTTGTTTAATATACCAAAGCTAAGCATTTTGTTAGTAGTTTTTGTGTATTTTATTATACCTTTAGAAAGCTTTTGTTTTATACTCAAGTTTTGAAAACTTTTGGAAAGCTTTGATTTATTTTAGAAAGCTTATTTATTAGGTTTTTTAAATACCACAGCTTTGGAAAGCTTTTTTTTCAACCCAAGAAAACGGAGAGTTTTAAACAATTAGCTAGTTTTTTAATAAAGATGATAATATTAAAAATAGTTGGCTTTATTATTAATTATTAAGAAAAAACCAATATATGAATTTTTTTTAGATTAATGAATATCAACCTTTAAGTTTTCCAAATCTTCAGAAGGTTTAGCCGTTTTCTCCAATTATAGTTATAGGTTTGATTCAACAAAACAACAAAACTCAAATATATCGCTTTCATGTAGATCTAATTCTTTCTCTTTCTCTTTCTTATTTGTTAGTTTTTTAGAAGGTTTAGAAAGCTTTTTAAAAAAAGCGCCAAGCTTTAGCTTTAGCTTTAGATTTCGCCACAATATTAATTATTAATATTAATAAAAAAAACTCAGTAAAGCTTTTGAATGTTATTATAACAAAACTAGGGGTCTTTTCTTGAAATTGGGCGGTTTTTTAAAGCTCAATCATTTATAAATTTAATTATATTAGTTTTTTAAAGTCGAAAGTTTTATTCAATTTTAGTTATAGTTATAGTTATAGTTATTTTGAAAGCTCGATATTTTATAGTAACAATCCTAAATCAAAAATTTTATTAAAAAAAACTCTTCCAAAGCTACGTTTTCTAAATCGACCAAAGATTTGGGCAGGAGAAGTTTTATCCCAAGGGAGGCGATCAGGCCTCAGGGCTCAGGGGTCAGGGATCGAAAAGTGACAAGCTACGAGTGGGTAAGTTATATAAAAGTTTATAAATATGAGTAATATGAGTGGGTAAGTTATATAAAAATAAAAATAATAAAAATAAAAGTTTCTAAATATGAGTGGCTTTGGAAACCTCAGTGTTCTAAAGGTGATGAACTACGAGTGGGGCATGAATAGAAAAAAGGGGGTTATAATGTTATGGTTATGTTAAAAAACTTATGGAGAGAAAGGTATAGGTTTATAATGGTTAGATATAGATAGTTTTGGAGGATATGTATCTTTAAATAGTTTTTATAGTTTTTAGATTATTTAAAAGAAGGTGGGTGGGTGGGTATATGGAATATTAATATATGGGAGATAGTAATAGTTGCTATTGTGTAATATTATTAATATAACTAAATATAATAATAATAATACAAATATATATATATAGTAGTTAATAAAGTTTTATATAAATAGTATCTATTAGTATGAGTATGAATATTCATATTAGAGTATAGTATATATAGTATATAATCTCCTATTAGCTATATCTATTATTTATATTTAATATATAGTTATCTAATTATAGTTATATATTTATCTATTTACTAATTTTCTAATACTAACTAATCCAACATATTTATATTCTATTTTCATTTAGGGGATAATCTTATGAATTAACCAAATTGAATACTAATATTCATTTACTAATATTATTAAGATATTCACACATTTAATCTAATTCCTATCTCCCGAATATAAATCTTCCATATACCCACCCACCCACCTTCTTTTAAACATAAAAAGATATATATAAATACTCCTACCTTCCCTTATTTTAATATTCCCTCCTATCCAACTCCCTAATATCACCATCTAATACTTAATATTCCTATTACACAACTCTTCATATAACTATTCCTATCTTATCTTATCTTATCTTATCTTATCTTATCTTTAATCTAACCTAACCTACCTAATATATCCATATATAATATAACTATTCCCTCTCCCTTCTAACTATTCCCTCTCCATTTTCTCCCTTTCTAAAGCCCCGTAGTTTGTAACTTTTCGATCACTGACCCCCTCGAATTATGTAACTTTTCTAACCCTGCAAAACTCCACTCGTAGTTTGTCACTTTTCGATCCCTGACCCACTCGTATAAAACTCTCGTATTCTAAAACTTCATTTTTCTGTAATCTTTTCTTTTCTGTTCTGTTCTGTTCTGTTCTGTTCTGTTCTGTTCTGTAAAATTACCTCCCTTCAAGCTTTAAAAACGGCTAAAACTTCCAAAGAATTTAAAACACCAACTTTTTTCACAAGGTTTCCCAAAGCTTTAGAAATCTAAACCCCGCTTGTTTATTTTTATTTTTATTTTTATTTTTATTTTTATTTTTATTTTTATTATTATTATTATTATAATCATCTTTATTTTTAAGAAAGCTTTTGTTGTTTTAATAATAAGAAATCTTTTTTTATAAAACTAGAAAACAAAACCAGCTTTTAATGAAAACTCTTACTCTCCCTTTGAAAGCGGTGGGCTAAACGTTTTCTTGTAGAAATCTTTTATTAAAACTCTTCCGTTTTCTAAAACTTCCCCTTTTTCCTAAAGGATAGGTTGGAAAGCCGCTTTTTTGGAGGCTTTGGAATTAAAACTCTTGGGATTGTTTTTAAAACTCTCCCTTTGTGTGGTAGTTTTTTTAAAACTCTTGGCTAAACGTTTTCTTGAAAAATCAATCTTTTTGTTTGCGTTTTTTTGTTTTAGAAAGCTTTTATTAATTCAGAAAGCTAATTATTATGAACCAAGTAAAAATCCAAGTTTTTTCATATACCTAGACATGTAAATTATATTGATCTTAAAAATGCATATTATGGAGCTTTGGAAGAGTGGAGTTTTAGTATTCAAAGGTTATGGTTTTTTTAAAATATTTATATTTATGATGTTGTATCTTTGTACCCATCAATGAAAAATGCTTAAAGATTTAGCTTTCCTATAGGAAATGTTAGTTTTTTTATTTACAAGATAACTACTGATACTAATCTTAATAATTATTATGGGTTTTTTTATTTTCTGTTATGCTAGAAAAAAGCTCTGTGAAGTTTTGGAAACAAATGTTCCGTCGGCTTTGAAAACGATCCAAAAAAGCGCCAAATCTTTGGGGACACCTTTTGAAGGGGAAAAAGAAAAAAATGCGTGGTTTAGGGAAAGGCTTTCTCCTGTCGAAACTTTTTCAAAAAAACTCTATCCTAAAACTTAGGTAATGGTAGAGGGTTTTTTTAATGTTAGAAGAGTTCGAGAAAAAATCGCGTGGTTTAGATTTCCAAAGCTTTGGCAAAAACTTGGTGTTTTATTCAATAGCAAAGCTTAAAAAAAAATCATAACATATATAGTTCATATTATATAAAAGCTTTCTACATAATAATAAAAGTTTTCAGCAACAATTCACTTAATAATTAATATATAATCAAAAAAACTCTCAATTAATAAGCTTTAAAACTCTTCCAAAGCCAAGGGAGGGATTTAAAAAGGTTTCCCAAAGCCAAATAAAAAAAATTAAAAGCTTTCTAAAAACATTAAATATATATAATATATTCCGCTTTTTACAATATTTCTATTTCTATATTTTATATTTGTAAACATAAATAAAAAAACAATTGAAAAGCTTTGGGCAAAAAATCATAAATATTAAATGCATTATAAACAATGCTATATAAAGTATAACTAGTCGTTTTTTAATAGTATAAGACTTATAAAATTAAGCTTGTTAAAACAAGCAGTTAAGCTGGATAAAATTTTAAAAAAAGTAGTATTTTTTGTAGTAATATAATTAGTTTTGTTTTTTAGTAATATTATTATATATATTATGCCACGTTTTATCTTTAATTTTTTTATTCACTTTGATATTATTTTATTGTACTATTCCCTGTTACTCAATTCCAAAACGGGGGAGTTTTCTAGCCCAAAGTTTTTTTAAGTGGAAAAACCCTCCAGCTAAGGATTCCTAAAAGTTCATTCAATAAGAAGATACATAATACCTCGATAGCAGAGCAAAGGCTAGCTTCAGGCTACGCTAATTATCTTATCCTTTATGTTTATAACAAAGTTTTTTTTTTTGTTTTTTTGTTTTGTTTTTTTAAATAGAAGAATAATTTTAAAAAGCCGCAGATCTACACCATTTTAAATAAGAAATATTAATTCTTAATTGAAGCAGAATGGATACACTAAAGAAAAACAGAATATGACACATCAAGAATGGATAAAAGTCCGGCCCATTATTTTAACCATTATCTAAATGACCTTAAATAAAAACTATATCATCACTTATTCAAGTTTTATAATCGGTACATTTACCCCTACGATTTAAGATTAGGGCCTTTCTATATTTTATGAACTCTTGGAACAGGCTTGATAAAAAAACTGTCTAATGAGTCGCTTTTATGTAGTAATCATATCTAAAAAAGTTAAATTTCTCCATTCCTATAACTCTGGTAGAAAACTATCAAAATCAGAAGTACAAAAATATGGTCTAACCCCCTATACTAAAGCCTGTTGGGTTTTGTAAAGCTTTGGTTTTTTACAAGCGTTTTTTTAACCAATTGATCTAATAAATGTTTTCTCACCAATAATATTATCCGTGAAGTTTTTTTACAATATTAAGAATTATTTTTATAAACGATTCCTTCATAAGCTTTCCAAATGAGTTGATTCTTTTTGTTAATATTATTATTATGAATCAAAATTGTAATGTTAGTTTTATATTGATATAATGAACCACTAAGTTTTTAAAACAAAACTCCAAAAAGAGGTTATTTCTCCGGCTAAACCTTCTAAACGTTTTCTAAAACAAAACAAAACAAAACAAAACTCTTGGCTAAAAAAGCCCTTCAAAAAGCTTGGTTTTGGTAAAGCTTTCTTTAAAATGGGGGGGCTAAACCTTCTAAACGTTTTCTTCTTTATTGATTAGTTTTGTATAATTATTGATAAAAAACTTCAAAAAAACAAACTCTCCAAAATCTTTAAAATTATTACTATTTGGAATAGAGTTAAATAATGCTTTCAATCTAAAATTTTTTAATTTTAATAGTTCAGTTTTATTAAATTTATTAACAGATTTTTTAAAAACAAAAAAGCCCCAAGAAAAGCTCGATTATTTTCTAATAAAACTTTATTAGCTGCAAAAACTTTTGAATATCTATATCAAACGATACTGCTCTCTTTAGAAAAACTCTGGCCTTGGAATAGCAAAAATAATTAATCTAAAAAAACTCCTAAATCAAGTTCATCTTTATTTGATGGGCTAAACCTTCTAAAAGTTTTCTTCTACATCGAGTTTTGTTTTTTGAAAGCTTTTCTTGGGCTTTAAAAAAAGGTTTCCACCACTGTTAACTGATAAACTAGTTAAAAACCATCAATAGTTTTGAAAATGTTTTTTCCAAAGCTTGAGTTTTATTGTTTTTTATTTTGAAAGCTTTTAGAAAAGCGTTTTTTTAAAGCCTAGCTTTATTACAGCAAATCTTCTACATTAGATTTATTGGTTTTTTAATTAGTTTTAGAAATGTTTTCCATATGTAATATAATCTTCATTTACAATATTTCTACCTAGAATACCTATATCATAAGTAACACAAGTTTTGTTGAAAGCTTTTCAAAAAGAGTTTTGTTGTTTTCTAAAGCCCGGCGTTTTTTTCTAAGTTATTATTAATAATATTTTTAAAAAAAGAGGTTTTTTCTAAAGCTCTGAATAAAACTCTCCAAGAAAGGTTTAGAAGGTTTAGCCCAGGATTTTCCGTAATAATATCAAAAAAGCCAAGTGATAATCATTTGGATTTGGTAATAGTTTTTTGTTTTGGAAAGCTTTTAAAACCTAAGTTTTTTTACCTAATGTATATTTTTAATTGTCTTTACCTTCTAGCTTTATAAACCAATATAAGGATTTTCTAATTGTTGTTGACTTTTATATTTTCATTTGTTTTCAAAAACAAGCGTTTTTTTCTATCAGAGAGACTTGGAATAGGATCATTAATTATAGGCAAGTTTTATTATTCATATTCATATTTTTTTCCGGTAAATTAATTGAGTTAGCCTTAGATTTAGATTTAGATTTAGATTTAGATTTAGAAAGTGGAGCTAATAGAACTAATATAGAATAGAAAGCATCCCAAAACTATCCATCCCAAAGCTTTGGCTCCTGCCCTACGGTCAGGGAGGAAACCTTTTGAAAAAGAAAGCGGGGCTTTGGAAGGGGAATCAAGCTAAAAAAAAAACACTCCAAAAGAAAGGCTGCCTTTAGAAAGCTCAGTAAAAAAAACGCTGCAGTAAAGCTTTGTTGTTGATGGCTTTATTCTAGCTAATAAATTATATAAATTGGAAAGCTAAGTTTTGTTGTTTTGGTTTTTTGAAAGGTTTAGAAAATATAAATAATAATAATGATAATAATAATAATAATAATAGTGTACTAAATATAATTGATCTTAATGATAAAGAAGAAAACTAATAAAATTATTAAAAATCTGAGATACATTATTTATTAAGGATTACTTAAGATTAAGAAAGCTGATAGTTTTTGAAGCTCTCCAATATGAATTATTAAATTTAGGAGATAGTTTTCTATATTAAGGTTAATTTTAGAGTTTTTCATTAGCTTTCATTCACTCTGGCTTTAGAAATCTTTTGAAAAAAGCTCTTTTGTTAGAAATCTTTAGTTTTTTTATAGAATATAGTAAAACAGAAAATAAAAATACTATATTAAAATTAATGGTTAATAATCAATAGTTTTTTTACATGACTTAGCTATTTGTTTTCTTCAATTAATATTACTCAATTACCTATGTTAACTAAACCAAGAAAACCACAAGTTAATGGGATATATTTTCCTTATAATTTACCTGAAATAAGTCATAGGTTTTTTATAATAGTTTTGATAGTATAATAAAACAAAAATATAATAATAAGTTTAAAAAACAAAACTACTGAAGTTTTGGTCAAGAAAATATAGTATCAAGTATAATTTATTTAAATTCAATAGGTTTTAAAATTAATAAGAAAATTTGAAATATTTTAAAAAACTTTGTGAATGATATAATAAAGAAGCTTTGGGTTATTACAAAAAAACAAACCAACAAGCTTTAAAACAAAAAAACAAACCAAAACCTCTCATTTTTGGAAAGCTAAGCTTTGGAAAGGTAGAAAAAAAGATTGATTTTCTTGAGTTTTGAAAAGCTTACAAAACCGGGCTCCAAATCTTTAGAAGGTTTAGCCTGCCTTTAGAAAAAAACGCTCAGAAAAACACGGTGTCCTTTAGGTTTGCTTTAGGAAAGTAAAATAAAATTGTGGAAACTTGTGGAGTTTTAAAAAACAATTACAATTACAATTAAATTTCTCCCTCTGGCTTTGAAAGCGATCCCTTTGGCTTTGGAAGGGAGTTTTAAAAAACAATAACAATAACAATAACAATAACAATAACAATAACAATAACAATAACAATAACAATAACAATAACAATAACAATAACAATAACAATAAAACTTCTTGTGGAAAGTAAACTGGTGGAGTTTTAAAAACGCTTTACAAAACAAAAAAACTTTTACAGATTACAGATTACAGATTACAGATTACAGAAAAGTTACATATTACGAGCAAAAAACGCCGCAAAAAAACGCGAGCTGTTGGGTACTAATGTCCTTTAGAAGGTTTAGCTTCCCAAGAAAACGGAGAGTTTTAGAAGGTTTAGCGTAAAGAAAAAAACAGTTTTAGTTTTAGTTTTATAAAAAGATTTAGATTTCGAAGGTTTAGCCGGGTTAAAAACAAACTTGGGTTTGGAAAGGCTTTATCCTTTAGGTTTAGATTTGGAAGGGGGGAAAGTTTTTTTATAGTTATAGAATAGATTACAGAAAAGTTACATATTACGAGTGGTTGGTTACTCTATGGTTACTCTAAAGCTTTAGGAAAACGGGGTCATGGATCGATTAGTTACATAATACGGGGGAAAGTTTTGGAAAACGATAGGATGGAGAGGGAATAGTTTTATTGTATATTTATATATTAGTTAGAAAACGTTAGATTAAAGATAAGATAGAGATAGGAATAGTTATATGAAGATTAATAAGAATATTTAGAATTAGATGGTTATATTAGGGAACTTTATATTTATATAGTTTTTATAGTTTTTATTATGTTTAAAAGAAGGTGGGTGGGTGGGTATATGGAAGATTTATATTCGGGAGATAGTAGTTAGATTAAATATGTGAATATATTGTAAATATTAGATTAGATTAGTAAATGAATATTAGTATTCGATATGGTTAATTCATAAGATTATAACTAGAATTAATATAGTATATAAATATGTTGGATTAGTTAGTTAGTTAGTTATTGTTAATAATATTAGTTTAGTAAATAGATAAATATATATATATATAACTATATAACTATATGAATATCCATATTATAGATAATAGATTATATTAATAGATAATAGATATATCTAAGTGGAGATTATATACAATACTATATTATATTATATTATATTATATTAAATTATACTATACTCTACTCTAATAGATTCTATTTATATAAAACTATATTAACTACTATATATATAAATATATCAATATCAATATATAATATTCTATCATCTTAATTATGAATTATTAATTATTAATAACTATATATACATATTTGTATTATTATTATTATATTTAGTTATATTAAGAATATTGCCAAATAGTAACTATTCCTATCTCCCATATATTAATATTCCATATACCCACCCACCCACCTTCTTTTAAATAATCTAAAAACTATAAAAACTATTTAAAGATACATATCCTCCAAAACTATCTATATCTAACAACTTACCATTATAAACCTATACTTTCTCTACATCTACATCTACATCATTAATATTATTCCTATTCCTATTTTCTATTCCTATTTTCTATTCATGACCCACTCGTAGTTTGTAACTAATCGATCAATGACCCACTCGAAGCTGATCTTTTCTTTTCTTTTCTTATCTTATCTTATCTTATCTTTTCTAAAGCTTGCTTTTTTCAAACTATTACTATTACTATTACTATTACTATTACTATTACTATTACTATTACTATTACTATTACTATTACTATAACTTTTCTGTAAGTTTTATTCTGTAAACTATCCCCAAGCTTACCACTCGTATTATATCACTTTTCTATCAATATCCATATCCATATCCATATCCATATCCATATCCATATCCAAAAGCTTACCACTCCAAAGCCAACTCCAAAGCCATTAAAACTCCCAACTCCAAAGCCACTTCGAAAGGTTTTCAAGAAAGCTTTTTTTTTTAAGGTTTAGCCAAGAAAGCTTTTTTTTTTTTGACACCTTTTTTAGAAGGTTTAGCCCAACTGCTTTCAAGAAGGTTTAGCAAATTGTTTTAAATTCAAAGCTATCTTCCAAAACCAACTCAAGAAAGCAAACTGTTCTGGTTCTGTTTTTTAAAAGATCAAGATCAATATCAAGATATCTTCAGTTTCAAGTTTTAGCCAACTCCCCGTTTTCTTGGGAGTTTTAGAAAAAAACGCGCTCTTTTTTAAAGAAAATAAAGAAAATAAATCTTCCAAAACCAACTCAAGAACAAAACGCAAAACTTTTTTTAAATTCAAAGCTATCTAAATATATGCAGCTTTCTAAAGCCCACTCGTATTATATCACTTTAAAACTCTGTTTTTTCCAAAGAGCAAAGAGCAAAGAGCAAAGAGCAAAGAGCAAAGAGCAAAGAGCAAAGAGCAAAGAGCAAAGAGTTTTTTTTCTGTAGCTGTAGCTTTCCAAGCTTTACCCAAGGTTTAGCCATTTCGAAAATTTAAAACTTCACCATTAGCTTTCCTATACTATCCTCCGTTTTCTATTCTATTCTATTCTATTCTATTCTATTCTATTCTATTCTATTCTATTCTATTCTATTCTATTCTATTCTAAAACTTCCCTCCGCTTTCTTTTTCCTGTTGTAAGCTTTTCCAAAAGCAGTTTTGTTTTTTTGTTTTCAAAAAGGTTTCCCAAAACCAAAGCTTTGGCTTTGGATGGAGGCTAAAACTTTTTTTCGTTTTTTTTTTTCCAAAACCAAGGGATGGATGGCTTTCTAAATCTTCCATTACTTTAGTAGCTAAACATTTTCTTCTAAAGCTAAAGATTAGGACAAGAGAAATCTTTTTTTGTGAGTTTTGAAAGGTTGTTTTTTAAAAAACCCCGTTGGAAAGCGGAAATCTAAACCTTTTTTAAAGCTTTCTTTTTTAAAGCCCCCCCTTGGGCTAAAGCTTCTAAACATTTTCTTGGCTAAAACTTGAGAGTGAGTTTTCAAAACTGCTTGAAAGCAAAGTGAAGTTTTATTGAGGAAAGCGCTTGGCTAAACCTTGGCGTTTTTTTGAATACTCCTTTTTTTAGTTTTAGTTTTAGTTTTAGTTTTAGTTTTAGTTTTAGTTTTTTTCGTGTTCTAGAAAACTTTCATTTGACCTAATTCAAAAACTTTCCAATTAATATATTTGATAATTCTTTTTCTAATAGTTTTATACAGCGTTTTTGTCTCCCCGTTTTTTCCAAAAAAGCGGCATTTCCAAAGAAAAAAAACCGGAGGGAGGGCTCTGTATCAGAATATATACAATTATTAGGCTAAACCTTTTTAAAGCCAAGGTTTTTAAATTGATTAATTGAGATTTTAGCATATGCCGCTATTGATGCAGCTATTTGTACTGCAGAAGGTGTTCCTCTTACTCTTTAAAAAACCGCCTCAAAAACTTTTTTATGTGGGTTATAAAACAAAACCAAAGCTTGTTGTAGGATCCATTGTGTTTTACTATCATCTTCTAAATAGTTTTTTTAATTAATTTTCTAAGTTTTTAAAGCCATCAATAAAACAAAACTTTTCAAAGCCACTATATTTAACTAATTTATCAAAGCTCCTGATTTTAGCGTTTTTTTATTCTGTTAATACTACATGATTCATAGTTTTATAAAGCTAATTTTTTGATCATAGTCTAAAGCTTTGCTTTTATAAAGCTACTTTAATTTGACTTGTTATTTCTTTAAAGCCATAGCTTTCCAAAGGTTTTCTACCATATAATGAAGTTTTTTGACAAAACCATTAACTTAGCTGTAGCTTTTTTCAAAGCTTTCTACTACACTAGTACTATTTTTTTTAATAGTTTTTTATAAAGATCTAAAACTCCACAAAAACTATGAGGTTTTTTAAATACATCTTTACCTCCGCGGTTTTATTGTTTTTTTATTTTCTGAGCTTTCTAAAGGCAGGAGCTTTCCAAAACCACGCTTTTTTTTCTTTTCTAATCATCAAGGTTTAGCCAAGTGTTTTTTAAAACGGAGGATAGCTTTGGACTGGTCTGGTATATCTGAGCTTTATTATTAATAATATTATTATTATCATTATCATTATCTGAGTTTATTTTATTTTATTTTATTTTATTTTATTTTATTTTATTTTATTTTATTTTTATTGTTATTTATAAAACTTCTGTTTTAATGGTCTAAAACTTTTCATATCTTTAATACCACCAGAACCTTTTTTCAGAGTAAAGCTTTGTTTTCTGGTAAACTATTTTGCTAACAGTTTGTTTTCTAAAGCCAACAGTAAAAAACTACTCTTACCGTTTTCTAAAGCAATTAAAAAAACCATTAAAAAAAACCCAACATTTTAAAATGATCTTCGTTTAGTACGTTATCAATTTTCTTTAAACCTTTACATTTAATAATTATACAAAAGCTTTCTATCATAAAAACAAGAGCTTTTTTAAAAACAAAAAAACCCGAAGGTTTAGCCCATCCATTATTAAAAAACAATTAAAAAAACCAATACAAAAAAACAACTTTTCTTTTTTTCTCCATAAAAGCTTTCTCCCGATTTCAATTTTTCTAAATCGACCAAAGATTTGAAATTGGCAGATTTGGAGCCCCCCATCCTCCCTTGGGCTTTGGAGGCAGGGAGAAAAAAACCCAAACACTAAAACAAAACTTTGAAAAAAACAAAAAAACCCAAAAAAACCAGGGCTAAAGCTTCTAAACATTTTCTTGCTTTCGAGTTGATAGTTTTAGCTAACCATTAAAAAAGCTTAAAAAAAAACAATTTAAAAACTTATTTAGTTTAGTTATTCCTTATTAAACTATTAAACTATTAATTATATAAAAGCTTTAAAAAAAACAAACCAAAACACTCCGTTTTCTTGGGCTGGCTTTGAAATGCTTGTTATAAAAGAACAAAGCTTTACTATTAGAAAACAACAAAACTCTTTTTTTATATACTTGTCTTTATTATTATAAATATAAATATAAATATAAATATAAATATAAATATAAATATAACTACTAATATTACTATTACTATTACTAGAAAAAACTGCGGTTTTTTAAAACAAAACTCTTGGCTTTGAAAACTCTTGGCTTTGAAAACTCTTGGCGATTGTTTTTTTGAAAACTCTTGGCGATTGTTTTTTTGAAAAGCTTACAAAACCAACTATGAGTTTTAGAAGTTTTATTAAATTAAATTAAAAAAACTATTATTATAACAAAACTATTAAAAACCTATTAATAAACTATAACTAGAAAAAACTGCTTTTAAATTTAAAGATTAAAGATTAAAGATTAAAGATTAAAGATTAAAGATTAAAGAAAGAAAACCCCAACCTTTCGACAAATAAATATTACTATTACTATTACTATTACTATTACTATTATTATACTATAACTATTAATATTACTATTACAAAAGATTACTATAAATATAACTATAACTATAACTATAAAAGGCAGAGCCCTTTATTAATAATATATATATATATATATAACATTTCTTATTATTATTTATTATTTATTATTTATTATTTATTATTTATTATTAAACATAACATCTTACTGGACTCGAACCAATAATCTCTCGCTTCGAAGGCAAACGCTTTACCAATTTAGCTAAAGATGTAAATATTGTTATTATAAAATATAATTTTCGTTAACTAGCAGTTTTCTAATCTAATGTTTTCTAAAACAAGCTTTTCTGTTTTCATCTAATAAAAAAAGCTTTAAAACTCTTGGGATTTAAAACCCCACCGTCCAAATCTTTAGGGGAAATTCTTTGGCTAAACCTTGAAAGGGAAAAAAAAAAAGTTTTCAAAGCTAATTAATTTTTAACATAGAAATATACTGAATAGGAAAGATAAGAGTTTTCTAAATCTAAATCTAAATCTAAATCTAAATCTAAATCTAAATCTAAATCTAAATCTAAATCTAAATCTAAATCTAAATCTAAATCTAAATCTAAATCTAAATCTAAATCTAAATCTAAATCT
>Ga0137404_10000789_pt1 | contig 20858 bp, 19 predicted proteins | sample CZOMad2_1_16fung_FD_108285 | JGI IMG/M metagenome (GOLD analysis project Ga0137404, IMG submission 108285) | Vadose zone soil fungal communities from Angelo Coast Range Reserve, California, USA - CZOMad2_1_16fungal (Illumina Assembly) | ecosystem: Environmental > Terrestrial > Soil > Vadose... | reverse complement strand
TCATCATCACGACCGGCGCTGGAGCACGCCTTCTTCGCGCGCGGGGCGGTCACGAAAAGGGCCTCACGATGTTGGTCGCCGCCGAGGAGACGATCGACTCGGTCGGACTCCGCCGCGCACACGAGCGTCTCCTGGGCGAATTCGGGGTGCGTTACCTGGACTGCGAGGGCGGCGCCGTGATGCTGGAGTCTCTTCACCGAGCCCACATCCTGGACGAGGTCTTCGTCACGGTCACGGACGCCAATATCGAGCCCACCGAGCACACGGAAATCAAGCGCATCTTCGACTTCGAAGCCGAGGGCGCATGTCTGATCGGCGAGGGCCGAACGGCCTCAGATCCCGGATACGTCTTCCGCCGCTGGCGGTTCAACCAGCGCTGAGCGCGTCGGCTCGAGCGGATCAACGACGCGCCCCCGACGTCGTCGGGGGCTGAGCCGTCAGGCGCCCTGAGCAGGCGGCAAAGTATTTACCGACACCGTCTACCGGGATCTGCCTGACTCTTGCCTCTCATCACGACCACGCGGACACGCAGCTCGGGACTGGGACGACCCTCTGCAAATCTTTTCACAGGTTGACAGACCCCGCCAGAGGTGGTCCCTTGGCCTCACGAGATGCCGCGCCTGCGGATGATCGTCGCGCTCGCCTGGTGCTCCTGACCGTCGTTCCCGAGCACTCCGACGAGATCTGCACGCGCGGGGCACTGACCTCGTCTACGTTGTAGTCTCGGTAGGCGCACGAGTCGTGGCGCTCAGCTGAGTCGGCACTCTCAAGGGTGAGGACATGAAGATAGTCCAACTGAGCAAGAACGATCGGTCGGGGGGGGCCGCACGGGCCGCCTATCGACTGCACCAGGGCCTGCAGCGGGTGGGCCACCACTCCGTGATGGTCGTGGAGTCTCGAACCAGCGACGACCCCAGCGTCGTCATGTTCGAGAGACCGATGGATGGCCTCGAGCTGGTCCGTCGCGGCTTGCGGCAAGTGCGCATCGCCGCGGACGCCAAGCGTTATCGCTGGTCGCGGCCAAGGGGCTATGAAGAGTTCAGCGACGATCGAAGCGCCTACGCGTCGACCGTGCTCGATCAGATACCCGCGTGCCAGGTCATCAATCTGCACTGGATCCCCGGCTTCGTCGACTATCGGGCGTTCTTCGGGCGCATGCTGCAGTCGACTCCCGTCGTCTGGACCCTACACGACCTCAACCCGCTAACTGGAGGCTGTCACTACAATCTGGGGTGCGACCGATACCTCGGGCACTGCGGCACGTGTCCCCAGCTCGGCAGCGACGAGCCGAAGGACCTCTCTCACGAGATCTGGGAAAGGAAGCGGCGGGTGTTCTCGAGGGCCCCGTCCTCCAGGCTGCACTTCGTCGCACCGAGCCGATGGCTTGGCGACGAGGTGAGGCGGAGCCCGATCCTCGGTCGATTCGGGGTCGACGTGATTCCCTACGGGCTCGACCTCGAAGAGTTCGCACCGCGGCATCCCGGGAGTGTGCGCGATCTGCTCGGCATCCCGCGGGATGCGCGGGTCCTCCTGTTCGTGGCGGAGGAAGTTGGCAACGAGCGCAAGGGATTCACGTTCCTGGTCAAGGCGCTGGCACAATGCGCCGAAAAGATCCCGAATCTCATGTTGCTGTCGGTCGGCCGCAACAGACCGGCGGTGCCGATCGACATCCCGTGGCTACACCTCGGGTCGGTTGACGGTGATCGCTTCTTGTCGATGGTGTACAGCGCCGCCGATCTGTTCACCGTCTGCTCACTGCAGGATAACCTCCCCAATACGGTTCTCGAGGCGATCGCCTGCGGCCTCCCCGTCGTCGGTCATGCGGTCGGCGGCATCCCCGACATGATCAGAAACGGCGTGAATGGTCTCACGGTCCCGAGCGCCGACGTCGAAGCCCTTGCCAGCGCGATCGCCGCAGTGCTCGGCGATCCCGCCCGCCGCGCGGCGATGAGCGCCCACGCCCGGCGCATCGCGGTCGAGGAATACTCGCTCGAGCTGCAAGGTCGGCGCTATGCCGAGCTCTATGCCACGCTCGTCGAACCTGGAGGTCCTCATCGAATCCGCCCCCAGCAAGGCTGAAGCGGCGACCGATGGCCTCTTCGGGACGACGACAACCGCCGAGCTGAAACAGAGATCGGTTCGCGGCGGCCTCGTCGCCGTGTTCGGCCAAGGGCTGGCGCTCGTGCTCCAGACGGGTACGGCGATGGTCCTGGCCCGCCTCCTGTCGCCGGAGGACTTCGGCCTGCAGGGCATGGTCTTCGCCGTGTCCGGGTTTCTCGGTCTGTTCACCGAAGCCGGGCTCGGCGTCGCCTCGGTGCAACGGCAAGCCCTCACGCACGAGCAGACCTCGACGTTGTTCTGGATCAACGTGGCGGTGGGAGTCCTCCTGGCGACCGCGGCCGCCGCGATGGCCCCGGTGCTCGTGATCTTCTTCAAGGAGCCTCGCCTGCTCGCGATCACCATCGCCTCCGCCGCGGCGTTCCTGTTCAATGGGCTGGCGGTCCAACACCGCGCGCTGCTGAATCGCTCGATGCGGTTCGTCACCGTCGCGAAGGTCGACCTCCTGGCGTTCGCGATCAGCGCCGGCATCGGCGTCAGCATGGCCGCACTCGGGTGCGGATACTGGGCGCTCGTCGGCATGGCCATCGGCGTTCCCATGGTCGCCGCGGCGGCGTTCTGGATCGCGATGCCATGGCGGCCGGGAAGGCCGAGGCGCGGGACCGGAGTTCGCTCGCTGCTCCAGGTCGGCGGCACCGTGACCCTCCAGAGCCTCGTGGTCTATCTCGCCTACAACATGGAAAAGATTCTGCTGGGGCGGTTCTGGGGCGCCGAGGCGCTCGGGCTCTACGGCCGCGCATACCAGCTCGTCAATATGCCGATGCATCAGTTGCACTCATCGCTCGGCAATGTGGCCTTCCCCGCTTTGTCTCGCGCACAGGGCGACGCGGAGCGCGTCCGCCGAGCGTTCCTGAAGAGCTACTCCGTCGTCGTCTCCGTGACGATTCCGCTCACGATCAGCTTTGCGCTCTTTGCGGAAGAGATCGTCGGCCTCTTGCTCGGACCGAAGTGGATGGGGGCGGCCGCGGTGCTTCGCCTGCTGGCGCCGACGTTTCTGGTCGTGGCGCTGATCGACCCGTTCGGCTGGTTTCTGATGGCGACCGGCCGGGCCGGGCGCAACCTCGGTATCTCGCTCTTGATCGCGCCCGTCGTGGTGCTCGGGGTCGTGGCCGGTCTCCGGCATGGACCGCCGGGGGTCGCGCTGGGATTTTCGACGGCGATGGTGCTCCTCCTGGTGCCGATCATCGCCCTGGCGAAGCGCGGCACGGGCATGACGGCCCGGGACTATTGGAATGCCCTCAAGCGACCGCTGGCCTCCGGCGCGCTGGCCGGCGTGGCCGGCTGGCTCTTCAAGCTCGCGTGCGGGAGTACGCTGCCGCCGATCATGCTGTTGAGTCTCGGGCTGGCGCTCGCGTTCGGGGTGTACGTCTGGATTCTGCTGGTCGTCATGGGGCAGAAAGGCCTGTACGCCGACCTGCTGGACCAAGTGTTTCAACGCAGCCGCCCCATCCCCGTCAAGCACCCGGCGCCCCGAATCGACGTGATCTAAGATGTGACCGAGGCAGGCGGCGTCCTCTAACCAGCAGTCCCTGGAGCCAGCGAGTTGGACGACATCTGCTGCTTCGGCGGTAACCCTCTGGACCGGGCCAGCGAGCGCCGAGATGACCGCGAATGGATCGCCGAGCTGCTCGGCGACCCGGAGACGCGCGTTCTGCCGCTGCGCGACCTGAAGCCGTTCACTCGCGGCGAGGCGGCGCCGGCGCTCGACTGGCAGCCGGTGGCGCAGTGGCGCGACCAGATCGACACGGGCGCGTCGCTGATCTTTCTCGGTCTCGGCGACGGGCGCGCGCATTTCGCGATCGATGCGACCGGGGCGACCGTCGCCCCCGACATCGACACCGAGCTGATCGACGTGCGCGCTCTCGCTCCGGCCATCGCCACCGGCGAGGCGGCCATTCTGGCCGAGGCCCGCTCTTTGCTCGACTGGCACGCCCGACATCGCTTCTGCGCCCAGTGCGGATCGCCGACCAGGGTGGCGTCGGCGGGTTGGGTGCGGCGCTGCCCGGATTGCCGGGCGTCGCACTTCCCGCGCACTGATCCCGTCGTGATCATGCTCGCCATCCACGGCGATCGGGCCCTGCTCGGCCGCAATCGGCGGCGCGCCGGCGCCCGATTCTCATGCCTCGCCGGCTTCGTCGAGCCGGGCGAAACCCTGGAGGAGGCCGTGCGCCGCGAGGTGCGCGAGGAGTCGGGCATCCGCTGCGGGCGCGTGCGCTACCTGGCTGCGCAGCCGTGGCCGTTTCCGTCGAGCCTGATGATCGGGTTTCTCGCCGAGGCCCTGACCGAGGAGATTACCGTCGACCCCGAGGAGCTCGCCGAGGCGCGCTGGTTCAGTCGCGACGAGATCCGGGAGATGGTGGCGCGCGCCGCCGCCGGCTCCGACGATCCGGCGCAGGTGTCGCTGCCCTCGCCCATCGCGATCGCACATCACATCTGCCGGCGATGGTCGAGCGGCCTCGACAGCGTGTGACCGGACCAGGCTTCTCTCCCACAATACGGAGGACATCATGACGAAGCGGCTCCCGCTTGTGACACTCCTTGGCTTCCTCGTTCTCCTCGTCCTGGGCGGGAACTCCGTCCTCGCCGGGCCGCCGCCGGCTTATTTCGTCGACGAGAGCAAGCTCCCGTTCGACGCGCTGCCCGGAACCAGCACGACGCGCTACTGGGGTGTCCATGGCGGCGCCGGCTACCGGATCGAGGTCCCCGACAACTGGAACGGCGACCTCGTGCTCTATGCTCACGGCTTCCGCGGCACCGGCCTCGAGCTGACCGTCAGCAACCCGCGCATCCGCCAGCGTCTCGTGACGGACGGCTACGCGTGGGCGGCGTCGAGCTACAGCACGAACGGCTACGACGTACGGCAAGGCGTGAAGGACACCCACGCGCTCGGCGAGTTCTTTAACGGCCTCGTCGGCCACCCGCTGCGCACGTACTTCACCGGCCATTCCATGGGCGGCCACATCACCGGCGTGGCCATCGAGCAGTACCCGCAGGCGTACGCGGGGGCGTTGCCGATGTGCGGCGTCATGGGTGACAACGAGCTGTTCGATTACTTCCTCGACTTCAATCTCGTCGCGCAGGCGCTGGCCGGCGCCCAGGCGCAGTTCCCGTTCCCGGCCGACTACCAGACGGCGGTGGTGCCGGGGGTCAAGGCCGCGCTCGGCGCGCCATATCCCTTCGTCCTCAACGCGCAGGGGCTCAAGCTCGGCGGCGTGACCCAGAACATTTCAGGCGGTCCGCGGCCCGCTTTCGCAACGTCATTCGCGGCGTGGGGCAACTTCCTCTTCACCGTCGGCGTGACCGGCGGTGACATCGGCGTCGCCCCCGGCAACGTGCAGGACAACAGCGACACGATCTACCAGATCGACGCCAACCCTGCGCTCTCGGCCGATGAGATCACGCTGAATGCCGCGGTGCTCCGCGTGAGGCAGGACCCGCAGGGACGCCATCCGAGCGGACTCGCCAATATCCCGCCGATCTCCGGCCGGTTGCCGATCCCCGTGCTGAGCCTGCACACGATCGGCGACCTCTTCGTGCCCTTCTCGATGGAGCAGATCTACGCTCGGCGCGCCGCCGCCGAGGGCGCCTCCGGGCTCCTCGTGACCCGTGCGATTCGCGACCACGGCCACTGTGGCTTCGCGGTGCCGGAGGAGGAGGCGGCGTTCGCGGCCCTCGTAAACTGGGTGGTGAACGACCAAAAGCCGGCGGGCGATGACATCCTGACGCCGGCGACGGTGGCCGACCCCAAGTTCGGTTGCCAGTTCTCCGTGCCCGGTCACGCGGGCTTCCCGCCTTGCACGCCGTGAGGGGGACCGGCTCGTCACGGACGACGCCGTGATTGGCTGTGGCGCCCCGAGACGGCGGCGCGGAGGTCGCCAGGTGTAGTTGGCTCCCCGTAGTTCACACGTATCGAACTCTCTGCTTAGCCCCACCTCCGGAGATGCGAAGGCTTTTCGAGCAGTTGGAGAGCCTACTCAAGGCCGGCTAAGGGGGTACGGCCGCGGATGAGCATCTCAACGTCGAGCTGCTCTTCTCGGTCGCTGACGCACAGCGCAAGATCCCTGGAGGGATGGGTTCTGGGACCGTCAGTGGTCTGAGCCAAAGCAAGGTCGTTCCTACCAAGCCCGACCGCCCCTATTGCTACAATGGCGAGAATCGAACGTAAAATCATGAGCGTGTCTCCTCGGGAGAGCGCCGTTGCATCTGCTAGCAATCTTGCTCCCTCACTCGATCATCTGATCCGCCCGCTGCAGGAGGGTTTGCGGAATCGTCAGGCCGAGCGTCTTCGCGGTCTTGAGGTTGATGACCAGCTCGAACTTGGTGGGTTGCTCGACGGGGAGGTCGCCCGGCTTCGCGCCCTTTAGAATCCGATCCACGTGGCTCGCCACGCGATGCACCTGCTCGCCGAAGTTGGCGCCGTAGGCGATCAGCTGACCAACCTGGTCGACCGCTCCCATCAGCGTCATCGTCGGCAACCGATGGCGCAGGGCAAAAGCGGCGGTCTCCTTCGGGAAGGGCGTGTAGGGGGAGATAAGCACCGCGCCAACCCGTTCTTTCACGGCCACCTCGAACGCGGCTTCATAGTCCGCGACGTCACGGACGACGACTCGATGAAGCCGGATACCGAGGGTTTTCGCCGCGGTGTCCGTGGTCGCGTCGGCGAGGGTTTGGCTTGGATTGTCGAGCGGAGGCCGCGTGATCATGACCCGCTCGGCGCGTGGGACCGCCTCTTTCAGTAACTCAAGCCCCTTGCCGAACACCTCCGGCCCGTACAGTGACATCCCTGTAACGTTCCCTCCCGGACGTGCGAGGTTCGCCACGACGCCGGCACCGACAGCATCTCCAACCAGACCGAACACGATCGGAATGGTCGCCGTGGCGTCCTTGGCCGCCATCGTGGCAGGCGTGCCCATTGTGACGAGCACGTCGACCTTGAGGCGAACTAACGCCGCGGCGAGTTCAGGCAGGCGTTCGATCCTGCCCTCAGCGTAGCGAGTCTCCGCAACGAAGCCCTGATTCTCCAGCCAGCCGAGGTCTCGCATGCCACCCAGAAATCTGGCGAGAATGGGTGGCGTTACCCCCAACGGAAGCAGCACACCGATTCTGTAGACCTTCCCCGCTTGCTGCGCCTCGGCTGCGAGCGGCGCGGTGAGGATGGCAATGGCGCTCGTGGCCATGAACGTGCGGCGGTCCATTACTGGATGATCTCGTCGGCTCGCACAAGGACAGACTGCGGGATGGTCACCCCGAGCGCCTTCGCCGTCTTGAGATTTATCACCAGCTCGAACTTCGTCGGCTGCTGGACGGGCAAAGCTTCGGGTTTCACACCCTTGAGAATCTTGTCCACGAAATAGGCTGCGCGACGATCCATGTCGTGGAAATTGAGCCCGTAGCCTATTAAGCCGCCCGCTTCGGCGAATGTCTTGATTCCGGCAGAGGGAAGCCGCTTCTTCGCCGCAAGATCGGCGATAACCCCAACGTCGTAGTTGAATAGAACATTGCTGGGTACCACGACCGCGTCAACGCGACTCTTGATCATCCTTGAAAAGGCACTCTCGAACTCACTCGGTCCACGTGCATCGAATTTTTGCAGTTCGACTTTCAATGATCCAGCGGTCGTCTCCATAGCTTTGAACATCGGCGCCCCCCGTTGCACGTTGTCCGGATTTACGAGGACGGCGACGCGCCGACTGCGCGGTATGATCTCCTTGAGCAGCTCGAGCAGTTTCGCCATGAGTTCCGGGACAGAATCGGTTGATCCAGTGACGTTCCCGCCCGGCCGCGCGAGGCTGGCGACGACGCCCGTGGCAACAGCGTCGCCGATGCCCACCATGACGATTGGTATCGTGGTGGTGGCTTGCTTGGCCGCGAGGGTTCCTGGTGTCCCAGCGGTCACGAGGACGTCAACCTTGAGACGCACCAGTTCGACCGCCAAATCAGGGAGCCGATCAAGCCTCCCCTCGGCCCATCTGAACTCGATGACAATGTTCTTCCCCTCCATGTAGCCCAGATCACGCAGGCCCGCCCGCAGCGATTCGACCCGCTTTGCTTGAGTAGAAGCAGACCCGCTGCCGAGGTACCCGATCCGATACACCTTCTCAGTCTGCTGCTGCGCCTCGGCGGCGAGCGGCGCGGTGAGGATGGCGATGACGCTCATAGTCATGAACGTCCGACGGTCAATCACTGGATGATTTCGTCGGCTCGGATGAGCACTGACTGAGGGATCGTCAGGCCCAATGCCTTTGCGGTCTTCAGGTTAATGACCAACTCGAACTTGGTGGGCTGCTCGACGGGAAGGTCCGCCGGTCTGGCGCCTTTGAGGATCTTGTCGACGTAGCTGGCGGCACGGACGGAAATCGTCCGGAGATCAGGGCCATAAGCGAGGAGGCCGCCGCTTTCCACGTATGCACGCCCGGGAAATGCGCTAGCCAGGCCGTTACGGAGTGCGACGGCCGCGATATCCCGTCGACGGGCAATCATGACGGAGTCCTGGAGAACGAGAATCCCGTCAAGGTGCTCTCTCGCCAACTCGGCAAACGCCGCATCTAGCCCGCTCATAGAGTCGACCCTGAGGGGGTGAATCACAACGCCCAGCGACTTCGCGGCGACTTCCGTCGCACGCATGTCCGCTGCAGTCGAGGCGTTCGTCGGGTTCCACAGGAGCACCACGCGCCGAAGTCTAGGAACGATCTCGCGCAGCAACTCGAGCCGCTTCCCTGCCAGGTCCGGGAACATGAGGGAGGTCCCTGTTATGTTGCCCCCGGGACGCGTCAGGCTGCTGACAAGGCCGGCTCCGACCGGATCGCCCGGGAAGAGCATCACAATGGGGATCGTCGATGTCGCCGCCTTGAGAGCGATCACTTCTTGAGTCCCAACGGCGACGATGAGATTGAGCTTCGACCGGACGAGGTCAAGCGCCAAGCCCGGAAGCTGTTGGGATTGCCCGTCGGCGAACCGATATTGGATCATCAGATTCTGGTGTTCGATGTAGCCAAGCTCTCGAAGAGCGTCCTGGAACGGTACTATCGGACGGGCAGGATTTGTTAGCTGTGGCCCTTCGGAGAGATACCCCATCCGCCACACTTTCTCCGCCTGCTGCGCTTCGACAGCGAACGGCACAAGCGTCAGTTCGAGCGCAAGAACGAGCCCGATCAGCCGTAGGCGTGATCGCCTCGCAGCGAACGGCGGGTGCTGGCACCGGGGACACTGCATGTCGCCCTCCGGAGTCTGAGGCCGGTGAAGGTCAGAACCGTGGGCCGAGACTAGACTGTTGCCTGCTCGGTGGTCAACTGCCCGGAGGTCAGTTCAGCGACGCCGCGCGTAGCAGATCCAGCTCGGCATCCCCGGGTGTGATCCAGCGCTCGAAGACCACTCCACACCGGCAGGCAACGGTGAGCCGGATTCGCGCCGTGATCTCGGGAGGCACTCGCGAAGGGATGGGGCCGGATGCCGTGGGTCTTTTTTCTTGGACGGCCAGGGCAATCCCCGCCACAAGAACAACTTTGGTCGGAGGGTGTTTTCAGAAGCTCCTGGTGATATACAGACCAGCGCCGCCATATAACGCAGTTCAGGATAGAGAGCGTTCGGCGGACAGCAAGGAAGACAAATGACCGGCCCCGATCGACTTCGCGTGGGCGACAAATCAGCCGAAGAGGAGAATCACGCTCTCGCGCTGGCTTTTGAAACCTGCTGGAACACTCATGACATGCAGGCTTTCGGCCAGATGCTCACAGTGGACGCAGATTGGGTTGCCGTCGCGGGCTCGCACTGGAAGGGTCGCGAAGAGATCGAGCGAGAGCACGCTACGCGCCATGCGACTCAGTTCAAGGAGAGCGTGTGGTGCACACGAAGAGTCCACGTGGCAGTTCTCAAGCCAGACCTTGCCTTGCTTCACATTGACTGGGCTATTCGTGGTGATCGCGACCCTGATGGCACGCCCCGACAACCGCGTGAGGGGTACTCACCTGGCTAACCATCAAAGATAGTGGCCTCTGGAGAATTCGGGCAGGCCACAATACGAACAAGAGGTAGCGCGTGCTGAAGAACCGCCGAACAAGCCGCTCCAGCCGACGAGCGGCGGGAGAGGCGCCGCTCGCGGTTGAGCGGCGGCGTTGGGCGCTCGGCGAGCATGTTATTCCCCGGGAAGCGGCCGAAGGGGACCAATGCATAGCATGGGCTTTTCTCTTCAATCCTGGGCTAGGCCCTTTGCGAAGGTATGCGGGGTCGTACTCGGCGTTGCGGCCTTGTCGACGCCGGCGTTCGCGCAAACGCGGACGGATCTCGTGGAGCGCGGCCGCTACCTTGTGGAGACCATCGGCGTCTGCGGACACTGTCACACGCCGCAGCAGGTAAAGGATGGCCGCCAAGTGGACCTGCCGGGCATGCACCTCGCGGGGGGCTACGGCTTCGACGGCCCCGTCCTCGGCCGGTGGGTGGGAGCAAATATCACGTCTGACCCCGAGACCGGCATTGGCGGCTGGACAGAGGTTCAGATCGCCACCGCCATTCGCGAGGGGAGGCGACCGAATGGCAGCATCATCGGCCCGCCCATGCCGTTCGCGCACTATCGCAAGATTTCCGACGCAGACGCTGCAGCCATGGCGGCCTACCTGAAGTCCGTGCCGCCCGTTCGCAACGCCGTCGAGCGATCGTCCTACCGCATCCGCCTTCCCGCAGACTGGGGCCCGCCCGTGTCCGGCGTGGCGGGTCCGCCTGCGGGCGACCCGGTAGCGCGTGGTGCTTATCTCGTGGAAGTCGGCCACTGTATGGATTGCCACACGCCGAACCGCGCGGGCGGAGGCGGACGCGACTGGTCGCGCGCCGGCGCGGGCGGCCGACCCGTAACGGGCTTAGCAGGTCCGGTGGCCGCCTCCAACATCACGCCGCACCCGGAGCGTGGCCTCGGCCGCTGGACGGACGAGCAGATCGTCCGCGCCATCACGCAAGGAGTGTCCGCCGATGGTCGGCGGCTTTCTCCGCCCATGCCTTTTGCGAACTACGCCCGGATGTCGCCGCGCGACCTGGCCGACCTCGTCGCATATCTTCGCTCGTTGCCGGCGCAACCCTAGTCGAGATGGAGGCGCGCCCAGATCATCAGGACGCGGCCGGGTTCTCGGAACTGGGTCGCGTGGACCGAGTCGACGCGAGCTTGTTGCTGAGAGGACTCAGGATGAGCGGCCGGCGAGATGTCCTGGGATGCTTAAGCTAAGCGTGAGCGAGACCATGGAGGGTGCGATGAAGAGAGGCGTTACCACCAAACGCGCAGTGCGGCCGCGCTCTCGCGCGTTCACCCGCGGTGTCCATCATCTCGCTCTGTGCACCGACGACATAAAGACAACGACCGAGTTCTACACGAGGCTGCTCGGTATGTCCTTGGTCCATGCGATGAAGGTGCCGCCCGGTCTTGGTACCGGTTCCAAGAACCGGGGCAATCCACCGTACGAAGAGATCCGTCACTATTTCTTCGACATGGGTAACGACAGCCTCCTCGCCTTCTTCGAAATCCCGCGGGGTAAGGAGCCCGCCGGCAATCGCAACGCCATCGGCGCCATGCAGCACTGCGCTTTCGTGGTGACCCGGTCACACTTCCGAGAGATCGAGGAGCGCCTGCAGCGCCACAACATCCCCTACAACGGCCCAATTCCGCAGTTGCCGGGACTCCTCGGCATCTACTTCTACGATCCCAACGGCATCCGTCTCGAGTTCGCCTGCCAGCCCGAGGACGGGGACCGGCGCGCGGTCCTGCCGTGCGTCACTCAGACGAAGAGCGAGGCGAGCCACGAGCTGGCCACCATCCCCGACGCTGACGCCGCGTGGATCAAGGAAATGATTGAGGCGTTGCCCGAGGCCGCCGATTCCTGTGAACCTCCCTCGAAAAAGTAGACCCTTTTGGCTAACGCAGGGAGGTGGCGAGTGGGCAGACCAATCGGGCCGAGGAAATCGAATGCTCCCCATTGTTCTGTTCACCGGCCGGAGTTCAGGTCCCCGGGCTGGGCTCGAACCAGCGACTCCCTGATTAACAGACGAGGAGAGGTGAAGAACCGGCCTCTCTTCTTTCCGCGTACTTGCGCGTAACCAATCGATCGGTCTACGCATTCGCCGGCTGATTGCTCGCGACATAGAAGTACTCTCGAGACAGACGCGGACGCAAGGGCCCGCCCACACTGGGTCTGACGTCGTGGTTCATTCGGCCCGCTCTGAGCATCGGTCGAGCATGACTCTCCAGACTTTTCAGCCGCCAAGCCCACGTAGACATAGGACGTGCGATTCGCAGTCATAGCGCGCTCCTCCCAGGTAGGAACTCCACAGGCCCTCTCCCCTGCCCCTTGCTGCACCTGCGAGCAGGAGGATTCTCGACCGGCCCGCGTCAAGAGTCGGCTCGACGCGCCCGAGCTCCCGGGGAAAACGTCGTGGCGATAGGACTTTGCGTTCTGTAGCCCCCGGCTCTTCAGCGTTCTTTGACCGCCGCGTGGGCTTCAGTAGACTGGAATGAGAAGGCTCCCTCAGGGCGATGTCGAATCAGCAGGCGCTCCTCCTATTCCTGCGCGCCCTCCTGGCCGCTAAGAAGTCACTGGCGCTCTACCCGCCGGCCAGCGAGGCAGCGACAGGTTGGATCGAGCGGCTACGGCGCTCTTTGGACGACGCCTTTCGTCAGGGCCTGATCTTCCCGATCCGCGTGGGCCGGGACCGCTTCTCCTGGCCGGGCGGGGAGGTCGCCGTCACGGACCAGGCGCTCAAGGGTCTGCGGTTCGAGATGCAGTCCCGGGGGATCCTCGAGCTCAGCATCGAGCCGTCGGTCGAGACCTGGGAGCTCCAGGCCATGCTGGAGCTCCTCAACAAGCCGGTCGAACAGTTCGCCTCCCTCACCGCCGCGCGCAACTACCTCCGCGACCGAGCCGTAGTCCACGTGAGCGTCAGCGCGCCAGGTCTCGGGGGCCTCCCGGCGACCCCCGGGAGTCTGGACCTCGGCTGGGGCACCGGCACAGATGAGTCGGGCTCCGGGGCGATGCTCCCTGGGGCGGACGCGGACGCCCTGGACCTGCTCGTCGAGTCCATCCTGAAATCGATCGACGCGCGACTCGAGAACCTCGCGTATGAGCGTACCGGGTTGCTCGAGTGGTTCCAGACCGTCTCGCGCGGTGGGCGCGTCGATCTGCTCTATGCGGCGGTCAAGATGCTCGGCGCGATGGCGCAAGGCAGTGGCGACCGCGAGGTTCGCGCGCGAACGACGCTCGAGGCACTCATGCTCCTCCCCGACGCGACCCTGACGCCCTTCTTCGGTGACTACCTCCTCCCCGGCGCGGCGACCGATCTCACCGCGTTCAACCTGCTCACGCAGGTCACCGAGGACGAGCTGCGGCAGATCGCCAGCCACGTCCCGCGGGAGCGGCTCGTCGCGCTGACGACGGAGCTGCTCGAGTACCCCTGGGAGGAAGGCAAGCGACAGCGCTTGCTGGAGGCGATCACGTTGACGCTCGAGCGTGACGCTGACCCCGGGGCGTCTCCGGCAGGACCATCCCTGCTCTCGCACAGCGACCCCCTGTTACTCGAACTGCGGCAGGAGATCATGGACGCCTGCCGCCCCGAGGTGCTCCTCGCGCGAAGCGCGGACGTGCTCCTGGCGCTGGTCTCCAGCGCTCATCGCGCCGAAAGCCCGGAGTTCGCATTCGATGCGCTGGCGGAGATCGCCCGCGAGGCGCTGGCCGGCGGCCAGCCCGATCTGGCCCTCCGCGTCCTGCGTAGTGTAGCGACCGGCGCCACGCCCGAGGCGTCCCAAAACCCGCCGACCCCGACCACGCTGTTCCGAGGCAAGGTCGCCGGGCACAGCCACGTCTCGCTCATCGTGGATCTCCTCCGTCGTGACCCTCCGACGGGCCCGATGGACATCGCGACCGAATATCTGCGTCTGGCCGGCGCGGAGGGAATGGAGGTGTTCACGGCGCTCCTCGCGGAGCAGCCACACCGCCGGATCCGGATTCGGATGTGCGAAGTGCTGGCCCGGCTGGGAGTGCCGGCGATCCCGTCGTTGCTGTCGCGGCTCGATGACAAGCGCTGGTTCGCGGTGAGGAACGCCCTCTATACGCTGCGGAAAATCGGGCACGCCTCCGCGTTCCCGGCAATCGTCGCTGTGCTGGAGCATCCCCACCCGCGGGTCCGGCTGGAGGCCGTGCGCGCCGCCATCCACGTCGGTGGGGCAGCCGCGAGAGCACCGTTGCTCCGCCGCGTGCATGACCCAGACACATCGGTGCGACGGACGGCGATCGGCGCAGTCGGCACCCCGGGGAACGACGCCGCCGTCCCAGAGCTGCGCAAGGTGCTGCTGGGCCCAGGCGCCCGGAGCGAGGACGACGCGGAGGTCCAGCTGGAGACGATCCGCGCGCTCGCCTCGATCGCCACCCCGGCCGCGCTGGAGGTGCTCGAGGCGACGGTCAGCCGACGCCCCTGGTTCTGGAAGCGCGCCGACCGCCGCGTCCGGGATCTGGCCGTCCAGACGCTGGACGGCCGGAAGCCGCTGGCAAGCGTCTCCCCCGAGGCCGGTGATGACAGATAGTCGCCCCGAGCAGGCGTCGCACGTCTTCGGCTGCTTGCACGGCCTGGTCCGGACGGCCGCGCTCTATCCAGCGATGCACGCGCTGACGGTCAAAGCCAAGCAGACCCTGCACGACGCATTGACCGCCTACCTGAGCACGCATGGGAGGCTCGTGTATCGCTTCCTGGGCGACGTTCTTGTCGCCGACGATCGGATCCTCCCGCGAGAGAGCCTCGTCTACCGCCGGTTCGTCGCGGTCTGCCAGAACGAGTGGCAGATCGGTAGCATCTCGTTCATCGCGGGTGTGGAGCCACGAGAAGTGGACGCGCTCCTCGAGGCCGTCACCGCGGGAGTGGGCGGCGAGCCGGCGTCGTGGACGTTGCGCAAGGGGTTGTCTCACGTGCTGCTGGGTCCGCCGGTCCAGCCCGAGCAACAGAGCGGAGAAACGACGGCCAAACGAGCCTACTACGGCTCCATCGACGCCCTCCGCGACATCCAGGCGACCGTCCGCGCTCGCTCCCCCCTCGCCGTGGAGCAACTCGGAACGCTCCGCGTCTTCTCCTCCACCCTCCTGGAGCAGATCCTCCAGAGCCCGGCGCTGGTCCTCCGCCTCGCGAGCATCAAGTCCTACGACGAGTACACCCTCTATCACTCGGTGAACGTCGCCGTTATCTCGATCGGCCTCGGCCTCGTGATCGGCCTGCCGGAGACCCTCCTCCGGGAGATCGCCATGGCCGGCATGCTCCACGACGTCGGCAAGATCGCCATCCCGCTCGAGATCCTACGGAAGCCTGGTCCGCTCGACGAAGAGGAATGGCAGATCATGCGGCGTCACCCCGTCCTCGGTGCGGACCTCCTGAGCCGCCTGCCGGGCTCGAACCGTCTGGCGATGATCGTCGCCTTCGAGCACCACCTGCGCTTCGACTTACGTGGCTATCCATCTGTCGCCACCGGGTGGGCGCAGCATCCGGTCAGCCGCCTGGCCTGCGTGGCCGACGTGTTCGACGCCATGTCCTCGCGCCGCGCATACAAGAAGGCCATTCCGAACACGGACGTGCGTGGCTTCGTCCGCGACGAAGCTGGGCGAACGTTCGATCCCCGACTCGTTTGCGTCCTGGATCTCATGCTCGGACAGCTGGAGGGGGAGACGCCCGAGGAGGGACTTCATGAAAAATCTGATCGAGTCTCTCGCGCTTGAGGGGACCGCGCTCACGGTGGCCCTCGCGCCGGCTCTACCGGTCGACGCGCGAACACTGACCGCGGCCACGGCCATTCGCGTCTTCGATCGCTACCCGGTCATCGACCGCGTCATCATGGTGACCGGCGCGAACAAGATCAGCTTGTCCCGAGAGCAGGTCGAGCGTCTCCTGCGCTCGGAGACCCTCGCCAAGCCCGACGGCAGCCAGTGGCGGCATGCGGTCGCTCTCATCGCCGCCCTTTTGGGGGGCTAGTTGCCTTGACACCCCCGTGGGCCGGTGTAATCTCTGGTCGCAATCGATCGGCGTCTGGAGGGAATCTCATGCGGTTTTCTGGATTGTGTGCCGTGCTCCTCGCCCTCAGCGTCGCCGCCGCCGGCGCCCCCGTGGGGGCCCAGGGCTCCGGCCCCATCCGGCTGGGCGCGTCGCTCTCGCTGACCGGCACCTACGCCAAGCTCGGCAAGAACCAGCACGAGGGCTACAAGCTCTGCGAGAAGGATCTCAACGCCAAGGGCGGACTGCTCGGCCGCAAGGTCGAGTTCGTCGTGTACGACGACCAATCCACGCCGGCCACGGCCGTGCGGCTCTACGAGAAGCTCATCACCGAGGACAAGGTCGACGGCATCATGGGCCCGTACTCGTCGCCCGTCACCGAGGCCTCCGCCAACGTCACCGAGAAGTACAAGAAGGTGATGGTGTCGCCGCTGGCGGCGACGACGTCGATCTTCAAGAAGGAGCCGCGGCGCAAGTACATCTTCATGGTCATCTCGCCGGCGGAAGGCTACATGGAAGGCCTCGTCGATATGGGCGCCAAGCGCGGCCTCAAGACCGTGGCCGTGGTGAACGAGGACACGCTGTTTTCGAAGGCGGCCGCGGCCGGGGCCGTCGAGTCGGCCAAGAAGAAGGGCCTCCAGGTGGTTTTCCAGGAAGCCTATCCCAAGGGCAACACCGACTTCTCGGCGCTGCTCACGAAGCTGAAGTCGGTCAACCCCGACATCCTCGCTGCCGCCACCTACTTCGACGACGCGGTGGCCCTCACCCGGCAGATGAAGGAGCTGAACGTCAATCCCAAGATGTACGGCGTGACCGTCGGCGGCGACCTGCCGGAGTTCTACGACACGCTCAAGCAGAACGCCGAGTACATCTACGGCGCCACCCAGTGGGAGCACACGCTGCCCTATCCGGGCAACCAGGAATTCTTCGAGACGTACAAGAGGGACTTCGGCCATGAGCCCTCCTATCACTCGGCCGCCGGCTATGCCGGCTGCCTCATCTACGCCGAGGCGGTGAAGCGGGCGGGCTCGCTCGACGCCGACAAGGTGCGGGAGCAACTGCTCAAGCTCGAGATGAAGACAATCTTCGGCGACTACAAGGTCGACCCGGATGGCTTCCAGCTCGCTCACAAGATGGTGATGTTCCAGTGGCAGGGTGAAAGGAAGGTCACCGTCTGGCCGGATGAGCTGGCCCAGGTCAAGCCGCGCTTCCCCACGCCGCCCTGGACCCAACGCTAAATTTCTTCGGAGGGGGACTCGCCGTCCCCTTCCGAGACTCCCCCAGGAATCGATGGCGCGGGCAAAGCCCGCGCTCGAAAGCGCCGTCTGACCGATGAACGTGGTGATCACGCCCGAGATGGTGGGGCAGGTGGTCATCTCGGGGATTCTGTCGGGCGCGCTGTATGCCATGGTGGCCCTGGGGCTGGCGCTCATCTTCGGGGTCATGCGGGTCATCAACGTGGCCCATGGCCCGCTCCTGATGCTGGGAGCCTACGTCACCTACTTCCTGTTCAGCGGACTCGGCCTCAACCCCTATCTCACCGTCCCCGTGAGCATGGCCGTGATGTTCGTGGTGGGCGTGATCCTCCAGCGCACCCTGGTGTTCCGGGTGGTGAACGCGCCGGAGCTGTCCTCGCTTCTGCTCACCTTCGGGATCTCCATCGCGCTGGTGAACCTGGCCCAGCTGGCCTTCACCTCGGACCTGCGCGCGATCGAGTATCTGACGCGGTCCTTCGTGGTCGGGCCGTTCGCGATCTCCGGCTCCCGGTTCATCGCGTTCCTGTTCGCGATCGCCGTGACCGCGCTGGCCTTCCTCTTTCTCCAGCGCACGAAGCTCGGCAAGGCGATCCGGGCCACCTCGCAGAGCGCCGAGGTGGCCATGGTGTGCGGGATCGACGTCAGCCGCGTGCACATGATCACCTTCGGGCTGGGGGCGGCGCTGGCCGCCGGGGGTGGCGCCCTGATCGCGGTGGTCATCGCGATTCAGCCCGAGATGGGGCAGGTCTGGACCTTCAAGTCCTTCCTGGTCATCGTCCTGGGCGGGGCCGGCAACTATCCGGGGGCGCTCCTGGGCGGCCTGCTGCTGGGGCTCGTCGAGCAGCTGGCCTCGCTGTTTCTCACCACCCAGCTTTCCGAGGTGGTGGCTTATCTGCTCCTGGTGGTCGTGCTCCTGCTCCGGCCCAGCGGGCTCCTGAGCGGCCGGCAGACGTGATCCGGGCCTTCCTGGCGACGCTGGCCGGCGTGCTCGTCCTGCTCGCCGTCTACCCGACCTTCGGGACCGGTTATGGCGTGCGGGCGACCCAGCAGGTCTTCATGTGGATCGTGCTGGCCGGCTCCTGGAACCTCATCTCGGGCCTCACCGGCTACGTCTCCTTCGGTCATGTCGCCTTCTATGGCATCGGCGCCTATGCGGGCGCCATTCTCGTCACCCGCGCGGGCTGGGCCTGGGAGCCGGCGGCGCTGGCGGGAGGCCTCGCGGCCTGCCTGCTGGCGGTCCTCATCGGCTATCCGTGTCTGCGGCTCAAGGGCCCCTACTTCGCCATCGCCATGCTGGGACTCAACGAGGTGCTGCGGGCGCTGGTGTCGTACTTCGAGGGGTTGACCGGCGGCGGCTCGGGGCTCTCGCTGCCGACGCTCGACGCCTCGGTTCCCATCTACTACGCCATGGGGCTCACGGCGATGCTGGTCACGCTGCTGACGTACCGCATCGTCACTTCGCGCTTCGGGCTCCGCCTCATGACGATCCGCGAGGACGAGGTGGCGGCGGAGGCGATGGGCATCGACACTGCGCGGCACAAGCTGGGCGCCTTCATCCTGTCGGCGGCAGGCCCCGGGATCGCGGGGGCGCTGACCGCGCGCGATCAGGGCTACATCGAACCGGTGAGCGTCTTTCCCCTGGCCATGACCATCACCATGATCGTGATGGCGCTCTTCGGGGGCAAGGGCACCGTGTGGGGGCCAGTCCTGGGCGCCGCCGTCCTCTTCGTGGCTCAGGAGATGCTGTGGGCCCGTTTCCCCTACCTCCATCAGCTCCTCTTCGGAACCATCATCGTGGCCGTCGTGCTCCTCATGCCGCGCGGCGTGCTGGGCATTCTGCAAATGAAGTATCGATTGCCGAGAACAATCTGATGGCGGCCGTGCTGGAGGTGGACGGCCTGCGCAAGCGGTTCGGTGGCGTGACGGCCGTCAACGGAGTCTCGCTGGCTCTGGAGGCGCGCCGCATCTATGGCCTCATCGGGCCCAATGGCTCCGGCAAGACCACGTTCTTCAACTGCATCACCGGCCTCGAGCGGCGCGACGCGGGGCGGGTGATCTTCAAGGGCGAACGCATCGACCAGCTGAAGCCCTACCAGATCGCGCTCAGGGGGATCGGCCGCACCTTTCAGGTGATCCGCGTGTTCCCCGAGCTCACCGCGCTGGAGAACTTGATCGTGGTGACCCGCGGCGACGCGGGCGCCGCCGGGCGCCGGGCCCGGGAGCTCCTGGGCCTTGTGCGCCTGGACGGCCTCCGCAACGAGTACGCCGGCAACCTCTCCTACGGCCAACAGAAGCTGGTGGAGTTCGCCCGGGTGCTCATGCGCGACCCCGCGCTCATCCTGCTCGACGAGCCGGCCGCCGGTGTGAACCGGACGCTCCTCAACGATCTCCTGGAGGCCGTGCGCCGGCTGCGCGATCAGGGCGCCACCGTACTGCTGGTCGAGCACGACATGAAAGTCGTCATGGGGCTCTGCGAGACCGTCTTCGTCCTCGACCACGGCGACAAGATCGCCGAGGGGCCGCCGGGGGCCATTCAAGCCGATGAGCGCGTCATCGAAGCCTACTTCGGCCGTTAGCCCGTCGGGCGGGCCCTTGCTGGCTGCGGAGCGCATACACGCCGGATACGGCAAGCTGGAGATCCTGCACGACGTCTCGCTGGAGGTGCGGCCGGGCGAGATCGTGAGCATCATCGGCCCCAACGGAGCCGGCAAGTCGACCGCGTTCAAGAGCATCGTCGGCCTGCTCCGGCCCAGGGCGGGGACGGTCCGCTTCAAGGGACAGGACATCACCGGGCTCCGGCCGGACCTGGTGCTCCGGCGGGGTCTGGCCTACGTCCCGCAGGGACGCATCGTCTTCCCCCAGATGACCGTGCTCGAGAACCTCGAGATGGGAGCCTACATCGAGCGCGATGGGGCCCGGGTGGCGGCGGCCCTGGAGCGGGTGTACGCGCTGTTCCCCGTGCTGGCCGAGCGCCGCAAGCAGAAGGCCGGCACCATGTCCGGGGGCGAGCAGCAGATGGTGGCCATCGCCCGCGCGCTGATGACGACGCCCAGCCTCATTCTTCTGGACGAGCCGTCGCTGGGCCTGGCGCCCCGGTTCGTGGCCCTCATCTTCGACAAGCTGGCGGAGATGCGCGGGGCCGGATACACGCTGATGCTGGTGGAGCAGAACGCCACGCGCGCCCTGGCCATCGCCGATCGGGGGTACGTGCTGGAGCTCGGACGGAACCGGTTCCACGGTCGGGGCCGGGAGCTGCTCGATGACCCCGAGGTCAAGCGCCTCTACCTGGGCGGCTGAGCGCCCGCGTCACTCTCGTGATGCGCGTTCAACACGTCGAGGTCTTGACGAGCTCCATCAGTCGGCCGAGTGTGGCTAGCCGCGCGTCGAGCGTCGCGCCGGCCGGATCCACGCGCAGTGTGGTGAGGCCGCTGGCGCGGTAGACGCGCAGCCGCTCGCGCACCATCGCCTCGGTGCCGAGCAGGTTCG
>Ga0137404_10000782_pt1 | contig 20968 bp, 16 predicted proteins | sample CZOMad2_1_16fung_FD_108285 | JGI IMG/M metagenome (GOLD analysis project Ga0137404, IMG submission 108285) | Vadose zone soil fungal communities from Angelo Coast Range Reserve, California, USA - CZOMad2_1_16fungal (Illumina Assembly) | ecosystem: Environmental > Terrestrial > Soil > Vadose... | reverse complement strand
TGTCTGTTCTTTCCAGTTCCTTACTTGAAGCAAACGACAGGCTAGGAAGCCTGTCCTACTGCTTGGTTTAGTGTTTCGCGATTCGTTTGCCAACTCGGGCGGTGCCTTTGCCAAAGTGTTTGCCGAAACCGCCCATCCCGCGGCCGAATGCTCCACCCGCATGAAGCGGTCGACCATGTCGCATGTGCTTGCCAAAACGCCGGCCACCGTGACCGACGCTCAAGCCGGACTCTTTGTACTCGTGCTTGATTCCGCGATGCCGGCGCCTGCCAAAATCACCGTGCACGCGGCGACGACGACGAACGCCGGAATCGCTTTGCGGAAAGGCGTTGCGAGAGTTTGCGCCAAACTCGGAAAGGAAGGCCCTTGAGACGCTGGTCGAAGCAATTATCGTCTGTGAAATTGCAACCAGGAGAACGAATCCCATGCAGATTATTCTACGCATGATTTATTACCTCCGATTTCGCGCAGAGGATGTCACAAGCAATCTCTATAGTCTAGCGTGATCGCTGCTGTTAGAATGTGGGCGATGCAAGCCGAAACGCTTAACTGCCCAAACTGTGGCGCCGCGACAGCGACAGCTGAACCGCTATGCCGATTTTGCGGTTCACGACTGGCGACCGTCGCCTGTCCGTCATGTTTCGCCATGATCTTCGTTGGCAGCAAACACTGTCCGCATTGCGGCGCGACGGTGGTGGTTCCGAAAATGACCACTGCCGAAGAAACTAAATGTCCACGCTGTAAGGTCCTAATGAAATCAGTTGCAATCGGCTCCGCCAATGTTAGCGAATGCGAGGAATGTCTTGGTCTTTGGCTCAACGTGGCGGCCTTTGAAGCCATTTGCTCCGATCGCGAGCAGCAATCGGCGGTACTGGGAACTGCATCGCCGGCGCCGGCCGGAGCCGTGCGCGAAACTAGTAAAGTCAACTACGTACCCTGCCCCCAGTGTTCCCAGTTGATGAATCGAATTAATTTCGCGCGCTGCTCGGGCGTGATTGTGGATGTTTGCAAGGGCCATGGCACGTGGTTCGATCGCGACGAGCTTAGCCGCATCGTCGAATTCATTCGCAGCGGGGGTTTGGAAGAATCACGCAAACGTGAAAAAGAAGAAATCAAGGAAGAGCGTCTAAAACTTCTCGAGCAGCAAAGAATTGAAGCACGTCGTTCGATCTTAACCGGCCGCGACTTGGACGATCACCGGATTCCGGTAATTGTCTCCACTCGAGGGCTGTTGAAGTTCCTGTTGGACGACTAATCCGCAGATTACGCAGATTGCACAGATTTTGCCGTCAGATTATTTTTGCAAGCGGGTTTTTCCTTACCTCAGCGTCTTCTTAACTAAACTAACAAAATCCCCGATGTCATCTTCCGTCGTATCAAACGAAGTCATGAGTCTGACTTCTGAAGTCTGCTCGTTCCAAACGTAGAAAAAATGTTTCTTCTGCAGCCTGGGAATATATTTTTTTGGAACTACTGCAAAAACCCCGTTAGCCTCGACCTTTTGCGTGATCTTGATCTGCGGAATCTTTCCGAGCTCCTGGGCCAGCAACTGGGCCATGCGATTGGCGTGTTCTGCATTTTGCAGCCACAGATTGCCTGTCAGCAAAGCCTCAAACTGCGCAGAAATGTAGCGCATTTTTGAAGGCAGGTGCGTGCCTTGCTTGCGCTTGTACTTGAAATCAAGAGCCAGCGTTTTATCAAAGAACACTACTGCCTCGCCATACATCATTCCATTTTTCGCGCCGCCGAACGAGAGCACATCTACCCCAGCATCTCTCGTTATCGCCCTTAGCTTAACGTCCAGGCCGGCCGCAGCATTTGCAATGCGCGCGCCGTCAACGTGCAACAGCATGTCGTGAGCGTGTGCGAATGTTGCCAGCGACTTCATTTCGCGTGGCGTGTAAACGGTTCCCATTTCCGTTGCTTGCGAAATCGAAATGACGCGCGGTTGAACGTGATGCTCAAAACCAACGTCGTGCAGCAGCGGCTTGATTTGATCGATCGTAAGTTTTCCATCAGACGTTGCGACAGGAACCAATTTGCAGCCAGTGAATTTTTCCGGCGCGCCACATTCATCGACATTGATGTGGGCCGTCTCAGCACAAATGATTGCGTGATGCGATTGGGTCATCGCCTTAAGCCCCAACACATTTGCGCCAGTGCCGCCGAAAACAAAAAACACTTGTGCATCGTTGCCGAGCTGCTTATGAAACTTCTCCAGCGCTCGCGTCGTGTAAGGGTCGTCGCCATAAGCAATCACGTGGCCGTCGTTGGAGGCAACTATCGCCTTCATAACCTGCGGATGGACACCGGCGTTGTTGTCGCTGGCAAAACTGCGCTTCATAAAACTAGTTCCAGGTTTAAAGTTTCAAGTTTCAAGTTTCTGTCGATTAAGATACTCGCTTGTCAGGATCAAACGTGAAGGGGATTCGCAACCTGAAACCTGAAGCTTGGAACTTGAAACTCATTTCTTAAAGTCACCAATAATTTCGCGTGCCGCATTCGCGCCAGGGCCGCCCGTTATTCCGCCTCCGGGATGCGTGCCGGCGCTGCATAAGTAAAGTCCCTTGATCGGAGTTCTATACTGGGCCCAGCCGATTAGAGGTCTAAAAGCAAAGAACTGATCGAGTGACTGCTCGCCATGATGAATGTGGCCTCTTCTTAACCCGTAGGTCTGTTCCAGATCGAGCGGCGTGATTACCTGCCGGGCCACAATCAAATCTCGTAGGTTTGGCGCGTAATTCGATAGGGTCTTTACAACAATGTCACCTAGCTCTTCGCGGCGCGAATTCCAATCTCCATCTTTTAGATGATAAGGCGCAAATTGCGCGTGTATCGACACCACCTGTGCGCCGTTTGGCGCCAGCGAGGGGTCGCTCAGCGAGGGAATGCGAATATCCAGATACGGTTGCGGCGAAATCTCACCATATTTTGCTGCGTCAAACGCACGCTCGAGGTAGTCAATTTCAGGACCAATATGAATGCGGCCCGCCAGTTTTTCCTTCGCGGTGCTCGCAGTTAAGCCGATAAATTCCGGCAAAGCAGAAAGGGCAATCTGAACTTTTGCCACTGTGCCATGCGCGCGATAGTTTTGCATGTGATTGCGATAACTCGGTTCGAGCTCGCCAGGGTCAAGTAACTCCAGGATCGTAATCCCAGGGTCGTGACTTGAAACTGTGGTCCAGGCAGGAATCTCTTCTCCGCTTTCCAGTACAACGCCCGCTGCTTTACCGTCCTTGACGTGAATGTTTATAACGCCGGTGCCGGTGCGAATTTCCGCACCGGCTTCCCTAGCGGCCAACACCAATGCATTTGTCAGCGCGCCCATGCCGCCCTTCACCAACGTCGATGGCGCGAATGGATTGCCGCCGTTTGCCGCCTGCAGCAAGACCGCGGCGCTGGTGCCTGCCGACCAGGGTCCAGCAAACGCGCCCGAGATTCCGCGCGCCGCGACGAGCGCGCGCAAACTTTCCGTTTCGAACCACTCGGCGGCGAGATCGGCTACTGCCATTGGTCCATATCGCAGCAAACGATATTCGTCCTTTTTACCGAGCCCGCGGATGGCCCACCCAAGTCTTCCGAGCTGCCACAGTTCGCCGGCTGAAAGATCTTCAATATCGGGCGGCGTCATCGTGAGCGTTGGCGCCAACGCGCGACCGATGCGTGCAAAGGTGGAAATGAATTCCGGATAACGCTCGGCGTCGGCACGGCTTATATTTGTTAACTCCTCTGCCGTTCGCTTTGTGTTTTCATAAATGCAAATTGAATTACCGTTCGTGTTAGGCGCCCAGACGCGAACGTCTGGCGTGATGAACTCAACACCACGGCGTTCGAGTTGAAAGTCTTTGATGATGCGAGGCAGCAGGGGGCCTGGACTACCAGCCAACGTCGAACAGCGAAAGCCTGGATGAAATTCTTCAGTGACTGATCCGCCGCCAACTATTTCGCGCCGTTCGAGCACCAGTGTTTTCAGTCCGGCCCTGGCGAGGTAATAGGCAGCCACTAGGCCGTTGTGGCCGGCGCCGATGATGATAATGTCGTAGGTTGCCATTCGCTCGAGATTAATCAGCCGCGGATTCATGCGGATAAACTCAGATCTGAGAAACAAAAAGAATCGGCCACAGATGCACACGGATAAACACGGATAGGAATAATTCCACTAGTTGAGTTGAGTGCTTTAATTAACCTGTTTTTGATCAGATCGGTTTTATCGGTGTCCATCTGTGGCTAATTGCTTGTCTTTCAGATTCGCGTTTATTCGCGTAAATCCGCGGCTTATCTTTATCCGCTCTTATCCGCGTCCATCTGTGGCCAGACTTTTTAGATGTCTTTCAGCATTTGCATGGCCGCATTTCGTCCCGGCGCGCCCATGATGCCGCCGCCCGGATGTGTTGCCGATCCACACATGTAGAGATTGCGAATCGGTGTTCGATACTGTGCCCATCCCGGCGCCGGTCGCAGAAAGAAAAGCTGTTCGAGCGTCAACTCGCCTTGAAAAATATTTCCTTCCGACAAACCAAAATCGCGTTCGAGATCGAGTGGCGTCAACACCTGGCGATGCAGAATCAGATCCTTGATGTTGGGCGCGTGCTCGGCGATCGTATCGATTACCGTGTCGCCAAACTCTTCGCGCTTGTCGTCCCAGTTTCCCTCCTTCAAGTTATAAGGCGCGTATTGCACAAAGCAGGACATCACGTGCTTGCCCGGAGGCGCGACGGACGGATCAGTCAAACTGGGAATGACCATGTCGATATAAGGCCGGCGCGAGAAGCGGCCATACTTAGCTTCATCGTAAGCGCGCTCCATATATTCAACACTCGGCGAGATCGATACCGCACCACGCAAATGTGGCCCAGCGCCGGGCAAACATTTAAAGTTTGGCAGACCATCGAGCGCGAGATTTACTTTTCCCGAAGAGCCGCGATACTTGTAACGCTTGAGATCGTCGGTGAAGTCATCTGGCAAATGCTCTTCGCCGACCATTTTCATAAATGTGAGGCGCGGATCGACGCTCGAGGAAACGACATCCGCATAGATCTCGTCTCCGTTCTGAAGTAACACCCCTTTGGCCGTTCCGTTTTTGAGAATGATTTTCTCAATGGGCGCTTCAGTGCGAATTTCCACCCCCGCTTCTCTGCCGGCGTCGGCAATGGCGTTGGAAATCGTGCCGGTGCCGCCACGCGAAAGTCCCCACGAGCGGAACGCGCCATCAATCTCGCCCATGTAGTGATGCAGCAGCACGTAAGCAGTGCCGGGTGAACGCACGCCGAGGAACGTGCCAATGATTCCCGATGCCGACATCGTCGCTTTCAGCACGTCAGTCTCAAACCACTGATCGAGAAAGTCGACCGCGCTCATAGTCATTAACTGCACCTGATTATATTTGTCGTCCGCCGATAGTTTCTGAAACCGCTTGCCAAGGAAAAGCAGATCCTTCAAGCCCTTAGGATTTAGCGAAGTCGGATCCGGCGGAGTCATGTTCATGATTGGCTTCACAAAGTGGGCCATCTCAATCATGGCTTTGCCGTATTCGTCATAGGCTTCGGCGTCGACTCGGGAATGGCGTGCAATCTCACGACGGGTTTTGGCGTGGTCGTTAACGCGCCAGAGATAGCCTCCATTTGGCATTGGCGTGAAGGTCCCATCCAGCGGCAGTATCTCCAGCCCATGTCGCGGCAGGTCCAACTCGCGAATAATCTCCGGACGCAATAGGGAGACTACATACGAACAAACTGAGAACTTGAAACCAGGAAACACTTCTTCAGTGACGGCAGCGCCACCGAGTAGGTGGCGCCGTTCAAGTACCAAAACCTTTTTGCCCGCGCGCGCGAGATAAGCCGCGTTGACCAGTCCGTTATGTCCGCCACCAATCACGATGACGTCGTATTTCTTGCTCATGAGTTGTTCGGTATTGCAGGTTGCTGAAGCACGGCAAGCATACTTATAATCGCTCGCCCTGACAATCACGCTACCGACCCAAGCGCATGCCTGTTGGAACCGCATTTCACGAACGAACGTTTTCGCTTTGCGAGAGTTTGAACTATCGCGAGTGGTCGGGATATTACGCCGTAAGCTCGTATGAACCTCACCACGAGCACGAATACAACGCCATTCGCAATGCCACGGCACTGATCGATATTTCACCGCTCTTCAAATACCGACTTACTGGTCCTGACGCCACCGGGCTCGTCGACCGCGTCATCACGCGCGACATGCGAAAGGTCACTGTGGGCCAGGTCATTTATACGCCGTGGTGTGACGAGAACGGGAAAGTGATTGACGACGGAACCGTGTCACGCCTTGAAGAAAATACCTATCGTTGGACTGCTGCCGATCCCAGCCTGCGTTGGTTCAGACAGAATGCCAGCGGGATGAAGGTCGAGATTGAAGACATTTCGGAAACTGTCTCCGCGCTCGCCTTGCAGGGCCCGACCTCAGGGCGCTTGCTGAAAGCTGTGGTAAGCGACGCAGACATCGCCAACTTGAAATATTTCCGCGTCACCAAAGGAACGATTGCCGGGGTTTCGGTCGAGATTTCGCGCACTGGTTACACCGGCGATCTCGGCTATGAGATATGGGTTTCCAGCGACCAGGCGTTGAAAGTTTGGGATGAACTAATGACTGCCGGAAGAGCTTTCGATATTCATCCCACGGGGATGCTGGCGCTGGATGTGTCGCGCATAGAAGCAGGCCTGCTGTTAATCGAGGTCGATTTCAACAGCAGCAAGAAAGCCTTGATTGAAGCACAAAAATATTCGCCCTTTGAAATGGGTCTTGGACGTCTGGTGAATCTCGACAAGAGCCGTTTCATCGGTCAGGCAGCATTAATGGTGGAACAGAAGCGCGGGCATGCTCGCGAGATTGTTGGGCTGGAAATCGATTGGCCTGCTGTTGAGGGGCTTTACGAGAATGTCGGCCTGCCGCCGGCAGTCTCAGCCATCGCTTCCAGAGTAGCAGTGCCGGTGTTCAAAGACGGGTCTCAGGTTGGCAAGGCAACTTCCAGCACCTGGTCGCCGACCTTGAAGAAGATGATTGCGTTGGCCACGATCAATCGGCAGCACACAAGGGCCGGCACGAAACTTCAATTTGAAATTACGGTCGAGGCTGTGCGTCATCGCGTTTTGGCGACGGTGGTGAAAACACCTTTCTTCAATCCGAAAAGAAAAACGTCAACGCCAGTATTGTGATAGCGGCTCTGCCGCCTTTCGTGCGTAAAGGCTCTGCCTTTCCGTAAACGTCTTCTGAATCCATGAAGGCTGCGCCTCAAACTTAATCGAGGCATAGCCTCAATAAAGAACGAGAATTTAACCCCCGGAAAGGCTAAGGCTTTCTGCACATCAAGCGGCAAAGCCGCGATTCGTCCTTCTTTGCATAATCGTGAATCCGCTAAAACAAATCATCGAGAGTTATGACAGCAACGCGCCGCTCGATCGCGCCTGGACCATTCCCGCGCCGTGGTACACGGATAAAAGTCTTTATCAACTCGAGTTGCAAACTGTCTTTTCACAGTCGTGGCAGTTCGTTTGTCGTCTCGATCAGGTTGAACGCGCTGGCCAGTATGTTACGGCTGATGTTGTGGGCGAACCGCTGGTCATTGTGCGAGGCCACGACGATGTTCTGCGCGGTTTCTTCAACGTTTGCCGGCATCATGCCGCCGCAGTGATGACCGAACCGGAGGGTACGGCGAGCCAGCTTCGTTGCCCTTATCACGGTTGGACGTATTCGCTCGCAGGCGAACTTAAGGGTACGCCGGACTTCGCTGGCGCTCGCGATTTCGAGCGCTCACAGAACGGTTTGTTGCCTGTTGAGACTGCGGCTTGGGAGAAGTGGGTTTTTGTCCGGACAGGAAAGTGTGGCGGGCCATTGCCGCCTCCACACAACCATACGACAGATGCTGCGCTGAACGATTTCCTGGGCTCCGATCTGATCGCACAAATTCAGCCGCTGAACATGGAAACCCTTCAGTGGTTCGAGCGACGCCACTACTCCTTTGATTGCAACTGGAAAGTTTTTGTCGACAATTATCTCGACGGCGGTTATCACGTTCCTCATTTGCACAAAGGGCTCGACAGTGTGCTCGACTACAGCAATTACAAAATTGAGAACGGCAAACGCTTTTGTTTGCAGTGGAGCCCGATTGTCACCGAGGACGCAGAAGCGGAGACGGGCGCGGTGCGCAAAGGCGAACGGGCGCTTTATTACTGGCTTTACCCAAATTTCATGATCAACTGGTACGAAGGCGCGATGGATACCAATCTGGTTATTCCACGAGGCGTTGATAAGACTGAAGTGATTTTCGATTTCTACTTTGCGGATGTGTCCGAGACTGCGCGCGAACGCAACTGCGCCAGCGTTGCTGTCGGTCAACGCATACAGGATGAAGACACCGATATCTGTAAGTCGGTACAGCGCGGCCTGACTTCGCGCGCCTATCAGGCGGGCCGATTATCAGTGCGACGCGAGGCGGGTGAACATTTGTTTCACCGGTTACTGGCTGCCGACCTCAGTGCAGGCCTTTGAATTGGAAGGTTGCTTCCAAAAAAAGGATCCTGTCCCGGATGGTACGTATGCATCAACGGGGACCACGCTTGCCAATGAAATCTCACTTAAGCAGGTACTCGCGCATAAACATGACGGTCGCATAAAACTGGAAATCCTGGTTCTTCTTTTTTGCGAAGCCGTGTCCTTCATCTTTGCCCATTAGATACCAGACCGGCGTTTTGTTTTCCCTCATAGTTCTCACCATTTGCTGCGCTTCGTTTACTGGTACGCGAGGATCGTTGCCGCCGGCCACAATGAATATTGGCTTTGTTATGCTGGCAGCGTTATTCAAGGGAGCAATACGCAGCATGAACTCGCGCATCTTCGGATCCCTTTCATCGCCGTACTCAACTCGACGCAGATCGCGCCGGTATGATTCTGTGCGTTCAAGAAAAGACACAAGATTTGAGATGCCAACCACCGGCAACGTTGCGCGAATCTTATTGTTGTAACGTTGGGCTACCGCAAAAGTCATATGACCGCCATAGGATCCGCCCGTCACCATAATTCGGTTTGCGTCGAGCAGTGGTTGCGTTTTGATCCAGTCGAGCAGAGCGCCAATGTCTTTGTAGGAATCTTCCCGTAGAAATCCATTGTCAAGTTTCAGAAAAGTTTTGCCGAAGCCGGTCGAGCCGCGCACATTGGGGAAAATCAGCGCCACGCCGAGCTCATTCAGAAAATAATTGTTGCGGCCAAGAAAGTTCGGTCGCGACTGGCCTTCAGGTCCGCCATGAATATTTATGACTACTGGATGCGGCCCGCTAAATTTTGCCGGTGGCATGTATAAAAACCCGCTGATGCTTCTACCATCAAAGCTGGTCCATTTCACCAGTTCAGCTTGTGCAAATTGACTTGTATTCAGACCGCCAGTTTCGCTCTCAGTCCAACGATCCACTTTTCCATTGCGCACATCGACAGAATAGATATCAGCAGGCGTGCGCGCTGAAGAAAAGTTGAAGCCCAGATCCTTGCCGTTTTCATGCCACCTCAGTCCTGAGATAATGCCGACCGGCAACGAAGGCGCGGTCTTTTCCCTGCGCGACTTGGTATCGAGCAAGTGAAGCCGGCTGACGCCCTCCTCGTTTGTGCCAAAAGCGATTGTCTTGCCATCGGGCGAGAGGGCGAACGAGTCCACATCCCATCTACTTTGACCACCCAGAAAAGTTTGCTGCCTGGTCGCCAAATCCATATAGGCCAGGCGCATGAATTCTGAGTCCCTATCGGTAGTCAAATAAACTCCCCTCCCATCTTTGCTAAACCGAGCCGGGCCATAATTAACTTTGTCCACGTTGCCCTTGGGGGTCAGCAAAGCCTTTTCACCGCTATTCACGTCCACAAGCCAGATATAAGCTTCGTTGGCAGATACATCCTCGTTGAGCAGCAGCTTGCGATCATCGGGTGACCAATCTGCAACGCCCCACCCGCCGCCACTCAACTGCAACAACATGCGATCGGTTTTTGGATCTTGTGGGTTGATGATGAAGACATCGGTATCGCTGCCATTGCGGCGTGTTGAGTTGTAGACGGCGCGATCGCCGGCGTTCGACCAGTTCCAACCTGTGTTGCGCGATTTGCCGTCCGTAAGCAAAGTATTACCGCCATCAGCAAAATCGTGGCGGTAATATTGAAAGAACTCGTTGCCGCCGATGTCTCTGTTGAAGACAAAATAGTCGCCGGTTTTGGGGCGGTATGATGCTCCACCCGACCGCTCTTGCGAAAAAGTGAGCTGAGTGCGTGCTCCGCCAGGCATCTTTACGAGGTGAATCTGGTTGGTATCGCCGAACCGCGTGATGACCAGCATCTCGCGTCGCGACGGATGCCAGCTTGAGAGGGCTGCGCTGCGAAACTCCGTGTAACGACCAACTTCGTCAGCGAGGCTTGAAGGAATTGAGGGTATTCCTTCTACAACCAGGTTTTCGCTGGGTACGATCGTCCCACCGTCTGCTAATGTAGCGCCAACGAACAGCACGCCAGTCAGGCAGGTGGTCAACAAAGCGCTAATTAGTTTTTGCATCAGCGGAACTCCTAAAAGTTAATCAGACGGGCGAGGCTAATGTGGGGCGTACTATAACTCAAGAGCCTTCGCCAATGATAAAGTGAAACAGGAACCGTATCGTGGCGTGCAGCGCTTACGCAGATGACAAAATCAATATCTACTGACCCGGTTCGAGGCCATCTGTTTCGCGTTCTGGGCGTCGGCTTTGGCCTCGCCGTAATCATCGGCAACACCATTGGCTCGGGAATCTTTCGCACCCAGGGACAGATCGCTGAACACTTGCCAAACGTGTGGTTGTTTCTGTCGGTATGGGTTGCTGGTGGAATGTATGCGTTGTTGGGCGCCGTACAGGTTGCCGAACTGGGGACGATGCTGCCGCGCTCGGGTGGCCAGTACGTTTTTGCTCGTCATGCTTTGGGTGAATATGCCGGTTTCATCGTCGGTTGGAGCGACTGGATTTCTACCTGCGGAAGCACCGCTGCCGTGGCGATCGTGATTGGTGAATTTTCAGGCGCGCTCTTTCCTATTTTCCGTGGCGCAGAGATTCCGCTAGGCGTCACAATTACCGTCCTGTTTGCCGCGCTCCAATGGCGTGGTATTGCCTGGGGCAGCAGCTCACAAAACATCACGAGTTTTATCAAGGCACTTGCGTTCGTAGCTCTAATCGCAGCGTGTTTCATCTTTGGTAAAGGAACGACCGGCGCAACTGCGATCATGCCGGTTCCCGTCGGCTTCGCACTCATAGGCGCATTCGTGATTTCTCTTCAGGCGGTTATCTTTACCTACGATGGTTGGACGGGCGTGGTTTATTTCTCGGAAGAAGTAGAAGAACCAGGAAAAAATATCCCGCGCTCATTGTTCGTTGGCATTCTTTCAATCATTGTCATCTATCTGCTGGTAAACATCGCGCTGCTTTATGTGTTGCCAGTGGCGAAGATCGCTGGTCAGGACTTTGCCGTGGGAATGGCGGCAAATGAGATCTTCGGTAAACACGGCGATACCGTTTTTCGCTCGCTAACAATCTTGTCAATGTTGAGCGCTATCAATGCTTATCATCTGATGGCCACGCGTGTTTTGTTTGCCATGAGCCGCGATGGTTTATTTACAACAAAAGCTTCCGCGGTTAATAAAGGGGGCACGCCGGCGTTTGCCTTGTTTGTCAGCGTAATGGTGGCTGTACTGTTCATCGTGTTTGGTCGGACATTTGAACGCGTGCTTGCGGTGCTGGCTTTCTTCTTCGTCGCAAACTACACATTGTCGTTCATTTCGGTTTTCGTGTTACGGCGCCGCGAGCCGAAAAGAAATCGCCCCTATCGCGCCTGGGGATATCCGTGGACCACAGCCGCAGCGTTGCTTGGCTCAATTTTGTTTCTCGTGGGTGCAATCCTGAGCGACACTCGCATCAGCATTTACGCGCTGCTGCTGCTGGCAGTGAGTTATCCTATATTCCGCTTGCTGAAACGCGAACGTCAATAAAGATTGACTTCCGCACGAAATTCACTTAGAAGGCTTGCTGTTTTGAACCTATCCGTGGAGGATCCCAATGAGAAGAAGTTTTTTGATCGCTATATTCATCCTCATAATGACCAGTGCGCCAGTGGTGTTTGCGCAAAACAACGACGCTTCCCGCAATCGCACCAGAGAATCGCTCGCGGCGTTGCTGGATAAGGCAGGTCCCGGAATCAACATTACCTTTCGGCAAAGCACAAAGCAGCCGTTTAATTACGTCGGGGTGTTAAAGCAGGGGTTGGTAAACGCAGATAGTTTTGAAATAGTGATCAGCGTTACGGCAAACGAAACGATCGGTTTTCGCATTTACCCGCACTATAAAAATGGTTATATCAATATTGATAATGTGAAGAATAGCCCCGGCGTGATGCGCCAGTTATTGCGATTGAGCGACCGCGCCTTCCTTTTCTGGGGAGCGGACGAATCTGGGGACATTTTTACGGGCTATACCTTTACCCTGGAGTCAGGTTTTCCTGAAGAAGCGATTAGAATTGTCCTACGCAGCATCGTCAACAGCGACAAGTTTGTCGGAGAAATGCGTCCGAACATCGACGGAACAAGCTCGCCGTAAAAAGCATAACCAGGGAAAAGAGCACGGCTGTGACGTTGCCAAAACTTCCTTAAAAAAAGACAGGCAGCAATGCCTGTCCTACTTAAGAGGGCACTCAGTTGAGTGCTCCTCTTCTTGCCAGAGCGTCGCCGGAATTACTTCTCCGCTTTACTAGCTTCCCACTCAGCCCGCGTCAACGGTTTGATTGTTTCCAAATGCTTTCGGGTTAACTCAGCGTTTATCCCGGCCAATTCTTTGGCCAGCCAGGCGTCGAAGTCTTTTTCGACATCGCCGAGTTCATGCCCCAGCACTTCGGTGCGCGCCACTTGTGTCGCTGAAGGGCGACCTTCGTAACCGTTAACGTTGCCGTAGAGATCAGCCAGATTTTCACGCAACCGCTCTTCGCCGGTAATGGCGCCACCTTCCTTCGTGGCTACGATCTTCTTGCGCAACTCGTCTACAGCAGCCGAAGCTGATCTTAGTCGATTGAGCAACGGATCGTTTGCAGGCAGTTTTGCCGTGCGATCATCCAGGGCAAGACGCACGTTGTTAATGCGTTCGACTGAGTAGGTCATGTTACCCAAAAGGGCGTAAAGCTTCGTGGCAAGGTCAAATTGAGCTCTTCGATCCTCCGCGCTATGTTTTGAACGTGGGTCGGGAACAACCTGCAACTCAGTCGTATAAACCTGCTTGTCTTTCGTCATCCTCACTGTATAGGTTCCTGGTAACAAATGCGGGCCGATCGCGGCGCCGAAGGCCGCGCTCGCTGCTCGGGGAACTTGCGGTGCTTTAAGGCGCATCGGCCAGGTGGCGCGATTTAATCCGCGCCGCTTGCTGCTGGGAATGGTGCCGACAACCTTGCCACTCGCATCGAGCACTTCGATTTTCAAGTCGCCAAAAATGTGGCGCTTCTTCTGGTAGTAAACAAAGACCGCTTCATCTGTGGGATTGGGACCGACAAAGGCGGCATCGCCATTGGCCCAACCGCCGCCGGCGGGGATGGCTTGCACGCTTGGCTTCGCTTGCAGGAAGACCGCCGCTTTCGCCAGCGTGTCGCCAGTCAGCGCGCGTAACGGCGTGATGTCATCCACGATCCAAATGCCACGACCGTGCGTTCCGATGACCAGCGCATGATCGCGCGGGTGGATTGCCAGATCGCGCACCGCCACGTTTGGCATTTCGCCGCCTTTGTACTGGGCCCATTGCTTGCCGCTGTCCAGCGAAACCCACAAACCCAGTTCGGTACCAACGAACAGCAAATCCCTATTAACTAAATCCTCTTTTACTACGTGCGCGTAGCCGCGAACCGGAGCCACTTCACTCACCACTGGCATCCACGTCTGTCCAAAGTCGGTAGTCTTGTAAACGAATGGCCGCATGTCACCGAATGTATGCGCATCGAAGGTGGCATAAGCAGTTCCTGGATCGAAATGGCCCGGTTCGACTGAAGAAACCCAGGCATTTTTCGGCAGGCCCTGAATGTTTCCGACCACGTTCGTCCAAGTCTTGCCGCCGTCGCGAGTAACTTGCACGTTACCATCGTCGGTACCCACCCAAATTAAATTCGGATCTTTTGGTGATTCAGCGATCGCGTAAATGGTGGTGTGCATTTCCGCCGCGGAGTTGTCTACTGTCACGCCGCCCGACTGTTCCTGCTTCTGCTTTTCCGGATCGTTGGTAGTCAGATCAGGCGAGATACGTTCCCAGGTTTGTCCATGATCGCGCGAGCGAAAAAGAAATTGCGCACCGATGTAGATTGTGCCGTCGCCGGTGGGACTGAGATGAATGGGCGTATTCCAGTTATACCGCAGTTTGCCTTCTTTGTAGAGCGGCAACGGTTTGATGTTGCGCGACTCGTGCGTCTTGCGGTTGATGCGCGAAATTTCGCCTCCCTGATATTCAGCGTAGATGTAATTAGGATCCGACGGGTCCGAAAACATCCAGAAGCCGTCGCCTCCGTACATGTTTTCCCAGCGGCTGCTGGTGATGCCGCCGGGGTATGCCGAATCGCCGACCCATGAACTGTTGTCCTGCAAACCACCGTAGACGTGGTAAGGCATATCCATGTCCAGGCTGACATGGTAAAACTGTGAAACTGGCAGGTTGTCTGCTTTCCACCAGCGATTGCCGCCGTCATAGGAATACCAAAGGCCACCGTCATCGCCTGTGATCAGGTGATCGGTATCATTTGGATCGATCCAAACATCGTGAAAGTCGCCGTGCGCGCCTCCTGAAATATTACTAAAACTCTTGCCGCCGTCGTTGCTGGCAATGAGTGGCCCATCCGGCTTATAGATCTTGTTTTCATCTTTTGGATCGACGATTAGATTTGCGAAATAGAAGGGACGCCAGACCATGTAGGCGCTGCGGTCGGCCGCAGTCCAGGTCAGGCCGTTGTCGTCCGAACGATATAAACCGCCCTTCGGCGCTTCAGCTTCAATAAAGGCATAAACAACATTCGGCTTTGAAGGAGCAACAGCCACGGCTATGCGTCCCCAGGGTTTTGCCGGCAAACCCTTTGCCGAGTTCTGATCGAGTTCAGTCCAGGTCGTACCGCCGTCGGTACTCTTAAACAAACCACTGCCGCTCAGCGCATTAGGACCATCTCCACCCGAACGAAAAGTCCAACCCTTGCGACGAAAGTCCCACATACCTGCATAAATCGTCTGCGGGTTTGCCTTGTCCATCGACATCATCGAGCAGCCAGTAGATGCATTGGCGCCCTTAAGGATCTTGGTCCATGTTTTTCCACCGTCAGTAGTTTTGTAGACGCCGCGATCATCGCTGTCGCTCCATAATTTGCCGGGCGTGCAAACATAAACGTTATTGGTGTTGCTTGGATCAACCAGAATTTTTGCAATGCGCTCGGAGTTGTTTAATCCGACGTTCGTCCAGTTGTCCCCGCCATCAACCGACTTGTAAACGCCATCGCCCACGGACACGCTGTTGCGCGTCCAGGCTTCGCCGCTGCCGACCCAGATCACTTTAGGGTTCTTTGGATCGATGGTGACTGCGCCGATTGACTGTACCGGTTGCTTGTCGAAGACCGGCTTAAAGCTGGTGCCACCATTAACCGACTTCCAAACACCGCCACTCGCAGCGCCGACATAGACGGTCAGCCGCTGGCCTTCGCGCACAGCATCAACCGCTGCGATGCGTCCGCTCATTGCCGCAGAACCGATGTTGCGCGCGCCGAGCCCGGATATGGTTTCCGAGTCGACCTTGACCGGAGTGGGTTGCGGCGTTTGGGCCAACACACCAAACACACCAAAAAACAGACAAACAATCGACGCTGACCAGCTTTGGATAGTTTTCATCGCTATCGGACCTTTTCTAGTTGAGATCTTTTTTCAGTGAAATGGGTTCGGATCTTTGTTACGGCTTCGTTGGAGGTTTCGCGGGTGGTTTTTTTTCGTCCTTCTTTTTAGGCAGAGTGTCCGCGGCGTCGGGCGGCTTGGTGCCGGGTTGTGCGCTTGTGTTAGTCGCCGGAAGATGGAAACGCATGTCATCAATCGGCACGTTGGCTTCGATCTTTTGGTAGGTAACTTTTGCGCGGTTGGGACTGCCCTTGACATTGCTCTCAACCGAGAACGGCATGTACCAGCCACTTACCTCTTTGTAGTCGCCCAAAGACGTTTCGTATTCGCGCTCGGCGCCACGAATCATTCGCTTCGTTTCGATCTTGATCGGCACGTAATAGTCAGTGTCCATGTAGTAGTAACGAACGTCGCCGCTGGCAAGTGTCACCTTCAGTTTAAAAGCGTCGGTGCCTTCGACCGGCTCCATGCCGACAAACTCAACTTTGTTTCCTTTCTGCTGGTAGTTGACCAGTGGTCCATCAAAGTCCGAGTCCTCAACGATCTGTTTCGTTTCTTCTTCCCCGAGCGGTTCCGGATCTTTCTTGCCCTGCCATGGCTCAATCTTCCAGCCCGTATGGCCGTCATAAGCGTTAACCGCGGTCAAGCCCTGGAGCGAAAACTCCTGGCGCACCATGTTGCCGCGCTTATTCTCCTCGAGAATCGCGGCCTCAAAACCGCCGCCGCCGGTAAAGGTGCCCTTTTTTCGCAAGGTCTTTACGGCTTGAATTTTATCGGCGCCGCCTACGGTCTTGATGTATTTCGCCACTATCTCGTCGGCGGTTTGCGCCGAGGTGGTCGTGGCCAGCAGGGCCAAGCCGGCCAGCATAAGCAGGACTCTACGCATGATCATCTCCTTGGATTAGTGAAGCAACGGAAATCTAAAGACGCTAGCAAAATAACGGGACTTACTTCAGTCCACTTCACAGCAATTGTCTGTCCGCTTAGGTACGCGCGCGCGCGTGCAAAGGTTTCCGATTTGGGCGAACGGGTTTCGCTTCCGAACAAAACCCCCGCCGGATTTCGTCGTGCATGGTGCGGCGATTGGTGGAGCCGAGGGGGATCGAACCCCTGACCTCATGACTGCCAGTCATGCGCTCTCCCAGCTGAGCTACGGCCCCAAAGTGAACTCATTGAAAACTGTGGGCAAGCAAGAGTAGCGCGGGCTTTAAACGAGCGTCAAGCAGGGCTGCTTTGTTCGCGTGGACTAATGGATACAGAACCGTGAGCGGTTCTGCAGTATGCGAGGCCACTTATCTATATCTTTTCCGGCGCGCTGCGAAAAACGCCATCGCCGCACCGAGGATCAGCAGCACAATGCCTTCGATCGTGCGATAGGTATCGGGAAGTTCGCGCACGCCGCGCTCGGAAATTATGAACGCCGCGCTCGGTTCAAGAAAATATGCGCGATAAGCGATCACGCCGCCAACAGCAGCGAGCACGATTCCCAGGATGATGGCGATGGCTCGTAACATAAAGCAACTGAACTTTGTATTTTGTGCTTTGTACTTAGAAAGGCTCAGAACAAAGGCCCCTCAGTTCAAAGTACCAGTTCGATTTACTTTCCCTTCCAAACCGGCTTTCGCTTCTCCAAAAACGCACTGACGCCTTCGTCCTTGTCGGCGGTTGAAAAGCATAGCGCAAACAAATCGACTTCACGGCGCAGGCCTTCATCCAGGTTTGAACGCGATGCCAGCTTCACCGACTCCTTCGCGAGGCTCAGCGCGACGGGACTCTTGCCGGCAATACGATTTGCGATCTCCATCGTCTTGGCTTGCAGTTGATCTGCCGGGAAGACGTGATTGACCAGGCCGATTGCGTGGGCAGTCTTTGCATCAATGATCTCGCCGCTTAAAATCAGCTCCATCGCTTTGCCTTCGCCAACCAGTCGCGTCAACCTTTGTGTTCCGCCACCGCCGGGAATAATTCCCAGATTGATTTCCGGCTGACCAAACGATGCTGTCTCACTCGCAATCCGAATGTCGCAGGCAAGCGCCAGCTCACAACCGCCGCCCAAACAGTAACCATTAATCATGGCAATCACTGGCTTCGGAAACGTATCAATCGCAGTGAACAACGAACGTGCAGTCATCACGTGGCGCTGCATCATCGCCGTGCGTCCGGCAAACTCGCCGATGTCTGCGCCGGCGATGAACGCTTTATCGCCTGCGCCGGTGAAAATGACGACGCCAACAGAATCATCGGCGCGTAACTCTTCGAGCAGGGCCGCGCCTTCTTCGCGTGTCTTGATGTTCAGCGCGTTGCGCTTGTCGGGACGATTGATGGTGATGATGGCGACGCGTTCGCGACGCTCAACGAGCAGGGTTTCATAGCCTCCGGGCTTTGCTTGCGACATAAATAGTCTCCGAATGTAGGTTGGATTGGCGAACAGATCGTAAGGCTTGCGGAGTAATCCGTCAACGCGGGTGGATCGGGAGTAGCCGAGTAATGAACTTATCTCGGTGCGGCCTCCGTGTTCTCTGTGTCTCTATGGTTACCGATGGTTGTTAAAGATTCACCACAGAGGCACAGAGAACACGGAGGCTACACAGAGAAAACTGAATAAGTAATCATTGAATCGTGAAGGCGTTTTGATCACTCTGAGGGAGAGGACGTATCCGATTCCGGCTCGGGTTGCTCATCCGCGACCCAGGAAACAAACAGGCGCAGCCAGTTTTCCATGGATTCCGCAATCTGCACACCGACGCGCGCCGTGCCGTAGATCGCCGGCGCCATACGAATCACAACAGCAGTAACTTCAATCGGCGCTCCATCAGGACGATGCGCGCGCAGGTACAGTCGTTCACCGCGGCTCACTTTCTGGTTGAGATGAAACAGCGCGCCTGAAGTTGAGATGTCGTCCGTTTCCGTCGGCTCGCTCCAGGCGGAGCCGTCTTCGGCGCGACCAGACACTACGATCGGCAAACGAAGCGCCATGCGCAAAGCAAAGCGTCGCTCTTCGTTGTTGTAGGGAGCACTCATAGTAGGCAACACTGTTTGCTTACACTCTCAAGAAGAATGCGCCGTGCGCCGATCTTCGGCGGGCGCTGTCCAATCATAAAAGCCCCTGCCCGTCTTCTTCCCTAGTTTGCCTTCTTGCACCATGCGTCGCAAAAGTTCCGGCGGTCGAAATGTTTCTGAACCAAGCTCGCGATAAAGATACTCGGCAATATTCAAGCGAATGTCCAGACCAACATGGTCGGTAAGTTTTAGTGGTCCCATCGGATGGTTGTAACCAAGCTCCATGGCGGTATCGATATCTTTTGCGCTCGCCACGCCCTGCTCGACCATGCGCATCGCTTCGAGCCCAAGCGCCACTCCCAGGCGACTGGAGGCGAAGCCGGGCACATCCTGAACAACTATCGGTTCCTTCCGCAACCGTTGCGCCACCTGTCGAACAACCGCAACTGTATCATCACTCGTAGCTTTACCAACGACTATTTCAATCAACCGCATGATGTGGACGGGGTTAAAAAAATGCATGCCCACGACATGACCTGGCTGGTCCGATGCTTTTGCAAGCGCAGTTATCGATAACGACGAAGTGTTACTAGCGAAAATGAAAGGTTGGCTTGCCAACTTTTCCACCTCGCGTAGCAACTGCTGTTTAAGTTCAAGTTTTTCCGGCGCGGCTTCAATCACCAGATCAGTTTTGGCAATTTCTGCGAGATCGGTAGTGCCGTGAATGTGTTGCAGAATCGAATCCCGATCGGCCTCAGTGAGTTTGGCAAGTTGAATTCCTTTGGCAAGGTTGCGCTCGATCGCTTGAATACCGCGCGCCAACGAATCGAGATCGACATCGCGCATCACTGCTTGATATCCAGCGGCAGCGGCGACCTGGGCGATTCCGTGGCCCATAGTGCCGGCGCCTATGACACCGATTGTCTTAATTGTTAGCGGAGCGATGCCAGATTTCAATCGTTTGTCCCAAGCGTGCGTTTGCCTGCGCCGCGTCGGCTCGCGTTCGACTACTCCAGTATGGCTAGTTATACTATACGCCTAACCGAAAAGGCTATACTTTCGGGCATTTAGTCCAGATTTTTCGCTTCACAAAAGACAGTTGACGAGGCATAGATGGCTATACAAACACTCGACAAAGAAGTGGTAATTATTGGTTCCGGACCGGCCGGGTTAACGGCAGCAATTTATTCGGCGCGCGCCAATCTAAAGCCAATGTTGATTGACGCACCTGTTGATGCGCACAAACAGACGGCGCCCGGGGGCCAATTGATGATCACCACTGACGTGGAAAACTACCCAGGGTTTTCCGAAGGCATTCAGGGGCCCGATTTGATGGTCGAGTTTCGCAAACAAGCGCAACGCTTCGGCACAGACTTTCTCGAGGAGTGGATCACGGAAGTGGATCTAAGCGAGCGGCCCTTCATGCTGCGTACTGAGAACTACATCATTAATGCGCAGACATTGATCATTGCTTCGGGAGCTTCAGCCAAATGGTTGGGAATTCCGGGTGAAGCTAAAGTGCCAAATGGGTTCGGCGGCAACGGCGTTTCGGCTTGCGCAACCTGCGATGGCCCATTGCCGGCGTTCCGCAATAAGACGCTGGTGGTAGTGGGTGGCGGCGACACCGCAATGGAGGAGGCGACGTTTCTGACGCGCTATGCCGCGAAAGTTTATGTGGTCCATCGCCGCGACAAGTTGCGCGCGTCCAAAATCATGCAGGACAAGGCCTTTAATAATGAGAAGATCGAATTCATCTGGGACACGGCCGTGGAGGAGATTGTTGGCCAGCATAATGTGGGCGTAACCGGCGTGCGCCTGCGCAACGTAAAGACCAATGAAGAACGGGTGCTTCCCTGCGCTGGTGTTTTCGTGGCCATCGGGCATAAACCGAATACCGATCTCTTCCGCGAACAGTTGGACATGGATGAAGTAGGTTACTTAAAGACGTCTGGTCATTCTATGGCTACAAATATTGCGGGAGTGTTTGCCTGCGGCGACGTGCAGGATTCAGTCTACCGCCAGGCCGTAACGGCAGCGGGGACTGGTTGTATGGCA
>Ga0137404_10000781_pt1 | contig 21010 bp, 18 predicted proteins | sample CZOMad2_1_16fung_FD_108285 | JGI IMG/M metagenome (GOLD analysis project Ga0137404, IMG submission 108285) | Vadose zone soil fungal communities from Angelo Coast Range Reserve, California, USA - CZOMad2_1_16fungal (Illumina Assembly) | ecosystem: Environmental > Terrestrial > Soil > Vadose... | reverse complement strand
GTCGACCGTGCCGCGTTCGTTGGACTTGAGGTTCTCGACCGCATAGTCCACCATCGCGGCTGTAGCGGGGTTCGTCCCGTGAGCGGAATCTGGGATCAGAACTTTCTTTCGGGCGTTGCCTTTCGACTCGTGGTATGCGCGGACCATCAGGAGCCCTGTCATCTCGCCCTGTGCACCGGCGGCAGGCTGGAGGGTGATGGTGTCCATGCCTGTGATCTCGATGAGCGCATCACTCAGTACTCGGAGAATCCGCATTGCACCCTGAGAGATTTTTGCGGGCGCATAGGGGTGAGCGTTGGCGAGGCGATCCATACGAACAACGACTTCATTCACGCGCGGGTTGTACTTCATGGTGCAAGACCCCAGCGGGTACATGCCTAGATCGATGGCGTAGTTCCAGGTAGAGAGCCGGGTGAAATGGCGAATGATTTCGATTTCACTGACCTCGGGCATTTCCCCTAAATCCTTACGCGCGGACGTACCGAGCAGCGCATCGACATCCACTTCTGGAACGTCAAGCGGAGGCAACTTCCACGCGGCTTTCCCGGGTGAGGACTTCTCGAATATCAGGCCCTCATTCTGGTTGACGTGACGGGTCGCTTTGGTGATGCTCACTGCGCCACCTCCTGCATACGGGGCTCGTTGGTCTTGGCGGTTTCTTCGTATTCGGAAAGCAGACCGCAGACCGTATCAATGGCGCTGCGCGTAGTCAGTTCCGTGCAGCACCAGAGCGCGGCGTTCCCAAGTTCCGGGTAAATCCGTTTCAGGGGAAAACCACCGACAATCTTGTGCCCGAGTAGACGGCTATTGATGACAGCCGGATCCTCCGCCGTCTGCACGACGAACTCGTGGAAACGCGGCGCACCCCCAAAGAGCACTTTCGCTTCCCTGCCAAAGTGATCGGCCGCGTACACGGCTTTGGCCAGATTCTGTTTCGCTAACTCGCGGAGCCCCACGCGGCCGTAGACAGTCATGAAAATATTCGCCATCAGAGCTACAAGGGCCTGGTTTGTACAAATGTTGGAGGTCGCCTTCTCGCGCCGGATGTGCTGCTCGCGTGTGGCCAGCGTGAGGACAAAGCCACGGTTTCCATTCTTGTCGGTGGTCTGTCCCGCTAAACGGCCAGGCAGTTGGCGGACAAATTTCTCGCGCGTTGCCAGCACGCCGCAGTAGGGGCCGCCGAAGCCCAGTGGCACGCCAAAGGATTGGGCTTCCATAGCGACGATATCTGCCTCTGCCGGAGGCTTAACGATGCCAAGAGAGACGGCCTCCGCGATCGAAACCACCAACAGGGCGCCCTTGCTGTGAACGAGGTCTGCGATAGCGCTAACGTCCTCAATAGTCCCGAAGAAGTTCGGGGACTGAATCAGCACGCACGCGGTATCGTCGGTGATGGCCTGTTCCAGTGCTCGAAGATCAATACGGCCGTTCTCGGCAAAATTCACGGTGCTCAAGGGCAATCCCTGATGCGTGGCATAAGTCTTAACGACCTGCTGATACTCAGGATGCACGCTGCGAGCCATGACCGCGGAGCTGCGCCCCGTAACGCGTACGGCCATCATGATGGCCTCTGCGGCCGCCGTTGACCCGTCATACATTGAGGCGTTCGCGACTTCCATGCCGGTGAGTTCGCAAATCATGCTCTGGAATTCGAAAATCGCCTGCAAGGTGCCCTGCGAAATTTCGGCCTGGTAGGGGGTGTAGGCAGTGAGAAACTCTCCGCGAGAAACGAGCGAATCAATGATCACGGGCCGGTAGTGGTGATAGGCGCCCGCGCCGAGAAAGACCGTGTAGCCTTCACCGTTTTCGCGGGCGCGCTGCTGAAACCAATCCACAATCTCGGATTCCGCCATCTGGCGCGGAATCTTGAGGTCGCGCTGCAAGCGGTATTCGGCAGGAATCGGAGAGAACAGATCGTCGATGGAACCGGCGCCGATGGCACGAAGCATAGCCTCGCGATCACCGGGAGACTTCGGAAGATAACGCATAAATCTAGTTTAGACGATGTTGGAGGCTTGGCCGATTCATGCCGGCGTCAAGCGTCCCGAGCGGCCAAATTTTGACGCAAGGTTGCCCCTAGAGGCAACGATCCGATAGCATCGGCGACCTTGCTACTTCGCAGCCTCTTCGGCCACGAACTTCTCGTAGTCGGCGGCCGAGAGCAGCCCGTTGAGTTCACCGGGCTTGCTCAAAGTGATCTTGAGCATCCAACTTCCGTGCGCATCCTGATTGACTTTCTCGGGCGCTGTGGCCAGCTCTTCGTTGACCGCGGTCACGGTTCCCGAGGCGGGCGCAAAAAGATCCGACACAGCCTTCACGGATTCTACCGATCCAAAAGTCTTCCCGGCGGCAATATCGGAACCTACTTTGGGCAGGTCGACGAAGACAATGTCGCCGAGTGAATCTTGCGCATATTGCGTGATTCCGATGGAAGCTGAGGTGCCGTTTGCCATAACCCACTCGTGCTCTTTGGTGTATTTGCGATCGTCGGGATAAGCCATCGTGTCCTCGAGTTGCCCCTCTGGGATTTGAGCGCGAGCGCCCGTAACTTCTAAACTTTTGGTCTTTTGTAAAATGGAGTCGCCACGATCTGCGCGGCTACGCCTTGGCCGCGAACCTCCACCTGCACACTCGTTCCGAGCGCGGCGAACGCCGGAGGAACATAAACCAGCGCGATGTTCTTCTTCAGAAACGGGGCGGGCGAACCGCTAGTGACGTAGCCAACTGCCGCGCCCTGCATGTCGAGCACCCGGTAACCATCGCGGGCGATCCCTCGCCCCGTCATTTCCAGGCCGGCGAGTACTCTGGCTGGCGCCGCGCCTTTCGCCTGCAGCAGAGCATCGCGCCCAATGAACTCGGGCTTCTCCAATTTGCAGTACCGGTCGAGGCCGGCCTCCCATACGTTGATGGTGTCGGAGATTTCGTGTTCGTAGAGCGGCATCTTGGCTTCCAGCCGCAAAGTGTTGCTCGCGCCGAGGCCGCAGGCAATTGCGCCCCATTCCTTGCCCCCGTCGAGAACCGCATTCCAAACCTTGGTGCTCGTGGCCTCGTCGGAAGCAATGTAAATCTCGAAGCCGTCTTCGCCGGTGTAGCCGGTGCGTCCGATAAGAATGTTCTTCAGTCCGCATACCGTGCCGTGCGTGAACCAATAACCCTTCACCGCCGCAAGATTCGCATCGGTAAGCTTCGCCAACAGCAAATGCGCCGTCGGCCCTTGAATTGCGATCTGTGTGTAGTCGTCGCTGAGGTCGGTCACACGGCAATCGAAATCGCGTGCGTTGTCGCGCACCCAAGCAAAGTCCTTTTCGCGGGTGCCCGCGTTGATCACTAACAGGTAGTCGTCCTCCGCGAATCGGTGGACAATGACGTCGTCGACAAAAGTCCCCTGCGGATAGAGCAGCGCCGAATACTGCGCTTGGCCAATAGCCAACCGCGAAGCATCGTTCATGCTCACATGCTGCACCGCAGCCAGTGCCTGCGGACCGGCAAGACGAATGTCGCCCATGTGGCTGACGTCAAAAATCCCCACACCGGTCCGCACCGCCATGTGCTCGGCAACAAGACCGCCCGTGGACGGATACTCAACGGGCATATCCCAGCCGTTGAAGGTGACCATCTTCGCGCCCATACGGCGGTGGATGGCGTTCAACGCCGTTTTGCGAACCGCGGGTATGCTCTCAACAACAGACAAGACGACCTCAATCGGGTAGATGGCTGGACGGCCGGGTAAGAACTTATAACCGTATCATGCGCTTTTTTCCGCGGTCAACGCGCCGTTGAGGAAAAGCGGGTCGATGAGAAACAGAACTCGAAACGGTTACGAAAGACACCGCCCGTCTCCCCATGGATACTGGCGATCTCAAGCAGCCTGGGATTAAATTCTAGGCATGGCGACAATGAACTCGCGCTTCACCTGCCAGCAGTGCGACAGTACCGAGGACAAGTGCACCTGCACGAAATACTGTTGCCTGTGCAGCGGTCTCGAGGGCGTACGGCTGTGCGGCGATGGATTGTTTTACTGCGAGCCCTGCCGCGAGGCCTGCGACTATCAGGCGGAAGCGCGTCTGGGCAGTTAAACCACCACGGTTTCCGCGTACTCTCCGAACACGCGGCGCATCGTATCCGAGATTTCACCCACGGTCGCCGAAGCCTCCACGGCTGTCAAGATCCGAGGCATTAGGTTCTGTCCTGAGCGCGCGGCGTCTTCCACCCCCTGCAAACCCTCCCGCCAAGGCTTCTTGTCACGCCGTGCGCGCAATGCCCGCAAACGCTCGATCTGTTGCGACTCCAACGCTTCGTCAATGCGCTGCAAAGGAATGGGCTTTTCTTCCTCGACCTCAAAGCGATTCACTCCTACGACGACTGCCTCGCCGTGATCGACCGCCTTTTGGTATTCGTATGCGGCGCTCTGGATTTCCTGCTGGACATACCCACGCTCGATGGCCTTCAGCATGCCGCCAAGAACTTCGATCTTCTCCAGATAGGCCAGAGCCCGTTCTTCGATTTGGTTGGTCAGCGACTCGATATAGTACGACCCAGCAAGTGGATCGATCGTATTCGCCACGCCCGTTTCGTAACCGACGATCTGCTGCGTCCGCAGCGCAATCCGGGCAGCCTCTTCCGTAGGCAGTGCCAAGGCTTCGTCAAATGAATTCGTGTGCAACGATTGCGTCCCGCCGAGTACCGCCGCCATTGCCTGCAGCGCAGTGCGGACAATGTTGTTTTCAGGCTGTTGCGCCGTCAGCGTCGACCCCGCCGTCTGCGTGTGGAAGCGCAGCACCCAGGCTTTAGGGTTCTGAGCTTTGAATTTCTCCCGCATGATGCGCGCCCACATGCGCCGGGCGCACCGGAACTTCGCCACTTCCTCAAGGAAGTTGCTATGGGCGTTGAAGAAAAACGACAATCGCGTCGCAAACTTTTCTACGTCCAGGCCAGCCAGCACCGCCGCCTCCACATACGCAATCCCGTCCGCTAGAGTGAATGCGACTTCCTGCACGGCCGTCGATCCCGCCTCCCGCATGTGGTAACCGGAAATCGAGATCGTGTTCCAATCCGGAACGTTCTCATTCGTCCAGGCAAACATGTCCGTAATGATGCGCATAGCCTGCGACGGCGGATAGATATACGTCCCGCGCGCAATGTATTCCTTCAGCACATCGTTCTGCACAGTGCCCGATAGTAGCCGGACATCCGCGCCCTGCCGCCGCGCCACCGCCACATACAGCGCCAGTAGAATCGAGGCCGTCGCGTTGATCGTCATCGACGTGGAGATTTTTGTCAGATCGATCCCGTCGAGGAGGCGCTGCATGTCTTCGATCGAATCAATCGCGACGCCGACTTTCCCCACTTCTCCCGTAGCCAGCGCATGATCCGAGTCCAGGCCAATCTGTGTGGGCAGATCGAAGGCGACCGAAAGGCCCGTCGTCCCCTGGGCAAGCAAATACTTGTAGCGTTTGTTCGATTCCTCGGCGTCGCCCATGCCAGCATATTGACGCATGGTCCACAGCCGGCCGCGATACATCGTTGCCTGCACGCCGCGAGTGAAGGGGTAATGACCGGGATAGCCAAGCTGAACGGCGGCATTGAAGCCCGGCAGGTCGCTAGGCGTATGCACGATTTCCGGGATCACTTTCTGCGGTGGGTTCTCGGCCATAGGTAACCCTTAGGCCCGTTTCCTTCGTGCCCGCCAAAATGACGAAATCCCGAAGTAGGCAAAGAGAACGGTGAAGATACCGGCCGCCCAAATCTTGTTCGGATCGCCGGAGCCTAGGTTATATTTGCGGTATTCGTGCAGCCCTGCGCCCGCGCCCACCACCCCTAAACACAAGAAAATAAATCCAGTTACCTCCAGCCAGAGTACATGCAAGACTTTTCCCACCGAAGCCACCGTGGCCCGTACTCCGGACAACACCGCCCCACCCACGCGACTGCGCCTGGCTTGCCCAGCGAATGTCCGCACCAACCACGCAATTTTTTTTGCGCTGGAGACACTTCCCATAGGTGAATTTTACCAAGCTCCGGGCTACAATAAGCCACTTGTTTCCGCTCCCCCGGGCGGAACGAAAATCGGGCTCCAGCATCTAAACGCTATGTCTGGACCGCGTGTTGTCTGGAAGATCGCAGCGCTTTGGTCTGCCGAGTTCGGCGCCTTAGGTCTCTGCGCAGTGGTTTTCCTCGCGGCTCAGGGCGTCTTCCTTGCGACTCTTGGCGTGGACGTCCACTGGACAGGTCGGTAACTATGGAGGGAGCGACATGGATCAGCAACTGAAACGGCTCATGAAAGACCTCGGGGAAGCCATCAATGAATCGCTTGCCGACTCGGACCAGATTTCCGACGTGGTTTCCCGCATCAAGGACGGTGGCTACGATATATTCCTCGTCCTCGAAGCTACGATCGGGCTCACAAAGCAAGGCGAAAAAGGTGGGGAGAGCGAAACAACTTCGGTCACGATGCGCACCAATTCTTCGCTCACGCTTGACGACCAGGACCAGAAATTCCTGAAGTCCTTGCGCATTAAGGTTGAGGATTTAGAGTAAGTCCGTGTGGCGCGGGCGCTCGCCCGCGAAAGGCCTACGATTACCCTGCCTTACAACTCCCGCTTTGGCGGAGCCTGATCCGCACCCACACGTCCCACCGCGATCTCCGAAATAAAGTATGCCTCGGCCCGAATCGGCGCTCCGGCTTGCCGACGCAGCATGGCCAACTGCCCCGCATGCGTGATCGCGTCGACGATCGGCCCCTGCACCAATCTCTCCACCGATTGCAGTGCCGCATCCGATGCCAGGAACTCGTCTAACCCTTTCAGCGTCGCAAAGAAGCGCTCGCTTTCCGGCACGAGAGGCAGCGGCGTCGCCTCGCGCCATTCTTTGTTTCCTTGCACCATGCGCAGCGCCCACTCCATTAAGTCGCCCATGTGCGCCAGCACGCGCACAGGCGTTTTCACGCCACCGGGTGCCTGATAATCGGCGAAGCTTTCGGGCGCTCCACGCAGCGCTTTCGCGGTACGGTAGGCCAGCGTGGCCAGTAAATGACGAATCAGTTGGCGTTGCGGATCAGAAGGCACAGTGTTTCTCTCCTCAGCAAAGAGCCGGAACTCGAGAATACCATCCCGGCTATAAGCCGAGGCCTACCCGCCCGGTCGCTACGGTTCTTGTTTCGCGACCGGGCGAGGCATTGCCTCATCGCCACGAAGCGGCCTTACTTCACCACCTGCAGATTATTATCGACCGAGAAGATTCCGGGCACGCCGTTGGCCCGAATCCCCGCAACGTTCTTATCGCTCTCGTTGTCGACGACTCCTTCGAGTTTCACGTGGCCAGCGTTCACGATAATCCGGATCGGTTTGTTCACCGGCATCGCATACCTCTCCAACGAGGGATACCCATAAATTGCCCGGTACAGCCGCAGCCGTAACTGATCATCCATGGGCGAGGGTGGGAGCACTTCAATCTGATTGTCCACTTTCTCCACGCCTTCAATTCCCTTCACAACCTTTTCGGCGTCTGACTTCAAAGTTGGCCTCGTGACCGACCCGTATAGCGTGACGTTGTAGCCATCCACTTTGAAAGCAAGGTTATCGAAAACGTCCAGATACGGCAGCATGATCAACTCATGCCGCACTTCTTTCTGAACGCGCTGCACTGCCTTGTCCGACGGCTGGGTTTGGGCGAAGGCTCCCGCAGACACTAAACAAATCAGCGCCCAGGCCGCGATACCCGCAATAATCCCAGCTCCTTTGAAAGACTGCTTTGTGTTCCGTAACATAAATCCCTCCTGCAAATACTATGTTCCTGACACTTATTGGATGCCTCGGTTGGCAAACCGGTTGCTGGCACCGTAACAGTAGTATTCCAGGCTTGAGGAGATAGCAAATGCAAAAGAGAATGGGCCATCGAAAGGGCGCCAGGCTATTGCTGATCGTTATTGGAACTTAGGAACCTCGACAGGCGGGCGGCCCTCGCTACCTTCCCTCATTGCGCTACCATGTGCCATGGTCTTTCGCTTCACACTAGGGCTGATGGGATCGACCTTGTTGGCTGCCCTCTTTGCGACGGTTGCTTATGGGCAGCAAGAGCCTGGTCCAGTCGCCTTACTCCAAGCCGCCCGTCGGAACTATTCGCAGACCAGCCAATACCACTTCGAGGTGCGGCGGTCGGAGGACTTCAAGGGAGAGCTTTCGGGTAACTGGAGCGATTCTTTCCAGATCGCAATCGTCGGCTCGGACGGACGATATCGATTCGAAGCTCGCGGCCCACACTACTCGTGGGTGCAGATTTCAAACGGAAAGACTGAGTGGCTTTACAACGCTCTGAGCAAAGAGTACGTCCGAAAGCGCGCACCAGGCGGTAGTCAACCGAGTCACTTTGGTAAGGATGTCCTGTCCTATGAACAGAGCCAGCTCGTTGATGCTCAGAGTATACCCGAGCACATAGTCGACGAGATCGGAGCAGTCCGCGGTCCCGAACTTGTTCGATCCGAAGTGCTCTCTCTCGGCAGCGGCAGTATTGAATGCTTTGTCATTCACGGCGAGGGGAAATACAGATCTGGTTGGGAGCCTGATACAAGTTGGGAATTAACACTTTGGATTGAAAAGGGATCACACAACGTCCGCAAAATCGAGGAGCACTGGAAAGGTCGATTGATCAAAGGCGATATGTCTTATTACACAAGAATTAGCGTGGAGCTCTACTCCGTTGTTGATCTCGGAACTCCAGCTGTGCCACAGAGTCTCTTCGAGTTCGAAGCCCCGCATGCCGCAAGGCTAGTGGCACGCTTCGACCAACGGCATGCCCTTCCAAAACCGCGGCGATCAAAGCTGATTGGGGAAGTGGCACCGGACCTGACATTGCAATCTACGGAAGGAGGCCTGATACACCTAAATTCTTTTCGCGGCACGCCAACGTTGATCGAGTTTTGGGCCACTTGGTGCGCGCCGTGCATTGAAGCCTTCCCCGAGTTGGAGCAAATATACACAAGAGCAACGAGTCAAGGCATCGTCGTCATAACGGTTGATGAAGACAGTCAGCCTGAGAAGGCTGCCGCATTCTTGGCGACTCATCGCAAATCGAGCTGGTCCAACTATCATGATGACGGTGAGATAAACCGATCTCTGCCTGGCGACGGACTGCCTCAATTCGACCTCATTGATGCGGGCGGCAAGATCGTGTATGCAAACTCAGGATTTGACGGACCCGCGCTGCGAACAGCCATTGGTCAGCTTGTTCGTGCACACACGCCTTTGGAAAAGAAGCCAAGGAACTGATTTCTTCTTGGCGGGTGGCCGAGCCTTTGCGCTTGATCTCTGCCGATACCACCCGAGATTACGTTTTGGCAAGGAAAGTCAAAACCAGCGAAAGGATCGGCCACCCGCCCAAAGGTAAAAGAGGGTGGCCATCGAATGACGCTAACGGTTGTTGATCGTTATTGGATCCTAAGGACTCGAGTCGATGTTGCTCCGCCTATGACGCTTGTTGCAGGTCAGTAAAAAAATCGCAGCGACGTCGCGCTGACATGTGGAAAGCACTTCGTACGCAAACCCTGAAGGAAACTCTCAGCCTTGAGGCGTTCCGTCTAGCCCTAGCTCTTTCGCGACCCCCTTCAGAGCGTCGATGCAGAACGCGATGTGACCGTCCAAGTCGACGCCTAACGCCGCTGCTCCAACGACGATATCTTCTCTGTTAACGCTGCGCGCGAAAGCCTTGTCTTTCATTTTTTTCCGCACAGACTTCGCCTCGACCTCAGCCAGCGACCTACCCGGCTTCACTAGCGCCACGGCTGTAATGAACCCGGTCAGCTCGTCGCAGGCAAACAGCGCTTTCTCCATCGGCGTGTCGCGCGAGATGCCCGTGTATTCGGCGTGGGACAAGACAGCGCGACGAATCTCGTCGGAATACCCACGAACCTTCAAGATTTCACTGCCCCTATACGGGTGTTCTTCCGGGGTCGGATAGCGCTCGTAGTCGAAGTCGTGGATCAGACCAACCAGCCCCCAAGTCTCCTCGTCGCCACCAAACCTCCGAGCACACGCTCGCATGCAGGCTTCGACGGCGAGCGCATGTTTCCGCAGGCTGTCCGATTGAGTGAACTCAGTTAGTAACCCCCACCCTTCTTCCCGCGTTTTCACTGAAAAATGCCTTCTTTCTCGAGATTTGCTGAAACGGAGTTTCGCTTTACGTTCTCTGTTGCATAGGAAATTCGTGCCATTTATCCACCGTATTTGTTCTTGACTTCCCCGGCATCGTCCCGCAAGCTACGTGTTATCTGCACGTTAGCGTCACGACGCGCAGCGCTCTGGTCTCCCAAAACCTGAATGGCCACGATACTGTCTCCCGTAGACTCACGGGAAGTGGTGCGCTGCGATAGTTGTCAACTTGTGCAATTCCGCACATCCAACGACCTATGCCGCCGGTGCCACACTTCGCTCGATGAAGATGAGGAGGTACTTGCGCCCGTCACCCCCATGCCGACGCTGGTGCCGCCCCTGGAGAACGTTCCAGGCCACCTGAGGCTCGCGTCCTCCATTCGCTCCTTCCGCCTCCGTGGCGGCATGAGTCAGCGGCAACTGGCCGCGCGCATGTCCGTGCCCCGGACGTATGTGTCGAAGATCGAGAACGAGAAGGCTTGTCCAACGCTTTCGTCTCTCGAACGGCTGGCAAAAGCACTGTGCATCACGGTACCGGACCTGCTGACTGGCGGGGAACGGAATCGGGACGAGGAGATTCGGGAGTTGATCGAAGACCCGTTCATTGCAGAAATGGTGCCTTTCCTCAACAAGCTCAACGGGATGCAGATGACAAGCATCCTCGGACAAGTGCGGGACATGACGTTGCACCCGAGGCGTAGCGCCTCCTAGCTGGGCTCCAGCCAAGCCCTTGTCGCACGCGCTGTTCAAACCAAGACTTTACCGGGCCACTCTACCTGAGAAGCCGGAGCCACCCAAGGCTCCGGCCTTTTTATTCTTTCGATTCGGAGACTTGGTAGCCTTCGCACTTCAATACGGGGAGTCTGGGATATTTCCGGAAGTGGTGGTCGGTGAGCGCAAGTTGGCAGAGGAAGAAGAGTGATCCACGATCCGACTGAATGCGCTGCACATGTATACATGTGGCGCACAGGCCAATGGTGTGGGCTTCCGCAGTCGACGAGTCCTCAGGCGTCACAGCAGATCATCCCGTCCCGCAGTCGGGATGATCAACCCATTTCGGGGTATGAGAATCATACAAGCTAAGGTTATGGGTTCTTGGGGCTGGCGGGTTCGTCATGGTGCACGAGAAACAGGACCGTTACCACGCCGGCTGCGGCCGCACCGCCGTAGAGGGCGGCGGTCGAGTTGAGAGGCCCGGTCGTCGCAGCACTGGCAGCTCCGCCGCCGGGGCGCCGCCTCGATTGCTGCTCGCCTGCCGGGCAAGCTTCACGGCGCATTTCCTGGCCTGCGCGGAGAACTTCGCCACGCTCAGGTTGTGGATCCTGGGTTCCTGAAGAAGTACCGACGGGCGCGCCGTTAACGTCGCGATTACGATCCGCCTCGGATGCGACATCGGCGGTCTTATCTTTCTTGTCGCGGGCTTTCTGAACACGCCCGTAGACCCGGACATCACCGCCGCGAGCCTGAATCAGAACCTCGCCGGCGCTAGCGTAGCTGATGGCGAACTCGGTCCACTGATTCCACATTTGCGGTTTGATCGTCCAGCAACCGGCCTGGACCGCGAACCCGCCTTGCGTGTTGGCACTGACTCCGCCGCGCTCGAGGACTGCATACTCGCCTTCATAGCGCAAGGCGGTCTCGGGGCCGAGCATGGCGTTCGTACCGGTCTGAGTCAGGTTTCCGCCCGAGTCTTTTTGCGTGACGGTCAGGTCACCGGGCAGGAGGGCCTGCGAAGTTCCGACCACACGACCATTGACGGCTACGTTACCGCGTGCGGCGAGCATGGCGCCGGAACCGGGCGATTGGGCAACGATCGTGGCGGGCACTACAGCAAGAAATGCGCAGACCAGCAAGTAACTTACGGTGATCCGCCCCTTCTCGTCTCCGTTCATGCTTACGCCCCCTGAGTACTTTGCTTTAGCTTACCACTGTGATGCCGGGAGGGATTCCTCGGTTTTCATTACCGAACCTCTCGAAGGGACATTTCTTTGTTGAAAATCGGGCCCTGCTACCCAGAAACCTCGTCACTCGCTCGCCCCATGGCATTTCTTGAACTTCTTTCCGGAGCCACAAGGGCATGGGTCGTTACGACCAACCTTAGCGCTGGAGCGAACGACCTGCTGGACGGGAGCTTGCTCAGCGCCACCCCCTGCCATCTTGGCTTGCTGCAATTCGCGCTTCTTCTTGCGCTGAAACTCGTGTTCGATTTCGTCGACGGAAGTGGAGACACCGCGAGGGGGCCTACCGTTTCCGCCGCCTTGCGGGCGTCGTGCGTCCGGAACTCCTCCCTCGGGGGAACCCGCGGCTGGCGGTGACTGCGGCCGTTCAATGATCTGCATGAGGTACAAGTAGCGGACCGTGTCTTCCTGAAAGCGCTGCATCATTTCTTCGAACATATCGAAGGATTCGCGTTTGTATTCCACCAGCGGATCGTGCTGGGCGTATCCGCGCAGACCGATGCCCTCCTTGAGGTGGTCCATGTTGAGGAGGTGGTCTTTCCAGAGCTGGTCGATAACGCTGAACATGATCATGCGCTCGTGGTAGCGCATGGCATCGGCGCCGAGTAGTTTTTCCTTGGCCTCGTAGCGGTCTTTGAGCTTTTGGAAAATCGTATCGCCCAGTTCGGTACGGTTGAGGCTCTCCATGTGGACACCTTCCGCGGTGATGTCCACGCCGAAGCGGGTGAAGATGGCCTCTTGCATGCCCTTGAGGTCCCACATGTCGACGTGGGCCTTCGGCGGGCAGTGCTGCTCGATGAGGTTGCCGAGAATGCCGGAAACGTAGTCTTCGATGATGAGTTCTTTTTGATCGACGCCTTCAAGCAACTGGCGGCGCAGGCCGTAAACGGCGGTGCGCTGCTTGTTCATGACGTCGTCGTATTCGAGGACATGCTTGCGGGATTCGAAGTTTTGCGATTCGACGGCCTTTTGGGCGGCTTCAATACGGCGCGAAATCATCTTCGACTCGATGGGTACGCCTTCTTCCATGCCCAGGCGTTGCAAGAGCGTGGAGACCCACTCCTTGGCGAAGATGCGCATGAGATCGTCTTCCAGCGAGAGGTAGAAGCGGGAGGAACCGGGATCTCCCTGGCGACCGGAGCGGCCACGGAGCTGGTTGTCGATACGACGGGACTCGTGGCGTTCGGTTCCCAGAATATGCAGACCGCCGACTTCGACGACTTCCTTGTGCTCTTGCGTAGTAGCGGCCTCGTGCTGCCGCAGAGCGTCTTCCCACTGGGCTTTGGGCACTACATATTCGCTGCCCTGGTAATAGAAAAGGAAATCTTTTTCATCGTCGACAGCGGTGATGACCTGGCCTTGGGCTTCGCGGACCGGCTGGGCGAAACCCTTCTTAACGCATTCCTGCTTCGCTAGGAACTCAGCATTGCCACCCAGGAGAATATCCGTACCGCGGCCGGCCATGTTGGTAGCGATGGTGACGGCGCCTTTACGGCCGGCCTGCGCCACGATTTCGGCTTCGCGCTCGTGGAACTTGGCATTGAGAACGACGTGGCGCACTCCCCGGCGCTTCAGTAGGTCGGAGAGGGCCTCCGACTTCTCAATCGACGTCGTACCCACCAGGATCGGCCGGCCCTGATCGTGAAGTTGCTGGACTTCGTCAGCAGCGGCGGAATATTTTTCCTTTTCGGTGCGATAGACGATATCGGGATTTTCTAGCCGGGACATTTTCCGGTTGGTGGGAATGACAACGACTTCGAGTTTGTAGATTTTGTCGAACTCAGGAGCTTCAGTTTCCGCCGTGCCGGTCATGCCGGCGAGTTTCTTGTACATGCGGAAATAGTTCTGGAAAGTAATCGTCGCGAGGGTCTGGTTTTCGTTTTCGACCTTGACGCCTTCCTTGGCTTCAATGCCTTGGTGCAAGCCATCGGACCAGCGGCGGCCTGGCATGAGGCGGCCGGTAAAGGTATCCACGATGATGACTTCGCCGTCTTTCACGACGTAGTCAACATCACGGCGGTAGAGCGCGTGGGCTTTGATCGCGGTTTCGACGTGGTGCTTCAGATCCCAGTTATCGGGGTCGGCTATATTGCCGATGCCGAGAAGCTTTTCCACCTTCTCCCAACCTTCATCGGTGACCGTGATGGTGCGGTGTTTCTCGTCGACCGTGTAATCGCCGGTCCAGACTTTTTCGTCGAGAGATTTCTGGATTTCCTCACCGCGTTCGAGACTGGGAATGATGCGATTGACGCGGTCGTATTTATCCGTAGTCTGCTCGCTGGAGCCGGAAATGATCAGCGGCGTGCGAGCCTCGTCGATGAGGATGGAATCGACTTCGTCGACGATGGCGAAGTGGTGGCCGCGCTGCACGCAGTCGCCCAGATCGAACTTCATGTTGTCGCGTAGGTAGTCGAAGCCGTACTCGTTGTTGGTGCCATAGGTGACGTCGGCAGCGTAAGCGGCGCGGCGTTCTTCGTCGTCAAGGTCGTGAACAATGACACCGACGGTGAGGCCGAGGAAGGTGTAGATCTTGCCCATCCACTCGGCGTCGCGTTTGGCGAGGTAGTCGTTGACCGTGACAACGTGCACGCCACGTCCGGCAAGGGCGTTGAGATATACGGGCAGCGTCGCGACGAGCGTTTTTCCTTCGCCCGTTTTCATTTCCGCAATCTTGCCTTGGTGCAGAACCATGCCGCCGATCATCTGAACATCGAAGTGCCGCATGTTGAGGACGCGGCGGCCGGCTTCACGAACTACGGCAAAAGCTTCCGGCAGGATTTCCTGAAGAATCTCTTTCAGGGCGGCTTGCTCTTCCTTGTCGCGGGCATCGCGGGCATCGGCATCGTTCGGAGGCGCCTCGGGAATGCCTCGAAGGCGTTCGTCGATTTTCTTGCGGAAGTCGAAGGTCTTGGCTCGAAGTTGCTCGTCCGTAAGCGCCTTGGTCGGGGCGTCAAGGGTAGTAATCTGGTCGAGAATGGGCTGCAGGCGCTTGACCTCGCGCTCGTTCTTCGTCCCGAAAATCTTGGCTGCAATGGTGTTAATCAATGCGGGAAAATCCTTACAAACGGCACACTTCGGCCATCACAATTGAGATAGTAAAAGCCTAACATAGGATTGGATGCGGGACCGCAGCCGCGGTTGCCGCCTGAGCCTCGGGAGGAACTCCGCAGAAGCAGCGATTTTGCTGTATATTCAGCGCGGCAGTCAACCTTCTCGCGCTTGTAGCCTATGGACCTTTTCTACAGCCGTTTCAGCCAGAGCGCCCGCCGCGTGCCCAACACTGTTGCGGTGGAGATGCAGCGCCGGGATCAAACGGAAAGTCTTACCTATGCCGAACTCCATCGGATGGCGGAGAGCGTAGGAGCATGGCTGCGGCAGAACGGTGTCGCAGCCGGTTCGCGGTGCGCCATTTTTGCCGACAATAGCGCGCGCTGGGTGGTGAGCTACCTGGGAATCTATGCGCAAGGCTGCACGGCGGTTCCGCTCGACAGCAACTATCACGCCGACCAGGTGCACAAGCTACTGCTGGATAGCGGGGCCGCTCTACTCTTCTGCGATACCCGGCATTTGCCGCTGGCACGTGAGGCCGTGGCGGATACATCCGTGAAAATTGTGCTCCTGGAGGGCACGGAGGAAGGCGTCTCCGGCAGTTTGGACGCAATGACTACGACAGGCGCGGGCGAATTTGCCGCTTCGGAACCGCAGGCGTCGGACTTAGCGGTGCTGCTCTATACATCGGGAACGACTTCGGACCCGAAGGGCGTGATGCTCTCGCATGGCAACCTGGTCTTCGAAGTAGACTCGGTTGCGAAGTTGGTTTCCTACACGGAACGAGACGCTATTTTAGGGATTCTGCCGCTGTTTCATTCCCTGGCCCAAGTAACGAACCTGTTGCTTCCCCTCTCAGTCGGCGCGCGCGTGGCGTACCTGGAAACCCTCAACACCACCGAACTGCTGCGTGGATTGCGCGAGAGGGAGATTACGTCGTTCTGCGTGGTGCCCCAGTTTTTCTATCTGATCCACGAGCGCATTGAGAAAGAAATCGGGAAACGCGGATTCCTGGCGAAGCGGGCGTTTGCCACCATGCTGGCGCTGAATCGATTTTCCCGCAAGCTGGGGATCAACTTGGGCAGGGTGTTGTTTGGGAAGATTCATGCAACTTTTGGCAAGCATATGCGGCTGCTGGTAACAGGCGGGTCGCGTTTCGATCCCGAAATTGCGCGCCAATTCTATGAGCTCGGGATTGATGTGCTGCAAGCCTATGGCCTCACGGAAACCACGGGCGGGGCGACCGTGACGCCTCCGGGAGACATGGTGATCGGCTCCGTCGGCAAGCCGATTCCAGGAGTGGAAGTCAAGATTGTCGATCCGCAGCCCTCGGAAGATGCTCCGCCAAGCGGCGAAATTGCCATCCGTGGACCTAATGTGATGTTGGGCTACTACAATCGGCCGGATGTTACGGCAGCAGCATTCCGGGACGCGTGGCTATTGAGCGGCGATCTGGGCTATGTCGACCGACGCGGGCACGTGTTTGTTACCGGGCGCAAGAAGGAATTGATCGTCCTGGCCAACGGAAAGAATCTGTATCCGGATGAGATTGAGTCCTACTACCTGAAGTCCGAGTTCATTAAAGAGATTTGCGTGATGGCGATTCAGGGTGTGCCGGGCGATCCGAAGAGGGAACAGCTGCATGCCGTGATAGTCCCGAACTTTGAGGCGCTCAAAGAAAAGAAGATCGTCAACGCCAAAGAGGCGATTCGATGGGATGTCGAAGGAATTTCCCACGAGATGCCGAGCGTGAAGCGAATTTTGAGTTACGACATCTGGCAGGAGGAACTACCGCGGACGACAACCAAGAAGATCAAGCGCTTTGAGGTGGAGAAGCGTGTGAAAGAACAGCGTGCGCGGGGCGAGGCCGGCGGCGACGTTCGGTCCGGCGAGGAAAAGCCTCAAGCGCAGGAACTTTCGGCGGCGGACGCGGAGTGGCTTGAGCAGCCGGATGTTGAACAGGTGTTGCCAATTATTCGCGAGGCTTCCAAGGGAAACGTGGCAATCGTCCCCGAGACAAGCCTGGAACTCGACCTCGGCCTTGATTCGATGCAACGCATTGAACTGCTGGTCAGTATTGAGGAAGAGTTAGGCGGCAAAGTGCCGGAGTCGGACCTGGGGGAAATCTACACCGTGCGACAGCTGGTGGACGCGGTGGTGACGAGCGTGGCGGCGGGTGGCGGTAAGCGGACGGAATCCGCGGGATGGAGCACCGTTCTACAAGAAGAACCTACCGACCTGGAAGTACTGGCGCTGGCGCGGCCCCAGGTGTTCTGGACAGCGCTGTGGTTTGTGGTGGCGAAATTTGTCCATTTGCTTACGCTGGTGCTGAACGGGCTGAAGGTAACGGGAATGGAGAATCTGCCGGAGAAAGGCCCTTTCATTCTTTCTTCGAATCACCAGAGCTATATCGACCCGGCGATTCTTGGAGCGATTCTGCCGTGGAAGCATTTCAAGAATTTATTTTCGGTGGGAACCAGTGAGATTTTTGGTACGGGCATCATGCACTGGGTAGCCGGCCAACTGCACGTGGTGGTGGTAGATCCGGATGCGAATCTCGTTCCAGCGATGAAGGCTGGAGCCTATGGGTTGCGGCACGGGAAGGTTTTGATTCTTTATCCCGAGGGCGAACGCAGCGTGGATGGGTCGCCGAAGCGGTTCAAGAAGGGCGCGGCGATTCTGGCGACGCATTTGCAAGTGCCGATTGTACCGATCGCGATTGAAGGCTTTTACGACGCCTGGCCGCGCGGGAAACCTTTCTTCCAGAAATTTACTTCCCGATTCAGCGTGGCGTTCGGCGAACCAGTTGCGCCGCCTCCCGGCGAGCCTACCGAATTGCTGGCGACGCAGATGATGGCGACGGTTCGGGCGAAGGTAGTGACAATGTGGACGGTGCTGAACCGGGCGTATCGCGGAGAGAAAGGGCCGTCGGCGAAAGCAGCGGACTAGTTACTTGGCTTCCAGCTACTTAGCCTTCGGATGCGTCTTATCATAGACAGCCATGAGGTGCTGCACGGAGAGTTGCGTATAACGCTGGGTAGTCGAGAGACGCTCGTGGCCGAGAAGTTCCTGAATGGCACGAAGATCGGCACCTTCCTCCAACATGTGCGTTCCGAAAGCGTGACGCAGCGTGTGGGGGTGGAAATCCGAAGAGAGGCCGTTGGCGACGGCCATGCGTTTGACGATGCGGCCCACGCTGCGCGTGGTGATGCGGCCTCCACGGAGGTTAATTAACAAGGCGCTGGGAGCTTTGTTGCGGACCACCATAACTTTCGCACGGGCCGGCAGGTAAGTATTGAGAGCGTTGAGCGCGGACTCGCCGAAGGGGACGAAGCGCTCTTTCTTGCCTTTGCCGCGAATCAGGATGGCGTTTTCGGAGTAGCGGATGTCCTCGATGTTGATCCCCGTTAACTCGGAATTGCGAATGCCGCAGCCATAGAGGAGTTCCAGCAGCAAAAGGTCCCGCTCGGGAAAGGCGGCGGTCTCTGGGGCTTCGGCGTCGAGCACACGGTTGACTTCCTCTACAGTTGGAACACGCGGGAGCTTCTTGGGGAGCTTGGGTGTGGACACCAGAGCGGCCGGGTTCTGTTCGACAACTCCTTCGCGGGCTAGCCAGCGATATAGCGAGCGGACGGCTGCCAGAGCCCTCGCGACAGACGTTTTGCTGAGGCCGCGTTCGTAGAGCAGCGAGAGAAAGCTGCGAATGCGGATGTGGTCGATCTGCTTCCAAGTGCCCTGTCCGACGAAAGCGGAAAAGACATCGAGATCCTGCGTGTAGGCCTTGATGGTGTGAACGGAAGAATTCTGCTCGCGCAAATGGCGCAGGAATTCGTCTACCGCTTTTTCCACCACAGACCGACGGAGCTCCTTTGCCGTCCTTCCTCCGTGTCTCCGTGTCTCCGTGGTGAACTCGTTCTTCATCTCCGTGCCTTTGCCCGCGGATGATGCTGCGTGTACACGGTCTTCAGGCGGTCGAGTGCGAGATGGGTGTAGACCTGCGTAGTGGAAATATCTGCGTGGCCCAGAATCGTTTGGACGGTGCGCAGGTCGGCGCCGTTCTCGACCATGTGCGTGGCGCAGCTATGGCGAAGCATGTGCGGAGACACGCGCCGTCCCGTCGCCAACGATGATGCGCGTACCATCGCCCACACACTCTGCCGGCTCAACTGTCGCGCGCCGCGTCCTGGGAACAGCCAAGGACAAGTATTCCCTGACACCAGTACCGGGCGCGCTTTGCGCAGATACGATCCGAGAGCTTCCATGGCGGTGCGCCCGATGGGCACCATGCGTTCTTTATCGCCCTTGCCGCGCACGAGGACATAGCCGAGTTCGAGCTTGAGATCCTCCATTTTCACGCCGATGATTTCGGAGACGCGCAGTGCGCCGGCGTAGAAAACTTCCAGCATCGCGCGGTCGCGTTCGGCGATTGCCTGCGCGATCTTGGAATCGGAAGTTGGCTTGGGTCCGTGCAGGACCGTTTCCATTTCCTCCCTGCCGAGAGCTTTGGGAAGAACTTTCCAGCGCTTGGGAGAATCGATGTTCAGCGTGGGGTCGTGTTCGAGCAGATCATCCAACAGCAGGTAGCGATAGAAGTGCCGCAGCGCCGAGAGCTTTCGCGCCACCGAGCGCCCGTCCACCTGATTGGCGAACAATTGTTGCAAAAACTGGCGGACATCTTCACGCTGCCCGGCCAAAAGCGCGCGTTTGCGGCCTTTCAGGAACTCGGCAAACTGCAGCAGATCACTGAGGTAGGCACTGACGGAAAGGCGCGCTAGCCCCTTCTCCACCTTCAAATACGCAGCGAAGGCGTCAAGGAGCTTTTCATTGGAAATGGCAGTTGGCACAAACCCAGACTACGCGTTATCGGACACAGATTGGAGTGCCGCAGAGGGTTCTACTTCGCGGCTGAGGTCAGTAGATCTCTAGCGTACAGCACGCCTTCCGGAGTCTCTTCGTGCTTGAAATACGCGTAAACATCGCGTCCTCGGTCGGTATGTCCGCGCAGCGTTTGCAGCATCGCCCGGCGCTCGTCTCCGGAATAGCTGGCCTTACGAAAGCGGTAGTATGCAAAATCGGCGGTGTTCACGTCCGGCGACGCCAGTGTTTCGCTTTCTGCCACGCAGAGGGCGGCGTTTCGCTCTTTGAGCAGGTTCCAAGTCTCGTCCACAAACCACGACGCATGACGAAACTCAAAAGCCGCCTTCATCGCGCGCGGCAACTCTGCGAGAAATTCCCGCAGCAGCGCGGAGTCAAACTTCATGTTCGGCGGCAACTGAAATAGCACCGGGCCGAGCTTCCCTGTTCGCGCCAACGGTTCCAGAGAAGATACAAACCGGGGCAGAAAATCCGCTGTGGCCTTCAGCCGCTTGATGTGCGTCAGGATCTGGTGCGCTTTTACTCCAAAGCGAAAACTCTCCGGCGTATCGGCAATCCAATTGTTGAGCGTCGATTCCTTCACCAGTTGCCTGAACGTAAAGTTCACTTCCACCGTGTTGAGCTGAGCAGCGTAGTGGTTCAAGAACTTCTTCTGCGCCAGCTTGGCGGGATAGAAATCCGGTTTCCATCCCGCATACGCCCAGCCCGAAGTGCCTGCATAGAGTTGCGACATGACGGAAAGTTTATAGGCACGAGGCTTGCGATGTCACCGCTTCCGCGCCGCCTTGGCCTTTGAGATTGATGAATTCGATTTCTTGGCGAGAGCTTGCTTAGGCTCCGCAGCCTCTGCAATCTCGACTCCCGCAGCGCCGTCCGACGCCGCCGGAGCCAGCTTCGGCAGTTTTTGCTCCAGCGCCAAGAGCGGCGCAAACAAGTCTCCCATCTCCTCGCACCGCTCCAACACATGGCCGGCCTCGAATACCAGCT
>Ga0137404_10000778_pt1 | contig 21106 bp, 24 predicted proteins | sample CZOMad2_1_16fung_FD_108285 | JGI IMG/M metagenome (GOLD analysis project Ga0137404, IMG submission 108285) | Vadose zone soil fungal communities from Angelo Coast Range Reserve, California, USA - CZOMad2_1_16fungal (Illumina Assembly) | ecosystem: Environmental > Terrestrial > Soil > Vadose... | reverse complement strand
TTGAACTTCACGCGAGGTTACATGACGATAGTGCCGCTGGTGGCACATGAAACTACGAGTGAATTAGCGACAGTATGCACAACAATGGCTTTCCAGTCTATCCCCTAATTAGAGGATGCGCTTTAAGGATAAGGATCTGCAATAGGAAACCCAGGCAATTTGCCAACCATCCCCTAAAGCGAGGAGTTGTCCTTTGTTTTTCATGTGTTAAAATTTGAAAGTCCTTGAGTTGGGTGATCCTTAATTAATATATCAATGCAATAAAATGAAAGTCTGCCACAGCACTTCAAAAAAAGGCAACTCATGAGGCCGCTGCCCGCTTTGCTCATTTTGGGAATGATCTTGTTTACCGTTCTCATTTGTCGCTTGCACTATGCCGATTTTACGCCCAATAAACCGGTGGCCAGCGTGCCGTCCCAATCAACCGCGCCAAATATCGATGCCAGGCCGTTGCATACCGTGGTGGTGCCAAACCCGACGGCAATACTGGACGAATGGACTCGTCAAATCATCGCAGACATTGAACTGGATTTGAATTCCACCAATGAAGCAGATCGGGCGGAGATCACCACCCGTCTTTTTCCCATGCTGTTTTCACGCGCCCCGGCGGTGGCGGCCAGTTTGGCGCAAACCGTTGAACCGGTCTCGTTGCGTGAGGAATTATTGCGTCAAGTCGCCCGCTCCTGGTCGCAATACGACCCCGCGCAAGCCCTTGAATGGGCATCAAATTTGAATGATCCGGGCGAACGCGAAAACACCTTGACCTTGGTCTGTTCGGGGGTTGCCCAGACTGATCCGCTGGCTGCAATGGAAGACGCGCAACGAACCGGTCTGGATCAGAACACCGGGGCGATAGAAAGTTTAGTTCAGGTTTGGGCCTCCCATGATTTGGAGGGTGCCGTCGCGTGGACCAAACAGCTTCCCGCAAGCGACACCAGGGATCAAATGATTGCCCGGCTTGCCTTTGATGAGGTTCAAACAGATCCGGCGCGGGCGGCAAACCTGGTCGCCGAACAAATTCCTGCGGGATCAATTCAGGATGAGTCGGCAATATCAGTGCTTCACCAATGGGCGCTGCGAGACGCTGAAGCCGCCGCCATCTGGCTGCAACAATTTCCACCGGGAACATTGCGTGACCGGGGCGAACGGGAACTGGCAGGCATCACTGCCGTGACGATTCAGCATTAGTCCCATAAGTGATGGAATTGTGTGGCCACCGAACGCCAATGGCCCACCGCAATGTCGGCTCTCGGTCAGTAAATCTGGTGCGTCCGGCAGGACTTGAACCTGCAACCTTCTGATCCGAAGTCAGAAGCTCTATCCAATTGAGCTACGGACGCTCAACGCCATGATGCCAAAACTTCTCCCGCAATAAAGCGGATTCATCCGCCGCCATTTCGATGATCAGATTCGGCGCGTTGACTTGGCGGCATCCTTTGCTAGCGTTTCGTGTCAAATGGCGAACAAATCATTTTCACGTCTCGTTAAAATCGTCACCGGTGACCACACCGGCGGGGAAAATGAATTTTCCCGGCTGGAACGGTTCGCGCATTTTTGGACGCTCGTCGGAAAAAGTTTTTCCCGCAACCGCTGTCCCGTCCGCGCGGCGGCGCTGTCTTACACGACGCTGCTAGCGATGATTCCTCTATTAGCTGTCGCCATCGGCGTTACGAGTAGTCTGCTTAAAAACGAAGGCGAAGAAAAAATTTATTATGCCATTGATAGATTCGTTTCGACAGTTGTCCCACCCGGCACAAATTCTGTGACTGAAACAAATTCACCTGACGATTCAATTAAGACTTCCAGCGGGACGCCTGTTGTCAGCATTAACGCGCAAAAAACAGCAGCCAAATGGATTCACGATTTTGTGCAGAACATAAAGAGCGCCACCTTCGGCGTGGTCGGAATGTTATTGCTGGTGGTCGTTGCCATCCGCCTTCTTTCAAGTATTGAAGCGACGTTCAATGACATCTGGGGCGTGACGCGCGGCCGCAATTTGTGGTCTCAAATTTCAAACTATTTTACGATAATCGCCTTGGGTCCGGCGCTGCTCATTGCCGCTTTTAGCTTGGCCAGCGGGCCGCATTTTCACACGACTAAAAATCTTGTAGAGAAAATGCCGCTCATCGGCCATTTGGTTTTCGAACTATTGCCGCTGGTCGTTTTGTGGCTGACGTTCGCGCTGTTTTATCTGCTGGTGCCGAATACAAAAGTAAAGTTCAGCTCTGCGATTGTCGGCGGATTCATCGGCGGCACTCTGTGGCATCTGAACAATGTTTTTGGCTTCCTTTACGCTTCGCGCATGGTGACTTATAGTAAAATTTACGGCAGTCTCGGTCTCGTGCCGGTGTTCATGGCCGGGCTTTATTTTTCGTGGGTGATTCTACTTTTCGGCGCGCAAGTGGCGTATGCGTTTCAGAATCGCGCTTCCTATTTGCAGGAAAAACTCGTCGAAAACGTCAACCAACGCGGAAAAGAATTTATCGCGCTGCGATTGATGACACTCATCGGACAGCGTTTTCAATGCGGCGAACCGCCGGTGACGCTCCAACGGATGTCTGCGGAAATCGGAATTCCAAGCAAGCTCGTCCAACAAATTTTGCAGCCGCTGCTGGCCGCGCGCATTGTCACGGAAATTGCCGGAGCGGAGGCCGCGTTCACTCCGGCGCGCCCGCTTGACGACATCAACGCGCATCACATTTTGCGCGCCATGCGCGTGCAGGGACAGGAAACCGCCACGCGCGACGAGCCGGTGCGCGCGGAAGTTCTCGGCGAATTTGCGAAAATCGAGGAAGCCGAGCGCGATGCTGCATCGAAAATCACTGTGTCAGCGCTGGTCAATCGCGCGCAAAAACAAATCGAAGACGCCGCGCCAAAATCGAAAAAATAATTTTGCGTTCGTTCGCGGCAATCAAGTCCACAATTGCCGGTCAAGCGAACGATATTGAATCGCCTCGGAAATATGCTCGCTCAAGATATTTTCCGAACCCGCCAAATCGGCAATCGTCCGGGCCACTTTCAAAATCCGGTCGTAAGCGCGCGCGCTGAAATTCAATTCTGACATCGCGTTTTTCAGCAATTCCTTCGTCGAGTCGTCCAGCCCGCAAAACTCTTTCAGCTCTTTCGGGCCAAGCCGTGCGTTGCAGGTGATCTTCGGTTTGTGCGCGAATCGTTTTTGCTGCCGCCGCCGCGCGGCAATCACACGCTCACGGATTTGCCCCGAAGTTTCACCCGCGCGGTCGCCAGAAATCTCGCGGAACTTCACCTGCGGCACTTCGACGTGCAGATCAATCCGGTCAAGCAACGGCCCGGAAATTCTTCCGAGATAATTTTGGATTTCGCGCGGCGAACTTTTGCTTTCGCCCGGCATTTTTCCATCGGGCGTCGGATTCATCGCGGCAACCAGCATAAATTGGCTTGGGAAAGTCATTGTGCCCGCCGCGCGCGAAATCGTGACGCGGCCTTCTTCGAGCGGCTGGCGCATCGTTTCCAAAACGCTGCGCTTGAACTCCGGCAATTCGTCCAAAAACAAAACGCCGTGATGCGCGAGCGAAATTTCTCCGGGCGTCGGATTGACGTTGCCGCCCAAAAGTCCGGCATCGCTCGCGGTGTGGTGCGGCGCGCGAAACGGCCGTTGCGTGACGAGCGCCTGCCCGGATTTTAGCAAACCGACGATGCTGTGAATCTTCGTTGTTTCGAGCGCTTCATCCAAAGTCAGCGGCGGTAAAATTGTCGCGAGCCGTTTTGCGAGCATGGATTTTCCGGTTCCCGGCGGGCCGATGAGCAGAACATTGTGTCCGCCTGCGGCGGCAATCTCCAATGCGCGTTTCACATTTTCCTGGCCCTTGACTTCGGCAAAATCGCAATCGTCATCGTGGTCATGCTCGAAAATTTTTGCGGTGTCCACTTTCACCGGCGCGATTTTTATTTCGCCTTCGAGAAATTGTGCCGCCTCACGCAAATTTTGAACCGGAATGACTTGCAAGCCGTTTACGACCGCAGCTTCCGCCGCATTTTCAACCGAAACCAAAACCCCTGTTTTCCCGTCCGCCTTCGCGCGAATCGCGATGGGCAAAATACCTTTGCTTGGACGAACCGCGCCGGTCAGCGCCAATTCGCCGACGGCAACAAAATGGTCAAGTTGGTCAGTTTCGATTTGTTCACTTGCCGCCAGCATTCCGAGTGCAATCGGCAAATCAAAACTCGGCCCTTCTTTTTTCACGTCGGCAGGCGCCAGGTTGATCGTCGTTCGTCCCATCGGAAATTTATAGCCGGAATTCGTGAGCGCGGTCGAAACACGGTCTTTGGACTCTTTGACCGCCGCGTCAGGCAAACCAACCAACGCAATAAATGTGTCGCCGTAGCCGACGTTGACTTCGACTTCGACCGGAAACGCCTCGATGCCGTTGAGCGCGGCGGAGCAAACCTTTGCGAGCATCGAAAATTTATGACCGACCGGACGGAAAACCGCAATGGCATTCTCTGAACTGCTGAATTTTCAAAAATGATTTTGCAGCCACAGCAGTGATTTTTTCAACCAATCGAAATTGAACCAGCCGCGGACGAAAGCGTATTCGAGAAATAAAATTCCGACGAATATAAAAAACCATTTTGCGCATGATTCCTTTGTCTTTGGATTTTTCAAAAAAATCGTCACGGCAAGAACATTTGCGCCGATGGCAAAAATCAATCCACCGAATGTCAATTTTTCCGCAGTTGGCGCGGAAGAAATTTGCCAATGACCGATTTGCGCGCGGGTAATTGCCGGAATGCCGATGAGAATTACAATCAGCAACGTGCAATTAACGGCGTTGATCATAAATCGCTGCATGATTTTGTAGCGGCGGTCTGCGACCGCCGAAAGCGACGCTACATTTAATTTATTTTCTCCGCGATTTTATATTTGAACATCCGCTTCTTCATCCAGCGCACGGCGAGCAGATCGTAAAACGACGCGAAAAGACGGTTCCACACGCCGTAATGAGTTTGACCACTGGCTCGCGGATTGTGGCCGACGGGAATTTCCGTGACGGTGAATCCTTCAATCTTGAACAACGTCGGCAAAAACCGGTGCATCCCTTTGAAAAATTTCAGATCGGTGATGCACTCGTGTTTGAACGCGCGATAACAGCAGCCCGCGTCGGAAATATTTTCGCTGGAAAGTTTATTGCGAACCCAGTTGGCAATGCGCGACGACGCGATGCGGATGAAATTATCGCCCTGACCGCGCGCTTCGACACGCGTGCCGCAGGCGCAATCGAATTGTTTTAATGCTTCCAACAATTTTGGCGCGTCTTGCGGATCGTTCTGCAAATCCGCGTCGAGCGTGACGATGAATTTCCCGCGCGCGGCTCGCATTCCAGCCCAAAGCGCGGCGGATTGCCCGCAATTGAACGCAAATCGCTGCACGCGAATCCGCGAATCGGCAGCGGCCAATTCTTTCAACGTCGGCCATGAATTGTCCGTGCTGCAATCGTCGGTGAAAACAATTTCATATTGGCCGTCCGATGATTTCATCGCCTCGCGAATCGCCGCCACAAGCGGGCGAAGGTTCGCCGTCTCGTTGTGGCACGGAATGACGAAGCTGATTGTTGGATTTTCGCTGCCCATTGTTCTCAAAACAGCCTACTGAAAAATTTAGCGGTTGGAAAACAATTCCCGCTGTCCGCCGCCGAAAGCCGGCGCTCCAAGCTTTGCAAAATGCTTTTCATTTTGCTGCGGCTGCGATTTCGGGACGCAAAATTACTTCGCGCCCCTTCCAGCTTTCACGGCCAATGTTTTTGAATTGACCCAGCCGATAACGCCACGAGATTCCGTAAAATGGATTTCCAGTCGGCCAAAACGAAAAGATGTCCACGCCGATTTCTTTCGCCATTTCAATCGCGCGCGCAATGGTTTTTGGAGAATCGTTCCAATTGAAAAGAAGATATTTCCATTCGAGAATCGGCATTTTCAAACCGCGCGCGTCGCGATAGGCGACCATTTGCTTCATCGCGTCGAACGCTTTTTCAAAACTGCCGCGCATCATATATTTCGCGCACATCGCGTCGCTGACGCCGTGAATGGAAAATTGGATGTCGCTCAAATTCAGCGCCGCCTCGCGTTTGGCATCCGTATTGAGCAAAACACCGTTCGTCGAAATGCGGATGTAAGCGTTCGGATTTTTTTGGCGCAACAATGGCAGTTCCTGGCAAATCGTCGGCGACAAAAACGGCTCGCCGAGATTGAGATAAAAAATTCGTTCCAGTCCGAGCCGCGCGGTCAAATCTGCCATTTGCGACAATTCTTCCAGTGGCATCGTTTTTTTGACGCGAATGTTCGCCGCGCCTTCGCGCGCGCAGCCGATGCAATCCACATTGCAAATGACCGTGTTCTCCAAAAGCATTCCGCGATGCGGCAAACGCGATTTTGGCGGCGGCTCGCCGCGTTTCAATCGCTTGAAATCACCGCAGCGCGTGCAAGTCGTAATGGGAATTTTTCCTTTCGCCAAATCGTCACGGAACTTTTGCGCGACCGGGCCAAAGAAAATTTCTTCAAAAGAATTTTTGCGCAAATCGCCGATGTGACCGCTGCCGTCGTAATCCTGACAATTGCAGGAAACAGTCAAATCGGAATTGATGGTAATGTCGTATTCCGATTCGCCGGCGAGCGCGTTGCAATAAAATTTCCGTCCGGTGATTTTGGCGCGCAATTCATACCAGCGCGACATCGTCCAGCGCACGACATCGCTCACGCGCCAGTTGAAGCGCGTCTTCGGATTGCGAATGGCTCGCGATATCGGTGAAGTGGCCACAAATTCAATTGTTTAATTGCCATTGTCGCCGATTGATTCCGTTGGACAACCTTCTTTTGCTTCGCGACAAGCTTCTTCTTCTTCGGGATTTTCCGGTTGTTTGAAAACGGCTGCCCAGCCCATTTCATTTATTTCTTTGAAATTGTTTGGCGCAGTTTCCCTGCACAAATCGCAATAGATACAAGAGCGGTCAACATAATAGCGACCATTTACATTTTCAGGAACTTTGTCCGTGAGCGTTGCCATTTTAATTCACCAACTGATACCAATTGTTTCGTTGGTGCGGTTCATAGCCTAAATCAGAAATCAATCGCTTCATGTCATTCACAGTCATGCGAAAAGTGGTTCCTGCCTGCGACACGACATTTTCCTCGATCATGATGCTGCCCAAATCGTTCGCGCCGTATTTCAAACCGATTTGCCCGATTTCCAAACCTTGCGTCACCCACGAACTTTGAATATTTGTAAAATTGTCCAAATAAATTCTGCCAAGCGCTTGCGTGCGCAAATATTCATGCGCGCCAACCGTCGGCGCTTTCAATTTCGTGTGCTCGGCTTGAAATGTCCAGCAGATGAACGCCGTGAAATGACCGCCGTTTCCATTTTCCGCTTTTCGCTTTAATGAAATGTCCTGCTGCGAGCGCAGCCGCTCCAAATGCTCGATGCGATCTTCAATCGTTTCGACGTGGCCGAACATCATCGTCGCGCTCGAATACAAACCGAGCCGATGCGCCACGTCCATGACTTCGAGCCAGTCGCTGCTCATCGCTTTGAGCGGCGAAATTCTTTGGCGCACGCGGTCAACGAGAATTTCCCCGCCGCCGCCGGGAATTGAGCCGAGTCCGGCGTTTTTGAAATCGGAAATGATTTTTTCCAGCGGCTCGTTGAACACTTCGCGGAAATGGATGAACTCGCTCGGGCTGAAACCGTGGATGTTGAAACCGGGAAATTTATTTTTGACGTGCGAAAGCAAATCGAGATACCACTGCTTCGTCAATTTCGGATGATGGCCGCCTTGCATCAGCATTTGCGAACCGCCGAGCGCAATCGTCTCTTCGATTTTTTTGTCCATCTCATCGAACGAAATGACGTAAGAATCGTCGTCCTTTTCCACGCGATAAAACGCGCAGAACTTGCAATAAACGTTGCAAACATTGGTGTAATTCACGTTGCGGTCAACGATGTAGGTGACGACTTCATTACCGCGCCCATTGAAATCTTTTGCTTTGGCCAACTGCCGACGATGGTCGGCGAGAGCGCCGAGTTCTTCCAGCGGCAGATGATAAAGCCGCAACGCTTCGGCTTGGGAAATGCGTTTGCCATCCCAAACTTTTTGCAGCAACTCGTCCAATGACGCGTCGTAAATCACTTGGAAATCTTAACCGAAAAATTTTCGAAAACAAGAAAGTGTCGCGGCTTCGTCCGTCAAAGAAGATTCAGAATGCGCCCAATTATCAGGACTACAACGAAGCACCAAAAAATTGTGCCGATAAACGCACAAATGTTCCCACACAACCAGTAAGGTCGCGCCGGATTCCAAAAACGCTTTTGCCCGGCACGAACTTGACCGGAAAAAATCAACGCCACAATTCCGAATGGAATGCCAATGATTGGCAACAGTGCCAACAGGCCGAATGCAAAGCATCGCAACGAGGCTTTAATCATTTTGATTTTGGCGATGGCGTCGGGATTCATTTTGATTCTATTTTCATTGATGATCCGGCGATTGTATTTGTTTGCGAGGCATCCAGCCGTTTGATCTGTTGCTGCTCCAGAAATTTCACTTCGCGGTGCAGATGAAATAGCGCGCGGCTTTCCGCCGTGACGAGGATCATCATGATCGCCAGCAGCGCGATGAAAACGACGGTCGCCATGCCTTGCCTGTTCCCACGGAAAAAAATTTTGCGTTGAATTTTCATGGTTTTGTCTGTGCCGACGCAAAGGTGAACAGCAGCGGGAAATGCGCTTCTTTGCGACGCGGAGTTACTTCCAGTTCCCAGCGCCATGCGGTCACGTTATCACGCGCCTCGGTTTTCATTTCGGACGTTTTGACTTTCGCGAGCAGCAGCCGGGAATTATTTTTCCCTGAAACTTCTCGCCGCAATTCGCCCGCCTCGAAACGGTAGAAAATTTCCTTTCCGCCTTCGGGAATCCGCGCCGTTTCGCCCGACGCCGTGGTTTCGACGGAAATTTTCCCTGTCGCCGCGCGCACGTCCGCGCGCCAGCACTCGCCCGCGCGCAGGGCGGATGCAACTTCGTCCGCCGTGAAAATCGTCGCCCGCGTGTGATCCCAGCAGAAGAAAAATGATGCGGTGCCGATGCCAAGCAAAATGCCAAACACGGCGATATACACGAGACATTCTGTAAGCAGGATGCCTGCCTCGCGACGCGAATGTAAAGTGGCTGAAGATAATTTCATTTGAGCGTGATTTCACGGACAACCGCGCCAATGCCGTGTTTCTCATCGGAATTCCATTCAAGGCGCAGATGATTTCCGGTTTTGGTCAGTTGAAAATGTCCCGGCGGCAGATGTGAAGCGGCGACGGATTGAACGATGTAATTTTGCGGTCCATCGGAAATATTTTTCACCGCGCCCGCCGCGAGAATTTCCATTTCGCCGTCCACGATTTCGTTGGCGACGCTGCGGGAATATTCGATTTTGAGAACCTGCCGTTCGCGCGCGAAGGAAAACCCCAGCGGCACGATGGCCAGCGAAAGAATCGCGAGCGCAACAAACAAATCCACCTCCAGAAAACCGCGCTGTGCGCGCAGTTTTTTGAAAAACGGGTGTGGCAATTTTATTTTCAATCAGCCGCCAACACTCCTTTCAAAATCATGACTAACATTCCAAACATTGCGGTCGCAATCAACGCGACGAGTGCACCGTTCAGAATCACGAGGCCGCTGGTGACGACGTGCGCCGTGGTTTCTTCCTGTTGAAACGCCTTTGCATCAAGTGATTCATGCCAGCCGCGCAGCGCGTCCAGAAATCCGCCGTGCGCATGGACGGCATTGGTGAGCCGCCAGCGAAATTCGCCGGTGTCGTCGAAAAAGCGAACAGCATCGTCCAATTTCGCGCCTTGTTGCAGTGCGGCAATAACGCGTTGGGCACGATGACGGCAGATTTCATTGGCCGTGCAATCGCCCGCGAGGCGGACGGCTTCGGCTTCCGGCACACCGCCATCGAGCAGCACGGTGAGCATGGCAGAAAAAGTTCGTTGCAATCGTTTTTGTTTCCACGGAATGCGCCAAGCGATCCAATCTAAAAACGGTAGCCCGCGAAATTGAAACCAACGGACGACTCCCGGCCCGCCGATGTAAATGAATGTGATAAGAACCAGCAGCAGAAAAATAAATATTTCAAATTCGATTAACCAATTTGAAGTGGCAAAAACAAATGTCGTCAGAGGCGACAATTTGACATTCATGCCTGCAGCGACGTCCCGGAATTTTGGAACAACAAAAGTCGTCGTAAGCATAAGCACGAAAACGAAAACCGGCGAAAAAAATAAAACCACCAAAAGCATATAATGGATTGCGCTGCGAACGCCGGCGGGCCGTTCGCGCAAAATTTCACGGCAGGCAGGAAGCGTTTTTTTCAAGTCGCCTAGTTTTTCGCCGACGTGAATCATCGCAGAAATTTGCGGCGGCAAAAAGCGCGAGACTTTTTTAAATGCTTCGCCAAAACGCAATCCACTTTCAATGTGCGCCGCCAGCAAATGAAATCGCACGCCAACGGTCCGGTCGTGGCTTTGCGCAAGCGAAAGGATCATTTCTTCAACTGGCTGGCCGCGATTGAGAGCGTTTTCAAGCAAGTCCAAGAATAGTCGCGCGCGTTCCGCCCGGCGCATCGGCAAACTGAAAAGAAAATGAATTAAAAAAAATGTGCCAAGAGAAACACCAATTGAAATAAAGAATGCAATTAATCTTCCCAATCCCTCAAGAATCTCAAACACAACAAGATCTGCTGAAGGTAAAAGAGAGCCATCAGCCAGCATCGGCGAAAATATGATTGAGTTAATTGTCATTTTTTAGTCGCCGCCCATTCCACCATCGCCGCTTAACGCCGTGATAAACATGGTCAAGGCGCGAAAGACAGGTTGAATTTGCGAAATAATCAGAGTCGCTATCAAAAGAATTGAGCAAGGCAATGCGGAATAAAGAAGCATTTCCGTCCGATACAATGCTCGTGCCTGATACAATTCCGCAGTTCGTTTGAATCCTGATGTCAAATCTTCGCCCGATTGCGCGACCGTCCATACAAACAGCGGCGGGAAAATCGAATTTGAAGCGACCATTTCAGAAAATTTTCCGCGACCCGATGCCAATTTCTTGCGCCATTGAGCAATTTCTTTTTCCGCGCGCGTGCCGGTTTCCAATTGTTCCGCGAGATGAAGCGCGTCATTCAGCGGCACGCCATTTTTTAGCATCAACCAAATGACGGACGCAACTTCCGAAAGACTTGCTTCCTTGAACGCAGGCAATCGCCAGCGCAACATCCGGCGCGTCGGTAAAATGATTAGCCCGGCAAAAGCTGCGACCAATGCGACGCCAAAAAGCATCGGTGGCGCCCACAAACCAACCGAAACCGGCACAGTTGCCCTGTGCCCATAAAATCCGGCCAGTTCGCCTAAATTGTTCCAAATAAAATGGCCGAGAATATATGACAAGAAACATGAAAGAATAAATGCCACGAATAAAACGATGAGTGGATAAACCATCAGCCCTTTCATCCGTGTCCATAAATTATTTTGGCGGTGGAAATAATCCGCGAGCATCGTGAGCGCGCCGGGCAAGTCGCCGCTTTTGACGCCGACCAAAATCATGCGCTTGTAAAGTTCGGGCAATTGACGCGGCGCAAGCGCGTCGGCCATCGGCGTGCCCTTGGCGAGGTCGGCTTCCAATGTTTGCAATTCGTCGCGCAATTTGCCGCGACGCATTTCTTCGCAAAGCCGCCGCAGTGCGCCTTCAAGCGGAATGCCGTCGCGCAACATCGCGGCAAGCTGTTGGTTGAAAAATGCAAATTCGTCGTATTTCATAAGCCAAAAATTCGTTTGAACTCCGCTTCATTTGTCACTCCCTGATTCACGAGCAAATGCGCTGAAGCTTCGAGTGTTTGCATTGGCATTATCGCCGATAGTTCGCGGCGGCGTATTTGTTCGCGCATTTTTTCGTCCACGCGCAACCACTCGACAAGCGGCACACGACCGCAATAACCGGTTTGCAGACAGGTTTCACAACCGGCACCGTCGCACGTTGAACAAACTTTTCGGATGAGCCGCTGGTTCAAAACAAGTTCGACCGCGCTGGCCACGGCGGAATGGTCGGCGCACATCGCCAGCAATCTTTCAAAAACGCCGCGACACGAGCCGGCGTGCAGCGTGGAAATCACGAGATGCCCGGTAAGTCCGGCGCGCACGGCGAGTTGAGCGGTGGCTTCGTCGCGGATTTCGCCGAGGATGAGCACCTGCGGATCCTGCCGCAGCAGATGCCGCGCGGCACGCGCGAAATCCAAACCAATAGCTTCGTTGATTTCCGTCTGCATCGTGCCGGAAACAATCTGCTCGACCGGGTCTTCGACCGTGATGATGTGGCGTCCGCCAAGCTCGGCCAAATGGCGAAGGCACGCGTAAATCGTCGTCGTTTTGCCGCTGCCCGCCGGGCCGGTGAGCAGAAGCAACCCACTGGTTTGGCGGAGAAAATTTTTCAATTCGGCGCGCGCATTTTCAGGAAATTCAATTTCATCCAACGTTTTGACCGAATTTGAATTGAACAATCGCAAAACAATTTTTTCGCCCGTCACCGTCGGATAAGTTGCGACACGGATGTCGTTTTGACTTTTCAACTCGTCGCGCGAAATGCGACCGTCCTGTGGCAGCGATTCCTGATACGTTTTGAGCCGTGAAAGAAATTTGATTCGTCCAAAAACGCGCTCGGCGATTTCAGCGGGCAATTCATTGGACGTTGTAATGACGCCATCAAGACGGAAACTGACCTCGGCTGATTTGCCGCGCATTTGCAAATGGATGTCGCTCGCGCCGGCGCGTTCGGCCTGATGGATGAGCTGCTCCAAAATTTTTGGCGCGGACACTTCGCATTTTTTTTCGCCAGACAATTGGGCGACTTCTGATTTCATAATTTTCCCAAAGTTTTATTGCTGCTCCGCAATCAAATAGTGCAGCCCGTGTTCATCCGCCATGAACACGTGCAAATGGTGCGGCAGTTCGGCCAGTTCGCGCCGAAACGTGCGCTCATTTTTCAATGCAATTTGAAGCGCCGGCCAAATCGCCAGCACAAAAAACAGGCAAGCAAGCACAAAACCGCCACTCCACGCCAATCGCGGCAGAAATTTTTTCTGCGGCGCGCGTTCCGCAAAAATCGGCCGCAATTGCAGGCGCACTTGCGACGGAAATTCTTCCCAATAGTCCTCCGACCGCGCTGGAACGCGCACACTTTTCAATTTCGATTCCAATTCAAAATCGTTCATTGTTTTGAAAGCACTTGTTTCAATTTTCGCTTCGCGGTGAACACACGCCATGAAACGGTCGTTTCCGAGCAGCGCAAAACTTTCGCGGCTTCGGCGTGGCTCATGCCGTCATAAATTGTCAGCACAATTGCCGCGCGTTGTTTCGCCGGCAGTTTCATCAACGCCGCCAGCGCGTGTTGTGCATTTTCGGAAATTTCACCGTTTGAATGTTGCGCGACCATTTCTGCGGCGCAATTTGTGTGCGCTTGAAAGCGGCGCATTTCATTTCGCCGCCAATTCAGGCACGCGTGAACGCCGATGCTGTAAAGCCACGTCGAAAATTTCGCGCGGCCGTTGAACGCGCCGATTTGCTCAAAGGCGCGGATAAACGTTTCCTGCGCCAAATCCTCGGCGTCCGCCGTCGAGCCGGTCATCCGAAATGTCAGCGCATGAATCATTTGTTGATGGTTTCGCACGAGCAATTCAAAAGCCGACGCATCGCCATTTTGACTCTGCAATACCAAATCGTCGTCGCCGGTCATGCATCGTGCTTTTGAAAACTTTGAACCCGCGACGCGCCGAATCCTTTGAATTATTTTTTCGCCGTGAGCGGGCGGGAAGGTTTCGACACCGCTGCCGGCGTTGGTTGGCAATGACAAAGTTGTCATAGTTGTCATGCGGTTATGAAAAAGGTGAAGCTTCTGCCGGAAATGTAATCTTCCAGCATTCGAACACAAACGAAAACGGTGAATCCGGCAAATCACCTTGCGCGCCGGAATTTTTCCTCTTCAATCGTCGCCAGCATTTCGGAAACTTCTTTGACAATCTCCATTTTGCCAAGCGCCTTTGCGGCGGCGGCTTTATGCAAATGCGCTTCGACCATCTGCGGGTCGAGCGTGAGCGCGCGATTGGCGAATTCCATCGCTTTTTCGTGGCGGCCAAGCTGTCCGACCATGCTCGCAAGGTTCGACCAGCCGAGTTTGTTGAGCGGCTCAACTTTCATGGCCTGTTCCATGCAACGAACTGCGTCCATTGGCCGGTTCATGGCTTCAAATAAAATTCCGGCGAGATTGTTCCAAATCTTGAAATCGGACGGGTCCAATCCCAGCGCGCGGCGATAAACCGTTTCCGCCTCGGCAAATCTGCCCATCGCCGCGAGTGCGATGCCTTCGTAAAAGGATGCTTTGGCATCCGCCGGATTTTCCGCGCGCCATTTTTCGGCAAATGTCAAAAGCTCCGGCCACGAATTGCTTTCGCACAATTCGCGCGCGCTTTTGATTTTATCTTCTGATGTCATGGCAAAAATTAATCGCTTGAACAGGAATTCTTCCTAATCCTTCACGCGCGGCATCATGAACGACGCAAAGGCGGCGGGTAAAAACAGAAAGCCCGCGTAAAGCAGCGCCAGCCGGTGGTCGCCCACCTTCGAGAACAATCCGAAAAACACCGTGCCGAACGCCGCGCCGATGCGGCCGATGTTGTAGCAAAAGCCCGCGCCCGTTGTGCGCAGCAGCGTCGGGAACAGCGGCGGCAGATACATCGTGAACAGCGCGAACACGCCCTGACAAAAACCGATCAGGGGAAACCAGAGCATCAACGCCGTGTGGTCGCGCGGCACGGCATAAGCCCCAAGCATTGCCAGAAAATAAACCGCGAACGTCCACGCAATCGTCGCGCGATAACCGATGAACCGCGCGATCCAGCCGGAGAAGAAATTTCCGACGATGGACGAGCCGATGACGAGATACATCGCCGTGCTCGCAAGTTTGTTTTTCTGTTCGGGCGTCCAATTCGCCACATCCGGCAGATTTCGCAGGTGCTGTTGATGCCAGAACATGAACGCCCAATGCGCCGTCAGCGAAACGCCGCACACGATCATCACCCAAATCGTCACGCGCCGCGTCTCACCGCGAAACAGTTCCGCGATGCCAGGTTCGTGGTTCTTCGCCTGCGCCTTCGCCGCGTGCCATTCCTCCGGCTCAGGCACAGCCCGGCGTATCCAGAACACCAGCAGCGCCGGCAGCACGCCGACGAGGAACAAATATTTCGGCGGCGCACCGGCCATCAGATAATTCGCCAGCACCGCCCCGAGAATTCCGATGTTCACGCCGCTTTGCAGCACGGCGGCGATCCACGGACGCCAATGCTTCGGCCACGTTTCTGAAATCAGCGCCGCGCCCAACGCCCATTCGCCGCCAACACCGAGCGCGGCGAGAAAACGCAAAATCATCAATTGCCACCACGTCTGCGCGAAGAACGACAATCCTGTGAACGCCGCGTAAGTCAGCACCGTGAGGCTCAACGTCCGCGAGCGTCCCAGCCGGTCGCCGATGCGCCCGAAAAACCCGCCGCCCAGCGCCCAGCCGAGCAGGAATGCGCCCTGGATGATGCTCGCGTATCGGCCCACTTGCGGGTCGCTCGTGCTGGACGCGGCGATCAATTGCATCACGAACGGCGCGGCGACCAGCGTGTAGAGGTGCATGTCCAGCCCGTCAAACGTCCAGCCCAGCCACGCGGCGATGCCGGATTTCCATTGGCGGGCGGAGATGGACTGGTTCATGTGCAGAGGGATTAAAGAAAATTCATGCAAAGGGCAACACATGAATTGCAGAAGACGACGCAAGGAAGCCTGCCGAGCCTAAATCCTGGTAAAGGCTGGTGCGCAAAATTTTTTCAGCAAGTGAGTCCGTCAAATGTTTTAACACCATTGTCTCTTTGACAGTTTTGTCACATTCCTTATCTTTAAGCCGGTAATTCATCATGCAAGACACTCAAGCAGCTTTGAAGGTTATCAATGAAATGCAAGGGGCTGGCGTGATTCAGAAGTATGCAATCGGCGGGGCAGTGGCCGCGACATTTTACATTGAGCCGACCGCCACTTACGACATTGATATTTTCATTCCGTTTGAAAATCTCCCGGGAAGTTCATTTGCCTCGCTCGAACAAATTTACAAATATTTGTCCGACCGGCAGTATAAAATGGTCGGCGCGCATTTTTTGATTGCCGGATGGCAGATTCAATTTCTCCCTGCCGACGATGCCTTATACAGCGAAGCCCTGATGCAAGCCGTCGAAAAACCGGTCGGCGAAGTCAAAACATGGATCATGACCGCTGAACATTTGATGGCCATCGCCCTCAAGGTTGGGCGCGCAAAAGATTTGATCCGCCTTGAGCAATTTGTCCGATACAACGTCTTCAATCCTGACAAACTGAATCAAATTCTGGCGCGACACAACCTGGTTGAAAAATGGCGGCGGTTCGACGATAAATACATCAAGGGCATCCTATGAGCGAATTGATGGAAAAACTTTTGGCGGACAAGGCCGCAGAGCGCAAGCGGCTCGTGACACTTCCCTATGAAGAGAAGCTCACGCTTCTGGAGAAAATGCGCGGCCGTGGCTTGTTGATAAAAAAATCTCCGTCTGTGCAGAAGCAATCTCATCGCGGCAGCGATGCGGGTGGCAACGGTTGAGGTCATTTGCTAATGCTCGTTCGCAAATCTTTTTCCAGACGGGCGAAGGCGCGTTCAAAGGCGGCTGTAGCGTCGGTCTGTGACCGACGACGGCGCTGACACAGCGCCGCTACAGGAAATCGGGGAGGTGATATTTGCGGACTTCTTCCGCCAAAGCTTCGCCGGTGTCCGAGTCCAGGCACTCCGATTTTTTCAACGTCGCGTAATCCGTCAACGGGATGGGAAAAAGTTTGCACCGCTTTCCGGAGCCGGTTATTCTCGTCAAGGAAGAATCCAAAACAATTATGAAAACTTGTCTTGAACCGAAAACAATATCAAATGAAGCGGCTTGCGATTTGCCATTTATCCTTCGTTTTGTTGAACCTCTCGATCAAGCGGATTACGATGCATCTATCGCAGATCACGATCTAGCCACGCGAACCTATTCGCCGCAAACGCAAACCTCCATAGCAGTGAGAAATGGCTCTAGCAAAACCTATGATAGCACCTGTTCAGGGTTTTGGCAGAATGTTGACGACAGTAAAATATCAGATACCTAATTGATCAGATACGCAGAATCCGTGATTGCAATCATTACCAGTAAGGACGATTCGCACGCTGATTCCGTAATCCGATATTTGAGTGAACGTGGACGAGATGTCTTTAGGATAAACAGTGAAGACATAGGATGTCGTTACACGACAAATTTAAGAATATCCGCGAGATCGGCTTGGACTGGCTGCCTCAACGATGAGGTTGGCAGACAGCTAGACTTACATACGCTTAAGGTCGCTTGGTTTAGGAAGCCCAGTTTTGAGTTTGATCTGGGCAGAGCTTTCGAGCCTGAAGTTAACCGCTATGTTTGCTCTGAACTTAAGTCGCTAATAGATACGATTTATTCACTACCGAGCATTGTCTGGATTAACAATCCATACACATCAAACAGCGCTAAATCAAAATTTCAACAACTAATTCTCGCTCGGTCACTAGGGCTGCAAGTTCCAAAAACACTCATCACCAACGATCCCGTTCAAGCCAGAGCGTTCTTTCAAGAATGCCATGAACGTGTTCTGATCAAGGCAATATACAGCGCGAACATTACAATAAACGGCATGAATCGCGGAATTCCATCTGCAATTGTCAGCCCGGAAAAATTTCACGAGTTTGCAGATGGCATTTCGGTTTTCTGAATAGCGCAAAGCGATACTGACGTTTCACTTCGGCATTTCCAGCTTCACCTTCGCCGCCACCTGCGCCACGTCTTTGTCGCCGCGACCGGAGAGGTTCACGATGATGAGCGCGTCCTTGCCCATTTTCGGTGCACGCACCATGCACTCGGCGACGGCGTGCGCGCTTTCGAGCGCGGGAATAATTCCTTCGAGCCGCGCCAATTTCATAAACGCTTCGAGCGCTTTCTCATCGGTCGCGTAGGTGTATTCCACGCGGCTGGCGGCGCGCAGGAACGCGTGCTCCGGCCCGACGGCCGCGTAATCAAGTCCGGCGCTGACGCTGTGCGTGGATTGGATCTGGCCGAATTCGTCCTGCAAAATGTAGCTGCGCGTGCCTTGCAACACGCCGAGCGAGCCGCCTTGAAATCGCGCCGCGTGCTGTTCCGGTTGGATGCCGCGTCCGCCGGCTTCCACGCCGACCATCCGCACGGATTTGTCTTCAAGGAACGGATAAAAAAGTCCGATGGCGTTCGAGCCGCCGCCGACGCAGGCGATGAGCATGTCGGGCAGACGCTTTTCCTGTGCCAAAATTTGCGCGCGCGCCTCGTCGCCGATGATGCGCTGAAAATTCCGCACCATCACCGGATACGGATGCGCGCCGTAAGCGGTGCCGAGAATGTAATGCGTGTGGCGGATGTTCGTCACCCAGTCGCGCATCGCTTCGTTGACGGCTTCCTTCAAGGTTTTTTGTCCCGCGTGAACCGGCACGACTTCCGCGCCAAGCATTTTCATGCGATAAACATTGAGGATTTGCCGTTCGCAATCCACCGCGCCCATGTAGATGACGCATTTCATCCCGAACATCGCGGCGACGGTCGCAGTCGCAACGCCATGTTGCCCCGCGCCGGTCTCGGCGATGATGCGCGTCTTGCCCATGCGCTTCGCCAAAAGAATTTGGCCCATTGCATTATTAATTTTGTGCGCGCCAGTATGGTTCAAATCCTCGCGCTTAAGAAAAATTTTTGCGCCGCCGAGTTCTTTGGTGAGACGTTCCGCAAAATAAAGCGGCGTGGGGCGTCCGACAAATTCCGTGAGATAATAGGAAAGTTCGCGCTGAAATTCCGGGTCATGTTGCGCGCGGAAATATTCTTCCTCCAATTCTTTCAGCGGATGCATCAACGTCTCCGGCACATAACGTCCGCCGTAAGGACCAAAGTGGCCGTGAACGTCGGGCAAATCTTCTGCGGTGATTGCGCTCATGGTCTTATTTTCACGCAAAGGCGCGAGGCAAGCAAAGAGAATTATTGTGTGTGCAAATGAATGAATTGCGCGGGCGTCAAAATTTTTACATCGCCACAAATTGATTTTGGAAAATGGCGAACATTTCCTGTGACCAGTGGAACTTCGGCGGCTTGCGCGCATTCCAAAAATGGCGCGTCGTCTTTGTCCGGCAATCCATGAGCCGCCCGCAAAACTTCCACAGAAAACGCGTTTGCCCGAATTGTGTTCAAAACAATTTCCACTTCTCTTTTGGGAAAGGCAAAGGTTGGACGCGCCAGCACTTCTTTGTATTCGTAAAAAATCCGGTCGTCGAGAACCGCTTGGAAATTTCCCGCGCGCAACCCTTCGACAATCCGTCCCGGCGGGCCGTGCGGCGACAAAAATCCCGACACCAAAACATTCGTGTCAAAAACGGCGCGGTTCATCGGCGGGATTTTCTTGATTGACGCGTCGCCGAAATTTCACGGTTGATTTCTGCCAGCGACATCGCGCTCGTGTCCGCCGCTCGTGCCGCCTCACGAACGCGGCTCAAAGCCATGCGGCTGCGTGCGTCGCGAACGGATTGCAAAATATTTTCGGGATCTTCCGCTGATTCAACATTCAACAAAATCGCGACCGGATTGCCGTCGCTGGTCAAAAGCAATTCTTTTTCTGTTTGCAACCGGCGCTTGAAGTAGCGGGGCTGCTTCAAATCTTTGATGGCGATCAATTTCATATAATCATCTTTTAATGTCCTTTTAAGATGATGTCAAGCGGCATGGGGCAAAATCTTCTGCGGTGATTGCGCTACAACCTTCCGCTTAACAGTTGGGATTGTATCGCAATTATCCGAGCCGACGAGCATTTCGGGGAGCGGATTGATTATTCATCCAAAGGCCGTGAGATGGATTTTCGCCTACGCATTGACCACGCTGCTTTCAAGGTTGCAACTACGCAACAGAGAGTCTGCCTACTGTTCGCTATGCTTCGTCGCAGCCTAGAAATTCTTGCAGATAAACTTTTATCACCTGCGCCGCTTAAAGATTTACAAGCAGATTTACAAACGGCCGAGGCTGTTGAATTTGCTACGCCTTCCTCACCGCCTCGATGAACGCCTTCACTTTCGCGTGATCTTTTTTGCCGGGCGCGGATTCCACGCCGCTCGAAACGTCCACGCCGAACGTCCGGACTTTCTTCACGGCCTCGGCCACGTTTTCCGGCGTCAATCCGCCCGCGAGAAAAATCGGCCTGCCAAATTTCTGCGCGGCGACGGCCAGATCCCAATTGAATTTTTCGCCCGTGCCGCCGAGCGTCGTCGAAGAAAAGGCGTCGAGCAGATACGCGTCGGTCAGGTAATCGGGGATTTTCTTCAACGATTCCGCGTCGCGGATGCGGAACGCCTTCATGCTCATCAAGCCGAACTGCGTGCAAAATTCCGGCGGCTCGTCGCCGTGAAACTGGAGCATGGTCAAACCCGCTTCGCCAATGGCGCGCAAAACAAAATCCGCTTCCGCATCCACAAAAACTCCCACGCGCATCACAAATGGTGGCAATTGTTTTGAAATTGCCGCCGCCGTTTTCAAGGAAACGAAGCGCGGACTTTTTTCGTAAAAGTTGAAGCCAAGCGCGTCCGCGCCAGCCTCGACGGCGGCCTGCGCGTCGGCGCGATTCGTGATGCCGCAAATTTTGACTTTCGTTTCCATTTCAAATTTGTAGGAGTCGAGGTGACGAGACTCAAGCCTTGTTTTTAGTTTGAGACTCCTTACGTCGTCTCCTACTTTAACACAAGATGCCGCGAACAATCTATCTTGATTACAACGCCACAACGCCGCTCGATCCAAGCGTGCGCGAGGCGATGCTGCCGTTTCTGGGCGAAATTTGGGGAAACCCGTCATCCGTGCATCACGTTGGCAGAAAAGCGCGGGCGTTGCTCGACGACGCGCGCGACCGCACGGCGAAATTTCTC
>Ga0137404_10000777_pt1 | contig 21133 bp, 14 predicted proteins | sample CZOMad2_1_16fung_FD_108285 | JGI IMG/M metagenome (GOLD analysis project Ga0137404, IMG submission 108285) | Vadose zone soil fungal communities from Angelo Coast Range Reserve, California, USA - CZOMad2_1_16fungal (Illumina Assembly) | ecosystem: Environmental > Terrestrial > Soil > Vadose... | reverse complement strand
GACGGAGCCTCGTCGATCACCATGCAGCCATGTGCCGAAACAACGAAAGGTTATCAGGAAACCGACCGGAGTATGGTCATCCTTGAAGTCTTCATCAGGGTAAGGCATCAGTGAGGATTCCTTGAGTGGAGGTGTAAAAGCTGGGTAATTCTAGATCGTGTCGAATAGCTGTTCAATGGTTACAGCACGCGAAGGCCCAGCGGCTCGACGTTGAGTGTGGCATCCGGTCGCTGCGCTCGCGGTACTGTAAATCAGGTCACTGTGCTGGCTGCAGCAACGATGAGTCCCAGCATCCGGTCGCTGCGCTCGCGGTACTGTAAATCACGTCACTGTGCTGGTTGTAGCACCGATGAGTGGCAGCATCCGGTCGCTGCGCTCGCGGTACTGTAACCCTCGGTCAGCTGGAATCTACAATGGCAAATGAAGAACGCCTTGACTGTTTTGTTTCAGTTGGGATAAAAGCCACCCGCAGATGCTCTAAATCATGTCCGCCAAAAGGAGTTCCCAACCATGTACAAAGTGCTTGTTTTAGCTGTATTCATTTTGTCTGTCTCCTGCGCCGCCCAGGCACAGGATCCGGTGAAGGTTGATTCAAAGCATTACAGTGTGGAATTCGAGAATTCCCAAGTGCGTGTACTTCGAATTAAGGTCGGCGCCCACGAAAAATCTGTGATGCATCGACACCCAAATGCAGTGGCGATCTTTATGACGGATGCCAACGGGAAGTTTAGTTTTCCCAAAGGCGCCCCCCAGGACATCACCGCGAAAGCTGGCGATGTGCGCTGGACGCCGGCTGTAACTCACTTGCCTGAAAATACCAGCGACCAGCCGTTTGAGGTGATTCTGGTAGAGTTAAAAAGTAAGCCCGTTAAGAAGATGGCCAAGAAGCCTTCAACCACAAGCACAGCGACGAACTCCAATAAGCAGTAAATGCAGTCTTGGCTGTTCAGATCGCCGGGGGGTGGCACTCCGTGGCTATCCCTCGATGTCCTCACACTCAGATAACACGGTAACCAAAAAGGAAACCCCATGCTAAGACTTTGTTCGATCGTTGGTTTGTCATTGATTGTTTCCATAGTCTTTTCTGTCTCAGCGCAGACTTCAGCGCCTTCTCTCGGGTCATCCGCTGAGATCGAGCGGCGGGTCGACTCGATACTTAACCAGATGACGCTGAAGGAAAAGCTTGACTTGCTCGGAGGCGTCGACGGCTTTTTCATTCGCGATATTCCGCGTCTTAACTTACCCCGACTGAAGATGGCCGACGGCCCAATAGGCGTTCGCAACTTTGGACCAGCTACTGCCTTTGCCGGAGGCGTGGCGCTGGCCGCTACGTGGAATCCGGTGCTGGCCGAGCTTGTTGGGACCGAACTCGGACGTGACTCCCGCGCCAAAGGCATACACTTCCTGCTGGCGCCCGGGGTTAACATCAACCGTGCTCCAATGAACGGCCGAAACTTTGAGTACTTCGGCGAAGACCCCTTCCTCGCCTCGCGTGTTGCGGTCGGTTACATCAAGGGCGTACAGAGCCAGGGCGTGAGCGCGACGATCAAGCATTTTCTAGGCAACAACTCTGAATTTGATCGCCACAATACGGACTCAATCATCGACGAGCGGACATTGCGCGAGATCTATCTGCCCGTCTTCGAGGCCGCCGTGAAGGAAGCCCGCGTCGGAGCCATCATGGACTCGTACAATCTGACCAACGGCCGGCACATGTCGCAGAACAAGTATCTGCTCACCGACGTGGTGAAGAGGGAATGGGGATTCGACGGCCTGATCATGTCCGACTGGTCCGCGACCTATGACGGTGTCGAGGCAGTAAACGCTGGACAGGATCTCGAAATGCCTTCGGGCTTACACATGAACGAGCAGACGCTCAGGCCCGCGATTGAACAGGGCAGAGTTTCTGTCGCCACTATTGACGACAAAGTGCGCCGCATCCTAAGCACCGCGATGCGCTTTGGCTGGCTCGACCGTGATCAGACCGATCTGTCGATTCCCCGATATAACCCGCAAGGCCGCCAAGTGGCGCTCAATTCCGCGCGTGAGGGGATTACTCTGCTGAAGAACGATGGTGATCTGTTGCCACTGAATAAAAGCAAAATCAAATCGATCCTGATTGTTGGCCCAAACGCCTTCCCGGCGATGCCCGTCGGCGGCGGCAGCGCCGAAGTGCAGCCATTCGCAGCCATCAGTTACCTGGAGGGCCTGGCAAACTATGCTGTGAATCACCCGCCCAATCGGTTTCAGGTGAATTACGATCGCGGCCTGCTCTCCTATAGCGATTTGGCCGACGCGACCAATTTCACTACAGCTGAAACTGGCGGGAAGCCTGGACTAAGCGCGGAATATTTTGCCAGCTTAGACCTGAAAGGGACTCCCTTGATTACCCGCACCGAAGAGCACCTCAACTTCGGAACTGCGGCGCGCTTGCTGTTTCCGGAACAGACACTTTCGTCACGTTGGACCGGTTATTACACCCCGCAGGAGTCAGGCTCCTACGACATCTTCGTGCAAACGACGAGAGAAGTCGGCGGCTCTTATCGTCTGTACGTTGATGACAAACTCGTCCTGGACAATTGGACAACACTTACCGCGCTTGCCGACTATCGCACGCTGCGCCTCGAACCCGGGGCCCACAAGATTGTCCTGGAGCAACACGGACGGGCGTATAGACGGGCTGTGCGCCTCAGGATGGGCATTGTACGCGCTGGACAATTTGTTAGCGCCAACGCCAAAAAGCTTGCCGCAAGCTCCGACGTGGTAGTGGTGGCCGCAGGTTTCGACTCCGAGTCGGAGGCCGAAAGTGCGGACAGAACTTTTCGCCTGCCTCTGGGACAAGACGAGTTGATTCAGGAAATGGCTACGGCCAACAAGAACACGATTGTTGTCATGACGTCGGGCGGCAGCGTGGATATGAACACCTGGCTTGACCGCGTCCCGGTGCTGGTCCAGGCGTGGTATCCGGGACAGGAGGGTGGCACCGCGCTGACCGAAATTCTGTTCGGGGATGTGAATCCTTCAGGCCGCTTGCCCGTCACATTCGAGCGCCGCTGGGAAGATAACCCGGTCCATGACAGCTACTATCCGGAGGCGGGCACGAAGCGTGTCGTCTATAAAGAAGGAGTGTTCGTTGGTTATCGCGGTTACGAGCGCAACGGTGCGAAGCCACTGTTCCCATTCGGGTTTGGACTGTCCTACACAACCTTCAAGTACAGAAACTTGTCTATCAAGCCTGTGTCGAACAGCGAATCAGGTCCGCGCTATGAGGTTTCGTTCGAGGTTACGAACACAGGGACACGCGAGGGCGCCGACGTAGCCCAGGTATATGTTGGCGACACGCAAACTAAAGTTCCGCGGCCGGCTAAGGAGTTGAAAGGATTTTTGAAAGTCAGCCTTCGTCCCGGCGAGACAAGGAAGGTCTCGGTCATGCTAGACAGCCGCGCTCTGTCTTATTATGACGTCAATGCAAAACAATGGCGCGCGGACCCTGGTGATTTCAACGTGTTCGTTGGCCGCTCGTCCGAGCAGATTGAACTGCGTGGCAAGCTCACACTGGAAGCTATAGCTTTCGGAGGTACGCCAGCAACGCCGCCCGCTCATCCGCATTAACGAAACCGCGATCAACGGCAAGACCGTTCGATGAAAGAATCGGTGGCAAATTGGGTGGCGGATTAAGCCGAGCGACGCGCGCGAAAAAGGCGATATAGTGATCAACCACGTCTTCAAGCGTGGCGGCAGAGTTGTTGTGGAAGTATGGGGCGGTCCTACTGATTCCGCGGAGCTGGGTGATGTCCATTACCCCGAGATCCGCGGGCTGGCCGGTGAGAAGTAGTCGACCTGGATCAGAAGTGGTAACAAATTGGAAGGCGCCATTCGCGAGAGTGATGCGGTACGTGCGCGCGTTTCTCGCAAGCCGCTCGGGACAGGGCGCGTAACCATCGGTGGTTGGGCGAGGGCAGGCAGTCTGGATGTTGTGATAGCGCACAATCGGTCGCACAAACGCAGTCTCGGGCGTTGATCCACTCGGATGCATTGTGCCGCCGTGGCATTGCGCGCAGGCGCGGTTGAAGATTCCCTTGCCGTGCTGCTCAAGCTCGTTCAGTTCCGGGTCGGGGTCGGGGAACGGCGACGAGCCGGAGAGGATTGAGTCGGCCAGCAGTTCAACCCCCGGCGAAGAGAACAACGTTTGCTGAAAAGCTGCGAGATCGTCGAGCATACGCTGCGGCGGTTCAACCGTCACTTGAGCGTGCGCGAAGAGTGCACCGCGGGCTTGTTCCTGAAGTGTTCCGAACCGCCCATCGTGCTGGTAGCCGCCTTGCCGGTTGGGGCCGTTAGGATCCTGGCCCATGATTGGGGGACGTGGCGCGCCCGGCGGCCAGATCGGTAACACGCCGTCCGGTCCCGTGATCGCGACGTTGAATACAGGCATGACCGCGCGCCAGAGATCGACCGAGGTCTCTTCGCTGGGCTGACCGGTGGCAGGATCAATGAGCTTCACGTTCAAGGGCAAGGGCATCGTCACTCGAATAAGACCGTTTTCGACAAGGTTCGAGAAGTCGATCGCATTGTCTCCGTTTATACGGAAGTCGTCGGCATCCACCGGCCGGAAGAGCGGGTCATCCGCATTCCTGTTGTGCTCTCGTCTCGCCTGGAGCGCATCGAACCTGGTCCTTGCGGACGCAGGAGAGAGCTGGAAGTTATCCGAAGGCATGTGGCAGTCGGCGCACGAACGTCCGTTCCCGCCAAGTTGGTTCAGATTTCGGCGATTGAAGGCTGCACGACCTCGTGCCACTGCGTCGCATGGTTGGTCATCGCAGTTAAGCTCCATCGCGCCGTTTCCTTCTAAGGCTTGTCCGAGGCCTGTGTGCGGAATCACAGTCGCAATCACACCTAGTAGGCCAAAACCGAGGAATGCGATGGTCGATCTCTTAGGTTTGTACATGGTCTTTAGTCCTTGTGCGCCGGAGTGAACCGGCAGGTTGCATTCAATACAAGAGTCAAACGACTCGTTCGCAATTTGTGGGTGTCAATAACTCCGCGAGGGCGAGCTACTCTGTTGACCACGAATTGAACGTGGCGGATAATCGCTTGTGAATAGGCGCAAAGTCCTTCAAAATTCCCTAAACCTTCCTAAATTTTGCTAAAGGTGACAGTGGGCGACACACCAATGCACATCTATGAGTTTGGCCCGTTCCGTGTCGACGCTCTCAGGCGTGTCCTACTACGCGAAGGGAACCAGGTGCGGCTACCCGCGAAGGCTTTTGAGATTCTGCTGGTACTGCTCGAAGGAAAAGGCCGCCTCGTCGAAAAAGACGAGTTGATGCGGAGGGTTTGGCCTGACGCCGTGGTGGAGGAGAACAACCTCACCGTTAACATTTCGGCGCTCAGGAGGTCTCTCACAGAAAGCCCGGGCGAACACCGGTATGTGGTAACTGTGCCTGGTCGCGGGTACCAGTTTGTGGCGGACGTGCGTCAGCATAACGGCGACCCGGCGGAGGAGAGCGAACAAGAGGCGCTCCCCGAAATCAATGCCGAGCGGGCCAGCTCGGAGAACATGCACCCGCTATCGAGTGCAGAATACATTGGGGGCGAGATTAGACGTCACAAGCAGGGCCTACTGTTACTTCTAGCCGCTCTGCTCGCAACCACAATTATCGTCTCCTACTTAGCCTACTCACGTTATCTTGCCGGTGGCAGCAAGCCGGGAACGACTTCCATCGCAGTCTTGCCTTTTGCAAACGAGACCGGCGATCCGAACGCAGAATACCTCTCGGACGGAATCTCCGAGAGCCTCATCAACAGTCTCTCGCAGTTGCCCGGCGTCAAAGTAATCGCGCGCAGTTCCGCTTTTGCGTACAAGGGCAAAGAAACTGATTTGAAGGAAGTGGCGAATGCATTAGGCGTCGAAGCGATCTTAACCGGAAGGGTCACACAGCGCGGCGAGAACCTATCGATCAGCGTCGAACTTGTGAATGCGAGCGATAAGACGCAGATGTGGGGCGAGCAGTACGACCGCAACATGTCAGACTTGCTCGCGATCCAGCGCGAGATTGCGAGCGAAATTGTCGAGAAACTGAGGCTAAAAGTTTCGGGCGAAGAGAAAGGGGCTGCCAAACACTACACCGAGAGCAACGAGGCTTATCAGCTCTATTTGAAAGGCCGCTTCTACTGGAACAAGCGGACGGCAGAAGGGCTCAAGAAATCAATCGAGTATTTCAATCAGGCGACTGATAAAGACCCCCGCTTCGCCTTGGCTTACGCCGGGTTGGCTGACTCCTATGTTGTGCCGGCCAACCGGCTGCCGCCGCGAGAGGCAATGCCAAAAGCTAAGGCAGCAGCGATCCGGGCACTGGAACTGGACGAGACGCTCGCCGAAGCACACGTCTCACTAGGCCGCGTCTTCGCAGTATACGATTGGGACTGGACGAGTGCCGAGAAGGAATACAAGCGTGCCATCGAGCTGAATCCGAGCTATGCGATAGCCCATCAATGGTATGGCGGATATTTAGCAGTAATGGGCCGAACTAGTGAAGCGATTGCAGAGAAAAAACGGGCAGTGGAACTGGAGCCACTCTCACTCATCATCAACTTTGAATTGGGATTGGCTTTTTACTACTCTCGCGACTACGACCGGGCCATCGAACAGTTCCAAAAGACGCTGGAGTTGGACCAGAACTTCCCTCCGCCGCACAATTTTCTTCCAGCTGCTTATGAACAAAAGGGGATGTATAGCGAAGCCATTGCTGAATTTAAGAAGGCGATTCCGCTTACAGCAGGCAGTGAATCGTCACTTTCAAAAGCTGGTCTGGGCCATGTCTATGCGGTAACAGGTAAGAAAAGCGAGGCCCGAACGGTGCTCAACGAGCTCAAGCAACTCTCCGCACAAGAATTTGTACCGGCGACCAGCGTAGCCCTCATCTATGCGGGCCTCGGCGAGAAGGACCAGGCTTTTGCCTGGCTCGACAAGGGTTACGAACAGCACGCTTTTCAACTGCAATGGATCAAAATAGAACCAAGATGGGACAGCCTACGCTCAGACCCACGTTTCCAAGACCTCTTGCGCCGTATCGGCCTGCCGCAGTAAGAATCAACGTGGTCCGAAATTCGCTCCCAGCTTTCTTGTTCGAGTGGTTTCGTGGATCGATTTGCTTACTCGCAAAAAAACCTGCTCAAAAACAAGAAATTGTCAATTGTTACACAGACACATGGACCAGCTTATGTTTCTTCGACAACACTCTTACTTGCGCGCCGCACTCGTAGCGGCTCTGACGCTCATTTCATTAACACTCGTGCCTGTACAAACTCCTGCGCAGCGCAAGAATATTTATTCCAGACAGTATATATCCGCGATCATGAACAGGGTCTACGACTGGCAGCTCGCCAATCCCGTAGAAATAAACCAAGAGAATAATAACTTATGGGCGCGAGCCGCTTTCTACACCGGCATCATGGCTGCTTATTCCACGACGCATCGCAAGAAATATTTCCAACAGGCTATGAGATGGGCCGAAGGCCGGGAATGGAGGCTTGGGGACAGGCCCAGACATGCAGATGATCTTTCGCCTGGCCAGACATACCTGGAGCTCTACCTACTGAAGAAAAACCCGGTGATGATTGCTCACACCAAGTCCGCTTTAGATGCGATGCTGGATGATCCCAAGCCGGGTCGTGAAGACTGGTGGTGGTGTGATGCGCTGTTTATGGCCCCGCCTGTTCTTGCGCGACTTAACGCTGCCACTGGTGACAAGAAGTACATCGACTATTTGAACACCATGTGGTGGGACACAACCGACTTCCTCTACGATCAAGAGGCTAAACTTTATTACCGAGACAAGAACTACATAGGGAAACTGAACCCCAACGGCAAGAAGATCTTTTGGGCGCGCGGTAACGGCTGGGTGATGGGCGGTACGGTACGCGTCCTTCAATATCTCCCAAAAAATAATAAAGATCGCCAGCGCTATGTAACTCTGCTACGGACAATGGCGGCATCGGTCAGTCGTCTTCAGGGAGAAGACGGATTGTGGCGGCCAAGCCTGCTTGACCCGCAGGAGGTACCCATCCCTGAGACAAGCAGTTCCGGCTTTTTCTGTTATGCCCTCGCCTGGGGCATCAATCATGGTTATCTGGAACGACAAACTTACCTGCCCGTAGTTAAGAAAGCCTGGCAGGGGCTAATTGGCGCTGTGCGTACGGATGGCAAGCTGGGCTATGTTCAGGCAATCGGGGCCTCACCGGCGAAACTAACGTCTGAAGACAATCAAGAATATGGGTCAGGCGCTTTCCTATTGGCTGGAAGTGAGATGTACAAACTGAAATAGGGAACCCATTAGAGGATATTGACGGCTCGACCGGCAAGCAAAGCGATCACCAGCAAAGAAATCATGGCTTGCGTGATCATCAATAGTTTGGCCCAGCGTGACAGTGGCGGCGTGTCGGTTGGAGAGAAAGCTGTACTCGTATTAAAGGCCAGGAAGAGGTAGTCGATGAAGTTTGGGGACCAGTCTTCTTCACCAGCGGCGGCTTTTAGTTCCGGAGACATGGTCATTTGTGGAAACAGGAAAGCCCCATCAGTATGGCCTGGCGTCAGCGCCCTCGAGTGTGGGCCACCCGCGTCGAGCCGCCAGTACCAGGAAGCAAACACCAGGATGTTTCCTATCCACAGCGCGGCTGCCGAACGCAAAAGATCCTTCGGAGTGATCCCATGTTCAGGTAAAACGTCAATTAGCAGTAACAAGGACCAGACCAGCGCGATGGTCACCACTGAGTTAAGAATCATCCCGAGAACTTCATTCAGAAAGTGATTGCCAGTGTAGTGGGCAATGATTGTGGGCACCAGCATTAGGATAACAACTATAAGTAACAACCAGCGATGTCCTCCGACGAGCAGTGCTGAAGGGAGAGCTGAGTACAAACCTCCGAGTGCCAACAAGGCTATTGCCGCGGGCCAGCGGGGTTCTTCGTCTGGCGGATGAAGAAGACGCCCAAGCGCAGCCTCGCTGTTCGTGTTCCGATAGGGTTTTGCTTCGGCTTTGGTCTTGTCCATCAGATGTCAATCACAATTTGAGTGATTCTTCTTCCGCAATGAGCACAATTGGCGCCCCACCGGTCGATATTTTAACTGCGTGGGCGATTGTTTCCTGCCCACCCGGCGAAGCGGCGCATTCTTGAAGCGCTTCGAGGGAAGGGAAGTAGAGCTCTGCAATGCGATGGAAAGGAGCGGTGCCTTGAGGTGAGGCGACGACCTTGGTCGCGACGAAATTCGTCATACCCTTCATCTTCTCCCTCACCATCGGGACATGTTCCTCAGCGTACACCTTTTCAAACGCGTCGATATCCACAGGACGCGGATAGATCGCAACTATCTTTACTTCTGCCATTTCACTCTCCTCCTCAGAATTTGATGAGACAAAGCTGCCGCCATATGGCAGATTGAATTCTTAGATCCAATAACGATCATTTGCGAAGAAGGGGGCGACTTACACTAACAAATCCTCGATCTTCACTGGCAGTTCTCGCACGCGCACTCCGGTTGCGTGGTGGACCGCTGCGGTGATGGCAGCAGCTATCCCGGCCAGGCCGATCTCGCCGATCCCGCGTGCGCCAATTTCGTTAATCTCTTTGTCGGGGAAATCCAGGAAATGCACGTCGATCGCTGGCACGTCGGCGTTGACCGCCATCACGTAGTCGGCAAGATTGCTATTGATCGGCGCGCCGTTCTGCGGATCGTAAGTCGTGTGTTCGAATAGTGCCATGCCGATTCCCATCACGACCGCGCCCTCGATCTGGTTCCGGCCGGCAAGTGGATTCACGATACGTCCCGCATCGATGACAGTCACAACGCGGCTGACGCGCAACTGGGCGATCTCCGGCTGCCATGTGACCTCGACAAAGTGACAGCCGAACGAGTGCGTCGAGAACTTCGCTTCAGGATTACCGAATGTCGATTCGGACTTGCCGCTGCCTGTGACCATGCTGAGGTTGGCGCGTTGGAGCAATTCGGCGAACGGCACGCCGCCAGCCGGACCACCAGCTTTCACAAAAACCCGGCCGCCTTCGAATTTGAGCTCGTCGAGCGTGTGCTTCTCGAAGGGCGATCCAGGCGTTGACGTTGCGATTGTCAGCAGCGACGCGATCGCGTTGTCCGCCGCGGCAAAGACGGCTGGAATCACCGACCCGGTCACCATCGAACCGCCCGAGAGCGGTCCTTCCGGAAGTGACGTATCGCCGAGTGCGACTTCGATTTTGTCGAGCGGCACGCCCGTCCTCTCCGAAGTGAGCTGCGCGAGGATCGTGTACGTGCCGGTGCCGATGTCCTGCGTGCCGCACGCGACGCGGGCTGTGCCATCGTTGCGAAGCTGGACGTATGCCTCGGCGGGGAATCGCGCGGCGATCCACGTACACCCGGCCATCCCCCATCCCACGATCAAGCCATCGCGTTTCATCGAGCCGACCTCGGGATTGCGCTTGGACCAGCCGAACTTCTCCGCGCCGAGCGCGAAGCACTCGAGCAAATGACGTGATGAGAATGGAATGCCCAAAGACTCATCGATTTTCGGCTCGTTGATTACGCGGAGCCAGACGGGATCGATCTTGAGCTGGTCGGCGAGTTCGTTCATCGCTGATTCGGTCGCGTAGAGGCCCGGCACTGCTCCGGGACCGCGCAGGTCCGCGGTTGCGCCGATGTTGCGTTTCGCTCGACCAAACGTCACGCGCAGGTTGGGCACGCTGTATTGGAAAGGCGTTGCTTCGCCGCAGTCTTCGTGGTGGATATCGAGTATTGACCTGTCGTAGACGTAATCATGCTGGAGCGAGACGAGCTTGCCGTCAGACGTGGCGCTCAATCGCACACGCTGGTGCGTGCGCGGGCGATGACCGACGGTCTGGAACATCATCTTGCGGCTGACCACGAGCTTGATCGGCTTGCCGAGCTGCCGCGCCGCCGCGGCGGCAAGTGAACAATGCGTCCAGGGAAACAGTTTGGACCCAAAACCTGAGCCAACGAACTTGGTGATGACGCGGACGTTCTCTTTCGGCAGGCCGAACATTTGTGCGAGTACGCCTTGGAAGTTGACGACCCCCTGCGACGAGTCGTACAGCGTTAGAGTCGAACCATCCCAGATTGCTGTTGTCGCGTGCAATTCGATCGGATTGTGCGTCTCAGCGGGCGTGACATAAGTTTGGTCGATCTTCACCGGTGCGCTTGCGAAGGCGGCGTCGGCGTCGCCGCGTTGGCTTTGCAGACGCTCGCGCAGGCTAAAAGTGGTGACTACCACTTCCGGATCGTCATCCGCCTGCAGGTCCGTCTCGACGTTGGGCTTGTCCTCGGCATAAGTCGCGCGAACCGCGTCGGCGGCGGCTTTGGCGGTCTCGAACGTATCTGCCACAGCGAGTGCGATGTACTGGCCGTAGTAGCGGACAACATCGTCCTCGAAGGGTGGACGCCGCTCGTCACAGATGCCATCGAACCCCGCTCCCAGGACGGAGCGGTAGATCTTTCCGATGTTCTCGCGATGAAAAACAGCTCGCACGCCGGGCATCTTCTCCGCTGCTGCCGTTTCGAGCTTGAGCACGCAGCCGTTTGCGATTGTGGCTTCGACCGGCACCGCATAAAGCTGGCCGGTAAAGTGGAAGTCGGAGGTGTACTGAGCCATCCCACTCACTTTGACCGGCCCATCCACTCGGGGCGTGCTGCGACCAATCGGAGAATGCGTCGGTATTTCTGGTGTTGGCGGCATGTCTGCTCCTTCGATTCAATCAGCCTGTCGTGGCGATATGCAGCGCGTGTGCGAGGCAGCGCCTCGCCAGCTCGATCTTAAATCCATTCTCGCTCTGCGGTTTTGCGTCGCGCATCGCCGCTTCGGCTGCTTTGCGAAAGTTGTCCTCGTTCGCATCCTTTTCAACGAGCGCCGCCTCGGCTTCGAGGGATCGCCATGGCTTGGTCCCCACGCCGCCCAGTGCGACGCGTGCCCGAGTCACTTTCCCACCCGCGACCGTGATCACGATGGCTGCCGACGCCAGGGCGAACTCGTATGACGCCCGGTCGCGCAGCTTCAGATAGAGTTGCCTGCTACCCTCGATGGGCGGTGGGAGTGTCACGTGCGTGATGAGGTCGCCTGGCTCGAGCACTGTTTCGCGGTCCGGTGTGCTGCCGGGCAGAAGATGAAAGTCACCGATGGGGATTGCGCGTGTACCTTCAGGTCCCTGTACGTGGATCGTCGCCTCCAATGCGGCCATCGCCACGCACATGTCTGAGGGGTTGGTCGCGATGCAATGTTCGCTTGTGCCAAGCACGGCAAGCATTCGATTGCTGCCAGTGATGGCCGGGCAGCCGGTTCCGGGCTCACGCTTATTGCAGGGCATCGCGGTGTCGCGGAAGTACATACATCGTGTTCGCTGGAGCAAGTTGCCGGCAGTCGTTGCCATATTGCGAAGCTGTGCCGATGCGCCGGCGAGAATTGCCTGCGACAGCACAGCATAATCTCGTTGCACTGTCGGGTGGTGGGCGAGATCTGAATTTCGAACTGTGGCGCCAATCTTCAGCCCGCCATCAGGCGTTGCATCGATCTTGTCGAGCGGCAAACGGTTTATGTCGATGACCCGCGCAGGAGTTTCGACGTTCAGTTTCATCAAGTCCAGCAGGGTCGTCCCGCCGGCGACGAACCGCGAGTCCGCGCCCTGCTGTGCGGTTTTCGCTTGTGCGGCGATGGCGACCGCCGCCGCGGAATCTGTTGGCCGAATGAATTCAAAAGTATGCATGGACTCGCTCCTGATCGCGGCTAATTGTTTTGCCGGACTTGTTGGATCGCCGCAACGATATTTGCATAGGCTCCGCAGCGGCAGATGTTGCCGCTCATCAGTTCCTTAACTGCCGCGTCGTCGGGGCCGCAGGGTTCCTCGAGCAACGCAACGGCGGACATGATCTGGCCTGACGTGCAGTATCCGCACTGGTATCCGTCGCAAGCGACGAATGCCGCTTGCATGGGATGCAATGCGTCGGGCGTGCCCAGGCCTTCTATGGTTGTGATCTCTTCCCCATCGTGCATCAAGGCCAGGCTAAGACATGAGTTGACGCGCTTGCCATTCACATGCACCGTACATGCGCCGCATTGTCCATGGTCACAGCCCTTCTTCGTTCCGGTGAGAGCAACGGTCTCACGAATGCAATCGAGGAGTGTAGTACGAGGGTCGACGCGAAGTTGGCGGTCCTTGCCGTTGATGCGCAGCGTGATCGCGACCGCGCCCTCGATGTTGGTTCCGGCGTTCGCAAGGCCTGCGGAAGCTACCGTACCTTCCGGGGTCCGAAGAAATGACTGTTGGGCGGGATTTGACAAGCCCGATTGTGAATCGTCTCGCATAGAGCCTCCGTCGAATTAATGAAATTAATAGCTTATTGCAGCAATAAGTAACTGTCCATCGCGATGCATGAAACGAAGCCGAGCCGAGTGTAAATGGCTTTGCACAAAAAGTCCGCGATAGCGGCATAGTTGTTTGCTGGTCTGCCGTACTCACGGAAGCATTGGCCCGCAAGAATAGTTCGCCGGTTCGGGCAGCCTCGGGTAATGGGTCAGTTTGATGTCCGATAAGCTTTAGCTTGTCGTAACGCCCGACAAACTAAAGTTTATCGGACACGCAGCGACAAACTAAAGTTTATCGGACACTCAGTGAAAATGACGCACTACCCAGCCTGGACATCCCAGCGGTTTGTAGTCGGCGCGGCACCATTTGACTTCTTTCCTGAAGTCCGGCTATGTTATGTGGCAACACTACATATGGAGATAGCATATGCTTGATCGTGAGGTGAAGAGAGGCAGTACTGAGATGCTCATCCTGGCACTGGTGGAAGACCGGCCTCGCCATGGGTATGAGATTGCCAAGTTGATTGAACAACGCTCTCAGGGGGTGCTGCAATTTCACGTTGCTTCGCTTTACCCTTTGCTTTATCGCCTCGAGAATCGGGGTCTGATCAAGGGACGCTGGGTTGAAAAGGCCGGGCAGAGACGGCGAAGATTCTATAAGCTAACCGCCGCGGGCCAAAAAATCCTAGTTGAGCAGCGCAAGACCTGGAAGGACTTTTTTGCCGCTTTGGACCAGGTCGCCGGAATCACTGCGGCGTGAGCCGCACTCCAATCTTTTGCCCCTCGTGCATTCCTGGAGGTGATGAATCGTGCCTGACTGGAAGGAAGAAATCAGCAAGCATGTGGCGAGCTTAAACCTCACACCGCAGCGCGAAACTGAAATCGTCGACGAGTTGTCCCAACACCTGGACGATCGTTATCACGAGTTGCTCGCGGATGGCGCAGCCTCCGAGGAAGCGTTTCACAGGTCGCTCGCCGAACTGGGCGAGGGTAACTCTTTGGCCCACAAGCTGCGACGGCTCGAGCGTGCGGTTCCGGCCGACTCCGTCATTCTGAGGGAAAGTGGCAGCCGCAATCTGGTTGCAGGGGTTTGGCGCGACTTGCGCTACGGAGTGCGAGCGATCCGCTTACGTTTGTTTTTGTTTCAATGCTGTTGACTCTGGTGGCGCTAATAGCTTGTATCGTCCCCGCTCGGCGCGCCACAAAGGTAGATCCGCTGATCGCTCTGCGGAGCGAATGACCGCGATTGGCTACTGCTGCAGTTTGAAAATACCCAACGGCAGAAGCTGTGTCAAAACTCTGAAGAATCTGCAGTCGCGACTGGACAACTCAAGCCGAATGAATTCGCAGGTGGGGAAGGGGGCAGTCGTTAGTTTGAAGGTTCGGTAAGTTCAAGTCGCCCCCGCTCAAGCTTGAATGCCAGTGCTTATCCCTATCACTAAGCCTCTGGGTTTACTGCATTGAGTGATTGATTCGATGATGAAGCCTCGCAAACTTGAGCGGGGCGACTTGAACTTACCGAACCTTCAAACTAACGACTGCCCCCTTCCCCACCTGCGAATTTACGCAGCTTGAATTGTCCAAATCCTCAGCTTCAAAGCTCCAAGGAATCCTCAGAGTTTTCACGCAGTCTCGGCAGTTGGTGGATTCGTTCATATCCAGCCTATGATCACAGTGGGATTGCCTGAAATCTCATCAAATGCTTGTTAGGCCTCAGTAACTAGCGCGCCGGCTGAGGCCTGGTCCATAGAAGGGCTGTCCTGTCTTCGCAAGCCGATAGCAGAAAGCGCGTAGAACAGGATTGCGACCAGCACCACGTACTGAAACCCCAGTAGCATCGAACTATATTCGGCCAGGCCGCCCATCATTGCGCCGGCGATGTTGACGCCGAAGGCGCGGTCGGGCGCCGTCGTTCGTTTAAACAACGACGCGAAAATGACACCGGCAAATAGTATCGGCGTAAACACGAGCAAGCATGATGCAAGCACCTGAACGCTGCGATTCATTCCCAGAAAAAAATCAGGAGGAACAATAGCGTTCAGCGCAAGCGTTATGAGCAGACCCAAGTAGTATGGCCATAGCCGCGCAGGCCTGGATTGCAGCGTCCAGAGATTCGCGAGGAGAATCATCACCAGCACGGCAAGGAACACCACTGAGTTCACGACCCAGGTACTGCCGAACAGGAGCGCCATTGTTACCACAGCTTTCGTCTCAAGCAACATGAATCCCGCTCCCAAAAAGAAAAGCTGAACGTTGACTCCACTGCCGAATCTCACGGCTCCCACACCGCGTTCAGCCATGGCCGTCGCCTGTTCTTTCTTCCGAGGTAGTAGCAGAAAAATCAGCGGCAACCCCAGTCCGCCCATGATCAGCATTCCGCGCAAGCTCAATGCCGGTATCATCGGCTGACGCAAATACAGGAACGGCCAGTCGTCGGTTGCAGTCCGCAGGCTGCCTTCCGGAGGCAACACGCTCGCTAATCCAAAATGTTGCCAGCGAGACGCTGTTGCCGGCTCGTTCTTCGTCGTCTGTTCGCCCACATTCGTTGCAGCTGATCCTGGCTGCTGGAATCCGTTTGGTGACGTTGGCGAGGGCGGCTCGTCATTGCGGAGCCAATAGTCAGGCTGACGGGCAAACGTATTCTGCAAATCGCCAGTAGCTCCAGCAAAGAAAATCGTAAAGTCTCCTAAGGTCGCTTTCTCGGGGTCAATCACTTTCCGGTAGGGCAGAGTCAGCACTAATGAATTGCCCGCACCGAACACTTCGTCCAACCCCTTTTTCAAGCGCGCGGCAAGCCAGCCTTGACGGAAATAGTTGTAGATTACGAAGGTACCGTTCGGCTTGAGGTGGCGGCGGACGTCTTCGAACGTCTGCCGCGTGAACAGAAAACTCTCTAAGCGGATATTGCTGTAGCCGCTGTGCAGTACCAGCGAGTCGACCAGGGCATAAACGATCAAATCGTACTTCCGGTCAGTAGAACGCAGAAAGTTGCGGCCGTCATCGAGATGAATCTGAACGCGCTCGTCCTGGTAAGGATGATCGGGATGATAGGTTTGCCCCAGCCGGTAGATCGCGGGGTCGATTTCCACTGCATCAACGTGTTTAGCGCCCCATTGCAAGGCTCGACTGACGTCATTGCCTGACCCGGCGCCGATGATGAGCGCGTCCTCGAAGGGGGACCTGCCCGCGTCTCGATTCAGCAGATGTGGCAGAGCATACGCTGGAAAGTTTTCATTTCGCGAGACCATCTGCTGGTGATAGATCAGATTTACTGAAAGAGACAGGTCAGCCTGCTTAAAATCAATCCTGTAGTAAGGCGACCATAGTTGCTGTGCCTGATACTGGTCCCGAACGCCGGCATCTCGAGCGGTGAACGCTGCCAGCCAGACCAGGAGCACCAATAAGGCCGCAATCAGCGGCACCCAACCGAAAACTAGTCTTCGGAAACGATGCCGCGGTGAGATGAAATAAAAATATCCCAATCCCAGGGCTACGAGCAGAAACCACCAGAACGACGGTAACTCCAGCCAGGAACAGACAGCAAACAGCGCGATTCCGCCGATGCTGCCAATGATGTTGAGCGTGTACGCCTGCACACGATTGGGCCATTGTTTGAGAGCACGACCCAATTCTTGCCCGAGACCAAGAAAGCCCAACGCGATCACGATGAAGAAGAAGCCGCAAAGAGCCTCGACCGGAATCGCGTAGCGCAACAGATCCTGAGTGTGGTATTCGGTCCCGAAGTAAATTTGTTGTGGCGAGGCTTGATTACCCACGTCCACGAAGTTCGTGAATTTGCTGCTGACCTCCACAGCATGGGCGGCAGCCAAACCAATGACGAGCAACAGCGGTGTCCATGGAAGATAGCTCCGCTTCCGGCTGGCGCCCATACAACCGACGGACATTCCCAGGAAGCTGGCCAGGAGCACTACGTTGGTAAAAAACGTGAGATAGAGAACATGTGCGGGGAACCAGCGAATGCAAGCCAGTTCAAGAAATAGAATTGTGAAACTTACGAGGATCAGCTCGAAGCCATCACTGAAACGGAACAATCTGGGTGAAGTGGCGTTATGCAAGGGGCTGGTCCTAAAACTTAAGTGGTATCCGTGTCCGACCACAGCTGCTTAACGTGCGGCACTCGAATGTAAGTTACCTTATGCCGGCCAGGATGGCGGCCAAAGCCTCAGGCGCTGACCATTGCGCATTATGATCGGCAGTCAACTGTTCGACGGGCCAGCCGCCTACTACCCAGGATCGCTCTGCACCCCGAAGAGAGAAGCATCCTAACATGGAATTTTCACAGCTCACGCGCGATAGCGGCTAATGTCAGAACCCCGCAATCCCACCATTGCCGAAGTCGTAGAAAAAATTGAAATCGCTTGGGATTACCACCCGACTTGCGAATTTCCATCTTGCGCCTGGCGTGCAAAGTCAAATACCATGCGCGGCCGGTAAGCAGATTTTCATGGCGGCATGTCGGCGTAAAAGCGAGTATTGCCTATGACCTGGTGTCGAAAAAGACCAGTGCTGTGCTGGATCATTCTTCTGCTGGAACTGACAGTGTCCGCTTCGAGCCATGGTCAATCGAGATTCGTTTCGACTCGTGGGAAAGATCTGATCTCGACGGACGAGAAACCGCTCCTATTGAAAGGCGTCAATCTTGGCAACTGGCTGCTGCCTGAAGGTTACATGTTCAAATTCAAGACAACCAATTCGCCGCGGCGGATACAAACGTTAATCAATGAGCTGGTCGGTGAAGACGAGGGAAGGCGATTCTGGAAAACTTATCGCGAGACATACATCACCTCGGAAGATATCAGGTTCATAAAACAATCCGGGTTCAACTCTGTTCGCATTCCTTTCAACTATCGGTTGTTTGTTTCAGATTCGGCCCTCACAAAGTTGGAAGGTGAAGGCTACAGGCTTTTGGACAATGTTGTAGCCTGGTGCCGGAGAGAGAATCTCTACGTCATTCTGGACATGCACGCGGCGCCGGGCGGACAGACTGGAGACAACATCGATGATAGCTGGGGCTACCCGTTTCTATTTGAAAGCGCCGAAAGCCAGGATCTCATTGTCCGGATATGGCGCAATATTGCCGCACGTTATCGAGATGAGCCTACAGTCATCGGGTTCGATCTGCTCAACGAGCCGATTGCCCATTATTTTGACACCAACAATCTAAACCCCAAGCTAGAGCCGCTCTATCGCAAGATCGTGGCTGGCATAAGGGAGGTCAACAGAAACCAAATCATCTTTCTTGGCGGGGCCCAATGGGACACCAACTTCAAAGTTTTTGGACCGCCATTTGACGATAAACTTGTCTACACTTTTCATAAGTACTGGATGGAAGTGAACAAAGGAGCGATTCAGGAGTACCTTGATTTTCGCGACAAATACAATGTGCCGGTTTGGATGGGAGAATCCGGCGAAAACACGGACGAGTGGATTAGTTCCTTCAGAAGGTTGCTTGAAGCGAACAATATTGGCTGGTGCTTCTGGCCGTACAAGAAACTGGAAGCGACCTCGTGTGTTGCCTCAATAAACAAACCAGTGGATTGGGACGTGATTGTCGACTTCGCGGAGGGACCGCGGACCACTTTTGAGGAAGTGAGGAAGCACCGGCCGTCGAAAGAAAAGGTTCACAGAGCGCTGAACGATTATCTGGAGCGAATAAAGTTTTCCAATTGTCGTGTCAACCAGGGATATCTCAAAGCCCTGGGGTTGAAATGATCAGCTCTGATGTGGTAACGCAAACTGTTAGTTTGCGGACGGTCCATCGTCTCTCACGCACGACGCAAACTAACAGTTTGCGTTACAAGATAAACGAAATATGAAGAGCGCAAGACTATTCTCGACGGTTCTCGCCCTGATAGCTTTCACCGGCTACGCCTCTCAAGCTCAAACGAGCATTAGATCGAAGGAAATCTCGAGGACAAAAATATCGCTCCAGTCTGGCTGGCAATTTCGCGAGTTGGGCAAAGATACCTGGTACTCCGCAACTGTGCCGGGTTGCGTGCACACTGACCTGCTGAACAATAAGCTTATTGACGATCCGTTCTATCGAGACAACGAACAGAAACTGCAATCGATTGGCAAGACCGACTGGGAATATCAGATCACCTTTAATGTCGCTCCCGGAATTCTCAAGCGCGACAAAATAGAATTAGTATTCGAAGGCCTTGATACATATGCCAACGTTTTTCTCAACAATGAATCCCTGCTAAATGCCGACAACATGTTTCGTACCTGGCGACTAGACTGCAAAAGATTGCTCAAGCCGGGCGCCAACATTTTACGCATCCGCTTTCGTTCGCCCATCAACGAAGTTTTGCCGCTCATGGCCAAGCTGAACTATCAGTTGCCCGCCGGCAACGATCAGGGGGAAAAAACAAGCCCGCATACGCGCAAGGCGCCCTATCAGTTTGGCTGGGACTGGGGGCCGCGCTTTGTCACCAGCGGCATCTGGCGGCCGGTTTTCCTTGAGGCGTGGGATAAAGCGCGAGTAGATGATTTACAAATCCTGCCGAGAAAGATCACAGCGGACTCGGCTTTTCTTACAGCGATGGTGGAAGTTGAATCGAGCGTAAGCGGTAACGCAACGCTGGTCCTAAACAGCCCGACCGATAATACTGTGGCAATGAGGCAGGAAGTGACATTAGCGAAGGGCTCAAATCGCTTTGCTTTAGATTTCAAGATAATCCATCCGGCGCTTTGGTGGCCCAACGGACTGGGCGCTCATCCTCTCTACACCTTCAAAGCACGGATACTAATCAACGGCAAGCCGGTTGATGAAAAAACGAGCCGTACGGGACTGCGATCATTGGAACTGCGGCAGGAGCCGGATGAGAGCGGCAAGAGCTTCACCTTCGTAATCAATGGCGTGCCTATCTTTGCCAAGGGCGCCAATTGGATTCCGGCCGACAGTTTTCCGACCCGCATCAGCAAAGCAAAATATCGCCAGTTACTGGAATCGGCGCGCGACGCCAATATGAACATGCTGCGTGTCTGGGGCGGAGGCATTTACGAGCGCAACGATTTTTATGAGCTCTGCGACGAAATGGGAATTCTTGTTTGGCAGGATTTCATGTTCGGCTGCAGTCTTTATCCCGGTGATCAGGCGTTCCTTGACAACGTGAGGCAGGAAGCGATCGATAACGTAAAAAGGTTGCGCAATCATCCGAGCATCGTGATGTGGGTTGGCAACAACGAAATCGAGTCCGGCTGGTTCCACTGGGGCTGGAAAGAGCAGTTGCCGGCGAAACTTTGGGACGATTATTTGAAGCTCTTCTATGGCGTTCTGCCAGAGGTTTGTGGCTTGCTGGATCCCTCGCGGCCGTATTGGCCCAGTTCGCCCAGTTCCAAACTCGAAGACGACCCGGAGTCTCAGAAGATGGGCGATCTTCACTATTGGCAGGTCTGGCACGCCTCACTGCCGTTTAGCGAGTATGAAAAACAATTTCCACGCTTCATGAGCGAATACGGCTTCCAGTCGTTTCCGCAACTTGACACGGTCAACACCTACACTTTACCCGCAGACCATGACATCACCTCACCAGTGATGATGGCTCATCAACGGCATCCGCGTGGCAACCAACTAATACGCGAGTACATGCTGCGCGAATATCCGGAGCCTAAGGACTTCGAAGCGTTTCTTTATGTCAGCCAGGTATTGCAAGCTGACGGGATCAAGATCGGAGCCGAGCATCTGCGGCGAATCATGCCGCACAACATGGGCTCACTTTTCTGGCAGCTCAACGACTGTTGGCCAG
>Ga0137404_10000775_pt1 | contig 21153 bp, 30 predicted proteins | sample CZOMad2_1_16fung_FD_108285 | JGI IMG/M metagenome (GOLD analysis project Ga0137404, IMG submission 108285) | Vadose zone soil fungal communities from Angelo Coast Range Reserve, California, USA - CZOMad2_1_16fungal (Illumina Assembly) | ecosystem: Environmental > Terrestrial > Soil > Vadose... | reverse complement strand
TCAGTATCCGGGAGCTGATCACGCATGGTTGGAACATGCTGGGCAATACCGCCCCCTTTGATCTGACCGGACACCCCGCGATCAGCATGCCCTGCGCGAAGTCCAACGGCCTGCCGGTGGGGCTCATGCTGACCGGGCGCCAATTCGACGATGCCACCGTGCTGGCCGTGGCGCATGCCTTCGAGCAGCAGGTGGACTGGGAGATGCGCTGCGGCCTGAGGCGTGAACCAATGGGGAAAAGCGGGGTCGGCATCGGTTGATCATGGGGGGGTGAGCGTGACGCTGGCCACACCGCAGGCATGGAGGGGGTACCCACGCCAGCGGGTCGAGGGGAAAGTCGCACAGCCCTCAGAGCTCCGGCGCTGAACCACGGCATGCTGCCGGCGGCCTCCAACGTCCACTGCGCTCCCGCTTCCAGGTGCAGCCGCAAGCTCGCGTGAAGATGATGTTCATGGTCAAGGGTTGTGCCAAAAGGACCTCTATCACCTGATTGTTGGCGCAAGGGTTGCGTCCATCATCAGACGTGCTCCTGTGCACGCCGGGCACATCAGAGGGTCTCGGGAGCGGCCGGGAAGGAGAGCGACATGAAGAACGGGGCGCCTATCACGTACATGGCCCGTCTTTTGGCCATACGTCTATCGAGCGTCTTGCTCTGCCTCGTGGCGGCAGCCGCGCATAGTCAGGCAGCCACAGACTCCACGTACACCGACGTGTTGTATCCGAGCGGCGGCCTGCGCATCCAGGCCTATCTCTACAAACCCGATGGCGATGCGCCCTTTCCCATCGTCATCTACAACCACGGCTCGCGCGCAGGGCGCGAGCGGGTGCCGATGCCGTACCCATATATCGGTAAGATGCTGACGCGGGCCGGCTATGTGGTCCTGGTGCCTGAACGTCGCGGTTACGGCACATCCGACGGCCCGATATGGCGGTCGGAGCCCAACATTCAGGCACGATTGGTCCTCCGCTTGGAGGAGGAGACGGACGACGTCCTCGCGGCACTGGACTATCTCCACACACTGCCGTTTGCTGATACAACACGGATCGGCATCATGGGGTGGTCGTTCGGCGGCATTGTGACCATGTTCGCCGTGAGCCGCAGCACGGCGTTCGCGGTCGCCGTCGATCAGGCCGGTGGGGCCTTGACGTGGGACGGAAACGCCCAGGTGCGCAGCGCGCTCATCGCCGCCGCCGACAAAACGACGACCCCGACGCTGTTCCTGGTGGCCCAGAACGACCGCACCACGGCTTCCATCACGACCCTGGCTGACATCTTCCAGCAGCGTGGAGTACCGCACCGGGTGGTCATCTACCCGCCGTTTACGCCGCTGCAAAGGGGTAGAGCGACAGCGCCTGGACATCGCGTGTTCTCGGACGAAGGTACCGGTGTGTGGGAAAGAGACGTGCTCGAATTCCTGGGCCGTTACCTCGGCGCGACATCCAAAGGGGCGCCCGGCGGCGGTCCTGATCCGGCGAAGTCGCAGCCATAACATGATGTCATTGCGTGGCAGTTGACCCTCGGCGGCATCGGTGCGTTTCAGACCATGGTCAACACTATGGTTGGGGCCTTCGTCGCCTCTACCGGCGTTGTGCTCGATCTTGATACCTATAGGCCTCTCCTCTACATCCCAAGCGGTCAGTGAGATGTGCCTGCCGACGCGTCCATCACGGGGTTCATGATGGTGGCACACTCGGCCACTGCACAAAGGCCTCCACAATCCACCGCGGGGTGCGCGCGAGTGGTGGCACCTCCTCGGGCCTGAGATGTTGCTGGACGACCGTGATCTCCTCGGAGCATTCGTCTGCCGTGGCGGCGAGACAGGCCTCCCAGACCCGCATCCGCTCGGCCCGCGAGCACTGCGCTAGAGGCACCGCCTGGAGGCGCGACAGCTGGGCATCTGTCATGGCGAGGTCGGCCATAAAGAGGGAAATCCCGGAAGGATCAGTGGCCAACTTGGTAGTGGCGTAACACACGCGGCATATCATCTATTCATCTCGCTCGCGATGCTCGTCTCCCCCTTGCAGCCCGCCACTCATCTTCAAGCGTCGCCGGATGTGGTTTCGTCATCGCTGCAGACAGATCACCGGGTCATACGCCATGATGTTTTCCGGGTCGGTCATGATGCTCCCTTTGCTGATGTAGACGTATCGTTCTGCCCTTTCCCTTCAGGTCGTAAGCTCATCCTCGTCCTGCCCGTGCTTGCGTACCTTATAGATCGCTAATTGACTCAAGTAATCACGCTGTCCGTCAAACAGCCACGTCTCTTCATTGACCGGCTCCGTGTCCGTCTCAGGACTGGGGGGTAATGCTGGGTAAAATCGCCGCATCGCCACCTCGACGGCATGCCGTAGCCGTTATACCCGCTCCTGTAACGGAGCCAATTCGGCCTGCAAAGCCTCATCCATCTGCGCCAACTGATCCCGATAACGCCCGACGATCTCGCCCACCTCCTCAGCGATGGCATCGAGCGCCTGCTGATACGGGGCCATCTGCTCTTCCCAGACCTCGTCGGCCTCCTCCAGGGCCTCGGCGGCGACCTCCTCGAAGCGTTCGGCTCACGTCATGTCGCGATACGGCCCGATAGCGTCACGCACCAGGTCTGCGACCGTACCTGAGGACAACGCTTCGAGCGCATCCAATTCCATGGCGCCTGCGCCGGACCGCTCCACAAACCCCGCGTTGCGGACATCGCTCTCCTTGATCGGAATGCGCGGCAATTGATCGGTGATCACCTGATCGCGCGTGAGAGCGAGCGGGGTGAGCTTAATGTCGGCGCTGGGGGCATCGTCGTGCAGCCAGAATTCAATCTGGCGTGCCACAGCGACCGGCATGCCGTCGCCAGCGCGATCGAAATCGCTGATGTAGAAGATGCGCTCTGGCTTCCCGAGGTGGACCAATTGACATGCACGCTGCAACACTTTTGCGGCACTGGTGATGGACTGAAAGCCGGCGCTCGTCACCAAATTGATCTGGAGCGCCTCGCCAGAGCGGCAAACGGGATCGTGGCCGTGGCGGCCATGCAGCACAGCTCCTCACGCAAACAGCCGCAGCTGGTGCGGATCGTCGTACCCCTCCACGAACTCTTGCAGGGCGTGCTCCACCGCGGCATCGCGCTCGTCACCCTCCAAACCTTCGAGATCGTGTTTTCGGACGAGTTCCAAGGACACTTGGTCGAGCCAGTCGATTTCCTCCGCACAGTGGGTGGCCACCCAGGCGAGATACGCCTCCAGCTCAAGCGTTGCTTCCGGGGTATTCCGGATGCGGAATGGCTCCGGGTTCCCAAACCTCCCTAACATCATCATCGCCCCACAGAGCTGCTGCACATCCTCGGCGGTCAGCTCTTCGCCGTCATGGCGGGCCATAGACTCTAATCTGGTCTGCACCCGTGCCCGTAACTCCCGCAGGGTGGGGGTTTCGTGCCTCATCATCTCACCTCCCGTAGGTTTCGTTGACCCAGCGTCAGGCGACTCGCCAGGCACCGTGCACGTGCCGATCTGGCTGGTGGACGGCTAGCGCCTCATGATGTGATCGGCCCTCGCATCTGGTTCCGATGATTGATTCCTATAGTGTCATGAACCAACCCTCAAGGCCGCTCATTGATAGCCCTGAGGACTCACCTCGCCGACACTGCCTGCGGCGTCCTCGTCGATAGTCTGGACACCTTCCGGGCCATGCCCCCCAGCCGCCCTTGCTGCTTGCTTACCCTGGCGATCCAGCTCCTCGTGCGGAACGTATCGTCGCTCAAGATCTGATCTCCGGCATTGACGTTCTCCGTGACCCGTTCCACACGCGTGTCGAACCCATCCACAGAAGCAAAGAGGATACACGTGCCTCCACCTTTTACACACCGTCGGTTCCCAGATGGGCCGGGTCGAAGACCCGACGGAGGGTTTCTCCCACCAATTGATCAAAGCCGTCGCGGGTTGCAGGAGCTGACCCTGTGCGATCACGCGATACCTATCCCCGGAGGTTGCCACGGGAACCGAATATCCCGCACCACCGATCACCGGCACCATCACGGCCATGGCTGTGGTTATGGACTCGTCACGGATGACGTGAGGGTGACCCATTATTTTGAGGCAAGCCTCAAAATAATCTCTTAGCCTCGCGATAACCGGCGGGTCCACTCGCCCATGATCGTCCGAATCGTGGCCTTCTCGGCAGCCTCCGCGAGCGTGCTGCGGTGCCAGACGGCCCAATCAATGTAGCGGCAGATTTCCGTCTCGACCCGCTGCCGTAGGACCACCGGACTCAGGGCGTCAAGCTCCCAGCACTGCTGGCCATAGTTAGCGACAAACCAACGAAACCGGGCATCCTTCCGTTTCGTCTCGACGGCAAACGACGGCAGCCCAGGGTCGGCAATATCCGCCGCGGTGAGCGCGATGCGGACGACGAGCACGTCACCGCCATAGCGCTCCAGCCGATTCCGTACATCCACCTCGCTCATGTGCATGCCGCTGGGGTCCCAATCGCCGACATAAAGGACGACAAAAACCCGCGTCTCGGCTTCACTCTCTTCGGCCGTCTCATGGAGCGCCGTGGCTGAGCTGTAACCGCCGTGCATATAGCGATAGCTGACGCCGTAGGCATCCAGCACCGGGGCGATCGTGCCGGAGACCGTGGCTTTTTCCGACCACACTTCGACCCGATAGCGCTGGCGCAGCCAGGCATCCCGTCGGTAGTCGCGCTCCAGGTCGGCGATATACTCAGTGGCATTACCCCACACGGGCACGCGCTCCACCGCGCGGGTTTCATCGACAATCCACTCCCAGGGGATGAGGCCCTCTTCCCGCGCATACACCAACTGCTTGCTCACCTTATCCGTACAGTTTTTGGACATGGATGGCAGCCACCCGTTGACAAAGAGTCGATAACACACGGCGCGGACGCCGGCCGGCTGAATCTCCTCTAAGATTACCTTCGCCCGCTCGATCAGCTGCAGGTTCGCTGCTGATTTGCCCCGCTGGCCGCGCCCACGGCGCGGCTGTTCAGAGTCTCCTGGTCGCCCTCGTCGGGTTTGTGGCACGCATCGCCCTCCTTTCGTGGTAACGCACCCGATGGATACGGGTGCACTGCGCTCGTGCAGGAGAAGGCCCATAGCGCTACGGAATGGGGTCATGTGCCTAGGTGATCTGCTGCATGGCTTCCGTCGATCCTGCCCCATCGGGGTGGTCAAGCTTGGCCAACGCGCGATACGCCGCATGCTCGGCTTCTGCCCGCGGGAGATGGCTGTCCACGGCCATAATCGCGGCTCGCTCCGCCCATACCTCATGGTGTTCTGCTGGCCAGCGTGCCACCACGGCCGCTCACCACCCAAGCTCTCCAAAACCTAGGTGCGGAAATCAACGCCGGCCTGGCACCTGGGATTACACCTTACCGATAGATAGGATGTGAACGGGCTCGCAGGGATCGGGGTGGCAGTCATGCCGATCGTTGATGCAAATCAAGTGTTGTTCTGCCATACCGCTCGGGTGTCTCGCGAAACAGCCTAGAACATTAGGTATTCCCGCCCGACGCTCATCGACGACAGTCATCACGCGATTCACGCCATTCACGGGATTTCTCTATCTGTTATTCCTCAACATTTTCATACATGACTGCCCAGTCCCAGATGTGATCTCGAAAATTCAACAAATAAGAGAATCCCGTGAATCGCGTGAATGGCGTGATCCTACAACACGGGCGGTCGCCTTTCCGTCTCCGCTCCTTTGAGCCCCAATCCACGCCACACCCAGACCTGCTCTCGCCCCTCCCAGAACCGCTGCGCCTCTTCGAGCCTCGGCCGGAGCCGTCGCAACGCCCGACCAAAGGCGTTCTTGGATATCCGTGGCCTGCCCGCCTGATCGCAATCGGCGTTATAGGCCTGCACCAAGGCATCCTTCGCGATGATCGCATCCGAGTGTTCGATGGTCTGCCGCTCCAGCCACACCGCCAGTGGGTCCGTGGTTTGCCGAAACTCCTCGGCCGCTTGTTGCACAGTCGCGCTGATGGTGAACCCCCGTTGCCGCAGCTGTGGCAGGACCGCCAGCGCTTTGTTCAACACCCCACTAAACTCTTGGGGATCAGCCAGGCGCGCATCAAGCTCGGCCCGTGGGATTTCCTGTGCGGTACCGCGAAAACTGCGGCGAAAGGGGACGACGATCCAGCGATCGAAGAAGGCCGACGACCCGTCGCTACTGCGCGGCAGATGATTGGCGGAGAAGACCAAGTGGGCGAAGGGGATGAATTCAAAACTATCGTGATATTTGTATTCGGCGGTGATGCCGTCGCCCCCGGTGATGGCTTTGAACATCGACGTGCCGGCCAGATGTTCACTGGGCAAGTCGGGGCAGATATTCGCCAGTTTCCCGACCAGCCGTGCCGCGGCAAAGCGATCGGCTTCAAGTTTCTGCAGGCTCAAACTCGCAACATTGTGACGCCCGAGGAAGGCCATGACGGCGCGCAAGAAGGTTGACTTCCCATTGCCGCCTTCGCCTTCGAGCAAGATGGCTTTCTGGATCGAGGTATCCGCGGTCATCAACCAGGCGATGATCTCCTAGGCCAAATCCTGCGCATCGGCGGGAAACACGTCGGAGACGAAGCGCTCCCAGGCAGGACAGGTTGCTCGCGGATAGTACATGACCGGCAGTTGCACCGATGACAGATGTGCGGGCGTATGGTCTAGGAGCTCTCGACTATCGAGGTCGAAGAGACCATTTTTCAGGTTGATGATGTTGGGCGGCGGGGTCCCCCAGAGCATCGGCGCATCGATACGGAGATACTCCACCACTTCATCCGCCCGATGCGCCGACCATTCCGCTGCCAAGCCCCACTGCTCCAGCACCGCTTTGACCTGCCGCTTGACCCACGACGCGCCGTCCGGCACGTACACCCCGTCGCGATAGCGGTGAAGTTTGCCGCCGACATCCTGGGCGAATGCCTGCGCTTTGACGAGTTCGTCCGCGAGTGCTTTGGTCAGGCCGACCATCGCTATGGTGTGGGCAACCTCCTCAGCGACCGGCGAGGGCACCTTAGCGTGTCGGCGAGGTTCCGAAGGTCCATCGGCCTGTTGCCGCAGAATCCCTTCCACTGCAGCGGTCAGCATCAGGAGCGCCTGCACGATCTCGTCAGGAACACACCCAACCTGGGTGGCGATGGCGGCCGCAACGGAGGTCCAGCGCTGGGGATGCGCGAGAGCCAGTTGACAGAAGCTCTGAAGCGTGCCGTGCCAGAGCTGGATCGTCGCCCGCAGGCCGTCGCCGTAGCGCCCCGCTTCGGTCGCGAGTAGGGTCCACCCCTCGGCCGGTAGGATCACGCTGGGGACGGGATCGAGCGGTCTCATCGTCGCCACGTGAGTACCTCCTGCGCGGCGATGGTCCGGATGCCGCCGCGGGTCATGTGGTCTACCTGCTTGGTTCTGGGCGCGGCTGTGCCAGGACCTGCCGGCCGGTAGCGCGCAATGCGCGCGGCAATGCGTGTGATCTCCGCGTCAGAGAGCGGCGGATCACAGCGCAGCCGATTCTCGGTCATGAGTGCAGAGACCATGGCGTCCTGGCTGGCGCCGACCCGGCACATGGCACCGGCTATGGCGGTCAAGGTGGCATTGCGCCGGCCGGCCGGGATGCGCGTGTCTTCATGGACAAGGGTTGGCTGGGAGGCCCCGTCCCCAAGGATGGCCATCGCCTCGTGGTAGCACTGCACTAAGGCAGGGCACGAGGCGAGGGCCTGCTCCGTCGGCCAGAACCGCCCTTTGCGGGGGTGAATGGTCAGCGCGTCGAGGGCCGCAGAGGGCTGGTGTAGCATCTCCTGGATGGCGACTGGTACCTTATATCGACCGGTATCGGATCGGCGCCGATTGGCAAGGCGCCACATGCGGCCTTGGCCCATGTTATAAATCGATCGATCCAACGTCGGGGCGATGTGTGGCGGGAAGAGCTTCGTAATCATGGTGGCATAGACCCGAGGAAGCTGGGGGTGCCCGGCCTCGGCGCCGATGACGATGGGTGGCACGGTGACGTGAAAGCCCCGGCCGCCGGAGTGCCATATGTGCAGGGCCTCTAGGGGGCAGTCATACTCGACACCGAGGCGCTCGACCACTCGGCGCAGGTCCTCAAGGGCATGCACAGGATCATCGGCATCAAATTCCCAATACAGCGGTCTGCTATAGTGCGCTGGAGAGCCGGCTGGTCCCAATCGATAGCCCAGAATGGTGAGGAAGTGGGCAATGCCCGGCAATCGTGCGGTGAGCTCGGGGCCGTCGGCAATGAGGTGCCAGGCCCCCACCTTCGCTTGATGCTTCCAACGGCGCCGGTAGACGTCGGGCAGAACTAGTTCGCAACATGGACACCGTGCGGCATCATGAAGGTGGTCAGGCATTACGAAGCCCTTCGCGCTCGATGGCTGCGCGGACAGCCCGGACCAGCCAGCCTCGGCCGGTGGTCACAGCCCACAGGCCGAGGTCGACCAGGGTTTTCTTACGAGAGTGGCCAAGAGCTATTGGATTTGGTATCATCCGTTCGTGCTTCCTTGAACCTCTGATGCAATCTAATGGTCATCTACCTATCGAGTGGGCTGTAGCATTTGTGTAGGTCGTCAACGCCCCGGCGGCTCTCCGGGGCATTTCACCTGCAATTCATACGCACCTAAATCAACTGTGATTGCATCGTTCCGGTAAGGTAGGTAGCATCAAATCCCACCACCAACTGTCTTGTCCAGGGGATGTACCCGCCTGTTAATTGCCGCTGTATGGGGGATCGTATGCATTTGAATGTACTCTTCCAGGTCCTCCTCGGTGTACCTCACACTTCTCCCTAACTTGACGAATTTTGGTCCTTCCCCTTGCACCCGCCATTTCTGTAAGGTTTTGACGGCCACATCTAGCCGCTCAGCCGCCTTCTGTTCCTTTAAGAGGATTTTGGGTCCCACACTACCACCCGCCTTTGCTCGATTTCTTAGATGAGAGTCATGATCACCGCCCATATCATCCCTGTGGCCAGACGGTGCCCCTTGAGTTGTTGCCCAACCCTTCGCCATGTTGCTCGCACCGGCCCAAAATCAAACTGCATTAGCGACTCATCGCGAGTGCGCGAAGCCTTATAGCCTTTTTCCCAGCGCTGAACTGGGATAGCTCCCCTGGGTAAGGTGGCTTGACAATCATTAATAATTTGAAGGTTACGCACTTTGACGCCTGTGAAATGGGAAGGTGCTGCTCAGCGCCCTCTCTGAATTTCTCTGGTGTTCGCCAAATGTTGCCCCTCCATGATAGAGGACGATTCAATGAATTACTCTGCAGTACCAACTTGGAAATTGTCATGTGGAAGCCACAGGGGTATTCGGACCGGCGGGAGTCCCTTTCCCTGACTCATGGGTCGGCCAAATTTCCCCAGCGACAGGGATGATTAGGGCTGATTATTGACGGGATGTAGTTTCCTGCCGCTCATGAAGGCATGCGGCGTGGTCTCTAGATAGGTCTACGAATGATGGAGGGCTTCCCACATCCGAGCGGCGACGTCTTCGACGCCAGGAAAGGACATAAAGTTGGAGGCATTAAAGGAGCGCAAAGGACTGTAGACGAACAGATTCCACCAGCTCCGAACCCATTTCATGATTATATGCAATTCAGCACCTTGTTCCCGCAACTCAAGTAATTCCGGGATTGTCCGAGTAGGGCACAGATTACGCAGCGTCTGGCGGGTCCCAGGAGGTAATACGAGGCTCCAGAGTCTCCCGTCGGTCAAACCAGAGGCGCGAGCATGATCTAACAGCCGCGGGTGCGCATTCTCGAACTTCACATCGACGAGGGCAAGAGCTAGACGGCGTTGGGTCACGGAAGGGGGACGGCCAGTCGCGGTGAGACCGTAAGCCTCTCTGATGCGGTGGACGAGGCTGGGCTTGGCTTCATTAAGCCATGTGGAATCTCGCAGGATAGGAGGATTATGCAGAAAGTGCCAGGCAATCTCATCAGCAACGAAGAGGGCAATGTGTTGATGTTGGCGATAAATCCAGTGCCACCGGTCTTGGTCGGAAGGCCACCGACCTATTAATAATCGCGCTGCCCACGCCAACGACTCCTCCAGAACCAGTATAGGATAGCGCGGCTGGATCGAAGCAAGGCTGGCATGCACCTCAGCAGGGACATATACCCTTGCCGTCCATCCCTCTACCTCATGAGTCGAGAAAACCATGAAACCTGTTCGGCTCTTTTTGGGCTTTCCTGTCTGAAGGAGACTCCAAATCGCTCTTGCGGTCTGATTCGATGAAGGTAGTGATAATCCCTTGGCCCAAGAAAGTGCGAGGGGCACGAGGATAAGGGTGATCCCACACATACCTACTGGAATTACTAACTCCAAGCGTATCTGACCACGAGGGTCTGAGGGGATCGACAATAGGCACTGATTAAATTCGGAAGCGGCGTTTGTATACTCACGATCTCCTTGCCTCAGCGGGAATAACGGAAACGGAAGACTCATCAGCTCCCCTAGAACGGCGCCTGGCAGGCCGCGCATTTCAGCGTGCATCTTTGATCTGCGTCCTGTCACCTCGAACGAATTCTGGTGGTCGATCGACCAGCGCCAGCATGCGTTCAGCATTGGCATCAAGGGCCGTGCGCACAGGATCAAGGTTGAGGCGGGCATAGACCGCCGTCGTGCTCACCTGGGTATGATTCAAGGCGCGCCCAATGAGCGGCAGACTCGCACCGCTAGCCGCTAACCAGGACCCTAACGTCCGTCGCAGGTCATGAATGCGGACATCCTTCAACCCTGCTCTTGTACGAATACGTGTCCATGCTTTGGCGATGTTGACCAGATGACCTTCCCCGTCTCGACCTGGGAGCACATAGGGGTTGTCGTGGAGGCGTGGCAACGCCATTAACAATGTCACAACTACATGGGGCAAAGGAAGCCAATGTGGCCGCTTCGCTTTCGTGTGTGGGATGCGCCAGAGGGCTTGCTCAAGGTCTATATCCTGCCATCGCATGGCCAGCACTTCCCCTCGACGTGCGCCGGTCAGCAGCGCCACGAGAAAGGCTGTCCTAATGTAAGGATTCGGTTCCTCGCTGAGCGTTTCAAAGAGCTTTGGCAACTCATGGGGCTGAACGAACCGGTCGCGCTTCTCCTCAGGAAACAACTCAATCTCAGTGGCCGGATTTTCTCCGTCATAGATACCCCACACCCGGGCCAGATTGAACATCTTGCGCACCAGCGCCACCACGCGGTTGGCGGCATATTTCGCGTTTTGACCAATCTCATTATGGAGTAAGGCGACATCATTCCTAGAGAGGCTCGATAGGCGGCGATTGCGCCAGGCTTCGAAGTAGCTGTTAAGCATATTGCGGTCGTTCCGCGCAGTGCGTTTGCGTGGGGCATGTCTTTCCAGATACAGCGCGGTCAACCCCTCCCAGCTCAACTCTTGCCGCCTCTCCTGTCGGGCTTGGGCAGGGTCATGGCCCTCTAGAATTGCATGTGTGAGCGCTAGCGCTTTCTCACGTGCCTGCTCTAGCGTAAGGGGGCCATATGCGCCGATGGTCAGGCGTCGCATTCGGCCGTGAATCCGTTTTTCGAGGATGAACGCCTTCCCACTTTTAGTCAGCCGCAACCCGAAGCCCGGAATCTCGGTATCACGAAGAAAGACTTGCCCCATCTCCGGACAGGGAGTCGCATCTAAAGTCCGCTTGGTGAGCTTGAGCGCCGTTTTGCGATTTGCCATCGATAGCTTTCCAGTCAGTTGATTGGTCAATCCCTTTGGGCAGAAAGGCTCGGCACGAATACCGCGCCATACACGGCACGCTGATCACTACATGTTGTCGTCGCAGAGCAAATTCTTGGAGACCGTAATGCGGACTCAGGGCACTGAATGCGATTTTCCGTGTAGTCACCGTGTAGTCATTGAAGCGCGAACTACGGCGAAAATAGGCGAAATAAATGGGATTACATTAGTCGTAAATCTATGATTTGTCATGGTCTATCGTAAGAGGTGGGAATAAGGAGAAATGCAGTTTGCTGATTCGTAATCAGTAGGTCGGCGGTTCGATTCCGCCCGTCGGCTCCAAAGAAATCAGCCATTCACAAATTAACCCCACCTGGCTATTCTCCCGGTATTCTCCGAGCCTGTCATGCCACACAGGGTCGGAGGCTTGTTCCGCCCTCGCTGATCCCCTTTCCAATCCCTGCCCTGACGTGTCGACACGGGAGAATGACCCCGTGCATCTGAAACGCTACAAAACGAAGCTCGGCTATAAGTATATGATTCTTGAGGCCGGCACGAATCGGTGTCTCGTGAACCTCGGGTGTGTCAGCCCTCGTGAGGCCCAGGCGGAACTGCGCAGCTGGTTGACCTACACCAAACGGCAGCAAGCGATCGCCAAATTTCGACTCCACGATGACACCCTGCTGGTGACCGACTACCTGAAACAATATGTGGAGCGGTATCTGCCGGCAAAAGCCCAGAAAACGATCATCTCTGAACTCGAAGCCATTACCAAGTTCAAAGAATTTTTTACCGGCATCCCGCTGGGACACCTCACCAAAGCTGATCTCCAGCGCTATATTAATTGGCGCCTGGCGGCACGACACAGCCGCCGAGGGACCCCCATGGCGTGTGCCCGGGCCGTGACGGTTCTGGACACCATTCCCGGTGTGGATCGGCGGGGCGGGGAGCTGTTGGTGGCGGCGTGGGGGATTGATATGACCCGCTTTGGCACGATCGCCCGCCTGGCGGCCTGGAGCGGCGTGGCTCCTGGGCACGATGAACGTGCCGGCACACAACGCTCGGGCAAGACGCGGCAAGGCCATCGGGCCCTGCGGACCGGGCTGACGCCACTGGCCCATGCGGCCGCGCTGACTACGGGCGCCGACGTGTCGGCCTTGTCTCATCGGCTGGCCGCACGCCGCGGGAAGACACGCGCCATCATGGCCGTGGCGCACTCGATCGTGGTCAGTGCCTTCCACATGCTCTCCCGCAACGAACCGTATCAGGAGTTAGGCGCCACCTCCTTTGATGACCATCAACGGGAACATCTTGTCGATCGCCTCACACGGCGTCTGGAGCACCTGGGCGATCGCGTCAGCCTCGAACCGGTACCAGCTGTATAATGCTGTATTTTCAACATAGTGCTAGCGTCGATGATCTGATTGATGGCCTCAAAGCGATTCAGAAAGTTTTTCAGCTTTTGGAGTGCATGAACCACCTAACCTGCGCCTCAGCCGACGCGCAAGTAGTCGCCGCCACGGATGCCTCATGCGTTCAGCACCATGATCACACCCGCGGCACGAGCCATGACACCAACTGCGCCATGAAGCACTGGACAACCTTCAATCCCCTCTTGCGGCGGTGGCCATGCACGTCATGTAGAGCATCGGCCTTGTGGCACTGCTCATCGCACTGGTCGGCTTCATTCCGCGGCTCGGCTGGTTGAACGGGTTCGTAGTGCTCGCACTAGCCATCATCAGGCTGGCGCTTGGGGGGGCGCGGCATTCTGTAGGCGATGGCCTGCCATGCCACATGAGGCGCTATGATATGGGAGTATACGCGTGCATGAGCCCCAAGCAGTTCACTCCATTCACACACCAGACATCCTTCTATCTGGAAACCTCTCAGAAGACAGATACACCTGTCGCCACTCCGGCGTCGTGTGCCAAAGCCCATGGACGATTGGATACCTTCACGGAGAACCTTCCGGTCGAGACCTGTCGACGGCGTTTGTGACACGAACAGCCGCCTGGCTCAAGGGGATATTGGTTGATGACGCGTGTCGATGGCCCCACAATGAAGTATCGATTGGCCACACGATACACGGCCTCAGCGGATGGTCGTACCCGCACCGTGCTAGACGCACGAACAGCGACGGCGCGATCATTGCGCTGAGGTGGGCGAGCGTAGTACACTCCGGCTGGATGGCTTCCACCGCAGGCCGAATTGCCGTCAAACAGTGATCGAGAGGGATATGGCTACAGGCCACGTTCGCTTCACCGTTGCGACACGTGAAGACGCCGCGCGCGTCCACGGCATCACCCAAGTGGCCTATGCCGAGTATCGTGGGGTATTGAACCCGCCGTCGGGGGTTGATCGTGAGTGCATAGACGATGTGGAGCGCGCCCTGGATGACGTTGGAGCGGTCTCGGCGTGGATCGGCAACACGGCGGTCGGAGCGGTTCGTTTTCAACACGCCGCCGATCATCTGGCGGTGGAGCGGCTGGCCGTCATCCCCCACCGCCAGAGGTCAGGGGATTGCCAGGGCGTTGCTCGCGTATCTTGAAGACCTGGCGCGCCACTCCCATCGGCTTGAAGTGAGCCTGGGAGTGCGGCTATCCTTACCCAGGAATGTTGAGCTCTATCGCCGCCTGGGGTACCACGTCCTCAGCGTGTACCCCTACCCGGAAGGCATGGACACGTGAGCCTTGCTGACGAAGTCGGTGGATGGCGTGCCAGATCACACGCCGGGCTGAACGCTGGCGATGAGGCTGTGACGCGGTGATAACGAGCACACTCCACGATCCCCATAACGGGTGACGTCAATGATACCACTCACGAGTCGCCATGGGGATGCACCACAAATACCCGCTGCGTCCTCCCGCTTGGCAACCGACGCTCTCGAAGCTCCCCCTGCCCCAAATCCACGAGGTCCCGTAGCAGCTTTTCCGCCTGCGAGGCGCGGGTGAGGCCAGCCACCCGATGCCGTTGGAGATCGCGCCCGGTGCACACGCCGCCATGGGCTTGGATCCACCGGATCGCCGTCTCGGCCCGTTGATCGGCCCGGGTGCTCCACAGGTGTGTATAAACGCGGTTCATGTGCGCTTTGAAGTACTCGATGAGGGCGGTGGCGGCCGTGACACTGCGCGCATCAACGGCGTCATGATCGGCCTCACCGGCCACGAGGCGACAGAGCTGAAGAATAAGCGCCAGTCGGGCGGCGTAGCCCTCCAGCTTGGCGTACGGCCCCCGGAGGAGGTCGGCCAGCGCGGGATCAGCCAGTTGCGCATAGAGGGCATTCACAGAGCAGACAAAGGCCGCTCGCCCGTCCGAGGTCAGTGTCATGACGACAGGACGGGAGCCTTGGCCCACCTCGGGCGCGCTCACCGCTTCGAGCTGCCAAAGGCCCGCGAGGACCTGTGTATAGCTCGCCATCGTTGCCTTCGTAATGCTGGAGTCCGTCCACCGCGGCTGGACCGCCTCCGGAAACGAGAAGAGCACGCGATCTAGCAGGCTATCGGCGCGTCGATGCGGATCTGCTAAGTCGGGGAGGACTTCTGGCGGTAGACACCCTGTCACATTGACAAAGGGGTTCGGTACGACGGTCACCTCTTTGCGAGTCTTGCGATTCACGATGATCTCCGCGCCGTTCCAGAGGCTCAGCCAGTGTTGGCGATCATTCCCTTTCCCTCCCCGGTACTGGTTCATGCCTAACACCCACGCCGTCAACTCGTCACGGACGAAGCGAACTCCGCGGGGGTGTTGGTGCAGCAACTGAATGAGCGCCTCCATGGTGGTGTTGGTCGTGTACATTTGCGTCATCATCGGCGGCGATGATAGCGGCGCCTCGCCTGGATCGCCAGCAGGGGGGAATGCGCTGGTGTCATGCACATCACGGCCGTCAGCTATGGACCGAGAGTGCTGAGACGCCGCCTGCAACTGCTGCTGCTGTGTGCGGACCGGCTGCATCACCAAGGCTAAGGCTGGCGATTTTTTGCTCCCTGGATTGGCGACAACGGCCGTAAAGAGACGAGCCCCTTCGTGCCAGCCGGGTTTGACCTGCAACACGCGGCTGGTACCAACGGCGGCGCCCAAAACGGCCAGCATGGGCACTGCCACGAAGTCCGGAGGGCACGGCAACGCGGCCGCGACTTCGGTGACGAAGCGTGCCAGTGGGGCAGGAAAGACGTCGACGGGAAACGGCAGGACAGGCGCGTGTGGCTCTGCGATCAGAGACGTGACGGGTTTGCGCTGGGGTGTATCTCGTCTGGACATAAGGGCTCTCGCTCCAACTGGTGTTCGTGTGTGAGTTGGGGTGTGTGTCGGTCGGCAGTGACACAGTGAACGCTGGGCCTGACGGGCACAGCCTGATCGGCTGATGCGCATCGGCCTCGGTGGTGCTCATGCCATACATATCCCTCCCCTCTGCAAAAAGCCCATGACCAGCGCCGACGCCCGCGAGCTCATCGATTTCCTCGCCAGGGCCTGTCGCCAGCCCACCTCGCAGCTCATCAAGAACGCCACCTGGCCCGGCTGTGGCGCCGAGTAGGCCGAGCTCTCACTGCGTCAGCTGGGCATGCACGCCGACCACGGCATGGTCAAGGTGATCTCGCACGAGATGTACCAGCAAGCCATGCGGGTGGCGACGGACATCGAGATGACCTCATCACGACGCCAGGCAGGTGATTTGCCCTACCAGGCCATGGGCGTCGTCAAACAGCCGGTGCTCGACTGCCTGCCAGCAGCCTCATCGCTGCTGCGGGCACCATTCCCCCTCGCGCCTACGCCCATGCAGTACGCCATATGCGCAATACGCGCGGGTGGCCGATGTGCACCCGGCGATGGCGCGGATTCCCTCGACAGGGGCGCGGAGGGGCACCGCCGGCAACCCGGCGATGTACGACGTCAAGGAGCCGCATGCACCGGGATCATTGATCCCTCACCCGTATGCTCACGTGCCTTGGGCATGATTGTCTGCGGCACACGTCACCTGCTAGTTGTCGGTGATATGCCATGACGATGGCGACGCCAGCGTGAACCCATACACGTCCGCCAGGCCATCGGGCTTGAGCCTGAAGGTGTGCCGACACGGGTGTCTGGCCCGCGCGTGGCGTGGTGACCGACGCTTATAGCCGATCTGGGCAGGGATGGAGACGACGGCCGTCGCGAAGCACACCAGATGCATCGTACACGTCTTGTCTTTATAGGGCGTTATCAACACCCGCAGCGAGGCCCAGCCGCCGATGGAGTGGATGAGATCGACGAAGTCTTCCACCAATTGGCGTGACGTCGACGAAAACATATGGGCATTGCCGTGTCGCTATCGATCAACCCGGCGAGCAGCCAGCGGCGTTGCTCGAGGCTGGCGCGCTTGTATACCTCTGGGACGAATTTGGTATGCGAACCCTCGCCGTAGTAGGGTTGCTGAGTCACGAGCCCGTTATACGCCCCGACCACACTGGCCTGATAGGCGCCGTGCCGGTACCGCATCTGCCCGAGTTGCGCGCCACAGCGCCGCATCCGCGTGAAGGTAATCCGGCGACGCATCGCCACCTCGACCCGATGCCGTGTCCCGCGTGGCAGCAGACACCCATTTCCGAGCAGAACCCCCACCACATAGGGATGAACGGGGAGGTCCGCGTCAGGTAACTCAATCGCCGGCGTGGAAAAGATCTGCGCCCGGCGTTGAAACACCGATCCGCGCGTGAGCAAGGCTTGCACCGAAAGCTCGCGGAGTTCTCGACGACCGGGCCTGCGGCCTTGCTGCCGATGGGTTTGCCAGACCAGTACCGGCAATATCTGGTCACCGGAGCACCGATAGCTCCGGAGCGACTTCCCCATTGTCTCCACGCGATACACCGGATGATTCGTCCGCTGCGAGGCCGCAGCGACCGTGGCCACCAGGACCGTGTCGTCGGGCTGAGGCGACAGGACCAGGTCACCCACCGCCACCTGCTGGATTGCCTTCCACGTGCCATCGGCCATCAACACTTGTGAGCCGGCGGGCTGGCCGCCGCGTTGTTCGACCGTCGTCTCATCACGGTCGGTAGGTCCGGCCATCATCGGGAATCCTCCTTTGTGCACCCCTGTGTCACGCGCACTCCCTTTCCATGTCCCCGGTCTGAGTCTTGCTCCCCGCAATATCAGCAATGGTTTCGCCGCCGCGATCGACGTACAGACCACGGGTGAGTTCGATGGTCTGGCGCTTCCGGGACCACAGCTGGTCGAGGTTTAAGCCTTTGGCGGTGAGGCACATGGCCACGACCTGCTCGGCCGAGAACGGCGCCAGACCACGAATGGCGTCGACAGATTTGACGAGGAAGTTGGACTGTGGCTTCGACACCTGCGCGGCGTCGTACTGTTCGAGGATGATGTTCTGCAGCTGCTCGTCGGTGGGCAAGGGCTCGTCGATGATGAGGATGTCTTGTTGCAGCTCGATCGGGACTTTCAGCTCCGGCGCCAGCAGCACCAGCGTGCGCCGGTTTTCTTTAAAGTAATCACGCAGATTCCTACACCCCTGAGCTACGATCTCGTCGAGGAGATAGCGGTGGGCGTTGAGATAAAACACGATGGTCCCGGCGCGCAACCCGGCGGCTATAGCTAAGACCTCGCCCGGGTTGCGCGTCGCCGCGATCATGTCAACTTGGGGACCGAGCAGTTCACGTACCGCTTCGGCCCCCGCGTCGTTTTGCCCGTACAGCCCGCTCACGATGTCCCAGCCCAGCACCGCAGTCTTTCCCTGCAGGTCATCGCAAATCCGGGCGATTGTTGAGGCGTAATCTAACGTTAACATCGCCACCAGCGGCGTCGAAATGCGCCGGGCAGCGCTGAAAGCTTCCAACACTACTTCCCTCGCGACGGGGGCGAAAAGGTCGTTGGCGAGGGTATCGAGGGTATCGACCTTGATCCCGGTGAGGGTCGACGTTGGACCATGGACCTCGCCGCTTTCGGGGTACGGTAGCGCCCAGGCGCCAGGCCAGCGGCCAAGCGTACACACCCCGTCGAGAGCAGGGCGGGGCGCACACATGCGAATGATGGAGTCCGGAAGCGAAGAAGGACAGGTGTCAGGGATGTGCAGATGGCAAGAGGCTGGACTGCTGGTCTTGTGTTCGCTGTCTGGTCCGCATCAATGATTAATCTACCAGGTTGAGGCCCTGATGCACAAGGGATTGGGCCTCCCAAGCCTGGCAAGCGCCTTGTCTGACATGCCCTGGCATGATAGAGTAGTCTCCAAAAATCCGATTTTACCGATCGAACACGAGTACGCCTTATGTCATTGACCACACCCGCCCTGTTGGCTATCCTCCCTGCCACCCTCTCACGACTTTCACCGCTGGACGCCCTCGCCACCCTCCCCGAAGAGGACGTCTGGCTCGCCAGTCGGAAAAGCCCCGACACCCAACGCGTCTATGCGCAGGACATTCAGCACTTTTGCCGGGCATTAGGCATTACTGCTCGGGACGAACTGCGACGGGTCGACCGCCAGGCGGTGATCGCCTGGGAGCGCTCTATGCGGGAGGTGCAACGCCTCACCCGGTGACCATTCGGCGGCGCTTATCGGCCCTGTCCAGCCTGTTCGCCCATCTGGTCCGCTACGGCGTGGTGACGCACAGTCCGGTCCAGGCGGTCGAGCGCGCCGCGATTAACCGCCGGGAAGGGATGACCCCCGCCTTGACCCCCAGCAGGCACGAGCCTTACTAGAGGCCCCCGACTCGGCAACGATCCAGGGGCTGCGCGATCGCACGATGCTCTCGGTCGGCCTGCAGGTCGGCTTGCGGCGATCGGAGATCATCCGGCTGAAGGTCCGAGATCTGCTGACGACGCATGGGTGTGATGCACTGAGGATCATCCGGAAGGGAGGCAAGCGGGACATCATCGCGATCCATCCGGAGACGGCACAACGCCTGCGGGCCGATCTGCAGGCGGCTGGACACGCCCATGATCGGGATGGCCCGCTGTTTCGACCGATGAGCATTGGTCGAGAGCCCCACCCGATTCGCCGACAGCTGGGCCCTGACGGCGTGGACTATGTGGTGGAAAAGTACATCAACCAGCTGGGACTGGGGCGTGGCTATTCGTCCCATTCGATGCGCGCCACGTTCATTACGACCGCCCTGGAGAATGGGGCGAAGCTCGAAGATGTCCAAAGGACGCTCGGTCACGCCGACCCGGCGACCACGCAGCTCTATCACCGGGGGCGGTTTACGCCCCAGAAGTCGGCGGCGTTGGTGGTGGATTATGGAGACACCGAGAAGGGTGGGGGGTATGATACGGAGGGGGCCCGACCGTGAGCGTCCATGGCGCTGGGCTCGCGGATACTCCCCCTGAAGAGGGGTTCGCCAGATCGACGCGCACGAGCGGCCTGGTCTCTGGCACCGTCAGCTCATCCAGAGGTGCCTGGCGAACGGTGCGACGCGGGGACACGTGTTCGACACCAACCACGCGTGCGCCAAGTCTCGTTTCACGGGGCCAAACGGTCAATGCTGATGTCCAGGTCCGCACATCCCCGCGGCAAGCTCACGGTGCACACCAACCCAGCCTACGCCAGAGACATCCGCCGAGGATGATTACCCCACGGCGTCATCGGCAAAGGTCATACGGAATCGGGTCTCGCCATGACTCTCAACCTCGAGGTGTCCGCTGAGCTGATTCGCGAGGGCGAGGACCAGTTTGAATCCGAGCGATGTGGGAGTGTGAAGATTAAATTCTACTGGGAGTCCTATGCCATGATCCGTCACGGTCAAGCGATACTGACGATGCGTGTGATCCATCGACACATGGATTGCTCCTGCGCCATCATCCGGGAAGCCGTGTTTCAACGCATTGGAGACGAGTTCATGCACGATCAGTCCACAGGCGACGGCCACGTCAGTCTTCAGCCAGATGTCGTGTGCCTGCGTGTGTATCGCTATCGCGTGGGCATTCATGCCATAGGCATGACAGAGGTGCGTGGTTAACTGCTGCAGGTATCGTGCAAAATCGACGCGTGCGAAGTCATGGGCCTGATCCAAGACGCCATGGATCAGGGCCATGGCGCGAATGCGGTTTCGCGTGTCATTGAACGTCTGGAGCGTCTGCGGATCGCTGATGTATCTGGCCTGCAGACTGAGCAAACTCGAAATGATGTGCAGAGTATTTTTCACCCGATGGTGCACGTCTCGGAACAGGATATCTTTTTGCTGCAGGGCGGTCGTGAGTTGCGCTGCCATGCGCGGTCGTTGGGTGACTTCCGCGTGCAAGTCTGTGTTGGCTCGGGTCAGTTCAGCCGTCCGTTCGCCAATGCGCATCTCCAATGCGTCATGCGCGTGCCGCAGCGCCGCCTCCGCCTTCCGGCGCTCGATGACTTCGGTCCGCAAGGCCTCGTTGGCTGCGCGCAGGGCCGCGGTCCGTTCCTGCACGCGTGTTTCCAGCTCGTCATTCACCTGGCGCAAGGCGACCTCCGCATGCTCACGCTCCCGGATCTGCTCACGCAGTTGGCCATTGAG
>Ga0137404_10000774_pt1 | contig 21162 bp, 18 predicted proteins | sample CZOMad2_1_16fung_FD_108285 | JGI IMG/M metagenome (GOLD analysis project Ga0137404, IMG submission 108285) | Vadose zone soil fungal communities from Angelo Coast Range Reserve, California, USA - CZOMad2_1_16fungal (Illumina Assembly) | ecosystem: Environmental > Terrestrial > Soil > Vadose... | reverse complement strand
TAAAGGTCGGTATGATTTTGTGTCGCCGAATTTCTTCGGAAACCAGCTCGGGCACGTAGACATGTGTAAAAATATCCGCCTGTGGATACATCTCGCACAATGCCTCGACGACTTTTTCGCCTCCGCGCATTCCGACGAGCCAATAGTGAACGATCGCGACTTTCATCTCTAGCCCTTTTGACCATCGTGATCCGAGCTCAACCGAAGTTGTAGCGGGCTGTTAGCCGATGTATCTAACACCCATGGCGGCGGGGATGCCAAAAAGTGAGTCTGCAGCGCAGCCTGGCGATCGAGTTGTGTAGTTTCGCCTGTTGTAATCTCTAAGTTCATCCGTCCCGGAATCGCAGAAGATTCCACAGTCCATTCATTTCTGCTGACGATGTTTCATACGTCAACAGATCCTAATCATATTGGGCAAAAGGATTGGAGCAGACATCGTGTACCGCGTTATAGGTGACGAGATCCAATTTTGGATCCTTAACGTCCAAGTAATCCGAACCAAAAATAAAAAGCGTGATGACCACCCGCTCCAATTGCGAGAACTGCGTCGCAGTCAGCTTGAACTGTGCGAGCGCGTCGATCCCTATGATGCTAGCGGCGAGCGCTCCGCTCTCGAGCGCGAGCCTGCGAGGAAAGGAATGGAATCGGTCCCTTTGAACGTCACGCGATAGTGCGGCAATACTAACCGCATCGATGCGTACGCCCGGCAGGCGGCGGCTTAAGATTTTTGCGATCAGGACGTCCGGAACAATCCTCCAAAAATAGATGCCTCCAGCCGAAACCGCGCCTACGGATGTCAGCAGGGCCAGCAAAGTGCGTCGGGAAGGGCGGGGTGCAATCATCAGAATCAACCGTTCAACTGCCGCGCGGCGCGCAACGACATTGCTGCTACAGTAAGACTCGGGGGCGCTGAACCGGAACTCGGAAATACCGAAGAGCCGACAACTATAAGATTGCGTACTTCGTGGTGCACCTGGCCGGCGTCCACTATGCTTTCGCTCGGGTCGTCCCCCATGCGCAGCGTTCCCTGAAGGTGGACGGAAACGGCGTCCATCTGGCGAAACTCGATGCGCTCGACTGGGAGCGGTCGCAACACTGTCGGCAATTTTTCCAGGGCGGCCTTGACGCCGTTGAGACCATAATCGGATTGCTTGGGAAAGGAAACGTGCGGCCGGCCGTCGGGTGCGAGAGTTACAGTGCTTGTGAACTCCGGCAAAGTTTCCACTGAAATCGTGATAGGGAGCACCTCTCGCCAGCGCCCATACTCCGGACGCAGGCCAAAGTGCCAATGGTTTTCGAAATACAGAATCGCGGCGCCATGTTCCGTTCGATGCTTACCATCCAGCAGCGACAGATTAATGCAGGTAGTAAGGGTGCTACCGCCGAAATTATTGACTCCATTCAAGTAAACCTCCACCGTACACTCAATTTTCTCGTGTAGATATCGTCCGATTAGCGGATGGTTGAAACCTGACTGTTGGAGCAGAACGGGACTATGGAGACCGTTGGCGCCCAGCACGACGAGATCAGCACGCACGGCGTACTCCTTTCCGCCGTTGACAAAACGAACTCCCCTCGCGGACTTGTTCTGAACGTCGATGTATTCGACCTTTGAATCAACGCAGATGTCGAGATCGGGGTGCTCGATGATGTGTTGCATCGTGTTGAGGGCCGTGAATTTCGCATCGCCTGGGCACCACCAGCACTTGTCAGTTGAGCAACAGGCGCTCCGCGAACCGACCGAACGACTAAGCCGGCCATTTGGCATGGCGAAGTGCATATCCGGCTGTGCCGCCTTCATAATCCTGTCTATGTCGTTCATCCGGTGAGGGGGTTGGGCATACGGGCCGGCGCCCGGATAATGCAGAGCGATGTCGTCAGGCGCGGCGATAAGCATGATCTGCTCGGCCTCCTGATAATATGGTGCAAGGTCTGGGTAGGAAAACGGCCAGTCGACCCCGACCCCATATTTTGACTTCAGACGAAAATCGTTGGGATGGAGACGGGGGCAGTGCGCCCACCAACACACCGTGCCGCCGCCGAATGCAACCGAGTAGTGCCACGACCTCTCGCCTTCGCCATGTGTGTAAAGCGATTCCGTCTCGTAGATTGAATTCGCTTTGTTCGCGACTTGCCAACCGTGGGTCTTATAAGCTCCCCATTCGATCAGCAACGTTCGGCCAGCTCGGGGTTTCTTCAGGAATTCGTGCAAGAAAAAGAACGATCCGAAACCTGATCCAATGATTACCGTTTCGTAATTGGCGGCCAATTTGTCTAGCTGTATGAACGGCATATCTTCTGTCCTTCGGGCGGGCCAGTTTGGGTAGGCGGCTTCGGTCACCCCAGGTTCAACGCAGGTCAAAAATAAACATGAGTTGCACTAAACTGTAAATCAGCGACGTAGCTCAAATTAGAAACTTGGTTTACGGCCGGCTAGGCTCCAATACATGAGAACATGAGAGGTGAGCAATTATAGGACGCCAAAAATTTGGTCCAACAGAGCGTCCGTCAAGGCAGGGGGGTTAGATCTTTCAGTCGGCGCGGTGGTTGTTGAATTGCAGCATAGACAGATAAGAAAGCCGTTTGATTTCCTGTCGCGTTTTCGTCACCACGTCGAGGATGATTCCGGCTAAGATACTTAGTGCGCCAAGCATAAAGCAGCCCAAGCTTAACACAGCCGTCGGTAGCCTTGGAACTAGCCCGGTCTCAAAATAGGTTATCAGAACGGGCGCCACTAAAACTAAGCCGGCGATCGCTATAGCAAGTCCAAGCAAGCCAAAGAACTGAAGCGGCCGCTCATCTTTAATGAGGCGCCCAATTAACAAGAGAATTCGCATCCCATCTCGGTACGTCCGCAACTTGCTGACCGACCCTTGTGGTCGTTCCCTGTAGTTCGCCACGATTTCGCCGATCGGCATGCGCAACTCCAGCGCATGAACCGTTAATTCCGTTTCGGTTTCGAACCCGGCGGACAAGGCAGGAAATGTTTTCACAAATCTTCGCGACAGGCCTTTGTACCCAGAGAGCATGTCTGTTGTCTCTCGGCCAAAAACAACTCGAACTATTTGCGTCAACAGCATGTTTCCCAAACGATGCCCAGGCCGGTAAGCGTCAACTGCGGTCGTTTCACGGGCAACATTGACAAGGTCGTATCCCTCGGCAATCATCACATCCACCAACTTTTGCGCCGCGGATGCATCATAGGTGTCGTCGCCGTCCACCAATATGTAAATCTCCGCTTCAATGTCTGCAAACATCCTACGAACGACTTGTCCTTTGCCCTGTCGCCGTTCACAGCTTACGATGGCGCCTGCCTGTTTTGCTTTGGATGCTGTTGCATCGGTAGAGTTATTATCGCAGACAAAGATGCGTGCGTTCGGAAGGGCGGCCTTGAAATCAGACACCACTGCACCGATGGTCGTCTCTTCGTTGTAACAAGGTACAAGCACCGCGACGTCAACGGACTTTCGATCGCCGCCGGCATGTTGGGGTTTGGATGAGGAAATCTCGTCTATTTGATTCATGTTGTTTCCGATCGGAATGCGCACCGGGATACGCGATTTTCAAATCTCAAATTTTTGCATTTCGCGAGTTTGATTTCGAAACGCGGAGCAAGATGAGCACCGATCGGAAATGGGATCCTGCATCGGATCATCCCCTCCCGAAGTGCCCTTGGTCGATGTTGCATGTCTATTCGAATCCTCTTAGCTACAAATTATCCCGGAGCCGGCCGGACAGTGTTTCAGGTTGGAGGAGGTGGCGAGATAGTCTATTTCAATGCCATATAGTATCTAACTTATGTTAAGCATTTTAGATTTCTTAATTGGTTAATCAGTTGGTAAACTAAGCGGTTTGGAGTGAAACCCGTTTAGCCAGTCAGCCGCGCCACGTCTGATCGACCATAGGATCTTCTTCATGACATGCTCGCTAAGTCTTCGTCGTTAACATGATATGATGTTGGACGTTGAATCCACGAAATTCACCAGCTAAATTTCTCCTTCGCAGTAAAATCAACGGTATCGGATCGTTAGTAACATGAGTTTTAAATCAATCATTGAGCCCTGGCTGTCAGATGAGTCATCCCGACTGAAAATCAGGCAGGGTCTGAAAAATATTGGATTTGATACGACGGATTGGGTTCGAGTGGTGATGTATCGTCGGTGCTTCGAATTCATCCACAATCTTGGCCCAGAAAATCTCGACGTTCTTGAAATCGCAGCCGGACCGCAGTGGAAGCGAGTCTTTAGTTTCGGCTCATACACCGAAACGCAATTCCCGGAATTTGATATCTGTTCTGAGGTGTTGGATAAGCAGGTGGACCTCATCATTGCCGATCAGGTTTTTGAGCACCTTCCTTGGCCCGCAAGGGCTGGAAGAAACGTATTCAAGATGCTGCGCCCTGGGGGACATTTTATTATCGCTACGCCATTCCTTGTCAGAATCCACAACGTCCCCATCGACTGCAGCCGCTGGACTGAACAGGGTTTGTCATTCCTTCTTCAAGATTGCGGGTTTCCGGAAGACAACATTAAGACCGAATCCTGGGGTAATCGTGCCTGTCTGAATGCCAATCTGACGAAATGGCGACGCTATGGATGGTATCGTTCTCTTAAGAACGAGCCTGACTTTCCCGTGATGGTTTGGGCAATTGCCCAAAAGCCGCTCGATGGTGCTGCTGCAAAAACTGGCTCAATGTGACGAGTGTGTGTCGCCCTCAGGTTGCGCGGCTGTTCTCAAGAGTAGCGGCAACTAACGAAAAATGCCAAATTGGCAACCAGCAACGACATAAAGTCTCGCCGACTTTGATGCGTGGCAATATCAGCTCGGTTTTCCGTGACATTAGGTTGCGAGCGGTCTGATGAGCATTGAATTTATCGGTTTGATTGCTGCGCTGCTTGGAATAATAGGTCTTGTTGTCGGTTCGAATTTCATCGTCGTTGCATTTATTGTCTCGACGCTGCTAGGAGCCTCGGCTGCTTTCGTACTGGACTTCCTCGGAGGAGCCGGCATCTCGCCTGCGCATTTGTTTTTGGTCTTTCTCGTCGTTCGTCTGATGAACCGCCCCGAGTTCCTGAGGAATGCGATAGACAGCGTTGCATTTCCAAAAGCTGGATTTTGGCTGCTTATCACCTTGATTTATAGCATTTTCACCGCATTTGCTTTTCCTCGTCTGTTTGCGGGAATGACCGACGTTTTTGCCGTTCGAACGACTACCTATTCGCTCGAACCGCTGGCACCGTCGACCGCAAATTTCACCCAATCGGTCTTTTTTACGGGTGATTTCGTGTGCTTTTTTGTTTTTTCCGGTTACCTTGGCGCGTCTGAAGGAAGGCGCGTTCTTGCTAAGGCCGCGTTGGCGTGTGCTGCACTCAATCTTGCCTTCGGCGTCTTAGATCTTTTGACTTATTGGACAAATACGACCGAGTTATTAGCGTTTATTCGCAATACCAACTACCGGATGCTGAACGACACCGAAGTCGCTGGTTTTAAAAGGATCGTCGGTTCTTTCACAGAGGCAGCATCGTTTGGTTCGATGACTCTCGGATACTTTGCGTTTTGCGTAACTTTATGGCTTCGGGGCTTTCACCCCCGCTTAAGTTTGACCCTTGCGGCTCTTTCACTGATTGCCTTGGTGTTTTCGACATCGACGACCGCCTATGTCGGGCTGTCGATATTGTTGCTTCTGCTCTATCTACAGAGCGCATACAGATTGTTGTTTCGACAAGTGCCAAGGCAGACTGTATTTTTTTTGGTGGCGGGTCCAATCGTTGCAGTGACTGCCATCGTTGGAATAGCGCTGAACGATGCGGCTTGGTCATACATTCAGAATCTGCTGGATACTATTGTGTTCAGCAAGTTTGCAACCGATTCAGGCATCGAACGATCGGCTTGGATGAGACAGGCGCTGCAGAATTTTCTTGATACATCTGGGTTTGGCGCAGGCAACGGGAGCCTTAGAGCGTCGAGCCTTCTTGCAGCCATTGTTGCCAGCCTGGGAGCTTTTGGCGCGTTCACTTACGGCGCATTTTTTGTTCGTGTGATCTTTAGCAGTCGCCAATCACCCGCGTTGGACGATTACGAATACGCCGTAGTCGAAGCCGCAAAATCCAGCTGTTTAGCCTGGTTCATTACCGCGTCTGTTGCCGGAGCTTTTATCGATCTAGGCCTTCATTTTTTTGTGTTTGCGGCTCTCGCTTGTGCAAACAGCAACGCGCCCCGCTTAATAAGATCCGCCCGCCCATGGGCAGATTCGACTGACCTGATCCCAATACAGCGGTGAGCAATGTCCTAAAATGACGCAGCCTGTGAAAAACACTGGAGCGGGGAAAGGCCGCAGTTCAGGAGTCTGAACTCGAGATTGCGGAGCTACCCAAGAAAGGGTAGCGGTGTTTTGACCGCACCTTGCGGCGGCGCTGACAATTCGTCAGATGTGGATCGGTTTAGCGAGATCGGTTTACATATATGGTCGACGATATATTTGACAATTCACGGCCGCGTGGCCGTGTTGAAATCCGGACTGGTGTTGGCCGTCGGCGTCGCTGGACCGAGGAGCAGAAGGGCCGAATCGTCGCGGAGTCGTATCGCGCGGGAGCAATTGTTTCGGAGGTGGCGCGACGGTACGAGATCAGTCCTCAGCATTTGTTTGCCTGGCGCAAAGCAGCACGAGCGGGATTGCTTTCGCTCCCGAATGAGGGAGAGCTGACATTCGTTCCCATTGTGACACCCGGGGACAATTCGGCGACGGTTGGGAATCCGCAGGAAAGTCGCCTGATCAGAATCGAGATCGCGGGCGCCGTGGTTTATGCTGAACCTGGTGTTGATCTGGTCTTTCTGACTGACGTGCTTCGCGCGTTGAAAGCTGCGGCGTGATCCCGGTTCCTGCGGGCCTGCGGGTTCTGATTGCGACGAAGCCGGTTGACTTCCGCCGGGGGGCGGATGGGCTGGCGGCACTGGTGCGCGAGACGCTTGGCGAAGATCCATTCTCCGGCACAATTTATGTCTTCCGCTCGAAACGTGCGGACCGTGTGAAGATGGTTGCCTGGGACGGCACCGGGCTGGTGCTATTGTGGAAGCGGCTTGAAAGCGGAGCGTTCAAGTGGCCTCCAATCACCGACGGCGTGATGCGACTGACGTCGGCGCAATTGGCCGCGCTTGTGGATGGGATGGATTGGTCGAGGTTACATGCGCGGGATATTGTGCGGCCGACGGCGACGTCGTGAGTGCTGCGACTTCTTGAATCAGGTGGGTTTGAGAACAACACAGCGGTTCGCGAATCTGATTCAATACGGTCATGCCGATCGATGCTTTCTCCGATGATCTCGATAGCTTGCGAGAACTGGTGGCTCAGCTCTCCACCGAGCGCGATGCGGCGCTTGCAGAATGCAAGCGCGTGATGGAGCAAAACGATCGGCTTCGCCATTTGCTGCAGCAGCTTCGGCGTGCCCAGTTCGGCCGCAAGTCCGAACGTCTTGACCTGAGCAGCTGCAATTGGCGATCGAGGATCTCGAGACGGCGGTGGCTGCAGAGGATGCCGAACAAGACAAGACGGCGCCAATAGAAGAAGCTCCGAAGAAGAAGCGGAAGACCAATCGGGGATCGCTGCCGGCGCATCTTCCACGTGTGCATATTACGCTTGCTCCCGACAGTACCGCATGCCCCTGCTGCCAAGGCGTGATGCATGTGATCGGAGAGGAAACCGCCGAACGCCTCGACAAGATCCCCGCGCAGTATCAGGTGATCGTTACACACCGGCCGAAATACGGCTGCCGGTCATGCGAGGGCGCAATCGTGCAGGCGCCAGCGCAGGAGCGTCTGATCAAAGGCGGCATTCCCACGGAAAACCTTGTCGCCGATGTCGTGGTCGACAAATACGCCTGGCACAAACCACTCTACCGCCAGGCGCAGATCATGCGGCTGCAGGGCTTACCGGTCGATCGCTCGACATTGGCTGGTTGGGTTGGCGGCGCCGCAGCCGAAATCAAGCCGGTCTATCTACGGATGAAAGAAATCGTGCTCGCTTCGGCGAAAATCGTGGTCGATGAAACCCGCGCGCCGGTGCTCGATCCCGGGCGGGGCCGAACCAAGACCGGCCACTTCTGGGCGATCTCGCTGGATGATCGACCCTGGGGTGGGCTGGATCCCCCGGCCGTTGTCTATACCTATGCGCCCGGCCGCGGCGGCGAGCATTGCACGGCATTGCTTGCGGGCTATACCGGCATCGTTCATTGCGACGGATACACGGTCTATAAGCAGTTGGCCGATCCACAGCGCGACGTCGGTCCAGCGACGCTGGCCTTTTGCTGGACGCACTGGCGTCGCGGATTTGTCGAGATCGACGAGGGCGGCCCGGCACCGATCGCGCATGAGGCGCTGGAGCGGATTGCAGCGCTGTACGCGATCGAGAATCGGATCCGCGGTCGCAATGCCGATGAACGCCGCGTTATCCGTCAGACGGAGACCAGGCCGCTCGTCGAGGCGCTGAAAACCTGGCTTGAGAACAGGCTTGCGGCGGTCTCAGACAAGAGCATCATTGCCGAGGTGATCCGCTACGGCTTCAATCATTGGCAAGGCTTGGTGCGCTTTCTCGACGATGGCCGCATCGAGATGGATACCAACAGCGTCGAGCGCGCGATGCGGCCTATAGCTCTCAATCGCAGGAATAGCCTCTTCGCCGGCCACGATCAGGGCGCGGTCAACTGGGCCTGCATTGCTTCGCTGATCGAAACGGCAAAGCTGCAAGACATCGACCCCAAACCGTACCTTGCTGATATCCTCAGCAAACTCGTTAATGGTTGGCCGATGGCGAAGATCGACGAATTATTGCCCTGGGCATGGGCTCAACACAGCAAAGCCCGCCTTGCTGCATGATCAAATCTGCCATCAGTTCGGTGGCAGCGCCTCGGAAATCTCCTGCGCCTCGCTTGCATCGGCGAAGACCTCCTCGCGGATCACGCGCATCGTCACCTGATGAAGGTAGGCTTGCAGAGCCTGGTCAAGTTCGGAAAACTCAGGCCACAGGACTTGGTCGAGAAACCGCTTCGGCGCCCTGATCATGACCGTGTTGCGCCGCTGCCGATAACAGCGGTAGGGCTTCAAGCCATAGCGTCGGCACAACGCAAGAAACAAATGGCGCGACCATTGATCAGGCATCGAGAACTGCATCTCAATCGACGGATCCTGCCGGCTGAGTTCGCCTAGACGCGCCCGGACACGTTCTAGCGCGGCCTCCGCAGCGAGCCGTTCGCCGGCCGTCCCGGCCCCAGCGAACAGAACCTCGATCTTTCGCAACTTCTCGCGCAACTGGGATTCGGTCGACATCGGTAGTCTCAGGCTTTGTCCTGAGTGAAGCCCAACATCCGCATTGCGCCCAGTCAACCGACCACCGACGATATCCACGTCATTCATTTGCCACGTGGGGTCAAAACACCGCTATCCAAGAAAGCCTCGTCGCTTGGATAATACCGAGCTATAAACCTGCTCGTAATCCCTTGCTACACGCGAGACCCTGAAATACTCGGAACCCCGGAGAGATCGCGCTCTCCAGTCCCGCAGTGTTGTCGGATCTGTCATCAATTGACGAAGCTCAGAGGCAATCTGCTTCGGCGATCCCGGCTTCACAAGCCTACCTGCTTCGCCAAATTCCAGGAGCTCCGGCGTCCCACCCACCGCCGTGGCGACGACCGCGCAACCAGCTTCGCGGGCCTCTCCAATCGCAAGGGAACAGGGATCGGCATAAGATGCCAGGACGAATATGTCCGATTGCAGAAGGATACCGGCTGGATTCCCAACAGATCCCAAAAAGGATATTTTATTCGCGACACCAAGTTCATCAGCAAGGTCGACAAGCATTTGCCTATCAGGTCCTTGGCCAACGATATATAGCCGCCAATCAGGCAGCTGAGTGGCCGCTTCGCTAAATCCTCTAATAAGATCATTCACGCCTTTTCGTGTGTGAAGTCCACAGACCGTGACGACGCATGGCTTCTTGATTTTTACCACATCTGTAGGACTGTTCGCGAAGAAATTATCGCGCGGAGAGTGGTTAGGACCGTTGATGACCACACTCAATCTTGCGGCTTTATAACCTGATTTCAGCAGGGATCGTCGTTCCGCTTCGCTGACGGCGACCACGTGATCACCGAGGCGCATCAAGATCGAATGCTTGTCGAATGAGTTGTGAACGGTAGTAACCAACGGGGCGCGGCTGATAAGCGAAGTGAAATATCCAAAGACCGCACCGGCCATCATGTGCCCATGCAGTACATCCGGTCGGAAAGAGAAGCAGAGTCGCTGTAAACGCAACAGCGAGCCTGCAAGCTGAAGTGGATTTCGGCCATTCTGGACGATGAGCTCGTGGCGAACGCCGTATTTTGCGAACAGATCGAGATAATCGCCGCCGCTACTTACATAAATTACTTCATGGCCGTGCTGCGCCTGCATGCAGGCCAAATCTATCGCAACGTGAGCATTGCCGTGACTGTGATTGCAATGATTAACAAGATGAATAATTCGCACTTGATCAATTCACTTACGAGAAATAGCGGGCAAGTTGGGTCGCGATTTATACCCGCTTCGATGGCCCGTCAACCCAACCGGCGTCAACCCTTCCGCGGTCATTCCGGGACGTCGCAAAAGAACGCGCGACCTCCGTGCCAAGTATCTTCGCCTCGATTGCAATCTTACGCGTTCAAGCCAGCGTTCGCAGTCTGTCTCTGGTTTACCAAAACGACGCAGCTGCGATTACAGCGCGTCGATCGTTTACCGATGCGATTTCGCGGCTCCGTTAACCACCATCATCGTTTGGTCTTCGTTCGCTCGGAGACATTGTTGAAACGGGTCAGGGGCTCGAACGTTACCAAGTTAACGTTGATCGACGCGCTCGACGTCTTCTGGTGCGCCAGCTAAAAGTTACTGGTGCCAGTAATTGATCCAGATTACTCACGCTTCTAGCAATTGCGGCGCTCGCGTGTATGATTGTCGCAGCCCGCGGTCTTTTATGGAAAGCCTACCGAATGCCTCTCGCTCTGTTCCGACGTCTAATATTGCCTGTTCTCGCGGGCGTTGTAGCGGTTTCGATTGGCTTTGTGGCCTTTTCGCTCGGCCAGAATGAGGTGTCCAAAAAACTAGATCTTTCGAATTATGAGCTGTCGTTCAACGAGGACTTTGACAAGCTCGATGTATCCGCATGGGGGCCGGGAACCCGCTGGATTGCCCATACGCCGTGGAACGGCGATTTTGGCGCCGCGCAGTTCGCAGATCCGGTGCCCGGCTTTCCGTTTGTGGTAGAGAACGGAATTCTTCGGATTGAAGCGCGGCGCGAAAGCAACGGGACATGGCGCAGCGGCTTATTAGCTTCCACCGATCCCAAAGGCGCAGGCTTCCTGCAACAGTTTGGTTACTTTGAGATGCGTGCAAAGTTGCCAGCTGGACCGGGCCTATGGCCGGCTTTCTGGCTCATTGCAAATAAGGACAAAGACTCCTCTGCCGAAATCGACATCCTTGAGCATTACGGGCAATTTCCTGGTGATTTTGAATCCGTCATCCACGTCTGGCGTCACGCACCGGGCGCTCAAAATTATCAAGCCACGCTGCGTCACAAGATTCCGGCAGGTTTGCTTTCGGCCGACTTCCATCTATACGGCGCATCCGTTGATGCTGATTGGATTGTCATCTACCTCGACCGCGTTGAGATCGGGCGCACGCCGACGCCTCCTGAACATCGTCGCCCAATGTTCATTCTGCTGAATTTGGCACTAGGCGGGGGCTGGCCAATCGAGCAGACCCCCAACCCTTCGTACATGCTCGTCGATTCTGTACGGGCCTACAAGAAAAAATCCCCGTAGTGAGCTAAGCTCATTTAGGGCCGATCCGAAAAATGCGGTCCAAAGCGTTCATCGGGAAATCGCTCGGTGCATGGGCAGGGCGCTTTGCTGCCTCTAAAATCTGTGGAGCGCTCCGCGACAATGGGCGGAGATTTGACTCATAGTTTTAGAATGTACTCAGGATCTATGCGGCCAATGACGAGATGGGCTAGCCCTCGAAGGTTACCCCAAAGCCGACCCCGTCTATCGATATGCGGTTCGTAGATAATACATCCTCGGAAGTTCGCCAGCACATTGTTGAGAACAAGACGAGTTGCCCTGGGGAGTGACATGTTTCCCTTCGAAACCACGTAGAAGGGGTTGATCACCTGCGAGTAGCCGAACCTTCGCCCGCTAGTCTTGCCCGTTTTTGTTCCGAGATGAACTCCCCATAGCGCGTCGGTCCAGATGATCCGGCCTGCTGCCTTTGTTTGTGCGCTGAAATCGACGTCCTCCTGCCAACCATAAAGTGGAAGTCGTTCGTCGAACCGTATTCCGTTGAGGCTTACAGACCGAAAAGCCATATTACAACCATAAGCATCGGGCTTTTCTCTCACCGTAAATCTATTGTTGGCCGTCAGCGAGGCCTCATGACGCGACAGCATTTGCTCGGCATCGGCCGGTGAAAATCCAGGAGTCGTCGCCCCGTCAGCTAAGACGTAGCCGGTTACGCAAACTATACCAGGATCCGAAAAAATAAGGGAAAGGACTTCCAGGTAACTGGTGGACATCCAAAAATCGTCATCCAGGAACAATACGATATCGGTGTGTTGTTGAAGATGGTCGATTCCTCTGTTGCGCTGGACGCAGGAGCCTGGATCCCCGAATATCAGCTTGATCGGAAGATTAAAACCATCAAGCTTTGGAAGGTCGTGCTCGCTGACGACCGAGAGAACAATTTGATCAGGTTGCCGCGATTGACATTCAACCATTGATAAAAACTGAGCAAGTATTTGCGGTCGGCCAAAGCTCGCGACAACAATGCCTATCTTCATACCTGATTCAGATGACGTGGAGGCGGGCAAAGCTTCTTATATCCCATGCTTACAATGTCGACAGCGGTGAGAGGTAACACCAGGCGCGAGATTGACTCAATCCTGGAGTACATTCTCGGCCGGTCTTTTGAGTTGAAAATCTGCCAGACGTTCTTCAAGGCGAGCGATGTTGCTCACTGAAACGATAAATCACAAGCCTTTGGATGGATTGCTTCGACATCGTGGTTTACGTGGCTTATCTAGATTGTCCCTTCTCGCTCCGACAGCAGCTACCAATAAGCTAGGGCACGTTTAGGCTGTTCAACCGGGTCGTGCAAATATGTTCGTTTATTCGCGTCAAAACCCGATCGATTAGACAATCTGAGCCTCTACGGACGGCGGTTGCCTAGAAGGACTCTCAAAGCCAAGCCGGTTCCACGCCGTAGGCGGACGGGGCCGTGAGCGAATAATCCCTGCAAACTTTCGATATCTTCATCAGGTATTGCCTTCAGCACACGCACGAGCAGGACATACACCAGCGCGGCCGCTGGAACCGAAATCAGAAATCCGAGTAATCCAGGTACTTGTGACGCGACCAATCCGGCGACACACGCGCTTGCAAGCGCCGAGACGAAAAGCAGGCTAAGCTGGGCCAGGGGGGGGCGGCAGCCGAGGCGGCAACGCAAAAACCAAAGGCTCGCCGCCAAGACAAAGATCAGAACCGACGCGCGTGCTAGCGCTGCGCCCTCGATTCCCAGTGAGGCGACGAGTATCAAGCCGAGCGCAAGTGATAGGACTGCACCTGTGATATTCACCGCGAATAAGAAATCACTCCGCTCCATGCCGTTAATGAAGGCCAGCGGGACCACAACGTTGGCGCCAAGGCCGGCGGAACTCACGAGAATCATTGCAGCCGTACTACCCGCGGCGAAGCTGTTGCCGTAGAGAAGCGGCAAAAGCTCCGGGATCAAGGCGGCCATTCCGAAGCACATCGGTAGGACAAAGAAAGCAACCAGCCGCATTGCCGTCTGTAGCCTAATCTTTGCTCGATCCAGTTGATTGCCCGATATCGCGTCAGCAAAATAGGGCAGAAGGCCACCCGTCAGAAGTAGAGGACCTTGCGTCGCAAGACTGGCGAGCGTGAACCCCACGGAATACAGGCCGACGGCTCCGCTTCCCCAGAAATGACCGAGGAACGCCATTTCCAAACGAGCCCAAACCAGCTCACTGGCTAGCGTACTTGCCCAGGAAAAGACGGTAAATTTAAATAGCCTGTTCTGAAGTTGCACCGGCAGGCCCGGCTTTCCGATGCCTAGGCGAAGACAAAGCAGAGCGAAAGGCAATCCGCCTACAATGAAGCCAAACAATACGCCATTCACGCCCCATTTGAGGCCCGCCACAATAACAAGGGAAACTTGGAGCAGGTTGGATATCAGCGAAACAGCTGCAAAATTGCGGAACTGCTGTTGGCCAACGAGGTATCCCAGGCCGAAACTCGCCAAGGATTGTATGACGTAAAGTAAAATAACCAAGAGCACATTTGCATTGCCGAGAGGTGCCAGTGCTTGGCCGGCAAGGTTTGCGAGATCAGTCTCGTAAAATGCGGCAAGAGCGAAAGCTGTTAGAAGAGCGACCGCTCCAAAGGGGAGAAGCAAAAGACGCGTTAGTCGTTGCGCGTCGTTGTCGGACTTGAGCTCAGGCAGATAACGCGTCAGCGTAGTATAGACTCCAAGACTGGTTACCGCACAGAGCAACGAGATGAGCCACAGCGCAAAAGCCGCTGCCCCGGTTTCCTCGACTCCGAGAACACGAGCCATCGCGATCGTCGTCGCAAAACGTCCAATTGAGACGATAAGACCCGCGATTGTGCTGTAGGCTGTGTTCCGAGCAAAGCGCTGAGCCATTTGATGATGACGTTCCGTGAAGCTGACGACCCCCCGGTGTCCGGACGGTGTTAGTTTGGCCTCACCTGGGAGGGCTCGTCTAACATACGGCGCGCGATAATCAAGGTAGGGCTATGGCCAGACCGAGAAGGACCATCCAGCGTTAGTGGCGCTAATGCCTGCCAAAGCGCCCAGCGAAATTCAGCTTAAGCTTCGGCGAGGCGTAGAACCTAAATGAAGATTTGGCCATCAGCCGCCGACCCTTGTCGGTCGATCCTTGGGACGAATTTTAACTTTGACAAAGACGCATCCGAGGGAGTTCTCAATCGGAGTTCCCTTCAATCGCGAATGGGTTTACAAAGCGCTCCATTGGCTCAGAGGAAGCGCCATTTAATTTAAAGGAGTTGAGGGTGCGCTGGTTTCTAAACAAGCTACCTGAATCTATTCGAGCTCCGTTACGCGACCTGTGGCACAAGGTTAATATTGTGCTCGTGCCACGACGCAAGCTCGCGACTTTTGCTCCCGCTCAATATTATCGCGCCCTTTTGCAAGACAAGCGTATAGACTGCGTAATCGACGTAGGCGCAAATGAAGGCCAGTTTGCTGAATTTCTGCGCAATGACGTTGGCTATGATGGACAGATTGTTTCTTTCGAGCCAGTGTCACAGACCTATAGCGAGCTTCAATTGAAGGCTGCACGGGACGGCCATTGGGATACTGTTAGAGCAGCACTCGGAGAGGAATCTGGGAGTGCGACCATTAACATCGCCGCGTCCAACGTCTTTAGCTCATTCCTTTCGGTTAGCTCTGATGATCTTTACCATTCGCTTAGCCGGCCCGTCACGCGGGAACAGGTCCCAATTTACCGTCTTGATTCGTTTAGTGAAAGATTTAGCGGCTTTAAGCATCTGTTGCTGAAAACCGACACCCAAGGCTTCGACCTCGCGGTGCTCCGGGGCGCTCAAGGGCTGCTCGACCGGATCGAGGGCATTCAGGTCGAGCTTTCTTTCATACCTATTTATGACGGGATGCCCCTTTGGCGCGATGTCTTGCAGGAACTCGAAGCCCGCGGCTATGTGCTATCGAACATGTTTCCGATTGCGATGCATCACCTAAACACCGTGGAATTCGATTGCATCGTTGTTAAAAAATCATCTGCATCCCCTGGCGACCATTACCGTTACGAGGACTTGCTCTTGCGCCGTGGGAGCAGACGCCTTCCATCGCCTGTTTGAACTCGTTGTTCGTGTGAGGTTTCGTCCTGTGAATCAATCGCTCGAGCGCTCCAGCGCGAAGGTGCCCAAAATCGTCCAACCTTTAGTGTCCGTCATCGTTCCAACCCACAAGCGGTTGTCTTATCTGATACAGACGGTTCAGGCGATTCTTGCTCAGAGCTATCCTGCACTCGAGGTACTCATCGTCGCCGATGGTCACGATCAAGACGTCGCTGATTTCGTGTCTGGTCTTCAGGATCTGCGCGTGCAGTACCTGGCTTGCCCAGCTGCGGGACGGCCGGCCGTACCGCGGAATTTTGGACTTCGGCACGCCTCGGGCGAATACATCGCGCTGTGCGACGACGATGATCTTTGGCACAGAGAAAAAATCCAAAAGCAGATGGATTTAATACGCCGAGAACGAATTGAATTGACGTTTACAGCATGCTCCAATATTGACCAGAATGGAAACCGTATCGGCGACTACCTGCTTGGCAATTTTGGAAGTGTTGGAAAATCCAAATTCATCCTCTCGCTTGGAGGAATGATATATAATTCATCTATGGTGTTCTCTCGATCACTCCTCATCAAATCGGGTCTCTTCAACGAGGATGCTGGTCTGGCTTGCGGCGAGGATTACGAGCTCTGTTCCCGCATGCTGATGTATTCAGATGCGGTAGGCATTCGTGAGCCGCTTGTGGGCTATCGAACTCACGTTGGAAGCATACAACCTCAGACCGGCATCGGTTGGATACGCTTGCAAGGGCGTATCCAGTCAGCGATCCGCGCCAACGGCAGCGCAACGATATGGCTGTGGTCGGTACGGTATTTGCGCGTGCTTTATTGGGCCGCGCGCGTGCGAATGCGTCGGATAGTGGGCAGATAGTGCACGACTGCCATAACTCAAGCGCCGCCACATTGCGCACAAACGCTATCCACGCCTACATGTGCCGTCATTCGCGATCGATGCGCAAGCTTGTTTTTACGAACGACAATTGTAACGCCAACATTTGGCATTTCGCGGAGGACCAAACCGTGGAGCTAATCAGTACGACGGTGCGCAGGAGCAGCGGTTCGTCTCGGATTGCCATTTGAACCTTAAACAATCACTTAAACCGCGATGTTAATCTTGAGCGCACCATCACGTTGATTGACTTATAGTTGCCGTGCAATGAAATATTGCATAGCTAACTATTTCTTAAACACATTACTCGGCGAAGGAATAATGAAACCACCGAGCCCAGATACCGTTAGGTCAGAACTCCCGCTTATCGGACTAATTGGCGTAGTTTCTTTATGTTGGGGGTTGTCCATTAATGGCGGCTTCCAAGGTTACGACGACCTGCATTACTTTCAGGCTGCGCAGAACTGGTTGCATAACGGGCCGAGTTTACCGACGGATCACTGGGGTGGGAGACTTCCTTACGTTCTGTTGTTGGTCATCAGCATAAAGCTGTTTGGCGTTAATTTGGCAGCATTGGTCGTGGTCAATAGCCTGCTGCTTTTGATTATCATTGGAACATCTTGGTGGATTGCCAGGCTTAAATTTGATTCACGGAGTGCATTATTTGCTGCGCTTTTAGCTGCGGCGACGCCGCTATTCTTTCGGTCGCCGCAGACGTTTTATCCGGAAGCACTTGAGGTAGCGTTATTTGGACTTGAACTCGGACTTGTCATTGTCGCGATGCGCAGCCCGACTGCGCGAAGAGCCGCCGCAATTCTTGTTGGAGCGGGCTTACTCGGCGGAATTGCCTTAGTTCTCCGGGCGACTTCAGCGGTCGTCCCAATCGCACTCGCGTTTTTTATTCTGCTTGAGGTCGGACGTCGTCCACGATCTACCCTCATCCTTATCAGCTCACTCGCCGCAGGGTATGTCCTACCTCTGCTCGCTGAAGCCCTCTACTATTATCTTTTAGTTGGACAACCATTTTATCGCTATGCAGTTGATAGCAAGGATGGCGTTGTGAATGCAGAAATGGTCGGAGAGAACATTATTACTCGCGACGCTCTGCTCAACCTGCGCTTGGCAAAACTCTGGAGTGTGTGGGCTCCCGCGGTCGTCAGGATACATTGGACAGTCAACCACCTGGCCAACTTGTTTGTTACGCCGTCGTTATTGCTAACGCCCTATTTTGGTTTGGCGGGAATAATTTGCGCTTTTCGATATGAAAAAACCCGCAATTTTGCTATTTTTGCGCTCATTCTGCTTGGGATTCAATACGTGCTTTTTACGTTCGTCTTTGTTCTTTCGCCTACTCCTCGATACTATGCGACAACTGTGCTTTTATTTTGCATTGTCGGAGGTTTCTTTCTTTCAAAGCTATCATTTTCGATACTGCGGTTCGGGTTGCTGACTGTCCAAGTGATGATTGCAGCTATGGTGGGTCTTACGCAAATAAATCCGCGGGTTGTCGTCGAGGCATTAGTGAGCAGCAGTCAAAAGGTTTCACCGATCTACATCTCATCTCAAACCGCAGAGGCTGCTTATCTGGCGTTGATGCGGGACCACAACCTCGCAGAAGGCGTTCGTGTTGGCTTTCCTCCGATCGATGGATTTGCCCTAATTGGCTGGGACGGATGGCCCCGGGATACGTCAAAACGCACATGCAACGACGGAAGGCTTCAATGGAAGGTGATAGACATGAGTTCCCATCCAAGCGTGCCCTGGCAGTTCATGAATGCCAACTTCCCAAGGTTGGCGTCAGCTTTGCCCGATCGGATTGCCAGTTATCTTCGCCGGGACGTCGAAAGCACCGCACTGGCACAACGCCGCTGCTGAGCCTGAAAAGTCTCGTTTCTCGTAAGGACCTTTGTCGCAAGCAGCGTTGCGAGTTAGAAATTCAAGCTGTCCATCGATATTGCTGCATTTTGGGACGCCCAACAGTCAGGACGACCTGACGGAGCCCGACCGGCTTACGGTGTTGGAAACCAGGCGCAATTGCAATGATCCCGGGGATTCACCTTTGAGCGCGCTCGCGAGCCAAGTATACGCCTCTTCGCTGTTTCGATTTCTTATCGTCGGGACCATCGGCTTTTTCACCGACACGGCGTTGGTCTATGCATTCGTTTTCCAGCTTGGGTGGCATTATGTCGTCAGCCGATTTCTATCGTTCTCGATAGCCGTCGGCGCGACGTTGCTGCTGAACCGGGCCTGGACGTTCCGCATTGTCCGGGATCGGCCGGTTTCGCGGTCGATCGTTTATGTCGTCGCACAGATATCGGGAGGAGCGGTCAATATTGCAGTCTATGCGGCGAGCGCTTCTGCCTTCCCGATTTTCAAGAGCTGGCTCATCATCCCTCTGGCGCTCGGGTCCGGCTTCGGTCTGCTCGTGACATATTCGATGTCCCGTTACGTTGCCTTCCGTCCGACTACCACTTGACAGTGCGCGGACGGGGCGGCCAGGTCGCGTTCGTCAGAGCGTCGGCAGTCGCTACCTGAATTCGAACCGCTAAAATTCTTAGTTCATGGAACCGTATCGGTTGTTCGTGCGAAAAGACATGAGGACCCTAGCGGCAAAAATCCCCGCCGCACCGCCAGCAATTTTTTCGGCTGCGTCAACTATTGTTCCGTGCCGGTCTGGCGTCAGTGTCTGTAAGAATTCAAGGATCACAGCGCTGCCGAAGACAAGACAGCAAACAAGGACTATGTGCCGACGATAGGCGAGGTAAAAGAGTGCACCAAAAACTGCAAAGGCGACTGCGTGCTCAAAGTGAGCGTATGTTCTCATTTCGGGTCGCATCAAAATCGGCGAAAGCTTAAAATATACGGAGTAAACAAAGCCGACTCGGGCCATCGTGGCATAAGCAATTGCGGCTATTGACGCCCAGGCTGCCGTAATGATCATTTTACGTAATATATTGGCACGCATTAGTTGGTTTTCCGCCAATCTGATCTAACACGCTAGTGGATTTGCTGCTTAACCTTACCTCGGCAAACGAAGCCGTCGGTCGTTTTCGTTGCCACGTGCCCTTCTTGCTCTCATCGTCGGCGCAGTATAAGGCCTTATTCACCCAATGTTGCATGACCTGCTTCAGATGTTTGTAATTGTCATTTTTCGCGACGAACCGAGGCCCGGCGCGCTGACTTCGAAGTTGGGCATGAGGCGGCCTCGAACTGGATGGCTTATCTTGTTAGTGATGGATAAGGTTAAGACGCGGATTACGTTGCGGTGCGTCGTGTCGACGCGATACCGTTTCAGATCCACGGGAATCGTCATGAGCGAATGCCTCGCCAAATTTTACTTTCTTTTTTTCGACCGATGCGGTTTCTACGACCGGATTTCGGATTTGGCTCGTATCCGTCGATGCAGCCCGGGTTTGCTAACGCTGTTCGCTGGACACGGTCGTTTTCTACAAAATAAAAACCCCATTTTTTCGCGCGTAGGCGATTGACGTAATCGATCCAGGAAAGTTGGAAATGGCCGCGGGCAAGGGGCGGATATGTGTAAATCTCTACTGATTGCCGGCTGCATTTCCGGGCTTGTTCTAGGCTCAGTCCGTATTTGCCCAGCTGATACACTGCCGGAACCACTAAGAGTCACCCAGGTTTCTCAGGCACCTGTGCATCCTATGCGTGATCAGCTGGCGACCAGCAGTGGCCCGCTGTCGTCGGAACGCGAACGCGCGTTCCAGCCAAAAGACATTTTCACGGAATGTAAGGACTGCCCGGAATTGGTGGTGGTGCTAGCCGGCTCGTTCATGATGGGCTCACCCAACGGCGAAGCGTTTGCGTTCATGGTTGGCGCGCCGAACAGCGGTCGGGGGTTGGGTTCTGACGAAAGTCTTCAGCATAAGGTAACAATCGAGAAGGCATTTGCGGTCGGCCGTACTGCCGTAACCTTCGACGAGTGGGATGCGTGCGTGGCCGATAGCGGCTGCGCCGGTTACAAGCCCGCAGATCAAGGATGGGGGCGTGGTCAGCGGCCAGTGATTAACGTTTCGTGGAATGATATCCAGTCTTATTTAACGTGGTTGTCCCGTAAGACAGGGAAGCCCTACCGGCTGCTCTCCGAGGCTGAATTTGAATATGTCGCGCGGGCGGGTAGTAAAACGGCTTATCCATGGGGCGCCGAGATCGGCAAGGGGAACGCCAATTGCGATGGCTGCGGCAGCAGCCAATGGGCCAACAATCAGACATCCACAGTCGCGCCATTCGTCGCCAATGCATTCGGCCTTTACGACATGGCCGAAAATCCGTGCGGGCGCGATTCCACTATACGGCGCCCGCCTT
>Ga0137404_10000770_pt1 | contig 21180 bp, 19 predicted proteins | sample CZOMad2_1_16fung_FD_108285 | JGI IMG/M metagenome (GOLD analysis project Ga0137404, IMG submission 108285) | Vadose zone soil fungal communities from Angelo Coast Range Reserve, California, USA - CZOMad2_1_16fungal (Illumina Assembly) | ecosystem: Environmental > Terrestrial > Soil > Vadose... | reverse complement strand
TGATACCCAGGTCCACATAGTTGGTGCTCTCATTGCAATTGTCCGCCGTAGCCACGACATCGGAGGAGGCACTGGTTCCGCTGGACTGGTTCTGGATGTTCAGTTGCAGGTAATTATTGATGCTGCCCCTGCCGACGATCGCGTTGTAAGAACTGGTGACGCCTGCATCCACGAGGAGTTTTTCCTGGAAGGTGCCGGTAGTGAAAGCAGGGGCGGCGCCAATGCCGACGTTGCCGAGACTGTCCAGTACCATTCCCTGCGTGCCATTGCTCCTGAACCGGAGACTTTTCAGATCCGTTGTCCCGAGAAAATTCGTCCCGGAATTCGTCCCCGTATTTCCGGTAAGCGACCAGGAAGATCCACTGGTGACTGTGGAGAAGGCCAATTTCTTAACCGTGCCCGATGCGATGGTGAGTATGCTGTCCGTTGTAGAGCCTACCTGCACGCCGGTTAATGTTAATGGATTGGCGCCCACCACATGCAGGGCCGATGCGGGGGCTGCCGTGCCGATGCCCAGCCTGCTGTTGGTGGCATCCCAAAAGAAGTTGTTGTTATTTTGAGACAGCAACCCGCCGGCCCCTATAAAGGGTACGGAACCGATGGTCATTGTTGAAAATAAAGGAGCCGATGAAAAAGTCTTGGCTCCGGCGATGGTTTGCGCGCCTGTGGTCATTACGCCTCTTGCCGTTGCAGATGCGTCAGGAATATTAAAGGTATGTGCAGTGCCGGAGGAAGAAATGGCAAAATCCGTTCCTGTCGTGCCGACGGCAAAAGTCTGGGTGGCGCCGGTTAGTCCATTTAAACTGGTGATGGCGGCGCCGGCTGTGGTAAAGGTAGACATCGGCAGCTTTCTTACCAGTCCGCTTGTTATGGTTAAAAGGCTGTCCGCTGTCGTGCTGGTGCCGGTCTGCACCCCCATCAGGGTCAAGGGATTGGTACCTGCCACATGCAGGGCCGTTGCCGGGGCCGTAGTGCCAATCCCGACTTTGCCATTTTTATCCACTACATCCAATGTTGTTGCCGAGGAACGCCATTCTGTAAGATTGGCTGTCTGTGTAGCGGAGTTCGCCTGGACAGCCAGGGGAACACTCGCATCGCGTTGCGCCTGCACCAATACACCCGTATTGGCGACTCCGGCGGAAAAAGAGGGTAAAACGGCTGTTTGCCGGTCACCGGAGAGTATAATACCCCAATATGCGCCCATCTGGAGATTTCTGCCTCCCCCTCCCTGCCAGAAAATATCTCCCCCGTCTCCGGCAATTCGGAAATCCCCGCTGCCTGCGGTATTGGAAAACAACAGTTCGGATACAGTTCCGGTGCGCCGGATCTCTAATGTATCCTTTACTGCAAGAGGATTGGCGGAGTTGGTGACGCCGATGCCTACATGACCCGACCCGTCGATGCGCATCCTTTCATTGGCGGATTGGGTCGTGCCACCTGTCATGAACACCAGGGATTTCGCGGCGGTGCCCGTCCCGATCAGTAAATTATTTCCCGTGGTATAGAGATAGGCGTCATTGGCGGCGCCCATAATATTCTGTGTGTTGGTGCTGCTGTTGATACCCAGGTCTACATAGTTGATGCTCTCATTTCCGTTATCCGCCGTGGCGACGACATCAGAAGAGGCGCTGGTCCCATTGGACTGGTTCTGGATATTCAGTTGCAGGTAATTATTGATGCTGCCCCGGGCGACGATCGCGTTGTAGGAACTGGTTGTTCCCGCATCCACCAGGAATTTTTCCCGGAAGCTGCCAGTAGTGAAAGAAGGAGCGGCCCCGATGGCAATATTGCCGAGACTATCCAGGATCATTCCCTGGATCGCGTTCGTCCTGAATTTAAGACTTGTGTTATCCGTCGTGCCCAGGTAATTGATCCCGGAATTCGTACCCGCATTCCCGGTCGTTGCCCATTGGGTGCCTGTACCGGAAGCCAGGATCACCCAGGCCGAATTCGTATAATAGTAAAACCCTTTTACCCCGTCTGTCTGGTAGACCAGTAAACCTTCCACCGGGCTTGAGATGGCTACACGTTGTGCCAGGGTCATGCGCGGCGCGAGGAATCCTTTCGAGATCGATTTTACGTCCAGCACGGAAGAAGCTTGTCCGGTCACATAGGTATTGTCGTCGGTGACGACGACAGTCTGCGAGAAAACCTCCGACGTGGAGGCGAGGAGCGCAAGCAAAAGGACGGCTACATTCTTTTTCATTGGAAATAATTTAAATTCAACGTAAGATCATATCCGTTTCGGCTATTTTTGCCGAACGGGCATCCGCCGGTGTCGTGTACACTATATGAAGCTTGCCGGAATGGTAATTGATGTCGCCCCCTTTATCGAGGGAGAGCTGGAACTTCCGCACCTGGTTGGGCGTATAAACGGCGATCCCTTTTGCGGAGCCCACGTGGTGTGTATTCCCATATATCGATGTATAGTCGACTGAAATATCGCCATATACGGACATATTCCCCGTGCGGCGAAACGTCACATTCAACATGGGTAACGTGTCTTCGGCCATATGCACCGAGATATCGGTAAGGCTCACTTTAGCGCTTGTTTCTCCTACTCGGATGATGACCGGTATGGAAATGCCGAAAATGGGAACGAGGTGAATGGAGATGGCAGAGTCGGCGGCGGGCTTGCTCTCGCCCAGCGGCGCTTTATTGGGTATGGCCCTGAAATAAATGTGCGAGCGATATTCTCCCGGAGTCAGTTCATTTATTTTCGTTAGCTGTATTTTTACCACCTGGGACTCGGACGGGCCCAGCGTAACGCTATGAGGAAAAAAGCGGATGAACTTATCGGCAAAATCCGCTCCGGAATCCGGCTGGTTGATTTCTTCAAATCCCCCGTCTTCCTTCATCCGGATATGCATGAGGGATATCACGTACCGGGCAGTATCCCTGCCGGTGTTGGCCAGGTTCAACTCCTCATACCTCTTTGTCCCTTCAAAGATCACTCTTCTTGGCATCAGCAACAGGTTTCCCTGAGCCATCGCCTTACCTGAAAAAATAAGCTGAAGGACCAGCAATCCAAAAAGAGAATATCTTAGGTTGGTCATTTGTTGTAATTTTTTAAAGAAAGTGTTGCATTGAACAACACTTTCTTTAGTAAGAGACTAGTTGTAATTTACCGTTACACTGAACGGCGTTCCCGAAACATAGACACCCGAAGCTTGCGCTGCGGCTACGTTCAGGGTAGCTCCGACGGTAAGGGTCTGGGTACCTGCAGTCAGCGCTCCTGTTGCGATAGGGGTGCTGGTCCATGTATCAGCCGTCATCGTGTTCACTCCGCTGGTGAGCGTAGTTGCGGTAGCTGGCAGGGTGATCGCATAGGTGTATGCGCCCTGGCCATTGACGGTAAAGGAGGCGGCAGATACCGTTCCTATGGTGGCAGGAAGCGTTACGCCACCTGTTACCGAACGTACTCCGGCGGGGGTCATGATGACTGTGCCGCCCGTACCGACCTGTACGGCTACGTTACCGAAGTTCATGTCGACGGTCTTTGTAATGCTGATCGGTGTTACAATCGTGGCGGTCGCTGTGGCCGTTGCTGTTGCCTGTGCAAAGGCTCCGGACGCGGATACTATCAGCACGAATGCAGTAGCGATCAATTTGGTCCTGTTTTTCATTTTGTTGTTGATTTTAAATTGTGAATAAAGAATTGAATGGGTTGAAGTCGATCATATAAGAATAGATAGGTTCCGTAATAGGAAGGGCCTTGACAGGAATAACATCGGGGCATAGACTGGGTAGCAACACAAGAAACTGGGTTTTAATACGGTACCAGGATGAAACGCCATCGGAAATTTCATATTCCATTCCTATTGCCATGGAATTTGTTTTTAAGTACTTACCCTAGTATTTTTTATATGAAATCTGATTTTAATACGGGGAACGCTATTTACTGTTTTTGTTTTAAATTGCTGGTTTTTGGCAAAACCAGCTCAATATGTCGAGAATACTTCTATTTATTGCCTCTTCCTTTTTGACGCTGGCCATTTCCTGTTCGGAACCCCAAGCTTCGGCGCAGCAAAAGGATCCTTTTCGCAATGGGATCTGGCGGGCTCTCCTCCACCGAACGGACGGGCATGACATCGCATTCAATTTCGAGGTCAAAGACAGCGCCGGCAAGAAGATCATGTATATCCATAACGCGGAAGAGCGGTTGCTGGTGGACGATATAAAGACGGAGAAAGATTCCGTGCTCATCAGGCTGCCGTTCTTCGAATCCCAGTTCAGGGCCGTACTAACAGCAGATGGCAACCTGGAAGGCGTCTGGCTCAAACACCTGGCGGACCATTATCAATCGCTGCCCTTCTCGGCATACTATAATGAGGAATTCCGCTTCAAGGACGGGAAAACTCCTTCGGGAGACGTCAGCGGGCGATGGGCCGCCACGTTCATGGCCACCGACGATCGGCAGCCTTCCCTGCGTGTGGGGGAATTCGAACAAAAGATGGGGCGGGTGACGGGAACTTTCCTGGATCCGACCGGAGATTACCGCTACCTGGAAGGCATTGTCGACGGAGATTCCCTGCGCCTCTCCTGTTTCGACGGGGGGCATGCCTACCTGTTCACGGCAAAGGTCGGTAAAGACAGCACGATCTCCGGAGGACAATATTTCGCCGGTGCGACAGCCCGGGAAGAATGGACGGCTGTAAAAAATGCCGCGGCAAAACTGCCGGATGAGTTCACCCTGACGAAATGGAAGAAGGACAGCGCCCAGCTCGATTTCACGTTCAGGGATATCGACGGCAAAAAAGTGTCCATACACGACGAACGGTTCAGGAACAAAATAGTAATGATCCAGATCATGGGCAGCTGGTGCCCGAACTGCATGGACGAGACGCGTTTTCTCAGCGGATTCTATGACCAGTACCATGACAAAGGCGTCGAGATTATTGCCCTGGCCTATGAGCGCAGCACAGACTTCGCCCGCTCACAGAACAGTCTCCGCTCCTTCCAGCGGCGGTTCCAGGTGAAATACCCGGTGCTGATCACCGGCGTAGCGGTCGGCGATCCACAGCGTGCGCAAAAGACATTGCCCCAGCTCGAAGAGATCGTCGGATTCCCCACCACCATCTTTGCAGACAGGCAGGGAAAGATCCAGAAGATCCATACAGGCTTCAACGGCCCCGGCACCGGCGAGCACTATGAAGAGCAGAAAAAAGAGATCTACGCCACCGTGGACGCAATGCTGCGGAAATAAATGGGGAATCTGTGTGGATGGATTGCCCGGTCGATGAGGCCGGCTGTGTCGGACTTTTTGTAAATTGCGCTCATGCAACCTTACCTGGACTTATTGCAGCATATCTTAGATACCGGCGCATCCAAGACGGACCGTACCGGGACAGGCACCCTCAGCTGCTTCGGCTACCAATTGCGCTTCAAGCTATCTGACGGATTCACGCTGGTGACCACTAAAAAATTGCACCTGAAGAGCATCATTTATGAATTGCTCTGGTTCCTCCGCGGCGACACGAATACCCGCTATCTTAAGGAGCATGGGGTAAGCATCTGGGATGAATGGGCGGATGCCAACGGGGAACTGGGCCCCATCTATGGCAAGCAATGGCGTAGCTGGGAAGGGGCCGGGGGGCGTACGGTAGATCAGATCACCCAACTGATCGCTCAGATCAAAGCGACGCCCGACAGCCGGAGGCTCCTCGTCAGCGCCTGGAATGTGGCCGACCTGCCGGACATGGCCCTGATGCCCTGTCATGCGATCTTTCAATTCTATGTTGCGGACGGAAAGCTGAGCTGCCAGCTATACCAGCGCAGCGCCGATGCATTCCTGGGCGTGCCCTTCAATATCGCCTCTTATGCCCTGCTAACCCTGATGATCGCGCAGGTATGCGAGCTGGAACCGGGCGATTTCATTCATACCTTCGGCGATGTACATTTATACAGCAATCACCTGGAGCAGGCCAGGCTGCAGTTGACCAGGGCCCCGTTCTCCCCGCCAGTCATGAGGCTCAACCCCGCAGTAAAAGATATTTTCGGATTCCATTTCGAAGATTTTACCCTGGAGAATTACCAGAGCCACCCCGCCATCAAGGCGTCGGTTGCGGTGTAGGATCATCCGTAAGCGGTGCGGGCGGCTCATTCCGATCAGAGACGCGTGAGGAGAAGACGCACGAGGGTGCGGCTGATCTTAAGGGCTGGTTGTTCAATGGTTGATCTTAGAAGCGCCAGCGATGTGTGCGGGTCATTCCGATCTCAGATTCCGGACAGGATTGGACAGGGCCGCCTTCAGGGATTGGTAGAGAACGGTCAGCAACGCGATCACCAGGATCAGCGAAAAGGGCAACAGGATGAACCAGTATCCGATCTCGATATGAAAGGCATATCCCCGCAGCCAGTTCTGAAGAAGGAAATAAGCGACAGGGGTTGCGATCAGGCCGGAGTAGAAGATCAGCCTGATATAGTCTTTCGTGATCAAGGTCGTAATCTGCAATACATTTGCCCCCAGCACTTTCCGGATGCTGATCTCTTTTAGCCTTTTAGCCACAGTGTAGAGCGACAGGCCAAGCAAGCCAAGGCTGGCAACGGCGATGGCCAGGATGGTGAACAACCAGAGTATGGTGGCAAACAGTTCGTCATTCTTATACTGCCTCGAAAAAAATTCATCCAGGAAGAAGTATTGCAATGGGCTTTGCGGGAATGCGGCGTTCCAGGTGCTCTTGGCTTTCTCTATCAGCTGCGGAAGGTTCTTCGTCTCCAGCTTCAGCGCAAAATTGGTCATATTCACGTGCTGTTCCGGGTAAAATACGATGGGATCGAATTCATATTGCAGCGATTGCTGGTGGTAGTCACTGATGACGCCGATGACCCGGCAATGGTAGCCGGCCCCTTCCATCGGCTGGTTGATCGCCTCCGCGGGGTTTGCAAAGCCAAGGACCTTTGAGGCTGTTTCGTTAAGGATGATATTCAGGGGCTGGGAGGTGTCACTGCCGGCCGCTTTGTCTTTGTCGAAATTCCTTCCTGCTAAAAGCGTCAAGCCGTAGTTGGGAATGAATTTTTCATCTATTCCGAAAATCCTGGTGCGTTTATCATTCTGGGAGTTGCGTTTCCGGAAAGTCGTCGCACCTCCTACGTCGCCTCCGGGAATCGAGGTGGAGGCGGTAACCTTTTGCACTCCGGGGATGGCCTGTAATTGGTTGATCAACAGTTCGACACTGTTCGCCTTGCTGCTGTCGAGGTTCACAGTCTGCTGCAGCACCAGGGTTTGCCTGATATTCATGCCCAGGTCCTTATTGCTCATGAACCGCAGTTGCCGGTAAAAGCCGATGGCTCCCCCGATCAGTACGATCGCCGCAGTGAACTGGAACACCACCAGCGATCTTCTTAAAAAAGCCTTTCCCTGCCCCCTGGAAATGGAAAACGACTTAATGCTTTGCACCGGCTGGAAAGAGGATAGAACGAAGGAGGGGTAGAAGCCGGCGAGAAAGGTGCTGACCAGGAAGATCATCAGCAGGGTCATCCAGTAACGGCCGTCATAGACCTGGAGATCGCCTAGTTCATGACCGATGAGGCGGGAGAAGGAAGGCAGCGACAGTTTGAAGATCAGGAATCCCAGGAAGATCCCGAACGCATTGAGCAACATGCTTTCGATGAGGAATTGCCTTATCAATTGCAGCCTGGACGCTCCGACCACCTTGCGCAGGCCCACTTCCTTTGACCGTTCGAGGGATCTTGCCGTCGAGAGATTGATATAATTGACCAGGGCGATGGATAGAATAAGCAATGCAGCCATACCCAGGTATTTCAGATAATACAGGTTTCCGCTGCCCGTCATTTCATAGGCATAGGTTGAACGGGTATGGATGTCTTTCAGGGGCTGGATCTGAAAGGATGTTTTAAAACCATCCTTTTTCATGTCCCTGCCCATATAACGTTCGGCAAAAGCAGGCATCTTGGCCTGAAGGGCGCCGGGCTGCGTTCCGGGGGCCAGCAGGAGATAGGTATAGAAATCGCTCCAGCCCCAGCTGGTATTGGATCGTCCATTGGTAAGCTGGATATATTTATTAAAATTCAGCAGGATATTGAACTGGATATGCGAGTTGGCCGGTACATCGTCCAGTACGGCACTCACGATATAATCTTCATTATTATAGTGCAGGGGCTGGCCTACCGGGTCTTCGTCGCCAAAATATTTTTTTGCGGTGGTGCGTGTGATGACGGCGTCATTGAGCCCATGAAGGGCGGTTGCTGCCGTTCCTTTTTCAAAATTGAACGAGAAGACATTGAAAACGGACGGATCCACGTAATAGACCTTGCCGTTCTCGATAAATTTTTTATCTCCGTGGGTCACCACCCCCCACACTCTTCGGAAACGGACAGCTTCTTCCACTTCCGGGTAATCTTTTTTCATCGCCGGAGCGAGGGCTGGGAAGGTGAAAGCAAAAGTCTGTTGCTTGCCTCCCGTTTCGGTAATGGTCATCGGAACCCTGAAGATCCGGTTCTCCTTAGTATTGAAGCTGTCAAAGCTGTATTCGAACCGGAGATAGTTTACGATCAGCAGGAAGGCGGCAATACCGATAGCAAGGCCAAAGATGTTGATGGCCGAAAAAGTTTTATTCTTCAGCAGGTTGCGCCAGGCGATCTTGAAATAGTTTCGGAGCATGAGGAATTTTTTACAGGTAAGGCCCGGGTGCGGCGGGGCAAACATCAGCCTGATCTAATCGATCCAAAAAAATGCCAGATTGCTATCTGATTATTAATCAAGAACCTAGATTGTAAAGCCCGGCATTGATTGTCCGGTTTCGATACGCCGGACGTTCGCTTTTGCAGGCAATTTTACCATGGGTTGTTGTACCGGGCTGCCTATATTTGCACATATGATCATCAGCCTTTTAGTTGCGGCGAGTACCAATAATGTGATCGGCAAGGACAATAAATTGCTCTGGCACCTGCCCAACGACATGAAATTCTTCAAGAATACCACCTGGGGAATGCCGGTGGTCATGGGCCGTAAGACCTTTGAATCGCTGGCCGGAGATCCATTGCCGGGCCGCTTCAACTTCGTCGTTACCCGGAACAAGGACTGGGATCCGCACAAGGAGTCCCTGAAGATCGTCGATTCCCTGAAGGCGGCGATCGCTGCTGCCCGGGAGACGGACTGCAAGGAGACCTTTGTGATCGGAGGTGGTGTGATCTATGCCGAGGCCATGCCCATTGCGGACAGGATCTATATCACCCGGGTGCATGCCGTCCTGGAAGGCGATACTTATTTTCCGGCCTTCAGCGAGAAAGAATGGGAACTGGTCTCCAACCTCGATTTCCCCGTGGACGAAAAGCACGCTTACGCTTATAGCTTCCAGGTCTGGGAGCGGAAAAAATAAATGATGTACTCCCGTTCCCGCCTTGCCCGGAAATATCTTCATTATTATCTTACTGCGTCCAACGGCAGGGGGCATGGCATTCATTCTCCCTTCGTCTACGAGCTGGTGCGGCGGGTGCTGAACGACGCTGAAAACTATCCCGCTTATTCCCGGATCGCGGCACTGAGAAGGCAACTGGAAAAAAACCCGGCCATGCTGGAGATCGAAGACCTGGGAGCCGGCTCGTCCATGAATGCGACCAGGCAGCGCAGTGTTGCCGACCTGGCGAAGCATGCCGCCAAATCCAGGCGACTGGGGCAATTGCTATTCAGGATCGCCCATTATTACAAGCCCCGTACCATCCTGGAATTGGGCACTTCCCTGGGCTTGTCGGCGGCCTACCTGGCTTCGGGAGCCGAAGGAGCAAAAGTATTCAGCATCGAAGGCTCGGCGGCCGTGGCGGCAGAGGCCGGCAAGAATTTCCGGACACTGGGATTGGGGAATATCGAACAGATCGTCGGGGATTTCGATCTTACCCTTGCCGGAGCGCTGAACAGGATCGGTGGAACCCTGGACCTGGCCTTTATCGACGGCAATCATCGGCTGGAGCCCACCCTCCGCTACTTTAATTCCCTGCTCGGACATCTGTCCTCCTCTTCTGTCCTCGTATTTGACGATATTCACTGGAGTGAAGAAATGGAGCAGGCATGGGAAAAGATAAAGGAGCATCCCCGTACGATGATGACGGTGGACCTATTCTTTGTCGGCCTCGTTTTCTTCCGCGAAGAATTTAAAACAAAACAACATTTCACGATACGTTTCTGATGAAAATTAAGATCATCCTCCTTACTGCCGGCCTTGTCGCCAGCATTATTACAGGCCTTCCCGGCATGGGCCAGGCGCAGGACCTCAGCCTTTACGAGCGGCGGCAATACATCCATGACAATAAAGTCTTACCCTATCGCATACTCTATCCCTCCGGCTACGATGCCGCCCGGCATTATCCCACCGTTGTTTTCCTGCATGGGTCTTACGAACGCGGTAATGATAACGAGATGCAATTGAATAACGGGGCCTCTTTATTCCTTCGGGACAGCATGCGGAGGAAATTCCCGGCGGTGGTGATCTTCCCTCAATGCCCTGGCGATGATCTCTGGGCCTGGTTTGACACGCAGCAGGATTCGACAGGACAGGTAGTGCGCCTTTTTTTTCCTTTCCGCAAAAGCCCGACTGTCATCACAGGCCTGGTGAAAGGATTATTGGACAGCCTGATCCAGGCTGGCATCGCCGATCCACAGCGTATATATCTTGGCGGTCTGTCACAGGGCGGGATGGGCGTGTATGATCTGATCGGCCGCTATCCCGATTATTTTGCCGCCGCGTTTCCCATCTGCGGGGCGGGGAATACTTCGCTGACAAAAAAATATGCCGGCCGGACATCGCTCTGGATCTTCCATGGCGCAAAGGATAAAGTGATATCGCCGTCGTTCTCGCGTGATTTCTATCGCAAATTGCTCAAGCTGAGGGCGGATGTGCAGTACACCGAATATCCCCTCGCCGGTCATAATTGCTGGGACCCGGCGCTTGCCGAAAAAGAATTGCTGCCCTGGATGTTCTCGAAGAAAAAAGGGTAAATTACACGATCATGGAACAGGTGAAATGGTTCGACCGGAAATTCGATTTTACTACTACCGGGAATATCTTCCCAATGATCCTCGGGCGGCTCAGGGCGGCGCCGGCGCGCTACGAAGAAAAATTCGGCGTTCTTCCGCCGTACTTGCTGACGACCAGGGTGGACAATACCTGGTCCATCAAGGAGAACCTTGGACATTTGAGCGATCTCGAGCCCTTGTGGCAAAAAAGACTCGACGATATTGTCACCGGTGAGCCCGAATTGAGCCCCACCGATCTTCTGAATAAAAAAACCGACCTCGCTAATCATAATGACGCGACGACGGAAGATCTGCTGCAGAGGTTCAGGCAACTGAGGACAAAGACCATTATCCTGTTGGAGCAGATCGACGAGCCGACAATATTTAAATCCTCTTTGCATCCCCGGCTCAAGACGCCCATGCGGACGATGGATCTGTTCCTCTTCGTAGCCGAGCATGATGACCATCACCTCGCGAGGATCACCGAGCTGGCGAAATTATTAGCTCATTAAACTCATCCTCATTGCCGTCCCATTTACCAAAAGAATTACTGGATTCCCTGGCGGGCGTTAAAGGCTTCGATGCCAGCGCCTTTGAGCAAGTGCATGGCAATGGACAACAGGTAGTGTCCGTGCGGATGAACCCCATGAAGTGGCCGGCCCCTGCCGGGACAGGTGAGCATGCGGAACAGGCGTCCGTAAGTGGCGCAAAGGCAGATGAACCTGTAGCATGGCGTGGAAAGATCGGCGGAGGAGATGCCGGCCGGATCGAACGGGTACCCTGGTCCTCCCATGGTTATTATTTAGAGCGCCGCCCTTCTTTTACTTTCGATCCATTATTTCATGCGGGTACCTACTATGTGCAGGAGGCATCCAGCATGTTCCTCGAGCAGGCCCTGCGGCAAACGACGGATCTCGAGCAGCCCTTGCGGGTATTGGACCTTTGCGCGGCGCCGGGCGGAAAATCCACGCTGATCCAGTCGCTGATCTCTCGTGAAAGCCTGTTGGTGAGCAATGAAGTGATCCGCGCGAGGGCGGGTGTCTTGCGGGAAAATATGGTGAAATGGGGTGGCGCCAATATGGTGATCACGGGCAACGACCCCCATGATTTCCAGCGGATGGAAAATTATTTTGACGTCATCGTGGTGGATGCGCCTTGCAGCGGCAGTGGCCTGTTCCGCCGCGAGCCGGCGGCCATCGCGGAATGGAGCCCGGAAAATGTCCGGCTTTGCAGCGGACGTCAGCAGCGTATACTGGCGGATTGCTGGCCGGCGCTCCGGCAGGGAGGGATCCTTATCTATTCGACCTGTTCCTACTCCGTTGAAGAGGACGAAGATATCCTCGGCTGGATTGCTGAAGAACTGCAGGCTACAAGTTGCAGGCTGCAGCTGGATGAGAGCTGGAATATCGTGGAGACGAACGCGAAGAACGGAGCATACGGATACCGGTTATATCCCGACAGGCTGCAGGGAGAAGGGTTCTTCATCGCTGCCTTGCGAAAAGAGGATGGGGGTGAGTTCAGCTATCCGAAGGGGATGAAAGATCAGGCCGGGCACCGGAAACATTCATCGGGGAAGGGCGCACATACGTCAGCGCATTCAACGCATACAGCAGGGAACAGGGCGCATGCCGGAAAACTGACGCGGCAGGAAGAAGGATTGGTCCAGGACTGGACCCGGGAGGATCGCCCGCTGATCTATTTCAAGCATAATGACGACGTGCATGGCCTCCCGGCGCACCTGGAGGAAGACCTGTCCTTCCTGCAGTCTTGCTGCTACCTGAAGATGGCCGGCGTTCCCATGGGAAAACTGATGGCTAAAGAATTTGTTCCGGGTCATGAGCTGGCCCTGAGTGTGATCATCAATGCCGGGCTTCCGGTGATCGATCTGTCCAGGGAGGAGGCCATACAATACCTGCGTAAAGAACAGATCAGTGCTGGCGGGGCTCACCGCGGATGGGCCCTGGCGCGCTATGAAGGGCATAACCTGGGATGGGTGAAAGTGCTGGCGGGCCGTGTCAATAATTATTATCCCAGGGACTGGCGTATATTGAAGAGAGATTGAGACGGCGCGATAATTGGGCAGAAGCATAATACTGATAGTAATGTGTTTTAAAGAGCGGCTTCAAGGCCGCTTTTTGCTTTTATTAACAAAAAATTTCTTCGATCCCGCAAATCATAAATTAGCTGACCAGCGTTATTATTCCATTTCTCTGGGATCTTCCTGTTTAAATATCAGATTTTGCTGTGCTATTTGCAAGATAATTATGCATCTTTGCCCAGAACAGGTAAAAATAACGCTATGCGATCAACCGTGATCCTTCTTTTACTGATTAGCTTTCTTGGCGTGGAACTGGCCCGGTCGCAGTCTGCCGAACTGATCGTACAGGGACAGGGCGGGAAGCTCTACCTGCCACATACTGTCGTGGCGAAAGAGAACTGGTACAGCATTGGAAGACTGTATAATGGAGGCGCGAAGGAGATCGCTTCCTTCAACGGGCTCACGCTTGACAAGCCATTGAGCATCGGGCAGGAACTGAAGATCCCGCTTACCGCCATAAATTTTTCCCAGACCGGCCTGAAGGCGCCTCCTGCTGAAACGCTGGTCCCCGTCTATCATATCGTCCAGGAAAAGGAATGGATGTACCGGGTCAGCGTCAATCATAATAAAGTGCCGATCCCCAACCTCGAGAAATGGAATAATATCAATAAAGACCAGGTCAAGGCCGGCATGCACCTGGTCGTCGGTTTCCTGAAGGTAAAAACAGCCCAGTCGGCCCTCGCTGCGGGCACAACGTCCACACCCGCCGGTACCGTGACCAATCCCCCGGCCGAAAAAACTCCGGCAGACAAATCCGCGGTGACAAAACTTGCCTCCGACAAGGCCGCGTCAGATAAAGCTCCGGCAGATAAATCTGTACCCGCAAAGTCCTCAGCGGATAAAACGTCGGCCGATAAAACTTCTGCGGATAAGGCTTCGGCTGTAAAATCAACAGACAAAACTTCAGTCGAAAAATTGTCGGCCGATAAGACTGTCGCAGAAAAAACTCCGGCAGAGAAGACCTCGGCAGAAAAACCCTCCACGGACAGGCCCCTGCCGGCAAAGACGATCGCAGACAAAGCGACGGATGACAAGTCCCTGGCTGCCAGACCGGCCGGCCCTGCCCCGCATTTCAACGGAGGATACTTCGCCACGGATTATTCCGAGTCCGGTAAATCGTTCAGCGGACCGGCCGGTACGTTCAAGAGCACCAGTGGCTGGCAGGACGGCAAGTATTACGCGTTGATGAATAATGTGACGGTCGGCACCATCGTGAAGATCACCGTCGTTGCCACCAATAAAACCATCTACGCCAAGATCCTGGGACAATTGCCGGATATGAAGGAAAGCGTGGGGATGACCGTCCGGATGAGTAATGCCGCTGCCGGCGAGCTCGGGGAAGGAGAGGGAAAATTCAATGTAGAGGTGCGGTATTAGCCTGCGGGGATGGCGATCATGCCCATTTATATCCCCTTAAAAAATCTTCGGTCCTCATTTTCTTTTTCCCTTCGAGCTGGATCTCTTCCAACGAGATGATCCCATCCGCGCAGGCAAATTTCAGCCAGGTCTTCTTGTCCGTCGAGTATTGGCCCGGCGCCGGAAATGCTTGTGTCACGGGCTCGGACACGGACGTCGATGCAGGGTTTTTTATTTCTTTTCCGGCTCGGAATATCTTCAGCAATTTTCCATCCAGGTAGGTGAAGGCGGCGGGGAAAGGCGAAAGCCCCCTGATCAGGTTATACACTTCGCCGGCTGGCTTGTTCCAGTCTATTTTGCAGGTCTCCGTAAAGATCTTGGGAGCATGCTTCAGTCCAGGGATGCCGGCGGCAGCTTGCTGACCATGCAAAGGACCGGCTCCCGACGAGTCAGTCTCCGGGAGCGGCAGTTCCGCCTGCGGCACCTCTTTAAGCGTTCCAGCCACCAGCCCATCGACGGTCTGTACCAATACGCGCGCGCCTATTCCTTTCATCCGGTCGTGCACTTCGCCTGCCGTTTCATCTTCGCCGATGGGGAAGGCTTCCTGCAGGAGGATATTGCCGGTATCGATATCATGCTGTAGCTTGAACGTGGTCACGCCCGTCTGCCGTTCCCCGTTGATCACGGCCCAGTTGATAGGAGCGGCGCCCCGGTATTGCGGCAGGAGGGACCCATGCAGGTTGATCGTGCCCATCGGCGGCATATTCCATACCTGCTCCGGCAGCATGCGGAAGGCGACGACTACCTGCAGGTCTGCGTTCAGGGATCGCAGTTCTTCCAGGAAGAGCGGGTTCTTCAGCCGATCCGGTTGCAATATCCTCAGTCCCTTTTCCCCGGCATATTTTTTTACGGCGCTTTCGGTCAGCTGCATGCCCCGGCCGGCAGGCTTATCCGGGGCCGTGATGACCCCCACGATGGAATAGCCGGCCTGCACCAGCGCGTCGAGGGAGGCCACCGCGAATTCGGGGGTGCCCATGAATACGATGCGCGGGGCATGAGGGTGATAATCCGCACTGCGGCTGGGGTCAGCGCTATGATTTTTGGTTGACATTCTGCAAATGTAAGAGAAGATAATTGGCTAATTAATCCTACCTTGCAAGCTATTTTCCTGAATCTGGCAATCAATTTAAAACAGAAGTGAAGTTATGCAACAAGTTAAAGCAGGTGATACGGTAAAAGTTCATTATCATGGACGTCTCACAGACGGTACGACATTCGATTCTTCCGAAGGGCGTGAGCCATTGGAATTTGAAGTAGGCGGCGGCATGGTGATCAAGGGTTTTGACGATGGAGTTCTTGGAATGGCCGTTGGTGACCGGCGGACGATCGAGATCCCTGTCGAGAGTGCATACGGCGCAAAAGATCCGCAGATGCTGATGGAATTCCCCACCGACCGCTTTCCCGCCGATATGAAGCCGGAAGTAGGCCTGCGCCTCAATATGACCAATGGTTCGGGCCAGAATATTCCCGTTGTCATCGTCGAAGTCAAAGGAGATGCCGTTATCCTGGATGCCAATCATCCGCTGGCTGGCGAAGACCTGGTCTTTGACCTGGAACTTGTCGAGATCATCGGCGCTTCCCGCATCATCATGCCATAAAGATCCGCAACGCGACGGAGGATCGGCCGCCGATCTTGAATACATGGCCCCATCATCCCTCATGCCGTAAGGCTCTTGCCCGTGACAGGATTGACGGAACGGTACTTCCATTCGAAGGCCCGGGCCAGGACCAGGAAGGCCGTCAGGGATACTGCCGTGTTCAGCATCGAGCCTTCCAGCCCGAAGTCCCCGCCTGTTATCATCAGGTCGCCCTTTGTCTCGGCCTGTAACAGGGAGGGGAGGTGCAGCCCGCTGACATTGAAGCCCAGCAGCGGCCCCTGGAAAAAATTCCAGCTCAGGTGGAACAGCATCGAGAACCACAGATTCCGGGTATAGATATAATTGACCCCAAGGAGCAAGCCAGCAAGGAAAAGATTGGCGAATGCAAGAGAGTGCATGCCTGGATTGGATAAGTGGAATATCGCGAACAGTATCGCGGATATCGCCAGCGCCACCCATTTATTGGGAAGGCTTTCCAGGAGATTGCCGAGCACATAGCCGCGGAACACCAACTCTTCGCTGAAGGCGATCAGCACCAGCAAACCCAGTGAGATGAACAGCGATTGCGGGTCGATGCTGATATCGGTCCATGCCAGGTGCCCGCTGAGCAGCAGGCCCAGTGAGCTTATCCCCAGGATGGCAGGTCCCATGAAAAGACCGATGACCGACTCGGAAAAATAACCCTCCGGCCGGAGGCCAAGGCTGGAAAAAGAGCGGCGGTCGACAAAGGCCCGGAAGATCCAGACGCTGATCAGCGAAACTGCGCATTCCAGGACGACCACCAGCCATAAATTATTCCCCTCCATCAGCTTGGGCAGGGTCTCCGCAAGATTTGCGGTGATATCCTGGTTCTTCCCCTGCGCGTATAAGATAGCGATGGCCGCAGGAATGGCGATCAGTATACTGATCAGGCCAAAGCCGATCCCGAACAAGATGACCCTTAGCCAGCCCTGTCTTATCAATGGTTTTTTTGCAGCCCGGTCCGACATGGTAATTATATTCTTTTCGGTAATTTACGAACATGTTTGAAAACTATTCATTTACGGTGGCGGAAAGATTTATCCGCTATGTACAGATCGATACGCAGAGCGATCCCGGATCGAACAGTCATCCTTCGACCGAAAAACAAAAAGACCTGGGCAGGCTGCTCGTGCAGGAAATGCGGGAGATGGGCATCGAAGATGCCTGGCTGGACGAGCATGGATATGTCTTTGGCACGATCCCGGCCAATACCATAAAAAAAGTGCCGGTGATCTGTCTCTGTGCCCATGTCGATACGGCCCCGGATTGTAGTGGAAAAGGAGTGAGGCCCATTGTCCACCGGAACTACGATGGTGGGGATATCATACTGCCCGATGACCCGGCCCAGATCATTTCACCCCGGGAACACCCGTACCTGGCGACAAAAAAAGGCGAGGACATCATAACGGCTTCCGGCTCTACGCTGCTGGGGGCCGATGATAAAGCAGGTGTGGCCGTTATCATGGATCTGGCCAATTACCTGATGGGCCACCCGGAATACAGGCATGGAAAGATCCGGATATTATTCACGCCCGATGAGGAGATCGGCCGGGGAGTCGACCAGCTGGACATGCAGCGGCTGGGGGCGGACTTCGGCTATACGCTGGATGCCGGGGAACGTGGCGCCTTCGAGGACGAGACCTTTTCCGCCGATGGGGTAAAGATCGTTTTTCACGGAGTGAGTGCACATCCCGGTTATGCCAAGGACAAGTTGGTGAATGCGATCAAGGTGGCCGGCGCCTTCCTGGGATCCCTGCCGAAGGATGAATGGTCGCCTGAGACGACGGAGGGCCGCTATGGTTTTGTCCACCCGGTGCGGACCAGTGGCATCGCAGAAAAAGCTACTCTTGAATTCATCGTCCGGGATTTTGTGACGGCCAGGCTGGGCGCTTACGAAGATTACTTAAGAGAAAAACTGGAAGATGTCCTGAAGAAATTTTCGGGCGCCAGGGCGGATTTCGAAGTCACGCAGCAGTACCGCAATATGAAGGAGGTGCTGGATACTTATCCACAGGTATCGGATTATGCCGTCGAGGCGATCGGACGGGCCGGTATCGTTGTACAGAGGGGCAGCGCAAGAGGGGGAACGGATGGTTCGCGTCTCTCCTTCATGGGACTGCCTTGCCCCAATCTTTTCACGGGAGAAATGGCCTTTCACGGGAAGCATGAATATGTCAGCATCCAGGACATGCAGAAATCCGTGGAGACCGTGGTGCACCTGGCAGGTATCTGGGAAGAAAAGAGCTGAGCCCGCATCAAAATTGCTGGCCGGGGTCCGGGTGAGTGGACGAAGGGCCGGGCAGCGATCAGGCTTGCGCCGGCTGCGTATGAGCTTGTTTTTTCAAAATGTCTTTGATGATCAGCGACGCATGTTCCCTCGAATTCTCGATGAACCAGATATGTGTATTCATGCCGCCGCATACGACTCCTGCGAGGTAGAGGTTCTTTACATTGGTCTCCATCGTGGCGGGGTCATAGAAGGGCTGTAATTTTTCATCGTCCGAGAGCCGGATGCCTGCCTTTCTCAGGAAGTCGAAGCTGGGTTGGTAGCCGGTGAGCGCGATGACATAATCATTCGCAATGGTCTGGCGCCCCTCCGGGGTCAGGATATCCACTTCTTTGTCCCGGATGGCCACCAGGCTGGAATGCGTATAGGCCCGGATGCTGCCTTCCCTGATGCGATTCTCTATATCCGGCCGGACCCAATATTTTACCCTTGTGCCGATCCCTTCGCCGCGGATGACCATCGTCACCGCTGCCCCTTTGCGCCAGGTTTCGAGCGCCGCGTCCACGGAAGAATTGCTGGCCCCCACCACCACGACCTTCTGCATGGCGTAGAAATGCGGCTCCTTATAATAATGCGTTACTTTCGGCAATCCCTCTCCCGGGATATTCAGCAGGACGGGAATGTCGTAGAAGCCGGTAGCCAGGACGATATACCGGGTAAAATAGGATTGCCGGGAGGTAATTACTTCGAATCCTTCGCGTTGCCATGCCTCCCGCTCCTCACGCGGGCCTGCACCCGATACTACATGCTGGCCGTTATTCCGAGGCTCCTGCCCTGCGCCTGGCCCCAGGCACCTGATCTCCTTTACTTCTTCCTGCAGACGGATGGGGAGGTGGTTGGCCACGGCGACGCGGCGATAATATTCCAGCGCTTCGCTGCGGACCGGCTTCACATTATTGCTGACAAAAGGAATGCCCCCGATCTCGATCCGCTCGGACGTGGAGAAGAAGGTCATATTGGACGGGTAATTATACAATGAGTTCACCAGGCATCCTTTTTCCAGGATCAGGTAGGTCAGCCCCGCTTTCCCGGCCTCGAGCCCGCAGGCGATGCCGATCGGTCCCCCTCCTACAATGATCATATCGTAATTTGCGCTCATTTTTTTCTTTTCTGGCGATAAAGTTACCATATAATCCGATGCGCGGGTCGGCGCCGGACGGGCCTGGCGGAATGCGCGTGTCAGCGCAGGGCCTCACGCGGGGGCTAATCCCGCAAAAAGTAGTACATTGACGTCGAATTAATGTCTTTTTCAATGGGGACGTCGAGCTCGCTCAAAGAGCTTCGCTTTCCCAAAAAATTTGCCGTATGGACTACCTTTCTTACTGGTGGGTGCTGGTTATTGTCGCTTTTATATTCAGCGGGCTGGTCACCGTGAACCAGGGATATATCAATGTTCTGACGATGTTCGGCAAATACCAGCGCATCCTGCGTCCCGGCCTCAGCTTTAAGATCCCCTTCCTGGAACAGGTATATAAGAGGATCTCTATCCAGAACCGTTCCGTGGAGCTCGAGTTCCAGGCGGTGACGATGGATCAGGCTAATGTCTATTTTAAGAGCATGCTGCTGTATGCCGTGCAGAACGCCGATGAAGAGACCATCAAGCGGGTGGCTTTTAAGTTCATCAGCGACCGGGACCTGATGCAGGCCCTGACCCGCACGATCGAAGGGAGCATACGCGCCTTCGTAGCCACCAAGAAGCAGGCGGAGATCCTGGGGCTGAGGAAGGAGATCGTCGAATTCGTAAAGGACCAGATCGACCATTCCCTGGAGGAATGGGGATATCATTTGCTCGATCTGCAGATAAACGATATTACTTTTGACCAGGCGATCATCGATTCCATGAGCAAGGTCGTGGCGAGTAATAATTTAAAGGCCGCTGCGGAGAATGAAGGACAGGCCCTGCTGATCACCAAGACCAAGGCCGCCCAGGCTGAAGGAAATGCGATCAAGATCTCGGCGGAGGCGGAAAAGGAGGCGGCCCGTCTGCGTGGACAAGGGGTCGCGCTGTTCAGGGAAGAAGTGGCCAGGGGGATGAGCGAGGCGGCCGAGCAGATGAAACGGGCCAACCTGGATACGAATGTCATTTTGTTCAGCATGTGGACGGAGGCGATCAAGAATTTCGCCGAAGTCGGTAAGGGCAATATCATTTTCCTGGATGGAAGCAGCGAGGGCATGCAGAATACCATGCGGCAGATCCAGGCCCTGATGATGAAACAGGCCGGCTCTCCACGCTAAGAACAGGGTACCCGGCAAGGGATGGTCGGCAGAAGGAAATGCGATCACGATCGCGTCCGGCAGACAGACGATGAACCCGATCCGCTGCTCCGGGATACAACTTTAGCATTTCGTTAAAGAATAGAATATCGGTTATAGCGTTATTTTACCACAATAAACCAGATAATTGGATGAATTTATTTTTTCTGCAGGTATTGATCGACTCCGCAAAAATTAAAGACAGCCTGGCAAGGGCAGCACAGTTAGTTAACCAGCAAAAAGAAAGTTTATGGGATATCCTTCTCAAGGGCGGCCCCCTGATGATCCCGCTGGCCATCCTGCTGGTCATCGCCATTTTCGTGTTTATCGAGCGGGTAATGGCCGTCCGCAAGGCTTCCCGGCTGGACGATAACTTCATGAGCATTATCCGCGATAATATCGTATCGGGTAATGTGACGTCGGCCCGCAACCTGGCCAAGAATACGGACAGCGCCACGGCCCGCATGATCGACAAAGGGATCCAGCGCATCGGCAAGCCGATGGACGCCATCGAACGCAGCATGGAAAATGTCGG
>Ga0137404_10000766_pt1 | contig 21214 bp, 18 predicted proteins | sample CZOMad2_1_16fung_FD_108285 | JGI IMG/M metagenome (GOLD analysis project Ga0137404, IMG submission 108285) | Vadose zone soil fungal communities from Angelo Coast Range Reserve, California, USA - CZOMad2_1_16fungal (Illumina Assembly) | ecosystem: Environmental > Terrestrial > Soil > Vadose... | reverse complement strand
ATCCCCGGCGTCACGGCCCTCGTGTACGACCAGCGGTGCGCCGCCGAGAAGCGGCGCCTCCGCAAGCGCGGCCGGCTGCCCGACCCCGAGATGCGCGTCTTCATCAACGAGGCGATCTGCGAGGGATGCGGCGACTGCGGTGTGAAGAGCAACTGCCTGTCGGTGCATCCGGTCGAGACCGAGTTCGGGCGCAAGACGCAGATCCATCAGTCGTCCTGCAACAAGGACTACTCGTGCCTGAAGGGTGATTGCCCGTCGTTCCTGACGGTGGTGCCGCTCGCTGATCCACGAAAGAAGGAGCGCCGGGTCTTCAAGGTCGACCGGACCTTGCCCGAGCCGGACGCCAAGGTCCCGGCCGAGGCCAACGTCTTCATGATGGGCATCGGCGGCACCGGTGTCGTCACGGTGAACCAGATCCTGGGCACCGCCGCGCTCCTGGACGGCAAGCTCGTGCGCGGTCTCGATCAGACCGGTCTCAGCCAGAAGGGCGGGCCGGTAGTCTCGCATCTGAAGATCCTCGACCGGGCCACGCAGGCTTCCTCAAAGGTCGCGGCCGGCTCCGCGGACTGCTATCTCGGCTTCGACATCCTCGTGGCGACCTCGCCGCAGAACCTCGATCACGCGCGCCCCGATCGGACGATCGCGGTCATCTCGACCAGCCAGGTGCCGACCGGCGCGATGGTGACGTCGACGGCGGTCGAGTTCCCCGAGACCAACGGGCTCATCACGTCGATCAACCGCGTGACCCGCAAGGACGAGAACGTCTATCTGGACGCGCTCGGGCTGGCCGAGACGCTCTTCGACGACCACATGGCGGCCAACATGATCGTGCTGGGAGCCGCCTGGCAGGCCGGCGCCTTGCCGGTGAGCGCGGCGGCCATCGAGGAAGCGATCGTCCTGAACGGCGTCTCGGTGCAGATGAACAGTCAGGCGTTCCGCGTGGGCCGGCTGCTGGTCGCCGACCCGGCGTGGGCGCGCACGGTCGTCCGGCGCCGGCTGGGCGCCGTCGAGGCGGCGCCGGAGCTTTCGGCGCAGGCGCGGAACCTCGTGGACTCGGTCGGCGCCACGGGCGAGCTCAAGCGGCTCCTCGAGATCCGCGTGCCCGAGCTGATCGCCTACAAGAGCACGGGCTACGCGCGTGGGTACGCCCAATTCGTGCGGCGTGTGCGCGAGGCCGAGGCGGGTGCGGTGCCGGGCGAGTCGCGGCTCTCCGAGGCGGTCGCGCGCTATCTCTTCAAGCTCATGGCCTACAAGGACGAGTACGAGGTGGCGCGCCTGTCACTCAAGCCCGACATCGCCCGCGCCCTCGCGGACGAGTTCCCCGGCGGCGTCAAGCTCGCCTACAACCTCCACCCGCCGATGCTCAGGGCCTTCGGCCTCAAGGAGAAGCTCAAGCTCGGTCCGTGGTTCGGCTCGGTCTTCGGCGTGCTCGCCCGGATGAAAATGCTGCGCGGTACCCCGCTCGATCCCTTCGGCTTCGCCGCGGTGCGACGGGTCGAGCGGCAGCTTCCCGGCGAGTACCGCTCGCTTGTCGAGAAGGCGCTGGTCGGTCTCTCGCCCGAAAGCTACGACCGCGCCGTGAAGGTCGCGGGTCTGCCAGACGTGATCCGGGGCTACGAGGAGATCAAGCTCCGCAACGTCCAGCGCTTCCGGGACGAAGTGCGCGCGCTGGGCTTCTGAAACGGAGAGAGGCGCGATGACCAATCTCGAGCGGCAGATAAAGGCGCTGCAGAAGCACCTGAAGACGCTCAAGACCGAGGCCGACCGGGCGCGCGGTCAGGCGCGTCGTCGCATGCGCCGGATCGAGCGCCGCACCCGCGTCGAGGTCGAGCGGATGATCCGCCGCGCCGAGCCGCGCGTGCGCGAGGCCGTCGCTCAGGCGGCGTTGCTGAGCCGAAGCCTTCGGGTCGGCGTGCGTGCCGGCGCGGCCGCCTATCGCGCGGGCCGCGCTCCTCGACGCTGACCGCCTTCAGTCCTGGTCTCGGGCGCGCTCGCGCTTGAGCGCGCCCCGGAGCTTCTTCGACTCGATCCGCCGCTCGCGCGCCGCCGCCGATGGCCGTGAGGCCTTGCGCGACCGGGGCTCGCGTAGCGCCGCGGCGACCAGCGTGCGGACGCGATCGAGTGCGTCCTCGAGATTCCTCGCCTGATTCCGCTCAGCCTGGCTCGATACCATCAATCGACCGTCCGCGTCGAGCCGGTGGCGGCAGAGCGTCGCGAGCCGCGCGCGGGCGGCCGCCGAGAGCCCTTCGATCGCGTCGAGATCGACGCGCACGTCGACCTTCGTGGCGACCTTGTTCACGTTCTGGCCGCCCGGCCCCGAGGCGCGCACGGCGCGGACCTGCAGCGCCCGCTCGGGTACCCGCACCAGGCTGTTGACGACGATCGCGCGGCTCACGCCTCGATTGTAGCCTTTATAATTGAATGCTGTGACCATCGCTGAGCGTCGCCGCCTCACCGACGTCGCTCGCGGCGCCGCGCCCGCCGATCTGTATGTGCGCGGCGGGACCTTGCTCAACGTCTATACCGGCGAGCTCTACCCGGCCAACGTCGCCGCGCGCGGCGAACGGATCGCGTACGTCGGCGTGCGCGACGAGATGGTGGGCGCGCGCACGCGGATCGTGGACGCGACCGGCCGCGTGCTGGTCCCGGGCTACATCGATCCCCACGTGCACCCGGCGACCCTGACGACGCCGGCCGCGCTCGCGCGCTTCGTGCTGCCGCTCGGGACCACCGCGGTCGTCGCGGACACCTTGCAGTTCTGGGAGCTCGGCGGTCTCGCGGCGTTCCAGACGGTGGCCGACGCGCTGCTCACCGCGCCGCTCCGCTTCTACTGGATGATCCGCCCGCACGCGCAGAGCCGGGCACCCGACGAGTGGCGACGGTTCGGCGTGAAGACGCTCGCGAAGGCGCTGGCGCACCCGCGGACGTTGGCCGTCGGCGAGGTGACCCGATGGCCGGATGCCTGGCGCGGCGATCCCGAGCTGTTGCGCCGTCTCGGCCTCGCCCGCGGCGGCCGCGTCGAAGGGCACACGGCCGGCGCATCCGCCGAGAAGATCCCGGCGATCGCCGCGGCCGGTTTCACTTCGGACCATGAGCCGATCACCGCGGAGGAGGTGCTCGACCGCGCGCGCCAGGGCATCGCGGTGATGCTGCGCGAGTCCTCGCTGCGCCCCGATCTGGTCGGGCTCCTCGACGCCCTCACGATGGCGCCGGCGCTCGCCTCGCGGCTCATGCTCACCAACGACGGCTCGATGCCCGCGTACCTGCGGACCCACGGCTTCGTCGATCATCTGATCCGGGTCGCGCTCGAGCGCGGCGTGACGCCGATCGACGCCTATCGCATGGCGACGTTGAACCCCGCGACCTACTACGGTCTCGATGCCGACCTCGGCGGCATCGCGCCGGGCCGCTACGCCGATCTCTGCGTGCTCGACGATCTCGCCGAGCCGCGGCCATCGACCGTGATCGCGCGCGGCAAGGTGGTCGCCACGGGCGGCCTGCTGGTCGGGCGCGTGGCGGAGCCGCCGTGGGGGCGCGTGTTCAGATCGCCCGAGGCGCGCCTGACGGTACAGTGGCGCGCGCGACCGGAGGACTTCGTGCTTCCCGGCCGCGCGAGCTATCCCGTGATCCAGCTCGTCAGCGCGGTGATCAGCCGGCTGCAGGAGCGACCGATGCAGCCGGGCGATCTGCACGCGGCGCTCCTGGATCGGGCCGGGCGGTGGGTCGCGCCCGGCGTCGTGGCCGGCTTCGCCGACGGGCTCGACGGCTTCGCCACGACGACCAGCACCGATTTCAACATCCTGGCGCTCGGGCGTCGGCCGGAGGCGATGGCACGCGCCGTCAACCGGCTCCTCGGTCTGCACGGCGGGATCGTGCTGGTCGAAGGCGAGCGCATCGTCTACGAGTTGGCGCTGCCGCTCGGCGGGATCATGACGTCCTCGTCCGTCGAGGAGGCGGCCCGGTCGGAGGACGAGCTACGCCGCCAGCTGGCCGACCGCGGCTACGCGCATCACGAGCCGCTCTACTCGCTCTTCTTCATGGCCGCCGATTTCCTCCCGACCGTGCGTCTCTCGCCGCGCGGGGTCTGGGACGTCAAGCGGGGCCGCGTGCTTCTGCCGTCGCGGCGCCGGCGATGAGCGACGGACCGCCCAGGCGCCAGCGACGACTCGCGCTTGGGGTGCTGCTGGCGGCGGCCGCGCTGGCCGTGGCTGCGTTCCCGCTGCGCGGCACCTGGTGGGGCGGCTGGATCCTGGCGATCGCCGAAGCGGGGATCGTCGGCGGACTGGCCGATTGGTTCGCGGTCACCGCGATCTTCCGCCGGCCGCTCGGCCTGCCGATCCCGCACACCGCGCTGATTCCCGCCAACTGGGAGCTGATGGCCGCGCGGGTCGGGACGATGGTGGGCAGCCGCGTCCTGACGAAGGACTACGTCGCGCAGGAGATCGCCCGCGTCGACATCGCGTCCCTGATCGCGCGCGCCGCCGAGCGGCTGACCTCGCGCGACTTCGACGTGGCAACGCGGGAGCTGGCCCGCTGGCTGGCTGCGGAGCTCTCGCCGAAGGCCGCGGGCGACCTGATCACGCGGCTCCGCGATCTGCTGCTCGACCGGCCGGTGAGCCCGGTGCTCGCCGCGGCCCTGCACATGGCGCATCGTCACGGGTGGGACCAGCGGGCCGTGACGGCGCTGGCCGGCTCGCTCGCGGAGGCGTTCGACCGGCCCGCGTTCCGCTCGACCGTGGGCGAGCTGGTGGACGATCTCCTGGCGCGCTACCGCGAGCGGATGGGCGTCTATCCTCGATTCTGGATCGGCGTCGCGAGCCTGCTCGGACTGATCGATCGTGAGCGCGTCTTGTCGGCCCTTCAGGCCGGGCTTCGCCAGGTGGCCAAGGAGCCCGACCATCCCGTGCGCCAGCGCCTCGCGGAGGCGATGGCCGAGCTGCCCGGACGTCTGCGCGCCGACAGCGCGCTCGCCGCGCGCATCGAGGCGGCCAAGCGCGATCTCCTCGCCACGCCGATCGCGACGCGGGTCCTGGAGGACACGGCCGCCGCGCTCCACCGGATCCTCCTGGCCGATCTCGAGCGGCCGCGCTCCGAGGTACGTCAGTGGATCGTGGAGCGGCTCGAGCGCGCCCGCCAGGCGCTGGCCGCCGACGAGGATCTTCGCCGGCAGCTCGACCGATGGGCCAAGGCCCGGGTGCTCGAGATGATCGAACGCCATCACCAGCGGCTCGCGGAGTTCATCGAGAACGGCGTACTGGCCCTCGGCCCCGAGGGCGCGGTGCGACTGATCGAGGAGCACGCCGGCGACGACCTTCAGTACATCCGCGTCAACGGCACCGTCGTCGGCGGGCTGGCAGGCGGGCTGCTCTACGCCGTTCACCTCCTTTTGCGCTTGATCTGACCGTCGCGAGCGGTCGGAAACCGGTTTGTCGCCTCCAGCGTTTTCACGTACACTCCGATTCGCGGAATCTTCCAGGAGGTGTCAATGTCCCGCGTCCGCATCGCGCTCCTCTCGATCACAATCCTGGCTCTTGCCGCGGTGCTCCTCGTGCCGACGGTGAGCCAGTCGCAGACTCCGAAATCGGGCGGCGTCCTCAACATGACGTTGCGAGAAGACCTGTCCCAGGGCTTCTCCATCCACGAAACGGCCACGATCTCCACCGTGTGGCCGGCCATGCCGTGTCTGAACAACCTGGTGCTGTTCGATCCGCTGAAGAAGACCGAGAGCGTCGACACCATCATCGGTGAGCTGGCCGAGAAATGGTCGTGGCAGGACAATTACCGGAATCTCGTCTTCTTCCTCCGCAAGGGCGTCAAGTGGCACGACGGCCAGCCCTTCACGGCCAAGGACGTGAAGTTCACGTTCGACATGCTCCGCGAGGCGCCCGACGCTCCCGCCAAGCTGCGCATCAACCCACGGAAGGACTGGTACGCCAACGTCGAGGCGATCGAGACGCCGGACACCTACACGGCGGTCTTCCGCCTGAAGAAGCCGCAGCCCTCGCTGCTCCTGATGCTCGCCTCCGGCTACACCCCGGTCTACGCCGCCCACGTACCTCCCGCGGATTACCGCACCAACTGCGTGGGCACCGGGCCGTTCAAGGTCAAGGAGTGGCGGAAGGGCGAGTACGTCGAGTACGTGAAGAACCCCGACTACTTCGTCAAGGGGCGCCCGTACCTCGACGGGCTGAAGTACTTCGTCATCCTCGAGCGGAGCACGCGCCAGGCGGCGATCCAGGCCGGCAAGGTCGACGTGACGTTCCCGAGCGAGACCAGCAAGACGGCCGCCGAACAGCTCAAGAAGGCGGTCCCACAGCTTGTGATCACGCCGTACAGCCAGAACGTCACCGACAACATCATCATGAACATGAAGAAGCCCCCTTTCGATAACTTGAAAACGCGGCTGGCGGTCAGCCACGCGATCGACCGCCGGGCGCTCATCCAGGCCGTGCAGCAAGGCGGTGCCGTGGTCGGGGCCGGGCTTGCGCCCAAGCCCTGGGGCTTCTGGGGACTCGCCGAGAAGGACCTCGTCGGGCTTCCGGGCTACGGAGCCAAGCCGGCGGACGAGAAGGCGCTGGCAAAGAAGCTGATGGCCGAGGCCGGCTTGTCGCGCGAGAAACCCTTGAAGGTCGAGATCGTCACGCGCGCGATCGCCATCTACGTCGACATGGCCTCGTTCGTCATCAACGAGCTCAAGCAGATCGGCATCGAGGCCACGCTCAAGCAGATCGACACGGCGCAGTGGCACGCGATGGCGACCCGCGGCGACTATCAGATCGGCGCCAACCTGACGGGCGTCGGGCCCGACGACCCCGACGCGAACTATTACGAGAACTACGCCTGCGGCTCGCCGCGCAACTACAGTCAGTACTGCAACGAGGAAGTCATGAAGATGTTCGACGCGCAGTCGCAGGAGCTCGACCCCAAGAAGCGGCTGGCGCTCAACTTCGCGATCCAGAAAAGGCTCGAAGCGGACGCCGCGCGGCCGATCCTGGACTGGAAGCTCGACTACTTCACGGTCTGGCCGCACGTGAAGAACCTGATCCCGCACCAGTCCATGTACAACTTCGGCCGGATGCAGGAAGTGTGGAGCGACAAATAAACCCGGGGGCGGCGGCGAGCGCGTGAAGACCTACGTCGCCCAACGACTCGTCATCGCCCTCCTGACCCTGCTGGGCATGTCGATGGTGATCTTCGCCTTGCTGCGCCTGGCGCCCGGCGACATCGTGGACATCCTCTTCTCGACGGCGGGCTACGTGAGCCCGTCCGAGAAGCAGGCGATCATGAAAGAGCTGGGGATCGACCGGCCCTACTGGGTCCAGTACGTCGACTGGATCCGCCAGATGCTCACCGGCGACCTCGGCAAATCCTATCGGTACGATCAGCCGGCCTGGCAGATCATCCGGCCACTGGTGCCGGTCACGCTCGAGCTCGCCGCGCTCTCCACGCTCTTCGCGGTGCTCATCGGCGTGCCCACCGGCGTCATCAGCGCCGTGCGGCAGGACACGACGCTCGACTACGTGCTGCGGCTGTTCAGTCTGGCCGGGCTCTCGATGCCGGCGTTCTGGCTCGCGATGGTGATCATCCTCTGTCTGGTGACGTGGTTCGCGTGGATCCCGCCGCTCAGCTACGTGAGCCCGTTTCAGGATCTCAAGCTCCACGCGGTGCAGTTCCTGCTCCCGGCGCTCGCCGTCGGCTACCGCTCCTCGGCCTTGATCATGCGCATCACCCGCTCGTCGCTGCTCGAGGTGATGCGCGAGGACTATATCCGGACCGCGTGGGCCAAGGGACAGACCGGACGCGTCGTCATCTGGCGTCACGCGCTCAAGAACGCGCTGCTCCCGGTCGTCACCGTCATCGGCATCGAGTTCGCGTTTCTCATCGGCGGCCTCGTGGTCACCGAGACCGTCTTCAACCTGCCGGGGGTCGCCCGCTTTCTGGTGCAGGCGATTCTCTGGCGGGACTATCCGATCGTTCAGAACCTCGTGATGTTCATCGCCGTCGTCGTGATCCTCTCCAATCTGCTCGTCGACATGCTCTACGGCGTGCTCGATCCCCGGGTCCGGTATGGCGGTTAGCCGGGTCGAGATCGCCGTCCCGGCCGGCGCCCGCCCGCGCGCCGGGCGATGGGCCGCCCTCGTGCGCTTCGCGCGGAAGAAGCCGCTCGGCGCCGCCGGCGGCGTGCTCATTCTCGTGATGCTGGTGACGGCGATCTTCGCGGAGATCCTCCAGACGCACGATCCGATCGCCACCGACGCGGCCGCCACGCTCGCCTCGCCGAGCGCGGACCACTGGCTCGGCACCGATCACCTCGGCCGGGACATCTACTCGCGCATCGTGCACGGCGCGCGCGTCTCGCTGATCGTCGGCGTCGCGTCGACGTTGCTCGGCTCGGTACTCGGGGGGATCATCGGGCTCCTCTCCGGCTACGTCGGCGGCAACACCGATCTGATAACCCAGCGGATCCTCGACATCCTTCAAGGGCTGCCACTGCTGGTGCTGGCGCTGGTGATGTCGGCCGCCCTCGGTCCGGCCGTCCACAACGTGATCATCGCGATCTCGATCCCGATCATCCCGCGGGCCGCTCGCGTGATCCGCTCGAGCGTGCTCTCGATCCGCGAGATGCAGTACGTCGAGGCGGCGCGCGCGCTCGGCGTGCGGCACCTGCGCATCGCGTTTCGTCACATCCTGCCCAACACGATGGGGCCCTTCATCGTCCTCTGCACCGCGCAGCTCGGGAGCGCGATCCTGGTCGAGGCGACCCTGTCGTTCCTCGGGCTCGGGGTCCCCGAGCCGTATCCATCGTGGGGGCGGATGCTCTCGGTCTCGGCTGCCGAGTACGCCCAGAAGGCGCCGCACCTCGTGCTCTTTCCGGGCATCGCGATCAGCCTCGCCGTCTTCGGCTCGAACCTGCTGGGCGACGCGCTTCGCGACACGCTCGATCCCCGACTGCGCGGAAGCTGACGGTCCCGCGCGCGACTCCATCGGACGACGCGGATCCGCGACACAAGGAGAGACGCAGATGGCTGACTCAAGGCTCGCCTGGCTGCCGGCGACCGAGCTGGCGGCGATGATCAAGAAGAAGAAGGTGTCGCCCGTCGAGGTCATCGACGCGGTCCTCGATCGCATCGCGAAGCTCAATCCCCGGCTCAACGCGTTCGTGACCGTGACCGACGCGTCGGCGCGGCGCGAGGCGAAGGCCGCCGAGCGGGCGCTCGGCAAGCGGAGCGCGCGGCTCGGTCCGCTGCACGGCGTGCCGTTCTCGGTGAAGGATCTCGTGAACACGAAGGGCGTGCGGACGACGTTCGGCACGCCGTTCTACCGCGACAACGTGCCGGCCGAGGACGCGCCGATGGTCGAGCGCATGAAGGCCGCCGGCGGCATCATGCTCGGCAAGACCAACACGCCGACGTTCGGCTGGATCGGCGCCACCCACAACCTCGTCTTCGGGATCACGCGCAACCCATGGCACCTCGAGCGGACGCCCGGTGGCTCGAGCGGGGGCGCCTCGGCGGCCGCCGCCGCGGGACTCGGGCCGCTCCACATCGGCACCGACGGCGGCGGCTCGATCCGGATCCCCGCGTCGTGCGCCGGGATCTTCGGCCACAAGCCCTCGTATGGACGCATCCCGACGCATCCGGCGAGCGGCGCCTGGAGTCTCTCGCACATCGGACCGCTGACGCGCACCGTCGCCGACGCCGCGCTGATGATGACGGTCTGCGCCGGCCCCGACGAGCGCGATCAGTACTCGCTCCCGGCGTCCGGCGAGGACTATCTGAAATCGCTGCGCGGCAGCGTGAAGGGGCTGCGCGTCGCCTACACGGACGACCTCGGCTTCGTGGACGCGGTGGACCCGGAAGTGCGCGCGGCGTGCGCGAAGGCGGCGCGCGCGTTCCGTGAGCTCGGCTGCAAGGTCGAGGACGTCAAGCCGGGCTGGCCGTCGCCGCGCGAGGCGTGGGGAGAAATTTTCTGCGGCGGGATCGCGACGCGGATGGCGCCGTACCTCGATCGGCCGAGCGACATCGAGCCCGGGCTCCGCCGGATCATCGAGACCACGCTCAAGAATCCGCCCACGAAGTACGTGCAGGCGTGGTTCGACCGCCTGGCCTGGTGGCAGCATCCGCGCGCGTTCTTCGAGAAGTACGATCTCTTGCTGACGCCGACGATCGCGTGTCCGCCGTTCGCGGTAGGTCTCGACAACCCGGCGGAGATCGCCGGCAAGCCGGTCGAGCCCTACGCGTGGATCCCGTTCACGTATCCCTTCAACATGACGGGGCAGCCGGCCGCCTCGGTGCCGTGCGGATTCACGAAGGACGGTCTGCCGATCGGGCTCCAGATCGTCGGCCGCCGGTTCGACGACACGACCGTGCTGCGGGCCTCGGCGGCCTTCGAGCGCGCCCGGCCGTGGGCCCAGCATCGGCCGGTGCTGGAGTAGGGTCGGTGGAACGGCTCATCTTCATCGTGTCGCAGGGCCGGCGAGAGCTCTACGAGTCGTTGCGCGTGGTGCTCGGGCAGGAGCGCGGCGTCGAGGTGATCCTCGACCGGCGCGTGGTGAAGCGCCGGCGTCACGAGGCTCCTCCGGCGACGGAGCGGCGCCGGTACGGCCGCCGCGGTCGTCATCTCGAGGACGCCGAGATCCAGGTCCGTGGCTGGACGGTGGTGCGGCTCCCCTAGACGAGCGAGCGCCTCGCGCCCGCTGTCTTCCGCTTCGGACATTGACGTGACGCGCGCGCGAGGTGACGCTTTCTCTCGTGCACCTCGCCGATCTTCTCGTCGCGATGGCCATCTTCGGCGGCGTCTCGGCCGCGATGTTCACGGTGCTCCAGGAGAGCCTCCGCGTCTACACCGTCGGCGTCTCGCGCGCCGAGTCGCAGCAGGGCGGGCGAGTCGCGGTCGAGCGTCTGGCGGGAGAGATCCGGACGGCCGGACTCGGGCCACGCCCCGCGGCCTTCGCCGCGATCGCCGTCGCCGAGCCGACCCGCATCGTGCTGCATCGCGATCTCGACGGCGACGGTGTCATCGCCGGCTCCGGTGAGGCGATCACCTGGCGCCTGACCGGCGCGACACTCCGCCGCGACGCCGGCGCCGGCGCCGGCGCTCAACCGGTCGTCGACGGCGTCAGGAGCTTCGCGCTCGAATATCTCGACGCCGCAGGCAACGCCGTCGAGAATCCCGACGAGGTCCGAACCGTCGTGATCACCCTGGTCACCGAGGCCGCGTGGGAGCTGGCCGATCGCTCGGTCGTGACGAGGTTCGCGACGCGCGTGCGACTGCGCAATCGCTGAGCGAGCGCTGCTCCGGCGCTGGGCGAGCATTTCGGTCTCGCCCTGACCTCGATGTGATCTATCGGTGACATCGAGCGCGGCGCCGCGCGCTGTCCGCGGCGTCGCGCGATCTCCGACGCTGATTCGCCGGATCGCCGTCGAGCCGGGGTGCCGCGGGCCACGATCTCCCCCCTGGCGGGCCTCCTCCAAGCCCCCGATCCGGGCCCCGGCTGGATCTCCGGCCGGCTTCCAGGGGCCCCATCCCGGCCTACCCACCACTCCGGGTGTAAAAGTGGGGCACCATCCCCAACCGGTCGTCAGCGCCATCTGGGTCCTAATTCCGCTCAAAATAGTCACTTTTGCCCTTGACACGAGGTTTGAGGTAACGCTAATCTCGGTTTTCAAGTGGGGCAAAGTGGGATGAAGGCTTAGACAGAGATCGGTGAATTCCGGATATGTTTAGGGGACGGTACCAGCACACGATCGACCCGAAGGGGCGCCTGAGCGTGCCGGCGAAATTCCGGGACGCCCTCGCGCAGTACGACGGGGCGCTGATTGTCGTCCCGAATGATTACTGCCTCGAGGTGCATCCGCTGGAGGAGTGGCAGCGCATCGAAACGAAATTGCGCGAGCAGTCGATCTTCAACCCCGAGGTGCGCGAGCTGAGCCGACTCTTCATCTCGCGCGCCAAGGACGCGACGCTCGACGCGGCGGGACGCGTGCTCATCCCGCCGGACGCGCGCGAGCAGGCAGGGCTCTCGAAGGACGTGACGCTCGTGGGCGGGGGACTGCCCCAGTTCGAAGTGTGGGATCGCGGCCGGTTCGAAGAGTACGAGCGCACGCGCGCCGACCGGCTGCCGTCGTTGTTCGAAAGGCTGTCAGGCCTGGGAGTGTAGCGGTTCACGTTCCGGTGCTCGTCGACGAGGTCGTGTTTCTCTTGCGACCGCGCGACGAGGGATGGGTGATCGATGCGACGGTGGGCATGGGCGGTCACGCCGAGGCGATCTTGAGCGCCAGCGGCGATTCCGTGCGCCTCCTCGGCCTCGACGCGGATCCCGCGGCGCTCTCGCAGGCGCGCGAGCGTCTGGTCCCGTTCGGCGATCGGGTCGCCCTCGCGCACTCGAGCTTCGGCCGTCTCGAGGGCGCCGCCGCCGCGCACGGGATCAGCCGCGCGCGCGCGATCCTCCTGGATCTTGGCGTGTCCTCGTGGCAGCTCGAGCAGTCGGATCGGGGCTTCTCGTTTCAGGGTGACGAGCCCCTCGACATGCGCCTGGATCCCTCGAGCGGCGACACCGCGGCCGCGCTCTTGAATCGGCTTCCGGAGCCGGAGCTGGCGCGCATCATCTTCGAATACGGCGAGGAGCCGCACTCGCGGCGGATCGCGCGGGCCATCGTCCGCCGCCGCCCCCTGACGCGCACCGGCGACCTGGTGGCGGCCGTCCGCGGCGCGGTGCCTCGCGCGGCGTGGCCCCGGCGCCTGCACGTCGCCACACGCACGTTCCAGGCGGTGCGCATGGCGGTCAACGACGAGCCCGGCGCGCTCCGAAACGCGCTGGCCCAGGCGCCCGGCCTGCTGGCGGACGGCGGCCGGCTGGGAGTCATCTCGTTTCATTCGGGCGAAGATCGCATCGTGAAGCAGACGTTCCGAGCTCTTGAGCCGGCGGGGTTCGCCGAGCTCGAGCCGTCGCCGCGTCAGCCCAGCGACGACGAGGTGCGGGCGAATTCCCGCGCCAGGAGCGCGAAGCTGCGCGTGCTGGAGCGGCTCTTATGAAGAAGGACCAGCGGCTTCATCGCGAACCGGATCCCCGCGTACGGCGCTCGCTCGTCGTGGCCTTCGCCACCTCGGCGCTGCTCGTGGCCGGCGCCCTCACCGTCGTGGGCGTCCGGGTCGAGCAGGTCCATCTCGCCTATCGGTTCGACGCCGTGCGGAGCGAGCGCGGACGCGCCGAAGACCGGATCCGGCAGCTCGAGATCGAGGTGGCGACGCTTCGCTCGCCGAGCCGCATCGAGGCGCGGGCCCGGGCTCTCGGCCTCGTCGCGGCGGGGCGTGATCAGATCCGGCTGGCCAAGGAGTACGTGGCCGGCGGTACCGGCTTCGCGGCCGACCGGAGTCGGGCGGCGTCACTGCGCGCCCCGAGGCCGCCCGCTCCGTGAAGGATTCGGCTGTCCGGACGCGCGTCCTGCTGCTGGCGGCGGTCCTCGCCCTCGCTTTCGGCGGCCTGACCGCGCGCCTCGGCTGGCTGATGGTGGTCAAGCACGGTGAGCTGGCCCAGATCGCCGAGCGCCAGTACTCCCGCACGGTCGTCCTCTACGCCCCGCGCGGCCCGATCGTCGACCGCCAGGGCGGGTCCCTGGCGACATCGACCGCGACGGAATCCCTCTTCGTCCAGCCGCGCAGCGTCGGCGACCCGGTGCGCGTCGCCGCGCGGCTGGCGCCGATCCTGGGCCAGCCGGAGTCCGAGGTCCACGCCGCGCTGACGGGCACCCGTTCGTTCGTCTGGCTGCGTCGCAAGCTGCCGCCCACCGTGGCCGAGCACGTGAGGGCGCTGCGCGAGCCGGGGCTCGGCTTTCTGCCGGAGCCGCTGCGGCTCTATCCCAACCGCGAGCTGGCGGCGCACGTCCTCGGCTTCGAGGGGGCCGAGGGCGGGCTCGAGGGCATCGAGCGTGCCTTCAACGCGGATCTGGCCGGCGTGCCGGGCAAGGCGATCGCCGGCCGCGACGCGCTCGGCCGCGAGGTCGCGGCGCAGCACGTGCTCCAGCAGCCCCAGCCCGGTCACGGCGTGATGCTGACGATCGATCGCACGATCCAATACATCGCCGAGCGGGAAATCGACGCGGCCTACCGCCGGACCCACGCGAAGGCCGCCATCGCGGTGGTGCTCGAGCCGCGCAAGGGCGACATCCTCGCGATGACCGTGCGCCCGACGTTCAACCCCAACACGTTCCTCGACGTCGCCTCGTCGGACGCCTGGCGTAACCGCGCCGTGACCGACCCCTTCGAGCCCGGCTCGACGTTCAAGGCGATCCTGGCCGCCTCGGCGCTCGAGGAGGGCGTGGTCCGGCCCGACGACCGGATCTACGCCGAGAACGGCTCGATCACGCTCGCCGGGACCACGATCCGCGACTGGAAGAAGTACGGCTGGCTCAGCTTCGCCGAGGTGCTGCAGAACTCCTCGAACGTCGGGTCGATCAAGGTGGGGTTGTCGCTCGGCCGCGATCGCTACTACCGGTACATGAAGGCGTTCGGCTTCGGCGCGCCGACCGGCGTGGGCCTCGCCGGCGAGAGTCGTGGGCTCCTGCGCGACCCCCAGCGCTGGTCGCTCCTGTCGCTCCCGACGATGTCGATCGGCCAGGAAATCTCGGTGACCGCGCTCCAGCTGGTCACGGCGTTCGGCGCCATCGCCAACGGCGGCACCTTGATGCAGCCCCGGCTCGTCAAATCGACGTTCGACCCCGAGGGCCGCGAGACGCGCCGGTTCGACGTCAAGGCGGTGCGTCAGGTCGTTTCCCCGGCCACCGCGCGGACGCTCTCGAATCTGCTCGCGAGCGTGGTCGAGTCGGGCACCGGACGCTTCGCGGCGATCCCCGGGTACGCCGTCGCCGGCAAGACGGGCACGGCCCAGAAGCTCGATCCGGCGACCCGGCGCTACTCTCACGCGCCGGGCGTCTTGTCGTTCGTCGGGTTCGCGCCGGCGGACGAGCCGCGCTTCGCCATGCTGGTGATGCTCGACGAGCCCCGCAACGAGAAGTGGGGTAGCGAGGCGGCGGCGCCGATCTTCGGCGCGATCGGTCGGGAGATCCTTCGCTACCTCGAGGTTCCCCCGCGCGACGTCCAGCCGGTCCAGATCGTCACCGGGCCCCCCGTCGAGCCGGTCAGTCCTGCGCGCATGCGGCTCGTGAGCACGGCGGAGGCCAGTCAGCCGGACGGGACGAGACGCATGCCCGACCTCGGCGGCAAGACCTTGCGCCAGGCCCTCGAAGCGCTCGAGCCGCTCCGCGTTGACGTGCGCCTCGCGGGGCAGGGGCGCGTCTTCCGCCAGGTGCCGGCGGCCGGTGACCCGCTCGAGCCGGGCGCCGTCGCGCGCCTCACGCTGACCGCGTCGGGGGGTACCAGGTGACATGGCGGGCGCAGCCATGAGCGAGCTGCTCGCGGCGCTCCCGGAGAAGCGCGTGATCGGCGACCCGCCGCGCTCGGTGTCGTCCATCGCCGGCGATTCTCGGCGTGTCGAGCCGGGCGGCTGCTTCGTCGCGGTCCCCGGCTTCAAGCAGGACGGCCGCCACTTCATCCCGGACGCGATCCGGCGGGGCGCGTCGATCGTCGTCACCGAGGGCGAGCCGGTCGCCGATCTGCCGGTGGCCCAGGTGCTCGTGCCGTCGGTGCGGGTGTCGCTCGCGCGGCTCGCCGGCGCGTTCTACGGCCACCCGTCGCGGCAGCTCGCGCTCGTGGGCATCACCGGGACCAACGGCAAGACGACGACCTCGTATCTGGTCGAGGCGCTGCTGCGGGCGCGCGGTCTCGCCACCGGCGTGATCGGCACGATCCAGTACGTGCTCGGCGACGAGACGCGCCCGGCCAATCAGACGACGCCGGAGGCGCTGGATCTGCAGTCGATGCTCGCGCACATGCGCGACCGCGGTGTGCGCGGCGTGGCGATGGAGGTGTCCTCCCACGCGCTGGCACTCGCGCGCGCCGAGGGCCTCGCGTTCGACGTCGCGGTGTTCACGAATCTGACGCAGGACCATCTCGACTTCCACGGCACGCTCGAGCGCTATCGGCTCGCCAAGCGCCGGCTGTTCGAGCTGCTCGCCGAGTCGCCGAAGCCCCGGCGCACGGCCGTGGTCAACGCCGACGATCCGGCCGGGACATCGATGGCGCACGGGCTCGACGTCGACGTGCTCACCTTCGGGCTCGGCGCCGGCGCGCGCGTCCGCGCCGTCGAGCACCAGTCGTCGATCGACGGCATCCGGATGACCGTCGAGACGCCGGGCGGACGCGCGGCGTTGACGTCACCGCTCATCGGCGAGCACAACGTGATGAACCTGCTCGGGGCCGTCGCGACGGGGCTCGGGCTGGGCCTCGAGCCGCCCGCCATCGCGCAGGCGCTCGCGGCGGTCGGCACCGTGCCCGGGCGCTTCGAGCAGGTGCGAGCCGGCCAGCCGTTCCTCGTGGTCGTCGACTACGCTCACACCCCCGACGCGCTCGAGCGCGTGCTGACGACGGCGCGGAAGCTGACGCGCCGGCGGCTCGCGGTCGTCTTCGGCTGCGGCGGCGATCGGGATCGCGGCAAGCGACCGATCATGGGTGAGATCGCGGCCCGTCTCTGTGACCAGGTGTGGGTGACCTCCGACAATCCGCGATCGGAGCGGCCGGAGGCGATCATCGACGAGATCGTGGTCGGCGTGCGCCGGGCCGGCGCGGCCCCAGGCCGCTTCGCGACCGAGCCCGATCGCGCGCGCGCGATCGCCGCTGTGCTCGCCTGGGCCGAGGCGGGCGATACGGTGGTCATCGCCGGAAAAGGTCATGAGACCTATCAGATCGTCGGTGCCGACACGCTCCCGTTCGACGACCGCGAGGTTGCGCGGGTGATCCTGTCGGGACAGAGGAGCTAGGAGCGACCGTGCCACCATTCACCGTCCAGGACATCGTGCGAGCGACGCAGGGCGCCCTCGTCGCGGGCGACCTCGGTGTGCCCATCACGGGTGTGTCCATCGATTCGAGGTCGCTCGGCGTCGGCGAAGCCTTCTTCGCGATCCGCGGCTATCGCCTGGACGGTCACGCGTTCCTGGCCGACGCGGCCTCGCGGGGAGCGGCCTGCCTGGTCGTGCACACGCTCCATGACGACGCGCCGCCCAACGTGCCGCTCGTGCTCGTCGATGACACGACGCGTGCGCTGGGCCTGCTCGCGGCGTACCACCGTGCGCGGTTCTCGATCCCGGTCGTCGCGGTGACGGGCTCGAACGGCAAGACGACCACCAAGGAGCTGATCGCCGGCGTGCTCGGCATGCGCGGGCACGTGCTCAAGCCGAGCGGGAGCTTCAACAACCAGTGGGGGCTGCCGCTGACGCTCCTCAAGCTGACCCAAGAGCACCAGGCGCTCGTGCTCGAGATCGGCAGCCAGCACCCGGGTGAGATCGCCACGCTCGCCGAGCTGGCCCGCCCGACGGTGGCCGCAGTGACGACGGTGGCGCACGCCCACACCGAGTATCTCGGCTCGCTCGACGGCGTGCGCGCCGAGAAGGTCGCGCTCGTCAAAGCGCTCACTTCCGACGGCCGGGCCGTCCTGAACGCCGACGATCCGCGAGTGGCGGGAATGGCGCGGGACTCTCGCGCTCCCGTCATCACCTACGGGCGCTCGGCCGGAGCCGACGTACGGGCGACCGGCGACATCGTCGAGCGCGGGCAGTCCCTCGCGTTCACGCTCGAGAGCGCCGGCGCGCGAGTGCCCGTGACACTCGCCTTCGCCGGACGCCACAACGTGACGAACGCGCTGGCGGCCGCCGGAGTCGGTGTGGCGCTCGGCTGGCCGCTCGAAGAGATCGCCCGCGGCCTGTCCGAGGCGCGGCCGGTGGCCGGTCGCTGCGTGTGGCGCGACGCGGGCGGCGTGAGCATTCTCGACGATACCTACAACGCGAATCCGGTCTCCGTGCGGGCCGCGCTCGAGACGGTCGCCGCACGCCGCGCCGCGTCATCCGGGCGCCTGGTCGTCGTGCTGGGCGATATGCTGGAGCTCGGCGCGATCGCCGAGGAAGCGCACCAGGACATGGGGCGCTCGGTGGTGGCGGCCGGCACCGACGAGTTCGTCGGCGTAGGACGGCTCGCGCGCCTGGCCGTCGACAGCGCGCGCGCCGCGGGCCTGGCCGGTGCGCACCACGCGACGACGTTCGAGGACACGGTGGCCCACCTCCTCAAGGGCGTGACCCCCGGCGACGTCGTGCTCGTCAAGGGCTCGCGCGGCATGCGCATGGAGCGGGTCGTGGACGCGCTGGTGGCGCGCCTGGCCCGATGAAAGGGACGGATGCTCTACTATTTCCTCGTCCCGCTCGCGAAAGACCACATCGTGTTCAACGTCTTTCGCTATCTGACCTTCCGGTCGTTCATGGCCCTGATCTCGGCGTTCATCATCTCGCTGGTCGTCGGCCCGTGGATCATTCGGCGCCTGCGAGTGATGCAGCACGGCGGCGAGACGATCCGCGAGGACACGCCCGAGCGGCATCAAACGAAGAAGGGCACGCCGACGATGGGCGGGATCGTCATCCTCACGGCGATCATCGCGACGACCCTGCTCTGGGCCAATCTGGGGAACCGCTACATCTGGGTGGTGATCCTGACGACCGGCGGCTTCGGGCTCATCGGGGTCTGGGACGACTTGACCAAGCTGCGCCGGCGCAAGGGGCTCCCGATGCGCGTGAAGCTCGTGGCGCAGCTCGTGGTGGCCTTCGCGGTGCTCCAGCTGGTGTTCTGGCAGCCACCGAGCGCCTGGCTGCCGGTGCTCGCGATTCCGTTCTTCAAGGGCTGGCTGGTGAATCTGGGCTGGCTCTGGATCCCGTTCACGATCCTCGTCGTGGTCGGTGCCTCGAACGCGGTGAACCTGACGGACGGGCTCGACGGGCTGGCGATCGGGCCGGTCATCATGGCCGGGGCCGCCTTCGGGGTGATCGCGTACCTCACGGGCAACTTTCGGGCCGCCGACTACCTGAAGATCCTCAACGTGAGAGGGGCGGGCGAGCTGACGGTCTTCTGCGGCGCGCTGATCGGCGCGGCGATCGGGTTTCTCTGGTTCAACTGCCATCCGGCCGAGATCTTCATGGGGGACGCCGGCTCACTGGCGCTGGGCGGCGCGATCGGCACGCTCGCGGTGCTGACGAAGGCGGAGCTCCTGTTGCCGCTGATCGGCGGCCTCTACGTCGTGGAAGCGCTCTCGGTGATCATCCAGGTCGCCAGCTTCAAGATGACCGGCCGTCGCGTGTTCCGCATGGCGCCCCTGCACCATCACTACGAGCTCTCGGGGTGGCCCGAGCCCAAGATCGTCGTCCGGTTCTGGATCGTCTCGTTCGCGCTGGCATTGCTGGCCATCACGACCTTGAAGCTCCGATGAGGGACGTGTGAGCCCGCTCGACGAGGTCGACATGGCGACTCGCGGTCAGGCGTACCTGCGCTCGCTCGCGGGCCATCGCGTGACGGTGTTCGGGCTGGCCAAGAGCGGCGTCGCCGCGGCGCGGCTGCTGCGCGCGGCCGGCGCGGAGGTCGTCGGCACGGACGCGAAGCCCGTCGCCGCGCTCGGGCGCGAGGTGGCCGGGCTGTCCGAGCTGGGCGTGCGGCTCGTTACCGGTCCGGGCGACCCGATGGCCGCATTCGCGGGCGCCGAGCTGGTGGTGGTGAGCCCGGGCGTGCCGCTCGACACCCCGGCGCTCAGCTCCGTGCGAGCCCGGCAGGTGCCGATCATCGGCGAGCTCGAGCTCGGCTGGCGGGCGACCGAGGCGGACACGATCGCGATCACCGGGACGAACGGCAAGACCACGACGACGGCGCTGACGGGGTCGGTGCTGGCGCTGCAGCCGCGGCCCGTCCTGGTCGCCGGTAACATCGGCACGCCGCTCGCCGCGGACGCGCTCACGTTCCCGCCCGACGGTCTGGTGGTCTGCGAGGTCTCGAGCTTCCAGCTGGAGACCACCGAGCTGTTCCAACCGAGGGTCGCGGTGGTGCTCAACCTCACCCCGGACCATCTCGACCGTCACGGGACGTTCGAGGCCTACGTGGACGCGAAGGCCCGGATCTTCGCGAACCAGACGCCGGCCGACTGCGCCGTGCTGAATGCCGACGATGCGCCGACGCGGGCGCTGGCCTCGCGGACGACCGCGCCCGTGGTGTGGTTCAGCCGGCGCCGCGAGCTCAGTCACGGGGTCTTCGTGCGTGACGGTCGAATCGCGGCGAAGCTCAACGGGCACGTCGAGGAAATCTGCCCCCTCTCGGAGATCTTCCTGCGCGGCCAGCACAACGTGGAGAACGTCCTGGCCGCGACCGCGTGCGCCCTCTGGACCGGCGTCTCGCCCGCGGCGATCCGCACGGCCATCAGCCGTTTCCGCGGGGTCGCTCACCGGATCGAGTGGGTCCGCGATCTCGCCGGGGTGAAGTACTACAACGACTCGAAGGGCACGAACGTCGACTCCACCTTGCGGGCGCTCGAAAGCTTCTCGGAGCCGATCGTGCTGATCGCGGGTGGCAAGGGCAAGGGACAAGCCTGGGGACCGCTTGCCGCCGCGTCGCGCGGCCGGGTCGCGCACGCGGTCCTCATCGGGGAGGACGCCGCGAAGATCGGCGCCGCGCTGACTGACGCGAGTGTCGCGGTGACCTATTCCCGGTCTCTCCCGGAAGCCGTCGATCGAGCGCGCGCGGTCGCGACACCCGGCAGCATCGTGCTGCTCTCGCCGGCCTGCGCCTCGTTCGACATGTTCGACAATTTTGAACATCGGGGTGACGTATTCAAAAAGATCGTGGAGCGGCTCGACTAATGTCGAGAACGCAGCTTCGCTGCGGCGAACATCGCGGCGAAGTCTTCAAAAGGATCGTGGAGCGCCTCGAGTGATGTCGATTCTCGTTCGAGCGCGCCACGCGACCGAATCGTCCGGCGAGTTCTTCCGGACGGTGGGGGGGTATGGGGGAGAAGCGGCGCTCGCTCCCCCCCATTCCACCTAATGCCCCGGAAGCTCGCGCCCGATATCTGGCTCTTCGGTGTCGCCGTCGTCCTGCTCTCGGCGGGCGTCGTGATGGTCTACTCGGCGAGCGCGATCGTGGCGGCCGACCGCTTCCACGACCCGTACTTCTTTCTCAAGAAGCAGATCTTCTGGGCGCTGCTCGGCGCGGCCTGCATGTGGATGGCGATCCGCCTCGACTATCGCCGCCTCGAGGGGCTCGTCCTGCCGCTCCTGATCTTCGCGGGCGTGCTCCTGGT